>RCUJ01001933.1_pt1 | contig 10521 bp, 10 predicted proteins | sample 2166321 | NCBI WGS metagenome assembly RCUJ01 (sample SAMN09932808, study PRJNA488358) | compost metagenome | feature: garden; material: soil; isolation source: compost soil in an enriched community after 118 h of incubation | place: Germany: Experimental Botanical Garden Goettingen | collected... | reverse complement strand
CCCCTCACCGGCTGGGGCTGGGGCGAACTCAGCTTCGCGCACTTCGCCACGCTGTACAACGGCCCGCGTTTCCCCGTGATCCTCGACAACGCCCACAACCTGCCGCTGCACCTCGCGGTCGAGCTGGGCATTCCGGCGGCGCTGCTCATCTGCGGCGGCTTTCTGTGGATGGTGGGTGCGGCGAAGCCTTGGCGCGAGCGCGATCCCTTGCGGCTGATGGCGTGGGGCCTGCTCGGCGTCATCCTCGTGCACAGCCTGCTCGAATACCCGCTCTGGTACGGCCCGTTCCAGCTGGTGTTCGGCCTGTGCCTCGGCATCCTGTGGCCGGCATCGTCCAAGTGCCCGGAACCGAGCGGCAGAAAGCGCGCCGCATTCGCCGCCGCCGCAGCCTGGATCGCCCTCATCGGCTACGCCGCCTGGGACTACACCCGCATCAGCCAGATCTACCTGCCGCGCGAGGCCCGCCTGCCGGCCTACCGCGACGACACGCTCGCCAAGCTCCAGGGCTCATGGCTGTTCTCACGCCAGGTGGATTTCGCCGAGGTGACGCTGACAGCCGTCACGCCGGCGAATGCCGCGCACATGCACGAACTGGCCGGGCGCGTGCTGCACTTTTCGCCCGAGCCGCGCGTCATCGTGAAGTTGATCGAAAGCGCCGAGTTGCTGGGCCGCGATGCCGAGGCCCATGCCTGGGCCGAGCGCTTCCGGGTGGCGTTCCCGGCCGCGTTCGCCCGCTGGCTGGACAACCGCCCGGACGACGCACCCGAGCTGTAGCCGTCTTGGTTCAGCCCGCCGTCGCGACGTAGCTCCCCGACTTCCCGCCGTGCTTCTCCAGCACATGCACGTCGGTGATCCGCATCCCGCGGTCGACGGCCTTGCACATGTCGTAGATGGTGAGCAGCGCGACCTGCACGGCGGTCAGGGCTTCCATTTCCACGCCGGTCGGGCCGACGGTCTCGACGGTCGCGGTGCAGGCCACCTGCGGCGCCTGGCCGCCCTCGGCGAGCGCGAAGGCCACGGCCACGCGGGTCAGCGCCAGCGGGTGGCACAGCGGGATCAGGTCGCTGGTCTTCTTGGCCGCCTGGATGCCGGCGATGCGCGCGATGCCCAGCACGTCGCCCTTCTTGGCGGTGCCCGATTCGATCAGCGCCAGCGTCGCAGGCTGCATCTCGATGCGGCCGGTGGCCACGGCCACGCGGTGGGTGGCGGGCTTGGCCGCCACGTCGACCATGTGGGCCTGGCCCTGGGCGTCAAAATGGGTGAGGGTGCTCATCGGTGAACGTTCGTTTTGAAGATGCATCATACGAGCCCGAGCCACAGACGAGGAATGCCGCGCTTGACTCCCTCTTCCCACAAGAAAACCCGCCCGACGCCCCTCCGGCATGCGGTGTGCGCTACCTTTTTGATAGCTTCCCAGGTGCTGCTGCCGGCCCCCGCGCTGGCGCAGGTGCAGCAGATCCTGCCGGGCCTCGGTGACGGCGGCGAGATGACGGCGAGCGCCGAGCGCCGGCTGGGCGACCAGATCGTGCGCGAGCTGTACCGCGACACCGACTACATCGACGACCCGGTGATCGCCGCCTACGTGCAGGACATCTGGCAGCGCCTGCTGGCGGCCGCGCGCTCGCGCGGCGAGCTCACGCCCGAGCTCGACGAGCGCTTCGCCTGGACCATCCTGCTGGGGCGCGACCGCAACATCAACGCCTTCGCGCTGCCGGGCGGCTACCTCGGGCTGAACCTGGGGCTGCTGGCCGCGGTCGGCAGCCGCGACGAGCTGGCGACGGTGCTCGGGCACGAGCTGTCGCACGTCACGCAGCGCCACATCTCGCGCATCATGAACAAGCAGGGCAAGCAGATGCCCCTGATGATCGCCGGCCTGATCCTCGGGATGATCGCCGCCAGCAAGAGCCGCAATTCCGACGCCGGCCAGGCCGTGATCATGGGCAGCCAGGCGCTGTTCATGCAGAACCAGCTGAGCTTCTCGCGCGACATGGAGCGCGAGGCCGACCGCATCGGCTTCGGCGTGATGACGCAGGCGGGCTTTGCGCCGCAGGGCGCCGCGGCGATGTTCGAGAAGCTGCAGTACGCCTCGCGCCTGAACGACAACGGCTCGTACCCCTACCTGCGCAGCCACCCGCTGACCACCGAGCGCATCTCGGACATGCAAGGGCGGTTCCAGTTCCGCGCCGACGCCGCGCCGCCGGTGGTGCCGCTGGTCATGGACCACGCGATGGTCGCCTCGCGCGCCCGCGTGCTGACGCGCCCGGGCGTCGATGTGCTGCGGCTGTGGGTCAATGCCGCGTCGAGCGGCGAGTTCGCGGGCAGTTCACCGGCCCAGCAGGCGGGCACGCTCTACGCGGCGGCGATGGCGGCCAAGGAGCTGCGCGATTTCAAGGCGGCGCGCGCGCTGGCCGAGCGGCTCGTGGCCCGCACGGCCGACGACGCGGCCGCGAGCAAGCAGGCGCGCTGGCTGCAGGCCGAGATCGAACTCGCGGCCGGCGGCGCCGCTCGTGCGGCGGCGCTGCTCGACGCCAAGTCGAAGGAGCGGCCCGAGATGATCCTCGCGGCCGAAGCCGCGATCGCCCAGCGCCAGCCCGCGCCGATGGTGCCCGTGCTGCGCGACTGGGTGGCCGTCCATCCGCGCGACGCCACGGCCTGGCGCACGCTGGCCAATCTGTACGGCGCGCAGAACGACACGCTGCGCGCGATCCGCGCTGATGCCGAGGCCAACGTGGCGATCCTCGACTACCCGGCGGCGCGCGACCGCTTCAAGGCGGCACAGGAGCTGGTCCGCAAGTCGGGCGCGCCCATCGACCACTACGAGGCATCGATCATCGACACGCGCGCACGCGCCGTCGACGTGCTGGTCAAGCAGCAGGCCGAGGAGCCGCCGCTGAAGTAGTGAAGCGTCGAGGGGCGGCGCTCAGCGCCGGGAGGACAGCAGCCCGCCCAGCGCGCTCTCGATGAGCAGCCCGAGCAGCGAGTAGATCAGCGAGCCCAGCAGCGCGGCGAGGAAGCCGTTCACATGGAAGCCGCCGAGCAGGCCCGAGGCGGCCCAGAACAGCAGGGCGTTGATCACGAACAGGAACAGCCCGAGCGTGACGATGGTGACCGGCAGCGTCAGGATCACCAGCACGGGCCGCACGACCATGTTGAGCAGGCCGATCACGGCCGCCGCGAGCAGCGCCGAACCGAAACTCTGGACCTGGACGCCGCTGTAGAGGTAGGCGACCGCGAGCAGCGCGACGGCGCTGAGCAGCCATTTGAGGAGGATGCGCATGCGCCGCAGGATACCCCACGGGCCCGCACAAAAGAACAAGCCCCGCTGCGTTGCCGCAGCGGGGCTTGTGTCGGTTCGGGAGGGCGTGCGGCCCTGATCAGGCTTACTCGGCCAGCTCGTTGGCCAGCACCAGCAGCGCGCCCATGCCCATCACGGCGCCGGGAAAGGCCCAGCCCGATTGCTTGGCCGGGGTCTGGTCGGGCGTGACCGGTTCCAGGTCGACGCCGATCTTCGGGCGGCGCGCATCGACCACGTGGGTGGCCGCGTGCTCGCGCTTGAGTTGCTGCGTCAGGTCGGTCAGCGGGCCCTTGGCCAGCACCGCCGTCACCTGGCCGCCGTTGCGTTCGAGCAGCGGCAGCATCTGCGCCTGCACCTTGCTGAACCACTTGGCGCGCCAGTTCTCGCGCGCGCTGTGGCTCACCCACTTGCTGATCCGGTGTGTCATGCGCGGCGCGCAGGCCACGAGCACCCAATGGCGCGCCACGACGTTGTCGGCATCCGGCGCCAGTTCGGCGAACTGCTCGCTGGCATAGACGGCGTCGTCGACGTAAAGAATGATCTTTTCCATGAGTGCTCTCCTTTGATAGTTAGAGTGACAGAGACCGGATTGATGCAAGAAGTTTCAGTGCGGGGCGTTTATCGTTCAACGAACGCTCAGTGGGCCGGGGTGGCGGGGGCCGGCTTGCGCGAAGCCACCCACTTGCCGATCGCCAGCACCAGCAGCGCACCGATGATGCCGGCGGCGTACTTGATGGTGTCGGTCTGCGGCACCTTCGGCACCCAGGTCCAGTTGGCGGGGTTCGCCAGGGCCGGGTCGGACACGGCCATCGTGCCGGCGATCCAGCCCAGCAGCATGCCGCCCAGCGTGATGATCATCGGGAAGCGGTCCATCAGCTTGATGACCAGCTGGCTGCCCCAGACGATGATCGGGATGCTCACGAGCAGGCCGAAGATCACCAGCGGCATCTGGTGGCCGTCGCCCGCGCCTTGTGCGGCACCGGCGATGGCGATCACGTTGTCCACGCTCATGACCAGGTCGGCCACGATCACGGTCTTCACGGCGCCCCAGAGGCGGTCGCTGCCGGCGATGTTGCCGTGCGCGTCGTCATGGTCGGGGGCCAGCAGTTTCACGCCGATCCACAGCAGCAGGATCGCGCCCACCAGCTTCAGGAACGGAATCGCGAGCAGCGTGAGCGCGAAGAAGATCAGGATCACGCGCAGCACGATGGCGCCGGCGGTACCCCACAGGATGCCCTGGGTGCGTTGCGCGGGCGGCAGCTTGCGGCAGGCCAGCGCGATGACGACGGCGTTGTCGCCGCCCAAAAGAATGTCGATCATGATGATCTGACCGACCGCGACCCAGAATTCCGGGGCCATGAACTGTTCCATAGATTCCTCTTTGTCTTGGCGCCACGCCCGCAGCTCCCTGATGGGGACCACGACGGGCAGCGGCATGCCGATGCGTTTCGATTCACCCTGCGCGGGTGCGGTCGAAAGCGGGGGAGCGAAGGCCGGGTGACACCGGGGACTTGCGAACGCTTCGACCAAACCTGCGCAGGTTCAAATCGAAGGTCTCGCTCGACAACAGCAAGCGCGCCGACCTGCGTCCGCGCGTGTGTCGCCCGACAGGCCGGAAGTGTTGTGCTTCGTATTGACGACCTGACGATTCACGCTGCCCGGGGACAGCGATCGGGAGCTACTCCCCTTCGTGGGCGGGATTAGAGCATTGAAGACCGCGCCGAGGCAACCAAAAGTTTTCTTTACATTTGAAGGCAAATGTCCGGAGGGGCGCATGCAGCGGGCATTTGATGCTCCATTTTTGGGAGCGACTATGGCCCTAAAAAGGAGCGGGACATTGCGGGACTATGATCGCCGCTCGCTGTTTTTTCACTCTCCATGGCCGCCATCCACATCACCGACATCGAGGCCGCCATCAACCACTGGCGCGAGAAGTCTCCCTCGCCCGACGGCATCACGCTGGCGCCCGAGCTGCGCGCGCTGGCCGAGGTCTACGCGCTCATGGTCTTCCACCACGAAGACGAGGTCGACGAGGTCGGCTTTCCCGCCAAGGCCTGGGCCGCCTGGCTCGACTGGTACCACAGCACGCCCGACACGCCCTGCATCGCGATCTGCTCGACCAGCCAGGGCGACGACGAGTGCAAGGGCTGCGGACGCACCTTCGACGAGGTGCAGTACTGGCCGGCCATGACGCCGGTCGAGAAGCGCGTCACCTGGCGCCGCATCACCATGGAAGACTCGGCCTGGCGCTTCAACCGCTATGCCGAGCGCGCACGCGAAGCCGAGCCGACCGCTGCAGAGACCGAGTTCGACCCGGACGACGAGAAGAACTGGGCCCCCTGACCATGCGCCGCCTCGCGCAAGCCCCCAACCTCGCGATCGCGACCGTGTGGGCGCACGCCTTGTGCGAGGAGGGCGTGGCCGCCACCGTGCAGCGCGAATTCCTCGGCGCGGTCATGGGCCAACTGCCGCCCGACCAGTGCCTGCCCGAGATCTGGATCGACGACGAATCGCAGTACGAGCTCGCGAAGCGCCTGCTGCACGAACTGCAGAACCGCCCGCAGCGCAGCTGGCGCTGCGTGTGCGGCGAGCAGGTCGAAGGCGGCTTCGAGCAGTGCTGGCAGTGCGGCGAGATGATGCCGGCGGCCTAGCCGCCCGGGCTCTTTACTTCCACTTGAGCAGTTCGACGTCGATGCTGTTCACGCCGTCGCCCAGCGTCAGCGTGCTTTCCTGGATCGTCGCCTGCAGCTGCATGCTGCGCTGCGCCAGCCTGGCGAGCGCCTGCGAGGCCTCGGTCGGCACGCGGTAGACCTTCAGGTTCTGCGGCCGCGTGAGCTTGCTCTCGATGCCGCGCCACCAGATCTCGGCCGCGTGGTTGAAGCAGTAGACGATCACCTCGTCCGCCTTGCCGCAGGCCTTGATGATGGGCTTGTCTTCCGGCTGGCCGACCTCGATCCAGATCTTGGTCTGGCCCGTGAAGTCGCGCAGCCACACGTCGGGCTCCTCGACGTTCGACAGGCCCGCGCCGAAGGCCAGCGTGCCGTCGCCGTTGCAGATGTCCTGCAGCTGGTGCGCGTTGAGCGCGAGCGCGACCAGCCGGATCATCATCCGCTCGTCGGTCTCGCTGGGGTGGCGCGCCAGGGTCAGCGCATGGTCGGCGTAGTAGCCGTGGTCGATGTCGGCCACCGCGAGGGTGGCCTTGAAGATGGTGGATTTGAGAGCCATGGGTGCGCGAGTGTATGCGCGCGCCCCTTCGGCCTCAGAACGCCAGCGACGCCTGCAGGTACACCGTGCGCGGCTGGCCCACGTACTTGCCGCCGTTGTTGTCGACCGAACGGTTGTAGTAGCGGCGGTCGAACAGGTTCTTCACGCCCACGGCCAGCTTCAGGTGGCTCAGCGAGGGGCCGAAGTCGTAGGCGGCGCGCAGGTTCACCGTGCCGTAGCCCGGGATGTCGCCCAGCCGCCCGCTCGGGTCTTCCACGGTGATGTACTTCGCGCCGTCGTCCGGCGAGCCCGGCGAACGCTGCTTGGATTGCGCGTAGAGGTCGGCGTTGAGCGTCCACGGCCCGCGCTCGTAGCGCGCGCCGAGCGTCGCGACATGGCGCGAGTAGAAGGGCAGGTCGCGCCCCGCGAACACGCCGGCCTTCGAGGTGGCCTGCGTGTACGTGTAGGTGCCCGACACCGACAGCCCCTTGAGCGCGTCGCTCAGGCTGCCCAGGTCGTAGCGCAGCGCCGACTCCAGCCCGCGGTGGCGCGTGGCGCCCAGGTCGGTCCACTGGCCGACGTCGCCGGTGATGGAGCGCGCCAGCTGCAGCTCCTTGTCGAAGTTGATGTTGAACAGCGTCAGCTCGCCGCTCCACGATTCGCCCTTGTACTTGGTGCCGATCTCGTAGGTCTTGGCCTTCTCGGGGTGCAGGCTGGTGGTCGACTGCGCGAGCTGGGCGTACTGCTGCGGCCCGAACGACACGCCGGCATTGGCGAACAGCGTCCAGCGCTCGCTCATGCGGTAGAGCACCGACAGCGTGGGCAGCACCTCGTTGGAATCGATCTTCGGGTAGATCGCGTTGGTGATGCGGTTGTTGGCCACGGTGAACACGTCGTTGTGCGAGCGGAAGGATTCGTAGCGCACGCCGGGCGTGACCGTCCAGTTGCCGAAGTCGATGCGGTCGTCGATGTAGAACGCGTGCGCGGTCGTGCCGCCCTTGCTGGTCTGGTACGCGGGCTGCGCGAGCGCGTAGGCGTCGAAGCCCGGCGCCGGCCGGTAGTAGCTGCTGCGCGTGGCCACCTCGGAGGCCTCTTCCTTCAGGTAGCGCGCGCCGATGCTGATTTCCTGCACCACGCTGCCCGAGTCGATCAGGCGCGAGTAGCGGGGCTCGAAGGCGTAGGTCTTGTAGTTGCGCGGCGCGGTGGTCAGGCGGCGGCGGTTGGCGTTGGCGCCCGTGCCTTCCTGCTCGAGGTAGCTGCTGCGGTACGAGTCCGTGTAGTAGGTCAGCATCTCGAACTTGTTCACGCCGTCGTTGTGCGTGTACTTGAGCGAGCCGTCGGTGCGGCGGCCCGTGAACTCGTCGTAGGGGCGGTCCGACTGGAACGGGTTGGCCGCGAACTGCGCCGTCGTCAGGCCGCCGGGCATGCGCCCCTTGCCTTCGAAGTGGTGCAGCGAGATCGCGATGTCGTCGGTCTTCGAGAGGCGGTAGGCGCCCTTGAGCATCAGGTCGTCGATGCGGGTCTTGTCGTTGCTCTGGCGAAAGCCGTCCCCGTGCGTACCCGAATAAAGCAGTGCCAGCCCCAGGCCGTTCTCGTTGGTGCCGCCGATGAACAGGCTGGGCGTGCTCTTGGTGCCGCCGCCGTGGCTGGCGCTCTCGACGCCCACGCCGACTTCGCCCGCGAACTGCTTGGGGATCGAGCGCGTCACGAAGTTGATGATGCCGCCCACGTTCTGGGGGCCGTAGCGCACCGAGCCCGCGCCGCGCACCACGTCGACCGCCTCGAGGCTGCCCAGCGACACCGGTGCCAGCGACAGCTGCGGCTGGCCGTAGGGCGCGTAGGCCAGCGGCACGCCGTCCAGCAACACGGTCGAGCGCGGCGACAGCCGCGAGGTCAGGCCGCGCACGCCCACGTTGAGCGAGATGTCGCTGCCGCCGGTGCCGTTGCTCTCCTGCACCTGCACGCCGGGCACCTGGCGCAGCACGTCGCGCACGCTGGCCGAGCCGCTTTCCTGGATCTGCTGGCGCTCGACGATGCTGCGCGCGCCGGCGTGCTCGAGCACCTTGGTCTCGGTGGGCGTGCCGAGCCAGTCGCCGGTGACGGTGATGGCCTCGAGCGACTTCGACGGCTCGGCGTCGGCCGCGAAGCTGTGCAGGCTCAGGGGCAGCAGGGCCAGGGCGATGGCGGTCTTTTTGTGCGGGAACAAGGGGAGTCCTCCTCGATGTATTTGTGATGGATGAAGGGATGGGGTGCGCGCGTCGTTCAGGGCGCCGCGCCGCGCGACAGCGCCTGGCTGCGCGCGGCCGCAGCCACGGCGCGCCGGCGCCACCAGAGCCACACGCCGCTCAGGCCGAGGCCGGCCAGCGCCAGGCCCAGCAGCGCGGTGACCGCCTGGTGCACCACGCCGCCGAGCACGCCGGTGTGCAGCGGGTAGATCACGGCCACCGCACCGTTGCCGGTGTCCATGTCCTGCCAGCGGCGCACGCCGAGCAGCTCGCCCGTGACCGGATGCACCCACACCGAGCCGATGCCGTTCGGGTGCGGGTCGTCGGCGAGCCGGAAGCGCACGCGCAGCGGCCGGTCCGCGCGGCCAGGCACCTGCACGTAGCCGATGGGCTGGCCGGGGAACACGGCCTGCGCGCGGGCGACGAGGTCGTCGAGCGGCAGGCGAGGGCCGGTGGCGGTGCCCTTGGGCACCCCGGGCGCCTTGGCAGGTGTTTGCCCGAGCGCGGTCGAGATGAAGCCGCCCAGCGGTCGCCAGGCCATGTAGGCGCCGGTGAAGACCGACACCGCGATCAGCAGTCCGAGCACGGCGCCGCCCGTGCGGTGCAGGTCGAACAGCCCGCGCAGCAGGCCGCGGTCCAGCACGATGCGCAGCGAGGGCGGCCAGCGCGCCGGCCACCACAGCACCACGCCGGTGACCAGCAGGAACAGGTACGCCAGCGCGGCGATGGCGAGGATGCCCTTGCCCGTGTCTTCCAGCAGCAGGCTGCTGTGCAGCTCGAACAGCAGGTTGTAGGCGCCTTCGTGCGTGCCGCGGCGGCCCTGTTCGGCGCCGGTGGCGGGGTCGAGGTAGAGCGTGCCGTCCCACGGGCCGCGCACCAGCACCCAGAGCGTGTCGCCGGGCTGGCGCGGGGGGCGCAGCGTGAAGTTGGTGTCGGGGCCGAACTCGGCGAGCAGGCGCTGGCGCAGGGGCTCCAGCGGCGCGGGGGCCGCACTGCTGTTGCTGTGCGCGACGAAGAGCTCAGGATGCGCCGCGCGGTCGAGCGGCAGCGCCACCACCAGCACGGCGCCCAGCAGCGCCGTGAGGGCGAGCAGCGGCCCGAGCGTGAGGCCGATCCATCGGTGGAGCGTGAGCCAGAGGCGTCTCAGTGGGGCGCGCCGCATGAACAACGGGGACGTCGAGGCGTCCCGTCAGGGTTGTCGGCTGGCGTGCCCTGCACAGGGCACGTTGGCTGGTGGGTATCGAATGGCGAACGAGGCGCACCGGCCGTGGGCGGCACGGGCCGGCGGATCGTCGCGGGGGAAGCCTAAATTCTACGGGCCAGCTCGGCCGCCTTGCCGGTGTAGCTGGCGGGCGTCATGGCCAGGAGGCGGGTCTTCTCTTCCTCGGGAATGGCCAGCGAGCGGATCAGCCCGTGCAGCGCCTCGGCCGTCACGGTCTTGCCGCGCGTGACTTCCTTGAGCTGCTCGTAGGCGCCCTGCACGCCGAAGCGGCGCATCACGGTCTGGATCGGCTCGGCCAGCACTTCCCACGAGGCCTCGAGGTCGTCGGCCAGCGCTTCCTGGTTGATCTCGAGCTTGCCCAGGCCGGTGGCCAGGCTCGCGTAGGCCAGCGTGGCGTAGCCGAAGGCCACGCCGATGTTGCGCAGCACCGTGCTGTCGGTCAGGTCGCGCTGCCAGCGGCTGATGGGCAGCTTTTCGCTCAGGTGGCGCAGCACCGCGTTGGCCAGGCCCAGGTTGCCCTCGGCGTTCTCGAAGTCGATCGGGTTGACCTTGTGCGGCATGGTCGAGGAGCCGAT
>RCUJ01001930.1_pt1 | contig 10535 bp, 9 predicted proteins | sample 2166321 | NCBI WGS metagenome assembly RCUJ01 (sample SAMN09932808, study PRJNA488358) | compost metagenome | feature: garden; material: soil; isolation source: compost soil in an enriched community after 118 h of incubation | place: Germany: Experimental Botanical Garden Goettingen | collected... | reverse complement strand
ACGAAGAGCTGAGCAAGCCGTTCTGGCGCTAAGTTAGCGTCGCTGGCTCTGACCTGAAGGTCCACCGCCAGCAACCCGAATTGAAAAAACAAAACCCGTCGTGGGAAGCCACGACGGGTTTTGTCGTTTTGGCCTGTCAAATCCACTTTTACAGTAGGGAACCCTGAGCACCAGTACAGTTTGCAAAAACTACAAACTGGATGAGTACAATATCGTCGCAGTGTGTCTGCAATGGATATTCGACCGGTGTCAGCATGGAGCCTCCACTTATCAGGACAGGGAACGCGCCATGAGTTCTTTACAGGATGTTTCGACCCCATCAATTCGATCAAGACCTTTCTTGCACTGGGTCAGAGATCTGCTGACTGGATTCTTCGCTAGCCTGGAAAGGGCGAGAACACGACGTTTACTGGCTCAACTCGATGATCGTCAGCTATCGGATCTTGGCATCAGCCACGCTGAGCGCATCAATGAATTGGATAAACCGTTCTGGCGCTGACTGCCTGTTTGCATGACGGGCTGTTCGAACTGACACACTCAGGCCTAATATCAAGTCAGAACGTGGCGAGCGCCAAGCGCCTGGCGTCTGACTTTGCAGACACTGCGCCATTTTTCAACTGGTTTACCCAAAGGAGTTACCCATGTCCCGTCTCCGCCTGCTCAGCGCTGCAGCCCTGTTTGCCGTGGCAGCCAATGCCAGCGCAACCAGCTTCATCGTGACCACCGACGCTGTAGTTAACGCGCTCAAAGCCACATCCGATGCGACCTCCGACGTCATATCGTCGTCCTTCAAGGATGACAAGATCGTCCTCGCGGCCCGTGATGACGCCGCCAGCTTCGTCGCCAGCGAAGGTTCCATTCGCGGAGTGAAACTGGAAAGCGCCATCGACCACATTCACCGCCAGGCGCCACAGCTGAACGCAACCGACGCACAACTGGCGCAGGCGATCCTGACGATCTAAACGACTGCACAAGGCATGGGGCACGCCCGACGTGCCCCAATGTTTCGGCGCTGGCTCTAGAACGGGCCTTGCGCTAGCCTTGGGACTCACTTTCAACTGTCGAGTCTCATGCGTTTTCCTTCAAGTTTCTTGATCGCTCCAGCCTTTCTTACCCTTGGTTACTGCGGATCGGCCCACGCTTATGACGCCTTCAACCTGTCCACCCAAGGCATCGTCGCCAGCGGTTACGCCACAAGTTTGGTGACCTCCGCCCCCTTCGACCATAAACTGCTGCTCGCTGCCCATGATGACGCCGCGGCATTCATTGCCAGTGACGGCCAACTGAGAGGCGCACGACTGGAGTCGGCCTTGCGGTATCTGCGTCGAACCCAGGCAAAACTTCATGCCAACGACCTTGAACTGGCACAAGCAATTCTCGTCCAATAGTTATCCCTGTTTTTTCTGGAGTCATTCCATGCGTAACCCGCTGATTGCTGCCACCTTAGGCCTGCTGCTGTTGGCCGATGTGGCCCAGGCACATACTCTGGTTGCCACCAGTAACATCCTGATCCGTGCGACCCAGCGCACCCTCGATTTCACCTCCGACACCACCACGTCCATTCGCGATTCGAAAATCGTGCGCGAAGCCCAGGACGACGCCGCCAGTTTCGTCGCCAGCAACGGCGACATTCGTGGCGCTCACCTGGAGTCCGCTTTCAACTTGCTGCGTACCCGCGTGCCGGAAGCGCGCGACGCCAGCGATCAGGATCTCGCCGAAGCCATCCTCGCACTGTGAGGTGTCCACGTGCCTGGCTGCTGACCGGGGCCCTGTTGCTGCTTGGCAACACGGCCCACGCAGGCCTTCAGTTGCAACTCAAGACCGAAGGTCTGACGCCCGCGCAACAGCAAGCCAGCCAGGCGTTGCTTGATGAAGCCATGCAGGCGCTGCCGCCACGTTTCATCGAGCAACTGGACCGGCGTATCGTCGTCGGCTGGACCGATGACATGCCGCGCAATGCCTACGGCCAGGCATCGCTGGTGTCCGAGCTCGATCTGAACCGCAATCTGTTGGCCGGTCTCACCGATGGCAGCGCCGCGAGCAAAAAAACCCATCGCCCCCATGGCACCGTGCGTCGGGAGATGCTGGCCACTGTGTTGCACGAGCTGACTCACATCTACGACCGTTCGCGCCTGTGGCCGGATGACGAGCGCAAGTTGATTCAGCGCTGCACCCGGCGCAACAACAGCTCAGGGCTGGTCGGCATACCCGACCAATGTCGGGGCCAGTCCGATCGGCGCTTTACCCTCAGCGACGATCCGCGCCTGCTCGACCTGGCCGGCTGGCAGCAATACGTAGGCCGTCGGGGTGAACGCGAACAGCACAATCGCCAGATTGCCCGCAGTCCGGATATCTACGAGACCAGCAGCCCCAAGGAATTCGTCGCGATCAACATGGAGTATTTCCTCCTTGACCCGAGCTACGCCTGCCGCCGTCCCGCACTGTATCGCTACTACAAAGAGCATTTCGGCTGGGCGCCCGCCGCCAGTGACACCTGCAGCAAAACCGTCGCGTTCCTCAATGCCGGCAACGATTTCGCCAAGACACCGCTGGGGCAGGTCGATCCGGAGCGGGTCTATGCCGTTGACTATCTGCTGGCCGAGGCTAACCAGAACCTGTTCAGCCGCTGGGGCCACAGCATGCTGCGTCTGGTGATCTGCGCGCCGGGCCGCCCCCGTGGTCCGGATTGCCGACTGGACCTGGACCAGCACCTGGTGCTGTCGTATCGCGCCTTCGTCGGCGACGTACAGTTGTCGAGCTGGGATGGCCTGGTCGGTAAATACCCGTCGCGGCTGTTTATCCTGCCGCTGTCCCAGGTCATCGACGAATATACCAAGACCGAACTGCGCAGCCTGGCCTCCGTGCCCCTGAACCTGTCGCGCACAGAGGTTGAAGACGTGGTGGAGCGTGCCGCCGAGATGCACTGGAGCTACGACGGCAACTACTTCTTCCTGTCCAACAACTGCGCGGTCGAAAGCCTGAAGCTGTTGCGCAGCGGCAGTCACAACCCGCAGTTGACCGGGCTGGACAGCATCATGCCCAACGGCTTGCTGGAAGTGCTCAAGGCCCGGGGACTGGCGGACACCAGCGTGCTCGACGATCCACGTGAAGCCTTGCGCCTTGGCTATCGCTTTGACTCGTTCCGTGACCGCTACCAGGCCATGTTCGAGGTACTGAAAAAACACCTGCCGATCAAACAGGACAAGGTTGAAGACTGGCTGGCCTTGAGCGCCGCAGAACGCCGCCCGTGGTTTGACCAGGCCGACCTGCGGACCAGCGCCGCGCTGCTGTTGCTGGAACAGGCCAGTTTCCGCCAGCAACTGCTGCTGGCCCAGAATGAAGTGAAACAACGCTACCTGGACGCCCGCGAGCTGACGAACGGCGGCATGGATAAAGCCAACCAGACCTTGCAGCAGATTCTTGCCAACAGCGGCTTCCTCAGCCGCCCCGCGGAATTGCTCGACAGGGGAGGCTACGGACTGCCGCAAGCCAATGAGTGGCAACGCCTGGAATCGGAGAGCAGCACCCGGCAGAAGAAGCTGCTGGCGCTGACCGGCGATCTGGACAAAGAGGTGAGGGCGCTGCTGGAACACACGCGCGCGGCAGAAATTGCAGCCAGCGAGGCCAACCTCAAGCAATTGGGTGAACACCTGCGAGCCCTGCACAAGGCAGCCGGAGGCCTGGAGCTGCCTTGAGGCCTGGGCTACAGGCTTTCCTGTGCCTCTTCAGGCAACTGCTCGTCCAGGTGCAGCCAGGGCAAGCGGCTGTCGGTCCAGATGTGCCGGTCGGCCGGGGCGTGTTCAGGATGGTCGAGGGTGGCGATGGTCACGTCGATGGTGTCCGGGCTCAGCTGAGTGATCAGCGCCAGGTGCGCGCCACAATGGGCACAGAAATACCGCGCGCAGCGCTCAGAAGAGTCGTACCGCGCCGCAGTCCCGGCCAGCCATCGGAATGCAGAGCGGGGCAGGGTGATCCAGGTGGTCACCAGGCCTCCGCTGACCCGTCGGCATATCGAGCAGTGACAATGGGCGATGTCGCGCAATGGCCCGCTGAATTCATAACGCAGTTGCCCGCAATGGCATCCACCGGTGTGAAGTTCGCTCATCTGCAGATCCCCCTACTCAGGCTTCGGGCCGTCCGGTCGGCGTCCAGCCCATTACTTTAGGCGTCAACCTGCGACCTTGAACATCTCGTCCGCTGTTTGTTCTGCGAAAGGTAGCTGAAAGGTTGGCCGATTAGGATCGCCTCACTACCGGCAATAGACCGGTTGGCCGACGCGAACGTTGCATCGTTTGCCCGGCCCATTTAACAACAACAATGGTGATTCTGATGTCCGCTGCTACCCGCCTGTTCGCCCCGACTCCCTTCGTACGCCTCGTGCCTCCCGTTCTGCGCTGACCCCATCCGGTCCGCCATTCCCTAGTCGCGCTACGCCTGGAGTATTCCCATGCTGACTTTCCTTGGCTTTGCCATGGTCATCACGTTCATGTACCTGATCATGACCAAGCGCCTGTCGGCGCTGATCGCCCTGATCATCGTTCCGATCCTGTTTGCCCTGTTCGGTGGCTTTGCGCCGAAGATCGGCCCGATGATGCTCGAAGGCATCACCAAGCTGGCCCCGACCGGGGTGATGCTGATGTTCGCCATTCTCTATTTCGCGCTGATGATCGACTCCGGCCTGTTTGACCCGGCGGTGCGCAAGATCCTCAAGCTGGTCAAGGGCGACCCGCTGAAGGTGTCCGTCGGCACCGCCGTGCTGGCCCTGGTCGTGTCCCTGGACGGTGACGGCGCGACCACCTACATGATCTGCGTGGCCGCCATGCTGCCGTTGTACAGCCGCATCGGCATGAGCCCGCGGATCATGGCCGGCCTGATCATCCTCGCCGGTGGCGTGATGAACATGACCCCATGGGGTGGCCCGACCGCTCGCGCCGCCAGTGCGTTGCATGTGGATCCGTCCGACATCTTCGTACCGATGATTCCTGCGATGCTGGCCGGTGTGGTGGCGATCCTGGTCATTGCCTACTTCTACGGCAAGCGTGAACGTGCACGCCTGGGTGAACTGCACCTGGTGGGCGATGAAATCGACCACAGTGAAATCAGCGTTTCGCAGTTCCCGGATGCCCGTCGTCCGAAGCTGATCTGGTTCAACGGCGCCCTGACCCTGGCCCTGATGTGCACCCTGATCGCCGGCCTGCTGCCGTTGCCGGTACTGTTCATGGTGGCGTTCAGTATCGCCATGATCGTCAACTATCCTTGCCTGCAACAGCAGAAGGATCGCGTCGCGGCTCACGCCGGTAGCGTGCTGGCGGTGGTCGGGTTGATCTTTGCGGCCGGTATCTTCACCGGTATCCTGACCGGCACCGGGATGGTCGACGCCATGTCGAAGAGCCTGTTGGCGGTGATTCCGGATTTCCTCGGCCCGTACCTGGCAGTGATCACGGCACTGGTAAGCATGCCGTTCACTTTCTTCATGTCGAACGATGCATTTTATTACGGCGTGTTACCGGTACTTGCCGAAGCCGCCAGTCACTACGGTATAACCGCGGTGGAAATGGCACGTGCCTCGATCGTCGGTCAGCCCGTCCACCTGTTGAGCCCGCTGGTTCCATCGACCTACCTGTTGGTGGCCCTGGCTGGCATCGACTTCGGTGACCACCAGCGCTTCACTCTCAAGTGGGCAGTGCTGGTTTGTATCTGCATACTGATTGCTGCACTGCTGTTGGGGACTTTCCCGGTGTTCAGCACTCTATAAGCCCAAGACTCACCACTTCGGGTCCAGGCTTCGCTGTTTGAAGCCCGGGCCCGTTTTGGTTTAACAATCGCTCAAAGGAATACACATGGAATGGCTGACCAACCCTGAAATCTGGGTTGCCTTCTTCACCCTGACCGCCCTGGAAATCGTCCTGGGTATCGATAACATCATCATGATTTCGATCCTGGTCAGCCGCATGCCCAAGCACATGCAGCAGCGCACCCGGATTTTCGGTCTGGCGCTGGCCATGATCACGCGGATCCTGTTGCTGCTGTCGATCACCTGGGTCATGCGTCTGACCGCAGATCTGTTTGTAATCTTCGGCCAGGGTATTTCCGGGCGGGACCTGATCCTGTTCTTCGGTGGCCTGTTCCTGCTGTGGAAAAGCTCCCAGGAGATGTACCACGCACTGGAAGGTGAAGACGAAACAGCCGACGAGCCAAGCGGCAAGGGCGGCAACTTCCTCTACACGATCATCCAGATCGCAATCATCGACATCGTGTTCTCCCTGGACTCGGTCATTACCGCCGTCGGCATGGTGTCCCATGTTCCGGTCATGGTGGCCGCGATCGTCGTTGCAGTGCTGGTGATGATGCTGGCAGCTGGCAAAATCAGCGAGTTCATCGACAAGCACCCGTCGCTGAAAATGCTGGCGCTGTCGTTCCTGCTGGTGGTGGGTACCGTGCTGATCGCCGAAGCCTTCGAAGTGCATGTGCCAAAAGGCTACGTCTACTTCGCCATGGCGTTCTCGCTGGCTGTCGAAGCATTCAACATCAAGATGCGCTCGGCAATGGCGAAAAAGAGGAACCTGGCACACGAGCCGGTAAAACTGCGCAAGGACATTCCGGGTCAATAACCCGAATGCGTAGTAGGAAAAGGGGCTTTCGAGCCCCTTTTTCACGTCTGCAGAACGCTGTTTTCATGACAGCTTTGTTTCAATCACCTCTTTAGCTATGCGATGCTGGCGTCAGGACCATTCGCCAACTACAGCTTAAGTACAGAATCCATAACGTTACGCTGCACCGTCAACTTGCCCCTTTGGGGCGCTATGCATTCAGGGGGCCCACTATGCTGACCCTGCTCAATCTATTGTCTGCGGTGGCCCTGCTGATCTGGGGCACGCACATCGTCCGAACCGGCATCCTGCGGGTCTACGGCTCCAACCTGCGCCACGTCATTGGCCGCAACATGTCCAAGCGCTGGCTGGCCTTCATCGCCGGGATCCTGGTGACCGCCATGGTCCAGAGCAGCAACGCCACCGCGATGCTGGTGACTTCATTCGTCGGCCAGGGCCTGATGGCACTGACGCCGGCCCTGGCAACCATGCTCGGCGCCGATGTCGGTACCGCGTTGATGGCGCGGGTCCTGACCCTGGACCTGTCCTGGCTGTCGCCGCTGCTGATTTTCCTGGGGGTGATTCTCTTTCTCTCGCGCAAGCAAACTCGCGCAGGCCAACTCGGCCGGGTAGGGATTGGCCTGGGGCTGATTATTCTGGCCCTGCAACTGATCGTCGAAGCCGCGGCTCCCATCACCCATGCCCAGGGCGTCAAGGTGCTGTTTGCCTCGCTGACCGGCGACATCCTGCTCGATGCCCTGATCGGCGCACTGTTCGCGATGATTTCCTACTCCAGCCTGGCGGCGGTACTGCTCACGGCGACCCTTGCCGGTGCCGGAGTAATCAGCCTGCCAGTGGCCATTGGCCTGGTCATTGGCGCCAACATCGGCAGCGGTGTATTGGCATTCCTCAGCACCAGCATGCAAAACGCCGCAGGGCGGCAAGTCGCGCTGGGTAGCCTGCTGTACAAAATGATCGGCCTGCTGTTGATCATTCCGGTACTCGACCCGCTGGTGCACTGGATGGACAGCCTTGATTTCAGCCCTCAGGGCCTGGTGATCGGTTTTCATCTGCTCTACAACACCCTTCGCTGCTTGATCCTGCTACCCACCGTCAGCCCGATGGCACGGCTCTGCGCCTGGCTGCTACCGGAGCGTCCGGAAACCAACGGTCAGGCAAAACCCCGGCATCTGGACCCAACAGCCCTCACCACCCCGAGCCTGGCCCTGGCCAACGCCTCCCGGGAAACCCTGCGCATCGGCGACCTGATCGATAACATGCTCGAAGCCATGCTCGACGTGCTGCGCGGCAAGCAGACCGCCGTCACCCAGGAAGTGCGGCGCTTGAGCGATGACGTTGAAGCCCTCTATAGCGCGATCAAGCTCTACCTGGCGCAGATGCCCCGCGAAGACCTCAGCGACCAGGACAGCCGGCGCTGGGCGGAAATCATCGAGCTGGCGATCAACCTGAAGCTAGCCTCGGACCTGATCGAACGTATGCTGCGCAAGGTTCAGCAACAAAAGACCTCGCAGCGTCGCTCCTTTTCCGACGTCGGCCTGGAAGAGCTGGCCGGGCTGCACCATCAATTGATCGCCAACCTGCGCCTGGGGTTGTCGGTGTTTCTCAGCGCCGATAAGGAAAGTGCCCGACAGCTGTTGCGCGAGAAACGCCGCTTTCGGGCTCAGGAGAGACGCCTGGCCCATGCCCACGTCAGCCGGCTACAAAGAAAAATCGTACAAAGCATCGAGACCAGCTCGCTGCACCTGGAGCTGATTGCCGACATGAAACGCTTGAACTCACTGTTCTGCGGCAGCGCCTACGTGGTGCTGGAAACCTTCGAAACCGGCGCCCTGGCTGTCGAGGACATGGCTGACATCACCCATTCACCCTGAACGTCTAGCGTTGTAAAAAGTCCCTACAAAAGATGAATGAAAATCCTCGCTCCGCCTCTACCCGCCAGGAAGGTTGTTATGCGTTGTCTGTTGTTCGCGTGTCTGCTGCTCGGCTCCACCTGCTCATGGGCCCTGGACCGCTTTCAGGTTGAAGGTTACGTGCTGCCAAACGGCCTGCAGATCCTGCTCAAACCCGGCAGTGAACGCGGCCATGTCGCCATTCGTCTGGTGGTTGGAGTTGGCCTTGATGATTTCGCCTGCGCCGACAAAGAACTGCCTCACCTGCTTGAGCATGTGCTGTTCAGCGGCATCGACGCCGGGGGCGAGGGTGGGCTTGAAGAGCGCATGCAGGGGCTGGGGGGTGAGTGGAACGCCTACACCAGCAATGCCGACACCACCTTCGTCATCGAAGCCCCGGCGAAAAACCAGCGTAAGGTCCTGGACGTCCTGTTGGCACTGCTGACCGAAACCCGCATCTACGACACGGCCATCCGCGCCGCCAAACAGGTGGTTGAACGTGAAGAGGGTGGCCACTACACCCACCTGCAACGCTGGCTCGACCGCCAGGACCTGGGCCACACGGCCAGTAATCAACTGGCCGTGGAGTTGGGCCTCAAGTGCCCGGAGCGGGCCGAAGTCCATCATCTGACCCGCGAACAATTGAAGAGGGTGCGCAAGGATTGGTATGCCCCCAATAACATGACGCTGATTATCGTGGGCGACCTCGATCGCCTGCTACCGGCCTACCTGGAACGCACTTTCGGTCAACTCAAGCCGATCGAGCCCACCGCGCATCCGCCCCTGCCGCAGATTCAGAACACCGCCCAGACCCGGCGCAACCTGATCCACGGATGGGTGGGCGACGGTGCCAGGCTGCACTGGCTGCTCCCGGAGCCGGTGCTCGACGATCAGTACGACGAGACCTTCGATCTGCTCAAGGACTACCTCGACTGGGCGCTTTACCGTCAGCTACGGCTTGCGCACGGCTTGTCCTATGGCCCCTCCGCCGAACGCGAAGTGTTCGGTGGCGTAGGCTTCATGAGCCTCAATGCGGATCTTGAGCGCGATGACCTGCCGCAGGCGCAGCAGGTCCTGGAGGAGCTCAAGGCCGACCTGCTGAAAAACGGCCTCGACCCTGTCGGCTTCGAGCGCCTGAAACAGGCAGCCATTGCCCGGCAGGCCTGGGTCGTGCAAGGCAACAGCGGATTGGCCGACTACTACTGGAGCGCCCTGTCAGACTATGAGGACGGGAGCTTCGACAACCCGGCCAGACGCTTGCGCGCGGTAACGCTCAAACAGGCCAACCTGGCCTTGCATGCACTGCTCGACCAGCCGGGTTACCTGCGGGTCGAGAAGCCACTGCTCAGCGATGACCAAGTGCTGTGGTTGTTGGGTGGCATGTTGGGGGTGTTGGTATTCGGTGTGCTGGGCTGGCGCCGGCATCGCAGGCACCCGTAGCGATCGCAAGGGCACTGGCCCCCTCGCCATAGGCTTCTCGCAACATCAGTGTGCCAGCGGTATCCTGTGCGGGTTTTTCCCTTGAGCACTGTGAACCGTCCAATGCCTAATCTCCCCCAGACCGTACAGCGCATTCTCGAACTGATGAAGCGCTACCCCGGGGTCATTGCCCTGGGTGGTTTCATCTCGGGGGTCGGCAGCTTCATCCTGGTTGACCGCCAACAAGGCCTGGCGACCTGGATTGCAATCATCATGCTGGTCAGTTGGGTCTGGCTGATGCTGGAAAACAGCCTGACCGAGCTGTTCGCCAAGGTGTTCAAGCGCGAAATCCCGCAGCCTCTGCTGCGCTATGCCACGCAGATGATCCACCAGGAAAGCCTGTTCTTCGTCCTGCCGTTCTTTTTCATCACCACGACGTGGAACAGCGGCCAGTTGTTCTTCACCGGCTTGTTGGGCATCGCCGCGCTGATTTCCATCGTCGACCCGCTCTACTACAAATGGCTGGCGCCTCGGCGCTGGGCGTTCTTGGCGTTGCACACGCTGACCCTGTTCGCCGCCCTGCTCACCGCGTTGCCGGTGATCATGCACCTGACCA
>RCUJ01001927.1_pt1 | contig 10549 bp, 10 predicted proteins | sample 2166321 | NCBI WGS metagenome assembly RCUJ01 (sample SAMN09932808, study PRJNA488358) | compost metagenome | feature: garden; material: soil; isolation source: compost soil in an enriched community after 118 h of incubation | place: Germany: Experimental Botanical Garden Goettingen | collected... | reverse complement strand
GAAGGAGAACATTTTGTTTGTAAAAAAGAGGAGGTTCCGGTTGGAGGAACACGTGCCTTTGTAATTGAAGGAAGTACGATTCCATATATTTTGATTCATCTTGAAAACGGAGAATTTAAAGCTTACGAGCAAAAATGCACGCATCTTTCCTGTTCCGTATTTTACAAACCGGGAACCGGAATTATCCATTGCCCTTGTCATGAAGGTTCGTTTGATGCGGCTACCGGAGATGTACTTGCAGGACCGCCGCCAAGAGCTTTACCTAAATTGGAAGTGTTTTTTAAAGAAAACGACATTTATGTAAAAGCAGCTCACGAAGAAGAAGTGAGTTAAAAAAATTAGGAACAATTAAAATTTATTTGTCATGAGTAATTTCAGAACCAGTCAAAATCGGGCGAATCCCAATAAGCTAAATAATATCCTTTCGACATTAATTTTTATATTAATTCTTAATGTGAGTATTCAGATTTGGTTGTTGTATGCCTCATTAAATAATGCTTTAGAAAACAACAGGGAGATATTGATCCCCGCTTTTGTAGCTTCCTTGATTTTATTCTTAATAGGTTTCGGTTGGCTCTATTATTTGCCGTCAGGAAATCCTAAAAAACAAAAAGAAGTTTAAAATAATAAGATAAAATTTTCTTTTGAAGCTGTAATGGCTAAACTCTTTCGGATTTAAGAAAATAAATCTACTTTTGCACCGTGAAAAAAATAATATTCATAATTGTAATCCTCATGCTTGTAAAACCAGTACTTCCGGTTTTAGAGTATGTGGTTAATTATGAATACATCTCAAAAGTACTTTGTATTAATAAGGATAAACCTAAAATGCATTGTAACGGGAAATGTCATTTGATGAAAGAATTGGCCAAAGCTTCCGATGCTGAAAAGCCTTTATCTTCTGATAAAAAAGTGGTATCTCCAATTTTTGAGATTTTGTTTTTTGAAGAAATCAAATCGATTAAAATCACGCCAATTTGCTTAGGTACCAAAGAAAAAATAAACCAGTCCTATTTCAATTTATATTCTCATTTGAATAGCGGTTCTGTTTTTCATCCACCTACTTTCATTTCTTAAAGTTTTACGCACTCTTGTGCACTTTTTTGTCCGTTTCTTTCAACGGATGAATATTGGTATGTTGTTTTTGGAATAATTTAATTCCTGAAAAACGATATGCGAACAAATATTATATACAATACAAAAACTTTAAAAATGAAATCTTTATTAAAAAATATAATAGCCCTTTTGGCTATAGCGCTTGCATTTACTTCTTGTTCAGATAATGATGACAATACACCGGCAGTTAATGAATTGGAAGGAATTACGAAATTCAAAGAAATCACAAATACCACCCATACTATCGAATTGTACTCGCATATGGGATCTTTGGAACAGGGATATAACGAAATCAGTTTAAGAATAAAAGACAATGCAACGGGACAATATGTAAAAAATGCCGATGTGAGTTGGTTGCCATTGATGCACATGACGATGATGACGCATTCATGCCCCTATTCAGAAGTAGAAAAAGAAACTGCGGAAGGAACGGTGTATGAAGGAAATATTGTTTTTCAAATGGCTCAAAATACAACGGAATATTGGGATTTGAAAATTGATTATACGATTAACGGAGCCGAATATACTGCAACTTCTGTAATCGATGTTCCGGCTTCTGCTAAACAAAGAGTGACTACTTTTACAGGTTCTGATAATGTGAAATATATTCTGGCGTATGTTGAACCGCATCATCCAAAAGTAGCTTTAAATGATATGACTGTTGGTGTTTATAAAATGGAATCAATGATGAATTTTTCGGTTGTTGATAATTATAAAGTTAAAATTGATCCAAGAATGCCAAGCATGGGAAATCATGGTTCACCTAACAATGTTGACTTAACGCAGTCTGCTTCAGATGAATTATACCATGGAAAATTATCATTGACCATGACTGGTTTGTGGAAAATTAACCTGCAACTTCTAAATGCTTCGGATGAGGTTTTGAAAGGGGAAACCGTTACTGATGCAGTTCCTGCAAGTAGTATTTTCTTTGAGATAGAATTCTAATTCAATTTCGTTTCTTAAACTAAAAAAGGCCAAAGTAGTGACCTGCAATGGCAAATATCCTTTTGGCCTTTTTTAAATTTTTCTATCTGAAGTCGCCATTACAGCAAGTTTGTTGTAAAGGCCGTAACATATAGGATCCGTAACAAATATATTTTTCGTATATGAAAAAGAAATTGCAAGCAGTTTTACTGTTGTGTTTTAGTTCAATGACTCTTTTGGCACAAGAACAGGTAAAAGACACGACTACGCCTAAATCACTTAACGAAGTGATTGTTATTGGTAAAAAAACGCAATTATACCAAAAACAAGCGAAGCCTTTGGCTACAGTAGATGACTATCTGCAGCAGTCGGCTAAGGTCGATATGATTAAAAGAGGCGGTTATGCCTGGGAGCCTATTATCAACAGTATGGCAACGGAAAGAACGTTGGTCACCATTGACGGGATGCGTGTTTTTGGTGCTTGCACTGATAAAATGGATCCGATTACTTCTTATGTTGAGGTTTCAAATTTATCAGAAGCTACAGTGAAATCCGGTCAGCAAGCCAGTTGTCACGGTGCGACAATTGGTGGTGGAATTGATTTAAAAAGAAACCGAAGCGGATTCATAAATCAAGGTTGGGAAGCTTCAGTCAATACTGGTTTTGAAACGAACAGCAATCAAAAGATTGTAGGTTCGGCTGTCAATTATACAGATAGTCTGTTTTATGTCGACACTGATTTTATGTATCGGGATGCCGGAAATTATTCAGCTGGAAATAATCAGGAAGTTTTGTATTCTCAGTTTAGAAAATTTAATATTTCAGCCACTTCCGGTTTTTCTTTTGACAAAAATAAATTGATAGAAGGTTCGCTGATTTATGATAAAGCGACTGATGTTGGTTATCCGGCGCTTCCTATGGATGTCTCATTGGCGGAAGCCTTAATAACCTCTTTGAAATTTGAATATGCACCCCAATCTTCAAAAATAGACAATTGGGAAACCAAAATATATTACAATACCATCACGCACAAAATGGACGATACGAAACGTCCCGCTGTTCCGGTTCACATGGACATGCCGGGTTGGAGTGATACCTATGGTTTTTATTCAAAAGTTACCGGACAAGCCAAAAATCATCATTTTGTTATCGATTTGAATTCCTTTTACAACCGTTCTATTGCAGAAATGACGATGTATCCATCGGATCCAAATGAAAATCTGATGTTCATGTACACTTGGCCAGACGTAAGAACTTGGTACAGTTCTGTGTTTTTAGAAGACACTGTTGTTTTGAATGAGTATTCTAATTTGAAGTTTTCGACAAGTATTGCCAATCATTTCAATGAAGTTGCCAATCAGTTGGGGCTAGAAAGTTTACAGATTTTTTATCCAAATATGGGAGATAGCAAAAACAGAATTTTGAAAAGCATTTCATCCACTTACTTATATGGGAATAATGGTTTTGAATATAGTTTCGGATTGGCTTATGGGGATCGTGCTCCATCCGTTTCAGAAGGATATGGGTTTTATTTATTCAATAGTTTCGATACTTATGATTACATTGGGAATCCTGAATTAAAAAATGAAAAATCTCTGGAAGGAAATGTTTCTGTAGGATACAAAACCGGTAAATTGGCCACTTCTGTTTCGTCTTCCTATTTCCATATTTCAGATTATATTGTTGGGAAACCTGATGATAGTTTAATTCCGATGACAATTGGTGCCAGCGGCGTGAAAATTTACACAGCCTTAGATTATGCCACTATTTTCAATGCCGACTTTAAAGTCGAATATGAATTGACAGATGATTTTAAATGGAAAGGACAATTGGTTTACAGTTATGGGAAGGACTATGAAAAGGAAAATTTACCTTTTATAAGTCCGTTGCGTTATACGTCCTCTTTGAATTACAGAAAAAACAAATTCTCAGCTGAAGTAGCCGTTCAGGGAAATGCAACCCAAACCCAGTATAGTCCATTTTATGGTGAAGACAGAACTCCTGATTATGCCATCGTAAATGTTGCTTCTGGTTATTCTTTTAATTTTGAAAAAAGTAAATGGAACCTAAGCGCCGGGATTGAGAATATTTTAGATACCTATTATTCTACTTTTTCAGATTGGAACAATATCCCTCGAAAAGGAAGAAACTTTTTTGTAAATGTGGCTATTGGGTTTTAATTTGAAAGTTTAAATACAGTTATAAGAAAAAAGGAGCTTCGATTGAAGCTCCTTTTTTTATCTATAACAGAATCTATTATCCTACCAATTCCACAATTTTACTATCGCCAACCAAACTTACTTTAATCAAGTTGTGTTTTGCCAAACCTTTGGTCGCAGCATCCCATTTCTTTCCGCTCAAGTCTGATTTGACTTTCAATAATCCGAGATCCATTTGGTTGTCGTTGATTTTCAAAAGGTCAAGAATCAATTTCTCTTCTTCAGATAATTCAATTTGAACTTGTTTTTTCTCTGGTCTCATTTGAGGAAACAATAATACTTCCTGAATAGAAGAATTGTTCGTCAAGAACATCATCAAACGGTCCATTCCAATTCCTAATCCAGATGTTGGTGGCATTCCGTATTCAAGAGCTCTTAAGAAATCTTCGTCAATCGTTCCGCTTGCTTCATCATCTCCTTTTTCAGCCAAACGCATTTGGTCTTCAAAACGCTCTCTTTGGTCAATTGGGTCATTCAATTCAGAATAAGCGTTCGCTACTTCTTTACCACAAACCATCAATTCAAAACGCTCTGTTAATTCCGGATTGTCACGGTGTTGTTTACACAAAGGCGACATTTCTTTTGGATAATCAGTGATGAACGTAGGCTGAATGTAATTTCCTTCACATTTTGCACCAAAAATTTCATCAATCAATTTTCCTTTCCCCATGGTAGCATCAACCTCAATTCCCATTCCTCTGGCAGCTTCAAAAAGTTCCGCTTCACTTTTCCCGGAAATATCAAAACCTGTAAAATGTTTGATAGAATCAGTCATCGTAACACGAGCATAAGGAGCTTTAAAGTTCACGGTGTGTTCTCCAAAAGTCGCTTCGCTGGTTCCGTTTACACTAATGGCGCAATGCTCCAATAAGTTTTCGGTGAAATTCATCATCCAGTTGTAGTCTTTGTAGGCTACATATATTTCCATAGCGGTAAATTCTGGGTTGTGTGTACGGTCCATTCCTTCGTTACGGAAGTTTTTGGAGAACTCATAAACACCATCAAATCCACCTACAATTAATCTTTTTAAGTACAATTCGTTTGCAATACGCATGTAAAGCGGAATGTCAAGCGAGTTGTGGTGCGTGATAAAAGGTCGCGCTGCAGCTCCACCCGGAATCGGTTGTAAAACTGGAGTTTCTACCTCAAGATATCCTTTGTCATTAAAGAAAGAACGCATGGCGTTAAACAATTTCGTTCTTTTGATAAACGTTTCTTTTACATGATCGTTCACGGTTAAATCCACATAACGACGACGGTATCTTTGCTCCGGATCAGAAAAAGCATCGTGTGTTTTTCCGTCAGCATCTGTTTTTACAATAGGAAGCGGTTTCAGTGATTTGGCTAAAACAGTCAATCCATAGACATGAACCGAGATTTCCCCCACTTGTGTTTTGAAAACCGTTCCGCGAACGCCAATAAAATCACCAATGTCCAATAGTTTTTTGAAAACCACATTGTACATTGTTTTTTCCTCATCAGTCGAAATATCATCTCTCGAAACATAAACCTGAATACGTCCTTCAGCATCTTTCAATTCCGCAAATGACGCTTTTCCCATGATACGCTTACCCATCAAACGACCAGCTAAAACCACTTCTTTGCCTTCGTACTTCTCGAAATCGGCTAGGATTTCACTTGAATAAGCGGTGGTGATAAATTCGGCTGCAGGATAAGGTTCGATACCTAAATTGCGCAATTCGGTGAGAGCTTCTCTACGTAGTGTTTCTTGTTCGGATAATGCCATTATATTCTGATTTTAAGAGCGCAAAGATAGTCTTTATGTCTTAAAGTTACAAAGTCATAAAGTTGGAAAGTGATATATTAAGCCGATTTTTTTTCAGGAGCAGAAGTAATTGTTTTTTCAAGACGACCAGTCCCGCTATCCGCTCTATCTTTTTCTCTTGTTTGAAAAAAACAAGAGAAAAAGGATGCCGCTTTTATCGGGGCTATTCCATCAGTTTTTGTTTTTCAAAAGCGCGCGAAAAATAATACAAATCATGTATATTTGAACTCCAATTGGAACTCAAAATTACTACATGAAAAAATACATACTCTTTTTTATATCGATCCTTGCCACAAGTTGTCAAATCACCGAAACCATTCATTTAAACGAAGATGGAAGCGGAAAAATACAAACCGAGAGACATCGGGATGAACACAGTTACATGCAATTGGCGGGTGAAAATTATTCAAATGAAGAGATTTTTAAGGATACAACCTATGTATTCAAAGATATCATTGCAAAATATTCAGAAACATTTGTTAAGCTTCCGGCAGCAGAACAAGCTATTTTTCAAAAGTTCGCTAACGTGAATGTGCATATCAGAAATAGTTCTTATGAAAAAGAATTCAGAACGATCGTCTCTCAAAGTTTTAAAAAAATAGAAGAAGTGCCCGATTTGTATAAAGCCGAGGAATATGTAGATGATTTGAAACATAATTATGCTTTGAGTGCCGAAGAACATTATTATAGGGTAAGCTACACTTTTGACGGAAGTGTTTTTAAGAGAATTGTAAAAATTACTGACCCGGTTGAATTGAAAAAACAGCAAGACAAAATAGAAGAGTTGAAAACCCGTTTTTCGAATCATAAAATCGTACAGGACTATATTTTAGATTATCATTTCCCACGAAAAATAAAATCGGTTTCCAATTCCAATGCAAAAATAAGTGAAGACAAAAAATCTATGGAATTGCAGTTCAATATTACAGACTGTCTGCTAAATCCTGAAAGCACCAATTTGGAGGTAATTTTAGAATAATCAATTTTGGGATTTACTTTTTATAATCCATGAGATTGTTTAAACATGACCAAAAAAAATAAAGTACTTTCTATGAAATAAAAAAGCCTCATATTTCTATGAAGCTCTTTAATATTGAGACTGACCAGATTTAAATCCTACCTTTTCAGGCTGACCAGATTTTAACCCTATCTCATTTATTTTCAAATAATAATTGTAAGTAATAGTACATACAAAATTACTATAAACGGAAATTGTAATCGATACGGAATCTATATTTTTATCTTATGCCTGCTGGTTTTTTTATAGTTGTAAACTATTATGTAGTTATTCTTCATAATCATCTACTTTGATAATTTGTTTATTCATTAATCTGATAAGGGTAGATTGCTCTTCATTAAATTCAAGTGCGTATTGGTTATCTCCTAGTTCAAATTGATCATTGGACATTGCGGTAACAATGGTAACTTCAAATTTTTTCAAATTAATAAAGTGATATTCAACTACGATATTTAAAGTTGTTTTTTCTGTAAAAGTTTGTCTCAAAACTATTCTAATATTTCTTGTCCTTGGCGGTGGATGATTAACAAAAAGTAAATCTCTATGCTTAAGTGAATAGTACATTAAATGTTTAAAAGACTTTACTACCAATGGTTCAACATACTTAAATTCTATACCTTTTCTATGACCATCATCATCACCAAGATGTAAACGATCCCAGTAATGTTTATCATACCAAAACTCAATTTGAAAGTTTTCTATAAAAGTTGTATGATGTCTTACTTTTTTGGAGGAACAGTTTTCAAGCCATGTTTCAACATCTATAATAATGTCACCTTTGTCTTCTATAATTCTCTTTCTTTTCTCTTTACGATTCATTGTAGTCTTTTTTCAACCGAACAAAAATACGGAATTAAATAATTAATGTAGGAATATAGTTACTTATTGAGTAAAAATTTTTTCGCTGTTTTTTGGTTTCATGATTTATTTTTAAGACGTAGAATCTTTGATGTTCAGTGCTTAACTGCAAAAAAATTATTGAATTCGTTCGCAATATTTGTAATACTAAAGAATGTTATAGAAGGAAAAAGTTTCAAAATAATTTCAATTAATGTTTTAGTATCTTTGAAAAAAAATATAAAATGAGGTCAATAAAATTGTTTTTAACGTTTTTTGTATTGGTAACGCTGGTTAGCTGCACAGTAACGGAGAATATTTATATCAATGATAATGGTTCCGGGAATTTTTCTGTAGAGATGGATGGTTCCGCTTTGATGGCCATGATGCCAACTGATTCTTTGAAAACAGAAAAGAGTATCGATTCTACTTTTTCATTCAAACAATTGCTGGTTGAAAAAAAAGACAGTATTGCAAAACTTCCGATAGAACAGCAGGCACTTTTAAAAAAGCTGGAAAATTTCAATATGAGAATGAAAATGGATGCGCAGGAAAAACAATTTGTTTTCTCAATGAATACCAATTTTAAAAACGTGGCTGAACTTCAAGATGTAATGGAAACCATGAATGCTTTTAACACCATTCAAAAGAACAATAAAAGTACTGCGGAAGCTAATCCGTATTTGCCAAGTGGTGGTTTTGGATCAAATAATTCGGTTTTAAGCTATGCTTATAATGGTAAAAAATTCACCAGAAAAGCAACGATGAATACAGCTGAAACGAATGAAATGGAGAATGACTCACTTCAACAGTATAAAATGATATTTGAATCTTCTATTTATGTTCTTAAATATCATTTTCCAAAACCGGTTAAAAAAGTTTCAAATACCACTGCTTTATTTAGTGAAGACAGGAAAACGATTACCATTCAATATCCATTTAGTGAATATATGGCTAATCCGGATAAATTGAATATTGAAGTTGAATTTTAGAAAAGAAAAATGAAAATGAACAAAACAGTCCAACTTCAAGATTTAGGCAATAAAGATTACAAAGAAACCTGGGAATACCAAGAGGAATTGTTCAAAGGAATTGTTGACTTAAAAATCAAGAACAGGAGAGAGGAAACCCAAATTGAAACACCTAATTATTTTCTTTTTGTGGAGCATCCTCATGTATATACTTTAGGCAAAAGCGGTGATTTAAGTAATTTGCTTTTATCCGAAAAACAATTAGAAGCCAAAGGAGCCACTTTCTATAAAATTAATAGAGGCGGCGATATTACATACCACGGACCAGGTCAGATTGTGGGTTACCCTATTTTAGACCTTGAAAATTTCTTCTCGGATATTCATAAATACTTACGTTTTCTGGAAGAAGCTATTATTCTGACGCTACAAGAATACGGATTGGAATGTGGTAGAAGTGAAGGAGAAACCGGAGTTTGGTTAGGCGTTGGAACACCATTTGCCAGAAAAATTTGTGCCATGGGCGTTCGCGCTTCCCGTTGGGTAACGATGCACGGTTTTGCTTTAAACGTCAATGCTGACTTAGGGTACTTTGATAACATTATTCCGTGTGGAATCCGTGGAAAAGCAGTTACGTCACTTCATGTTGAACTAGGTGTGGAAAAAGTGGATGAAGAAGAAGTGAAAGAAAAAATATTGAAGCATTTCTCTGATTTGTTTGAATGCTCGATTGTTCGATAGTTAGATTGTTCGATGGATGGATTTTCAGATTTTTAGATTGTTCGATTATCAGATAGTTGGCAGTAACTTTGAGAAAAAATGACGACAAAAACGAAAATAACCAAAGAGATCTCAGAAAAATTATCCGAAGAGCAATTCGATGAGCTTGTTTACAATAAAGCATTGGATAAATATTTTGGAACTTTTGGCGAAAATTTTGAAAATACAGAAAAAGACAAAATATTATGTCAAATATTTGCATGTTCTGTACTAGACTTTGAAGTTTGTAATGGAGGGTTTGACCAATTTTTTTCAAATAATGAGGATTTAACAGAATTTGCTCTTGATGGTTTATTGAAAATTGGTGAAATTGAACATTATGAATTACTAAATCTTGCAAACAAAGTTTATAATGAGGAAAGAGAAATTTTTAAAGACATTAGAAATACTAATCTTGATGAATTCGACGAAAAATTTTATGAACTTAACAAAATTGATAAAAGTCGTCAAAAATTCATAATTGAAAACGCAGAAATGTTTTACGATTAGAAAAGGCTAGCTCCAACAGCCGTTTTCAACTAATGTTTGATTTAGTGGAATTACCGTTTCATACTATATTTTCTGCAAAACCGAAAATTGAAAGGTTACGAACCACACACCATCTCAAAGTGACAGAACGTTCGAACAATCTAACAATCTAAAAATCCAATCGTCTAAATATCCAATTTCAATTGTTCCGGTAATAACCTAAAACTCATTCGGTGGTATTTAGTTGTGCCGTATTTTTTGATGGCTTCACGGTGTTCTTGAGTGGGATAGCCTTTATTTTTTTTCCAATTGTACATAGGGAATTCTTCATGGATGCGATTCATATAATCGTCCCGATAGGTTTTTGCCAAAACGGATGCTGCAGCAATACTTAAAAATTTGGAATCGCCTTTTACAATACTCGTATTGG
>RCUJ01001926.1_pt1 | contig 10552 bp, 8 predicted proteins | sample 2166321 | NCBI WGS metagenome assembly RCUJ01 (sample SAMN09932808, study PRJNA488358) | compost metagenome | feature: garden; material: soil; isolation source: compost soil in an enriched community after 118 h of incubation | place: Germany: Experimental Botanical Garden Goettingen | collected... | reverse complement strand
CTACAAAAACGCTGTTTTACAGCTGCTCCGGCTTGTAGCCCAGGCGCAGGCCACCCCAATGGCGGCCCTGCACCCGAATGGGCACGGACAGGTCGTGCATCAGTTCGCCGGTATCGCGCATGTAGGTTTGCAGCAGCAAGCGCTGTTGATGGCTGCCGCTGCGGAGGCCGGTGCGGTCGTTGAACAGGCGCTTGCTGCGGCTCTTCGCCGTGTCGCGCGCGCGGTCGCCGCTGGGCGGGTGGTTGAAGGCGTTGTTGTGAGTCGGCACATAGCCTTCCGGGGTGCTGACGATGGCGAACACCAGCCCTTCGTGGCGCGCCAGCAGCGGCTCCTGCAGCGCCGGCAGGACCTGATCGGCATAACTGTCGAAGCGGGTCTTGTACTTGGCCGGGAAGCTGCCGGGGACCGGCTGATAGTGACGGTCGAACAGGTCGTCGAGGCCGACCCGGCCGGCCTGGATGTCCGCCTCGAACTGGCCGGCGATGCTCGCGGCGCCCTCGCGGGCGAGGTCATAGACGCGCTGGTGGTAATCGTCCAGGCCCACTGCGGCGAGCTGTTCGCTGACGGTTTCCGCCTGGCCGACCAGTTGTCCGGCGGCCTCGCCCAACTGACGGGTCTGGGTCTCGCTGGCCCGCACATCGCCGCGCAATTGCTCGACGGCGACGAACAGGCTGGCCAGGCGCTCGTGATTGCTCGCCGCGCCGGCGCTGATCTGCGCCACCTGATCTTCCACATCCACGGCCAGCTCGGCGATGCCGTGCAACTGTCCGCCGGTCTCCTCGATCTGCCGGGCGGCCTGGTCCAGCTCGCTGGCCTGTTCCTGGATATGCGCCACCACCGCCGCGCTCTGCTGGCGGATATCGCTGACCATCTGGCCGACTTCCTCGGTGGCCGTGGCGGTCCGTGCGGCGAGGTTGCGCACCTCGTCGGCGACCACCGCGAAACCGCGACCCTGCTCGCCGGCACGCGCCGCCTCGATGGCGGCGTTGAGCGCCAGCAGATTGGTCTGGCTGGCGATCGACTGGATCACCTGGGTGACCTGTTCGATCTGTTCGGTACGGCTGCTCAGGCCATCGATCAGCTCGCGGCTGGCCGCCGTCTGCGCGCTCAGGCGCTGCATGCGGGCAATCGCCTGGAGCAGCGCCTGCTGGCCGTCGGCACTGCTCTGGCGCACGGTCTGCGCGGCATTCAGGGTCTGCTCGGCACGCCGGGCGCTGTCCTGTTCGGTGTGGGTGATGGCGTCTGCGCCCTGGCTGATCTGCTCGACCGCGAGCAACTGCGATTTCAGCTTATCGGCCAGTTGCTGCACCGCATGCGCCACCTGGGCGGCGGACAAGGCGTTATGGCAGGTGTGCTGGGACAGGCTTCGGCTCAATTCGCTGAAATCCACGGTCGCCGCATGGTCGGCAGCCGCAGCGTCGTCGCCGCCTCGGCGCCAGGGCCCGAACCAGGGCCACAGGGCCAGCAGCAGGAACAATACGATGCTCAGGTAACCGGGCAGCTGGAATTGCTGATGGATCACGAGCACGGCAACCAGCCCGAGTACATGCACGACGCAGGCGGTGGGAGAGCGGCTAACGGCAGAGCGCATGACGGACCTCATAGTTTTTATGCTGGCGAAACCAGGGCCAACGGCATCCTTGCTCACGCAGATCGCGCACCTGCTGCCCAAGTTTCTGAGCCGTGCGCGCAATGCAGGCGAATCGCTCGCCTGTTCACTGAGTCGGCAGGGCCGCGATTATCTGAAGGGCAGGCTTCGGCCGGCCTCGGTAATCGCCCTGCGCAGCGGAGGTTGATTCGATCATTCAACGCCGGGTTAGACCATGGCACTTTGGTCGCACACGGCTAACCGGAAAGACGATGACGCTGGATAAACCCGCGGTCGAGGTAGTCCTTCCAGCGGCCGAACAGCTGCCCGCCGGCGCTGCAGTGGCGCCAACTGAGCAAGGCGCCGCCATCGCCGGTGGCGAGCAGCGCCAGGCTCTGCCGTTGCGCGCGATAGTCGCGCAGCGGCAAGCCACGCAGCGCCGCGTTGAGATTGGCCGCCAACACCGGTGCCTGGCGCACCGAATAGACCCCGCTCTTGCGCGCGCCGGGCAGGCTGGCGCAATCGCCGACGGCGAAGATGTGCGGATGGGAAAGGCTCTGCAGGGTCGCCGCAATCCGCACGAAACCATCTGCATCGCAGCCCAGACCGCTCTGCGCCAGCCAGGGCACAGCCTGCGCGCCGCTGGCGAGGAGCAGACGCTGGCCGCGCCAGACCGGCGCCTCCCCGCTGATCAGGCAGTCTTCGTCGATGCGGCTGATCGGGCAATCCTCGCGCACCCGCACGCCGCGCCGGCGCAGATGGCCGAGCGCGCGCAGGCGCAAACCGGCGGCATGCCCGCTGAGCAGCGGCCCGCGACAGAACAGCGCCAGCTGCGGCACCTGATCGGCCAGGGCCAGGGCCAGCTCGACCCCGGCCGCACCACCGCCGAGAATCGCCACGGGCTGCGGATCCGCCTGCCAGCGCTGCCATCCGGCGAGAAAGTCGGCGAAGGGCTTGACCGCCAGCACCTGCATGCCAGCCCCCGTTTGTGGCGGACAGGCAACCTGGCCGCCGACATTCAGCGACAGCCAATCGGCATTCAGCCCCCGGCCATCGGCCAGATGCATCTGCTGCTGCACGGCCGACAGTGCCTCGGCCTGGCCGACAAGCAGCTCGACCTTGGCCGCCCGGCACAGCGGCGCCAGCTCGATCTGGCAATCCGCCGCGGCGTAGCGGCCGGCCAGCAAGCCCGGCAACATCCCGGAATACCAGGCCTCATGCCCGGCACTGAGCAGGGCGATGCGTCCAGGCGGTCGCTCGAGCCGTGCCCAGCGGCGCAATACGCCGAGGTGGGCATGGCCGGCACCGATCAACAGCAGGTCATAGTGGGTCATCGCGCCGGGGTTTCCATTGATACACGGCAGAAACAGTGCGCGCATGGTAAAGACTAAGCGCCTGGTCTGTCGCCAGGAGATAACAGGTTCAGGGCTCGACCCGCAACTGCGGCGCCGCAAAGTAACTCTCGACCGACTCGCCGGTGTTGTCGCTGTCGGCGGCGAACACCACGCCGAGGATGCGCCGCGGTGCGCTGCCGAAGGCGGCGATGGCATCGGCGCGCAGGTCGCGACGCTCCTCCAGCCATTGCCCGAGCGGCGCCTGCGGCCCGCGCAGCACCAGCATCTCCACGGTTTCGCTGTAGGCGCTGCGAGCATGGCTGCCGGGGGCGGCGCGGTTGTCCCAGACGTAGCTGAGGGTCGCGGCCGGCAGCTGCGGGTCGTAGAAGGTGCGCGCCAGACGCAGCTTCTGCCGGGTGACGAACGGCAAACTGGCCAGCGGGTAATCCAGCAGCACATAAACCCTGGCGGCATAGTCGTCGCCTTCGCGGGTGGCGAAGCGCGCCTGCTCCAGGCGGCGCTCGGTGCGCCATTGCCAGCTCAGTTGCCAGGGCTGCTCGCCGGGCAGATCGAGCGGATGCAGCAGGCCACCGGCCGCCGCGTCGGCCTCGATGCGCAAGACCGCGCGCCCGTCCTGCTCGACCAGGCTGCGGGACGACTGTTTGAGCCTGGGGATATTCGCCTCGCGCCAGGGCGCCGACCACTGGCCTGTTGGCGGACCATCGGTCCAGGGCGTCAGCTGATTGTCGGCTTGCGCCAGAGAAGTCAGCGCCAGCAGGGCGATCAGTAATCCACGCATCAGCCGCGCCGCCAGCCGTGAAAACGCTCGACCCAGCGCAGCAGCGCCTGCGGGGCATGCGCGCGCTTCCATTCGCCGGCCGCGTATTTGTTGGCCTCGGCCATGGTCGGGTAGCTGTGGATGGTGCCGAGGATCTTGTTCAGCCCCAGCCCATGCTTCATCGCCAATACGTATTCGGCGAGCAGTTCGCCGGCATGCTCGCCGGCGATGCACACGCCGAGAATCCTGTCCTTACCCGGCACGGTCAGCACCTTCACGTAGCCATGGGCGGCCTCGTCGGCAATCGCCCGGTCGAGGTCGTCGATGCCGTAACGGGTCACTTCGTAGGCAATGTTCTGCGCTTGCGCCTCGCCTTCCGAGAGACCGACCCGCGCCACTTCCGGGTCGGTGAAGGTGCAGTAGGGGATCACCCGGTAGTCCACCTTGAAGCGCCTGAAGCCGGCGAACAGCGCGTTGACCGCGGCGTACCAGGCCTGGTGCGCGGCGACATGAGTGAATTGATAGGGGCCGGTGACATCGCCCACCGCGTAGATGTTGGGCAGGCGCGTGGCCAGGTATTCGTCGGTTTCCAGGGTGCCGTTGGGGCGCACCACCAGGCCCAGCTCCTCGACCCCGTAGCCGCTGACATTGGCCACCCGGCCGAGGGCCAGCAGCAGGCAGTCGAAGGCGATGGTCACCTCCTCGCCGGTGTCGAGGCGGCGGGCAAGCATGCGCTGCTCGCCATCGACCAGCTCGAAGCGCTCGGCGCGGTGCTGCAGGCGCACATCGACGCCGTCGGCCTGCAGGCTGGCCAGCACCAGTGCGCTGGCATCGGCATCCTCGCGCGGCAGCAGGCGCTCGGCCAGTTCGACCTGGATCACCTGGCTGCCGAGGCGCTGGAAGGCCTGGGCCAGCTCGCAGCCGATCGGCCCGCCGCCCAGCACCAGCAGCCAGCGCGGCTGCTCGCGCAGGCTCCAGATGGTATCCGAGGTGTAGCCCTGCATATGTTCTATACCGGGGATCTTCGGCACCAGCGGGCGCGCCCCGGCGGCGATGATAATGCTGCGGCTGCTCAGGGTCTGGCCGTTCACCTCCACCGTCCAGGGCGAGGTGAGTCTGGCTTGGCCCTGGATCACCTCGACGCCCAATCCGCTGTAGCGCTCGACCGAGTCGTGCGGCGCGATGTCGGCGATCACCCGCTGGATGCGCTGCATCACCGCGGGAAAATCCACAGTGCCGCGCACCCCGGCGAAGCCCAGCGCCGCGCCCTTCTTCAATTCATGGGCCAGCCTGGCCGAGCGCAGCAGCGCCTTGGACGGCACACAGCCGGTGTTCAGGCAGTCGCCGCCCATCTGGTGCTTTTCGATCAGGCTGACCTTGGCCTTCACCGCCGCGGCGATGTAGGCGCTGACCAGGCCGCCGGCACCGGCGCCGATCACCAGCAGGTTGCGGTCGAAGGAATCGGGCTTGAGCCAGCCGGCATACACCCGCCGCGCCTGCACCAGGCCGAGCAGCTTGCGCGCCAGCAGGGGGAACAGGCCGAGCAGGACGAAGGCGCCGAGCAGCCCCGGCGAGAGAATCCCGGCCAGGGATTGCAGCTGGCCCAGCTCGCGGCCGGCGTTGACGTAGACCAGGGTGCCCGGCAGCATGCCGAGCTGGCTGACCCACCAGTAGGTGCGCAGCGGCAGACGGGTCAGGCCCATGGCCAGGTTGATCAGGAAGAACGGGAACACCGGCACCAGGCGCAGGGCGAACAGATAGAAGGCGCCTTCGCGCTCGACCCCGGCATCGATGCCGCTCAGGCGTTGACCGAAACGCAGCCGCACCCAGTCGCGCAGGAGGAAGCGGCTGCTGAGCATGGCCAGGCTCGCGCCCAGGGTCGAGGCGAAGGACACCAGCAGCAAGCCTTCGAGCAGACCGAACAGCGCGCCGCCCAGCAGAGTCATCAAGACCGCGCCGGGCAGCGACAAGGCGGTGACCGCGACATAGGCGAGGAAGAACAGCCCGGCCGCCTGCCAGGGATTGCTCGCGACCTGGGCGTTCAGCGCCGCCTGCTGCGCCTTGAGCGCTTCCAGGTTGAGGTACTGACCCAGGTCGAAGACCAGAAAGCTGCCGAGCAAGGCCAGGATCAGGCCCAGCAAGGCGAGTTTGCGACTGTTCATCGATCCAGCGCCTCCAGTGCGCAGAGGCTTTGGCACAGGCTGAAGCCGGCCAAAACAGCCTGCCGCGGTTGATCCGCGCAGGTTCCGAGAATGCGTGAACGATAGGACTGCGCCGCCGGGCTACCCGCAGGCCACTGGCGGTCGAAGTCGGCGAGAAAAGCATCCTGAGCGTAGTTCAACGGCAGTGCCTCGATAAACAGACCCTCGCGCTGGCAGCGATACAGCGCTGCCGGATGGGCCGTGGTGGCGATACGGCTGAGCAGCCCGTAGCGGCCGCCGGCGAAATTCGGCAAGCCGGCCGCGCCGTTATTGATCAACGCAGCGTGGTGCAAGTTCAACGCCACTGCCGTGCAGGTGTGACTGGTGGCCAGCACGCTGACCCGCTTGGCCGCCAGCCAGCGGTCCAGTTGCTGCTGACGCCCGGGCTCGGCCAGCGCTTCGCGGGCGCAGTTCCAGCCGGCCAGGGACTGCTCGTCGCCGTGACTGATCGCCACCCGTCGGCCGCCGACGCCGACCAGGGCCGTGGCCGGCCGTGCGGCCAGGCGCTCAGCCAGGCCCGGCAAGTGCTGCACGGTCTGCTTCAGCTCGGCCTGGATGGCATTGGAACGCGCCACCAGGGCGTCATCGACGCTTGCCGGGTAGGCGCAGCCACAACCGGCGCCACTGGCATGGGCCCGCCCGAGCTCGGTTTCGACATTGCCGCGCAGCGCCAGGTGCGCACTCAGGCCCTGCTCGATGGCCTGGAAAATAGAGGGATCTTGGTCGAACCAGTGGGCATCGCCATTGAACACCACGCGCGCCTGCGGTTCTGTGGCTAGGCGTTGTTCCAGCGCCGCCAGGGCCTGGCGATTGCCGTAGAGGCCGCCGACCACATACAGGACCTGGCAGTCGAACAGCGGCTCGCCAGCGAAGGCATCGCTGGGCAGGCGGTAATCCAGCGGGCAATCGCGACCGGCGCGCATCAGGCTCTGCCCCGCAACCAGCCAGGAATCAGATAACCGAGCACACAGAGGCCCAGACCATACAGGTTAGTGCCCAGCAGCAGGGCGTACTTACCGTCGCCGATGGCCCAGCTCTGCGGAATCCAGCCCAGGGTCAGGGCCACGCCCAGGCCCAGGCCGGTCCAGAAACTCAGGTGGAAACCCAGCCGGGTCGGCACGGTAAGGCCATGCAGGATAAACACCGGGGCCAGGCCGATGACCATGGTGCCGCTGATGGTGGTGGCCTTGAGGATGTCGGTACCGGCGATCATCGGCAGGTTGCCGAGCAGGGCGAAGACCACCATCACCGCCATGCCCACGCCAATCGCCTTCTGGCCCAGATCACGCCCGGCCAGCTTCGGCAATTCACGGCCGGCCAGCTTGGCCAGGCTGGAGAAGGTCGAGTCCAGGGTCGAACCGGCAGCCGAGACCATCACCACCGTCATCACCAGCAGCGCGCCGATGCCCAGGGTCTTGGCCAGGGCCGCCGGCACGTTGTCCGAGGTGGCCAGGCTGCTGAGCTGGGCATGCACGCCGATCAGGCTGAAGGCGAGGATGGCGATAAAGCCCAGCACCCCGGCGATGACGAAGGAGCGGCGCATGGTCTTTTCTTCGCTGATAAAGCCGCGGTCGGTCAGCACCGGGTCGTGGAAGCCATAGCTGAAGGCTTGCAGGCCGGCGACCAGGAGCAGATCGACGCCGGCATTCAGCGCCCAGCTACTGGTGCTGACCAGCTCGGCGGGCGAATGCTCGGGCAGCACCAGGCCGAGCACCCAGACCAGGGCGACGACGAAGATCGCCGCCTGGGCGGCGTCGGTGAGGATCGAGCTGCGCAGGCCGCCGCGCAGGCTGTAGGCCAGGGTCACCGCGGTGAACAGCAGGGCCGAGGCGATGAATTCGAAGCTGCCGGAGTCGCCGTAATAGCCGCCGACCACCGCGGTGTTGCTCCACACCTCGTTGAACAGGCGGATCAGAATCGCCGCGGAGAACGCCAGCGCCGCGCCCCGGCCGTAATGGCTGCTGAGGAAACTCACCAGGCCGGTGGCGGCGAAACGCCGGCGCAGGCGGTAGATGACGAAGCCGGTGAGCGGGATCGACAGCCAGTACATGGCGTAGGCCAGGCCGCCGACCAGGCCGTAACTGGCGCCCAGGTTGGCGGCATTGGTCACCGACTTGGCGAAGATCCAGCTGATGAAGATGCTCGAGGTCAGCAGCCAGGGTGCGGCGCTCCGCCCTTGGCTGTCCTCGCCATTGAAGAAGCCGCCGAGGGTCACGGCACGCGGCGCCAGCGCCAGCATCAAGACGCCGTAGACCAGCAGGAAACCCCAGAAAAACAGCCCGGTGATGCTGGTGGGTTGCATGGACCGATCCTTAGTTAATGTTCAGGGGCGCGAGGGTGTGATTCAGCCTGACACCGTAGGGTGCGCCGTGCGCACCAGAGTAGGCCGCGGGCTCTTGGTGCGCACGGCGCACCCTACCCGCGCTAGTCATTAAGCGCGCCGCCACAGCTGGAGCCCTGTCCGGCGGTGCAGGCAAAACAGTGATCGCGGGTGACTATGGGGTTGCCATCCAGGTTGGCGCCCAGCAGGTCGCGCAGGTGCGGCCGTTGACGGCCGATCAGTTGCCCTTGCAATTCCAGCGGCAAATCGAGCATCTGGTTGAAGTCGCAGTCGTACAGGTAACCCTGCCAATCGACGCTGACCAGGCTACGGCACATCAGCGGTTCGAGGTTTTCCGGGCGGTAGCTGTCACGCAGCAACTCCATGTAGGCATTGAACTGACCCTTGCTGACCAGGGTGCTGCCGAAACGGGCGATCGGCTGGTTGGTGATGCACAGCAGGTGGTTGAAGCGGATGCCGAAGTCCTCGAGCAGATGGCGCTTGTAGTCGGCTTCCAGGGCGGCTTGCGGCGGCGGCAGGCTCGGGCCCTGCGGGTTGTACACCAGGTTGAGCAGCAAGCCGCTGCCGGCCTGGCCATAGCCCAGGGCGTTGAGCTGCTGCAGGCCGGCGATGCTGGCGTCGAACACGCCGTCACCACGCTGCTTGTCGACGTTATCGCGCGAGTAACAAGGCAAGGAAGCAGTCACCTCGACGCCCTGCTCGGCGAGAAATACAGCCAGGTCTTCCTGGCCTGGCTCGCTGAGGATGGTCAGGTTGCAGCGATCGATCACCCGCAGCCCCTCGCGCCGCGCGTGCCGGACGATCTCGCGAAAGCGCGGGTGCATCTCCGGCGCCCCCCCGGTCAGATCCAGGCTGTGCACCGGATGGGCGTCGATCACCTGGTGCAGCAGCGCCAGGCTCTCGTCGGTCATGGCCTCGGTGCGGGTCGGCCCGGCGTTGACGTGGCAATGCAGGCAACGCTGGTTGCAGCGATAGGTCAGGTTGATCTGCAGGGCTTCCAGGTGGCCACGGCGAATCGCCGGAAAGGCCAGTTGGTCGAGCAGAGGCAGCATGGCATGCACAGCGGGTCTCCTTGGGCGAATGTCGGTAGCGTGGTCCTGCTTGATTAGAGTGCCGAGCGAAGCCGGCGTTACAAGGCGCCGCGCGGGATGACGCACTATAGTAGCCGGTGCGGCCCCTGCCAGCCGTGCTTATGAGCGGCCATTCGCCAGGCTGCTGAGACTGACCACCACGGCAGCATGGCTCCTATAGTCGCGCTCTACCACTCGCAGGAGAAGACGTCCATGCAACGCTGGGTATTCGCCTTTATCGCCGGTTTTCTCGCGGTGATCTTTTTTCATCAACCACTGCTCGGCCTGTTGCACGCCTACGGCGTGGTGCCCTTCGCGCCCTTCTCCATCGCGGCCACCGCGCCGCTGCAGGTGCCGGCCTGGCTGTCGGCGAGCTTCTGGGGCGGGGTATGGGGGGTGCTGATGGTCGCCGCTCTGGGCTGGCAGGGCGGTAGCCCGGTGCCCTGGCTCAAGGGCCTGCTGTTCGGCGGCATCGCCCTGACCACGGTGGCGCTGCTGGTGGTGTTCCCGCTCAAGGGTATGGGCTTCGATCCGGCGCAATTGCCGGGGCGCTTTCTGATCGGCTTCCTGCTCAATGGTGCCTGGGGTGTCGGCAGCCTGATCTTCATCCGCACCCTGCGGGGCCGTTAACGGCGCTGCAGCGTCACAGCAGGCAGGTGCCTCTGGTGGCCCGCCGAAAAGTCCCAAAAAAAGACCCGCCGAAGCGGGTCTTGTATTCCAGCGGCGGTTACGCCAGCTCGTCGAAGCACTCGGCGATGATCGCCAGGCCCTTGTCGAGCAGGGCATCCTCGGCGGTCAGCGGCACCAGCACCCGCAGCACGTTGCCGTAGGTGCCGCAGGACAGCAGGATCAGGCCCTTGTCGCGGGCCCTGGCGACGATCTGGCCGGTCAGGGCGGCATTCGGCTTGTGCAGATCGCCGTCCTCGCACAGTTCCATGGCGATCATCGCACCGAGGGCGCGCACCTCGCCGATCGCCTTGTGCTTGGCAGCGATGGCCTTGAGCCCCGTGACCAGGCGTTCGCCGACCGCCTTGCAGCGTTCCAGCAGGTTTTCTTCTTCGAACACTTCCATCACCGCCAGCGCCGCGGCGCAGGCGATCGGGCTGCCGGCATAGGTGCCGCCCAGGCCACCGGGGGCGATGGCGTCCATGTACTCGGCCTTGCCGCACACCCCCGCCACCGGGAAACCACCGGCGATCGACTTGGCGAAGGTGGTCAGGTCGGCGGCCACGCCCATCTG
>RCUJ01001925.1_pt1 | contig 10554 bp, 9 predicted proteins | sample 2166321 | NCBI WGS metagenome assembly RCUJ01 (sample SAMN09932808, study PRJNA488358) | compost metagenome | feature: garden; material: soil; isolation source: compost soil in an enriched community after 118 h of incubation | place: Germany: Experimental Botanical Garden Goettingen | collected... | reverse complement strand
AAGCGGCAAGCCAAAGCACCCTGCTTGCAGCTTGTTGCTTAAAGCTTATGGCTACTTTCAGGTAAACTGCCGCATCTTTTGCACCTATAACGATCAGCCTGATGCCGACGACCTTCCACGAGATTCCTCGCGAACGCCCACTGACGCCCCTGCTCGACCGCGCGAACACGCCGGATGAGCTGCGCCGGCTGGGCGAGAACGAGCTGGAAACCCTGGCCAACGAACTGCGCCAGTATCTGCTCTACACCGTCGGCCAGACCGGTGGGCATTTCGGCGCAGGCCTCGGCGTGATCGAACTGACCGTCGCCCTGCATTACGTCTTCGACACCCCGGACGACCGTCTGGTGTGGGACGTCGGTCACCAGGCCTACCCGCACAAGATCCTTACCGGCCGGCGCGAGCGCATGGGCAGCCTGCGGCAGAAGGACGGCATCGCCGCCTTCCCGCGGCGCAGCGAGAGCGAGTACGACACCTTCGGCGTCGGCCACTCCAGCACCAGCATCGGCGCCGCCCTGGGCATGGCCATCGCCGCTCGCCTGCAAGACAGCAAGCGCAAGAGCGTGGCGGTGATCGGCGACGGCGCGCTGACCGCCGGCATGGCCTTCGAGGCGCTGAACCATGCCTCCGACGTCAACGCCAACATGCTGGTGATCCTCAACGACAACGACATGTCGATCTCGCAGAATGTCGGCGGCCTGTCCAACTACCTGGCCAAGATCCTCTCCAGCCGCACTTACGCGAGCATGCGCGAGGGCAGCAAGAAGATCCTCTCGCGCCTGCCCGGCGCCTGGGAAATCGCCCGCAAGACCGAGGAACACGCCAAGGGCATGCTGGTCCCCGGCACCCTGTTCGAGGAACTGGGCTGGAACTACATCGGCCCGATCGACGGCCACGACCTGCCGACCCTGCTCGCCACCCTGCGCAACATGCGCGACCTCGACGGCCCGCAGTTCCTCCATGTGATCACCAAGAAGGGCAAGGGCTTCGCCCCGGCCGAAGCCGACCCGATCGGTTACCACGCGATCACCAAACTGGAGCCGATCAAGGCTCCGGCCGCCGCCCCCTTCGCCAGCCAGAAGCGCGCCGCCGGCCCCAAGTATTCCAGCGTGTTCGGCCAGTGGCTGTGCGACATGGCCAGCGAGGACCCGCGCCTGGTCGGCATCACCCCGGCGATGAAGGAAGGCTCGGACCTGGTGGCCTTCAGCGAACGCTTCCCCGAGCGCTATTTCGACGTGGCTATCGCCGAGCAGCACGCGGTGACCCTGGCCGCCGGCATGGCCTGCGACGGCATCAAGCCGGTGGTGGCGATCTACTCGACCTTCCTCCAGCGCGCCTACGACCAGCTGATCCATGACGTCGCGGTGCAGCACCTCGACGTCTTGTTCGCCATCGACCGCGCCGGCCTGGTCGGCGAAGACGGCCCGACCCACGCCGGCAGCTTCGACCTGTCCTATCTGCGCTGCATCCCCGGCATGCTGGTGATGACCCCCAGCGACGAGAACGAACTGCGCCGCATGCTCAGCACCGGCTACCTGTTCGACGGCCCGGCGGCGGTACGCTACCCACGCGGCAGTGGGCCGAACGCGATCATCGAGGCCAGCCTGCAGCCCCTGGAAATCGGCAAGGGCGTGGTCCGCCGCCCCGGCAAGCGCGTTGCCCTGCTGGTGTTCGGCGTGCAACTGGCCGATGCGCTGCTAGTCGGCGAAACCCTGGACGCCACAGTGGTCGACATGCGCTTCGTCAAGCCACTGGACGAAGCCCTGCTGCGCGAGCTGGCGGCCAGCCATGAACTGCTGGTCAGCGTCGAGGAAAACAGCATCATGGGCGGCGCCGGTAGCGCGGTCAGCGAATTCCTCGCCCGCGAGAATATCCTCAAGCCGATGCTCCACCTCGGCCTGCCGGACTATTACGTCGAGCACGCCAAGCCGAGCCAGATGCTCGCCGAATGCGGCCTGGACCAGGCCGGCATCGAGGCGGCCGTACGCCAACGGCTGTCGCTACTGGAGACGATCCACGTGTAGGAGCGACCGGCTCCCATGTCGGCGCACCGAACTGCTTGTGCTTACATCCCACAGTATTTTATGGTGCGCGACGTTTTACGTGTTCGAGGTCGCGGCCATACCAGCCGCGTAAAAAGGGAAGCAGGTGCGCCGCCGTCGATTCGACAGCCGCAATGCCTGCGCTGCCCCCGCAACGGTAACCGACAGCGCCCGACCAGCACGGCCAGGGTGCAGGCTTTCTCGATACGCCACTGGGTTCGCCTGGGAAGGCGGGAAAGTGCCAGTCGGCAGCCCGGAGACCTGCCTCGGCGCAATCTGACTGGTGTTGCGGAGGGCATCACCGTCAAGCGCTGGCTATCGCCTCCTTGCCCGGTGCTTGTCCCTGCCCTCCTCAAGAGTTTTCTGCCTTTTGAGGATTTACCGATGAAACTGTCCCGAATCGCCCTGGCTGTGGCGCTAGTGCCGCTGGTTGCTCAGGCTGAGCAATCCAACGCTTACCAGAACTCGCTCGCGCTACCGCCGCTGGTGGTGACCTCCGGGCGACAGGTCGAACCACTCCAGCAGGCGACAGCTGCAACCACGGTATTTAGCCGCAAGGACATCGAGCGCCTGCAAGTGCGCAGCGTGGCGGAACTGCTTGAGCGCGTCCCGGGCGTCAGCGTCAGCCGTACCGGCGGCGCGGGAAGCCAGACCGGTCTGTTCATGCGCGGCACCTCGACCGCGCAGACCCTGGTACTGGTAGACGGCCAACGTATTGCCGCCGCCTCCAGCGGCACCAGCAGCCTGGAATTTCTCAGCCCGGAGCAGATCGAGCGGGTGGAAGTAGTCCGCGGCGCGCGCTCGGCGCTCTATGGCTCGGACGCCATCGGTGGGGTCGTGCAGATTTTCACCCGCCAAGGCAGCGGCGACGGCCTCAAGCCCTATGTTCGCCTTGGGGCGGGTAGCAACCAGACCTTCGAGCGCAGCCTTGGTTTGTCCGGCGGCGACGCGCAAACCCGCTTCAACCTGGGTGCCGCACTCGATGAAACCCAGGGCATCGATGCGACACGCGACAACTTCGGCGCCAACGGCGATGACGATGCCTATCGCAATCAGTCGCTGAGCCTGAACCTCTCGCACCGCTTCAATGACGACCTGAAGATCGGCTTCAGCGCCCTCGACCAGCGCGGCCAGGTCGAGTTCGAGGACATCTTCAGCACCTCGCTGCCCACCACCGATTTCCAGCTAAGCAGCCTGTCCAGTTTCATCGATGCCAACCTCGGCGAAGCCTGGAATAGCCGCCTGGAAATCGGCCACAGTGAAGACAAGCGCGACACCGGCAACGATCAGCCACAAGCCAGCGCCGACTCGTTCTACAGCTTCAACACCTACCGCGATTCGGCCAGCTGGGTGAATACCCTGGCCCTCAGCGACCATCATCAGGTACTGCTGGGTGCCGACTGGTACGAGGATCGCCTGCATAGCGACACGGACTTCGTCGAGGACTCGCGCTGGAACCGGGCGGCATTTATCCAGCACCGCTACAACGCTGAACACTTCTCCACCGAACTGGGCCTGCGTCATGACAAGAACCAGCAGTTCGGTAGCGAGAACACCTGGAACGCCGCGCTAACCGTGCCGTTCAACGCCGACAACGACCTGATCCTGTCCTACAGCGAAGGCTTCCGCGCACCGACCTTCAACGACCTGTACTACCCCGACTTCTGTTTCGGCGGCTTTTGCTTCCCTAGCGCCAACCCGGACCTCAAGCCAGAAACGTCCAAGAGCTACGAAGCCCAATGGCGCAGCCGCTACAGCGAAACCGGCGCACTGGAGCTGTCGCTGTACCGCATCGACCTGCAAGACGCGATTGTTCTCGACCAGAACTTCATTCCTCAGAACGTCCAGACCGCTCGCATCAATGGCTTCGAAGCTGCACTCAAACAGGAGCTGTTTGGCTGGCAGGGTAACCTGGCGCTCGCCTTGATCGACCCACGGGATCGCGACACTGGCCACACCCTCGCACGCCGGGCCAAGCGCACGCTGAGCCTGGACCTGGATCGCCAGTTCGGCGAATTTGCTGTCGGCACCAGTTGGCGCGCAGTCAGTGGTCGCTATGACGATGCCGACAACGACACGGAGCTGAGCGGCTATGGCCTGTTCAGCCTGCGCGGCAAATGGCAAGCCAGCCAGGAAGTGGCCTTCGACCTGAAACTGAACAACCTCTTCGACAAGGACTATGCCGAAGCGACCTACAGCACAGCCAACGGTCGTTTCGGCTACAACACCGAGGGCCGCACCGCGCTGTTTGCCGTGACCTGGACACCCCAGCTTTGAGACGCAACCCGCAGCAGGGTGGGCTTCAGCCCACCACCAGCGTTTCGGTGGGCTGAAACGGACACCGCCCGGCCCACCCCCAAAAACCGCACTACGCGCAATGCTGTTCACTTAAGCCAAGTGCGCAGCATTTTTTGTAGCCCGGATGAAATCCGGGGGAAGTCTGGCGCCTGAAAAATCGCTCCCGGATTGCTTCAGCGCTGCGAGGCGCGTTCTTCCAGGGTGGGCATGGCGCAGTCTTGCCCACCGATGGTCGCCAGCAGGCCGCTCGGCGCGATCAGTGACGACTGGCCAGGCGTTTTTCCCGCTCGAAACTCAGTTCGCTTTCCGCCCAGCGGCGCCAGGAGCGCACCTTGCTGCGTTCGGCCCCGGCGCGCTCGGCGTTGGCCAAGGCGTCCAGGCCGGCCTGCCAGCGGGCCTGTTCCATCTCCAGCTGGGCCAGGTTCAGCCAATGCTTGGCGCTGCCCGAGCGCCCCGCCAGTTCGCGGTAGATGCGCGCCGCCGAGGAGCGCTCGCGAGCCTGCCACCAGAGCAGCGCCAGGCGCTCTTCGCGGGCAGCGGTACGCGCCAGCAGGCCCTGTTCGAGCAGGCCGGCGAGCAGCTTGGCGCCTTGCCAGGGTTGCTCGGCCGCACCGGCCAGCAGCACCAGGTTGTCCAGCTCGCTTTCATTGAAACGCAGGCCCTTGCTGTGCGCGGCACGCAGGGTGGCCAGCGCCTTGTCGTGGCCGCCACTGAGCTGCTGCAGGGCGGCCAGCTGGCGCCAGCCCTGGGCACGATCGGGCTGACGAGCGAGCAGCTGGCGCTGCCAGCGCTCGGCGGCGGCATAACGCTTGAGGTCGGCATTCACCGCGACGAGAAACTGCAACCAACTGTCGCCCGCCCGCGGGTTGGCCTGCACATAGCGCTCGGCCAGCGGCAACGCCTTGGCCGGCTGCCCCAGCCCCTGGTAGGCCTGCACCAGCATCTGCAGGATCTCTTCCCCGGCCGTCGCCTGCTGCGGCGCCAGCAGGCTGACGACCCGGGCGTAGCGCCGTTCGACCAGGTTGAGGCGGGCCAGATTCAGCTGCTCGCCGGCCTGCAACTCGGCGTCCAGCTTGCCGCTCCCGACGGCCTTGCCAAGCAATTCGATGGCCTTGGCATTCTGCCCTTCGGCCCAGGCCAGGTAACCGCGGCTGCGCCACAGCAAGGCTTGTTCCAGGCTGTCCGGCTTGGCCTTGGCCGCATCCAGCGCCCGCCTCGCCGCGGCATAGTCGCCCTGCTGCTGAGCCTCCTGGGCCGCGTTCAGGGCACGGAATACCCCCGGTTCGACGCTTTGCCCGGCGGCCTGCACGGCCCCCGCCGCGCACAGAATCCATAACAGCAACAAACGCTGCATCTCAGCGACCTCCTTCAAGACGGAAGTACAGGGTTTTCACCGCTTCGCGGGCCACCGCCAGGCCGCTCTCGGTACGCGGGGCAAAACGCCAGCGCACGGCGGCGCGCCGCGCTTCGCGCTCGAATACATTCTGCGGGCGGGCTTCGACCACCCGGATATTCTCCACCGCACCGGCGCGGTTGATGGTGAACGCCAGCTTGACGTGCCCTTCGATGCCGCGCTGCAAGGCGTAGCGCGGATAGTCCGGACTGACATCGTTGAGCGGCATCACTTCGCTTTCCGGGCCGCCGGCCTGGCCGCCGGACTCGCTTGGCGCCGGCGCGCTGGGCGCGGCAGCGCCGGCACTGAGGCCGCTGAGGCTCGGGGTCGGCGCACTGTTGACGGCGATGCCGCTGCTCAGACTCGGCAGCTGCAGATCCAGCGCCGGCAGCTTGGCACTCGGGGTGGCGGCGACCGGCGTGGGCGGTGTCGGCGGTTGCGGGGTTTGCGGCTGGGGTGGCTGCGGCGCCTGCTGACGACTGCGGGTCGCGGTGTCGCTGGCATTGCCATCGAGACGGACGAAGTTGGCCACCGTCAGCGGCGCGTCGGAGGGCTGGCTACGCGGCGGCGCAACCATGTACAGCATCAAGGCGAACAGGCCCAGGGCCATCAGGCAGGCGCCGAGAAAGGCCAACGGCACGCGCATCAAAGCGCTCCCGAGCTAGCAGCCAGGGCGACATCCTGCACCCCGGCCAGACGCGCCTGATCCATCACCTGCACGACCAGGCCGGTACGCGCATCCTGATCGGCCTGTACCACCACCGCACCTTCCGGCTGGTCGACGCGCATGCGCTCGACATGGGCGCGCACGCTGCGCACGTCGACGACTTTCTTGTCCATCCACACCTGGCCGTCGGCGGTCACGGCGATGAGGATATTGCCCTTGTCCTGGGGGTTGGCGGTCTCCGCCTGGGGACGCTGTACTTCGACGCCGGACTCCTTGATAAAGGAGCTGGTGACGATAAAGAAGATCAGCATGATGAAGACCACGTCGAGCATCGGCGTCAGGTCGATGCCGGTGTCTTCGTCTTGCTGGTGGTGTCGGCGCATTCGCATGTCGGTTATCTCAGTCGTGACGCAGCTGGTCGGCCAGCCGCTCGAGGGCCCGGCGCGCATCGCGTTCGAGGCGTGCCAGGCTGAACAATCCGGTAATCGCCAGGACCATGCCGGCCATGGTCGGCAGGGTCGCCTGCCAGACGCCGGCGGCCATACCGCGCGGGTTGCCGGTGCCGTTGATGGCGAGCACATCGAACACCGCGACCATGCCGCTGACGGTGCCGAGCAAGCCGAGCAGCGGGTACATCGCCACCAGGGTCTTGCTCAGGCGTAGCGGACCGAGCAGGTGTTGCCTTGCCTGCGCCAGCCAGGCGGCGCGTACCGTCCGCTGCCAGCTGCCGTTGTCGTCCTGCAGCACCTGCTGCCAGGCCCGGCGCCGCTCGCGCCCCCATTGCGGGAAGACCCGGCGCACATACCAGAAGCGCTCGAACACCAGGGTCCAGAACACCACGCAGAGCCCGGCCAGTGCCCACATCACCACGCCGCCGGCGCTCATGAAGTCGAGCAGCGCGTAGCCGCTGTCGACCAGGCGCAGCCATAAGCCGAGCCAATCAGTCACGACGCGGCGCCCCGGACAGATGCAGGGCGATCAGGCCGGCACTTTGCTGCTCGAGCAACTGAATCAGGCCCTTGCTGCGACTGGCCAGCAGGCTGTGCAGGAACAGCAGCGGAATCGCCACCACCAGGCCCAGCACCGTAGTGACCAGGGCCTGGGAAATGCCGTCGGCCATCAGCCGCGAATCGCCGCCACCGCCCTGGGTGATGGCCTGGAAGGTGACGATCATGCCGGTCACGGTGCCGAGCAGGCCGAGCAGCGGCGCCACCGCGCAGAGCAGCTTGAGCAGGCCCTGGCCTTTTTCCAGGGGCGGAGTTTCCTGCAGGATCGCCTCGTCGAGCTTCAGCTCCAGGGTTTCCAGGTCGGCCAACTGCGGCTGCGGCCCCAGCACGCCGATCACCCGGCCCAGCGGATTATCGCCACGCGGCGCGCTGAGATCATGCATCTGCGCGCTCACCCCACGCCCGACCCGGGCCAGATGAATCATGCGCCAGATGGCCAGGAGCAGGCCCACCACGCCCAATGCGACTATCACCCAGCCAACCAGGCCGCCCTGCTGCAGGCGATCCCACAGGGTCGGCTGACGCTGCAGCTGGGCCAGCAAGGTACCGCGGCTGGGATCGACCGGCAGGCTGGCAAGCGCCTCGCCACTATTCAAATAGTCGTCAACCCGGCCCAGGCCGGACGGTTGCCGCTGCGGTGCCAGCAACTCGCCGGCATCGGCGTCGTAACGCAGGAAGGCCTGCTCGCTGAAGGCCGAGAAGGTGCCGACACGCAGCACCGACTGTTCGCTGCGGTGGCCATCGGCGGCCACCACTGGCACTTGCACCTGCTCGACCCGACCGCTGGCGGTCAGGTCTTCCAGCAGCAGCATCCAATAACCGTCGAGATCCGCGGCGGACGGCAAGGTGCGACTCTCGGCCAGCGCCTTGAGGCGCCGCAAGCGCTCGGGATACTGCGCATTGAGCAGGCTGTCCTGCCACTGCCCGGCGACATCGCCGGCGCTCTGGCGCACCACGCCGAACAACTCGCCGAGATGGCCGACGCGCTGGGCGAGGAGTTTTTCCTGTTCGGCCAGCTCGGCCTCCTGGCGATCGAATTCGGCTTTCAGACTCTCGGCCTGGACCTTCTGGGTCTGCAAGGCCGCCCGCGCGGCGGCGAGCAATTGCGCCCGCTCGCCACGCTCGGCGACAAATGCCTGCTCGCGGCTCTGCATGGCCGTGACTTCGGCGGCGCGTTCGCTGCGAATGCGCTGCAACAGTTGATCCGGGCTGAGCGGCGCGGCAGCACTGGCCAGCGCGGGCAACAACGCCAGGGTCAGAATGGCGATAACACGACGGCTCATTGCTTGGCCTCCTGAGCCAGGGTCTTCACGGGGAGATCGAGCAGGGCCGGTGCCTGCTCCTGACGGGCGATGGCGATGGCTTGGTGCAACGGCCGCCGGGCACTGCCATCGAGCGTTTCCCAACCGCGCTTTTGCGGGTTCCACCAGCCACTCTCATGGCCGTCGAGGGTCTGGTAGTACAGCATCACCCGGCCGAGACGGAGAAACTCGACGCTGCGCGACGCAGCGCCGTCGACCGGCAGCTCGCCACGCCAGGCCTCCAGGGTGCGGCCGTAGTCGCTCTCGACCTGATAGGCCTCGAGAATACGTCGGTACTTTTCCGCCAGGCTGACATCGGCACGCGGCAGCAGCTCCTGCAACTGCGCCAGGCGATCGCTGCGCTCATCTGGCAGGAACGGCAGGTCGGCGGCAATGAATTCGCCGAGCACCTCGACCATCCGGCGCATCTGTGGCGTCACCGCTTCCTGGGTGCGCTCGATGCCGTCCAGTTGCTCCTGGTAACCCGCCAGTTCCTGGCGCTGGGCCACGACCAGTTCTTGCAGTTGCTGGTTATAACCTTTCAACGCCTCGGCCTGCTGCAAGGCATTGCGGTATTCGGCAAGCATCTCGCGACTGGCATCGTCGAGCTGTTCGATGCGCGCCTGCGAGGCCTTGGCTTCGGCGGCCAGGCGCTGACTTTCATCCAGGGCTGCGTCCAGGGAGGTCGCCGCAAGCGGAGTACTGGCCAAAACCAGCGTAACCGCCAGCAAGCGCGTCGACACGAGGGGCATTGGGGATTCCTTGATAAGACCAGAATTTAAAGAGAAGCATTATCAACTGAGGGCAAGCATTCGGCAACTCCGGACTGATAAATACCCGCTGACGACGTGGCGAATGCCAACACCCCGGACAGTCGGGGGAAAGACCTTCCTCACGCGCTGTCATTGTCAAAGCGCACGGCAAGCGATGCACCGCGACCAGATGCCGCAGCGCCCACCCCCTCAGCCCCCGGCATCCCGCGCCAGCCGCTGGCTGGACAGGGTGAGCCCAGGCTACGCCGGAAAAATACCCGCACTACCAGCAAGCCAATTCATTGAGCTGGGTCAAAACTCGACGTGCTTAGCTCCCTAACATTGCCCTCAGCCCAACCAACTGATGACTCGACCGGAGTTCTCCATGCGCAATTCCCTGCTCGCCCTTTCCATCCTGGCCACCGCATTGGCCGCCCCCCTTGCCCAGGCCCACGAGGCGGGCGACATCATCCTGCGCGCCGGTGCCGCTACCGTCGATCCGCAGGAAGACAGCTCGGTCCTCGAACTGAACGGCGCCACTCTCGGCGGCCAAGCGACCGTCGACAGCAACACCCAACTGGGTCTGACCGGCACCTTCATGCTGACCGACAACCTCGGTATCGGTCTGTTGGCGGCCACGCCGTTCGAACACGAGGTTGGCGTCAAGGGCCTGGGCGGGCTGGACGGCAAACTGGCAGATATCAAGCATCTGCCGCCGACCCTGACCCTGCAGTACTTTCCCCTGCACGCCTCGTCTCGCCTGCAGCCCTATGTCGGCGCCGGCATCAACTACACCATCTTCTTCGACGAAGAACTGACCAGCCAGCGCGAAGGGCAGGGCTTCAGCAACCTGGAACTGGACGACTCCTGGGGCCTGGCCCTGGAAGCCGGCGTGGATTACATGCTGACCGACACCCTGCTGCTCAACGCCACCGTCTGGTACCTGGACATCGACACCACGGCCACCACTGACCTGGCCGGCGCCGGCCAGGTCGAGGTCGACGTGGATATCGACCCCTGGGTCTACATGGTCGGCCTCGGCTACAAGTTCTAAGGCAAACCGCCACCCACAAAAAAACCGGCTCAGCGCCGGTTTT
>RCUJ01001919.1_pt1 | contig 10579 bp, 5 predicted proteins | sample 2166321 | NCBI WGS metagenome assembly RCUJ01 (sample SAMN09932808, study PRJNA488358) | compost metagenome | feature: garden; material: soil; isolation source: compost soil in an enriched community after 118 h of incubation | place: Germany: Experimental Botanical Garden Goettingen | collected... | reverse complement strand
ATACTCGCACTTTCGATCATTGGATAAGGCCGCGCCACACTGCGCCGCCGCTGGTGGCGAGTGTTGGCTATGTTCGCCGGCCAGGCAAGAGGGACGCGCCGGACTGCAGTTGTGCATGGCTTCCAGGTTGGCCGTCTGCATCCGCTGGAGCGCGGTGCTGAGGGCGCTGCTGGTGGGGATCAGGGGGCTGGCGGAGTGATAGCATGGCCGCTCGATGGGAGTGCAGCAGGGCAAGGACGTGACGCGTGAACGATAAGTGGGACCCTTCCGAGCACCGCAGCGCCAGCGCCGTCAGCGCGCCGGCACGCCTGGTCACCGGTGGCGAAGCCGATCATTTCCTGCCGCACCTGTGTGCGGCGATCAACGCCGCCAGCGAAATCGACATGGCGGTGGCCTTCGTCAAAAGCACCGGTCTGCGCCTGCTGTTGCCGGACTTGCTGGGCGCGTTGACGCGCAGCGACGAGATCTCTGCGGCACTGGGGCCGGCGCGGTTGCGCATCATCACCAGCGATTATCTCGACATCACCGATCCCGACGCGCTGCGCCGCTTGATGCTGCTGCAAGAGCAGGGCGCCGAGGTGCGCGTCTATGAAAGCGCCGGCAGCAGCTTCCATATCAAGGCTTACCTGTTCGCCGCTGTGGATCAGCACGGCCCGTTACGCGGCCAGGCCTTTATCGGCTCCAGCAATATCAGCCGTCAGGCGCTGCAGGATGGCCTGGAGTGGAACTACCGCATCGACTATCCGGGCGATGCGGGTTTTCTCGAGGCGCGCCGGCGTTTCGACGAGTTGTTCGCCCACCCGCGGGCCAGGCCGCTGTCCGATGCCTGGATCGACGCCTACGAAGCGCGGCGCATCCCGCCGCCACGGGCGATTGCGCCGGGGAGTCAGGAGCAAGAGCCGCCACCGCAGCCGAGCGCCATCCAGGTTGAGGCGCTGCAGGCCCTGCTACGCAGTCGTGCCGAGGGCTACCGCCGCGGCCTGGTGGTGCTTGCCACCGGCCTGGGCAAGACCTGGCTGGCCGCCTTCGATGCCGAGCAGTTCGGGGCGCGGCGGGTGCTGTTCGTTGCCCATCGCGAGGAGATCCTCAATCAGGCGGCGGAAACCTTCTTGCGCATTCGGCCGAAGGCGCGGGTTGGTTTTTATCGGGGCCAGCAGCGCGATAGCCAGGTGGATGTGCTCTGCGCTTCGGTGCAGACCTTGGGACGCGTCGCCCATCTCGAACGCTTCGCGCCGCAGCACTTCGATTACGTGGTGATCGACGAATTCCACCATGCCGCCGCGCCGACCTATCACCGCCTGCTCAACCACTTTGCGCCGAGCTTCCTGCTTGGCCTGACCGCCACACCAGATCGCACCGACCAGTCGGATATTCTTTCCCTGTGCGACGACAACCTGGTGTTCACCCGCGACTTGTTCGCCGGCATCCACAGCCAGTTGCTCGCGCCGTTCCACTATTACGGGGTGTTCGACGACAGCGTGGATTACGCGGAAATCCCCTGGCGCAACGGCCGTTTCGATCCCACACAGCTGAGCAGCAAATTGGCGACCCTGAGTCGTGCCCGCCACGCCTTGAAAACCTGGCGCAGCCACGCACAGAGCAAGACGCTGGCATTCTGCGTGTCGATTCGGCATGCCGAATTCATGGCCGAGTATTTCCAGCAGCAGGGGGTACGGGCCGCTGCGGTATATGCCGCCTCGCCCTTGTCGCGTGGCGAAGCATTGGAGCAATTGGCTGACGGTCGGCTACAAACGATCTTTTCGGTGGACCTGTTCAACGAAGGCGTCGATTTGCCGGCCATCGATACGGTGATGATGCTGCGCCCGACCGAGTCGAAAATCCTCTTTTTGCAGCAACTGGGTCGTGGTCTGCGCAAAGCTCAGGGTAAAGAGCAGTTGGTGGTGCTCGACTTTATCGGTAATCACCAGAGCTTCCTGCACAAGCCACAGGCGTTGATGGGCCGCAGCATGAACCATCGGCAATTGGCCGACTATGCGCGTGCAGCCGAAGATCATCGCCTGGAGTTGCCGGACGGCTGTTTCATCAATTACGACCTGCAACTGATCGACTTCCTCAAGACTCTGGATGGCGAGGGTGTGCAGAAGGATTACCAGGCGCTGCGTGAAGGGCTGGGGCGGCGGCCGAGTCTGAGCGAGTTCTATCGCTTCGGCGCCAGCTTGCCCGAGATGCGCAAGCAGTTCGGAAGTTGGTTTTCGCTGGTCGAGGCGATGGGCGATCTGACTGCAAGCGAAAGCGAGGTGCTGAGCGCCCAGCACGCGCTCCTGGCGGAAGTCGAGGTGCGCAAAGTCGCCGGCAGCCTCGAGATCCTCTTGCTGGAGGCTTTCCAGGAGCTGGACGGCTGGCGCGTGGCGCCGTCCCTGAGCGCCTTGGCCGCGCGCGGCTGGCAGACGCTGCAGCGCCGCCGCTCGTTGCTGGCGGATCTGCCAGCAGTGTTGCGTCAGGGGAATAGCGGTGTGGATGCGCCATGGCAGCGTCACTGGCTGGACCATCCCGTCGCCGCCTGGACGGGCGGTCAGCGCAAACCCGGCGAGCGGGTATTTTTTCGTATCGACGGCGAAGCGCTGCGCCCCACGCGGGCGGTGGCCGAGGCGCAGGCGCCCGTATTGGCCGAGTTACTGCAGGAGCTGCTGGACTACCGCCTGGCAGCCTACGTGGTGCCTGAGAAACCCGGGGATCCGCCAGTCCCAATTGAGCGCCCTGGCACCGAATTGCCGTTCTTCCCCAACCTGAAAATTGCCTGCGGCCACTTCAAGACCGGCACGGCCGATTGCGAGGAGTACCGATTCCTCGGCGAAGGGCATGGCCGTCTCGATCCCGCCCGCCACTTCATCGCCCGCGCCTCGGGCAACTCGATGAATGGCGGCAAAAATCCCATCAATGATGGCGACTACCTGCTGCTGGAGCAGATCAACCCGAGCAGTGCGGGCTCCATCACCGGCTCGATCATGGCCATAGAGCGCCAGGACGGTGCCGGTGACAACCAATACCTGCTACGGGTCATCCTCAAGGAACGCGACGGCAGCTACGTGCTGCGCGCCAACAACCCCGACTACGCCGATATGCCGGTGACCGAAGAGTTGCGCGAGCAACTGCGCACTTTTGCCCGCCTCAGGGCAGTGCTCGATCCGCTGGAAATGGCGGTGGGGCAACGGCTGATGCGCGAGGAGATTCCGCCGTTGTTCGGCGTGGAGTTCAATACTGGCAGTTGGAATGTCGGGCACGTGTTCCTGGCCGAGGCTAAGTCCCACGTATTGCTGGTGACCCTGAACAAGCAGGGCAAGGCCGAAGAGCACCGTTATCTGGATCACTGGATCGACGAGCGCACCTTTCACTGGCAAAGCCAAAATTCGACTACGCCCGATAATAAGCGTGGCCGGGAAATCATCGAGCATGAAAAGCGCGGGCTGAGCGTGCACTTGTTTGTCCGTGAGGATCGCAAGCAAGCAGGCAAGGCCGCACCTTTCACCTATCACGGCCCGGTTCGTTACCGCTGCCATAGCGGCAGTGCGCCGATGAGCGTGGAGTTTGAGTTGCTCAACTGAACTATGTGAGTCGTTGTAATCAGCAGGGAGGCGGCAATATGCGCAAGAATTTATGGCCGGCAGATCACGTCAAGCTGGCGTTGCATCTGTATTGCCAACTGCCCTTCGGCCGTCTGGATCAGCGAACTCCGGAAGTGATCGAGCTGGCCGGGCTGATTGGTCGCTCACCGGGGGCGGTGGCGTACAAGCTGAGCAATTTGGCCAGCCTCGATCCGGTGATTACCGCCAGCGGGCGCAAGGGGCTGACAGGGGCTTCCAACCTGGATAAAGCCATCTGGGCGCAGTTCCATGCCGACTGGGAAGGTCTGGCGCTGGAGTGCTCCGGCCTGCTCGCCGCCTTGCGCAGTGAACACAACATGCCGGCTGACGACCTGGAGCGGGACGAGGCCGGCGACGGGTTGGCGCTTGCCGACTTCACCGGCGCCACCCGCCAGGTGCTGGTCGAACAGCGCATCAAGCAGCAGTTCTTCCGCCGCGCGGTGCTCGGTAGTTATCGCGGGCGCTGCTGCATGTCCGGTTTGAGCGAGCCGCGGCTGCTGCTGGCCAGCCATATCGTGCCCTGGAGTGCGGACCAGGCGAATCGCCTGAACCCGGCCAATGGCCTGTGTCTGTCGGCCTTGCACGACCGGGCGTTCGATCAGGGGCTGATTACCCTTGAGGACGACTTCACCATCACGCTCTCCGAGCAGTTGCGCCAGCGCGGCGAGCCCTTCGCCCGCGAGGTGTTCTGGCCGCTGGCCGGCCGGCAGATCGAGTTGCCCGAGCGCTTCATGCCCAGCGTCGAGTTCCTCGCCTGGCATCGGCAGCAGGTGTTTGTCGGTTGAATCTATGGCTTATGGCGCAACGCCGGGCTGAACCGGAGCATGTCGAGCAGGGCATCCACCAGGGCTCCGGCTTCGCGGTCGAGGGGGTAGCTGTCGGGACGCAGCAGCCAGTTGTTGATCAGGCCGTGGATGTAGGCGTGCACGGCGATGGCTGCGCGGCGCAGGTCGAGGTCGGCGGGCAGCTGGCCACGCTGCACGGCATGGCGCAGGGACAGGGCGATGTCCTGGTCGATATCGTCGCCGGTGGCCTGCAGATGCTGGCGCAGGTCGGCCTGCTCGCCGGCCAGTTCGCACTTGTGGTGGAGGATTTCGCTGACCCGGCGCTGCTGCGGATCTTCCACCACCTTGCACAGGAAGTGGCTGAGGATGCTGCGCATCTGGCCCAGCGGGTCGGGTTCCTCGGGATCGCGGGCGGCGGCGCAGACGACCTTGTTGGCGTCATGCTGGCGGTTGAACATGGCATGGAAAATGTCGGTCTTGCTGGTGAAGTGCCAGTACAGGGCGCCGCGCGACACGCCGGCATCGGCGGCGATGTCGGCCATGGTGGTGTGGGCCACGCCCTTGGCGGCGAACACGCGTTCGGCGCTGTCGAGGATCTGCTGGCGGGTGATTTCGGCTTCTTCTTTTGTTCTGCGGGCCATCGGGATTCTCATGCGCCGGTCGGGGCGGTTTGGTAATGCTGAGCGAAAATTGTAACAGTCGCGCGCTTACAAACAGTCGCGAATGTAAGTATATTGGCAAGTCTTGGAGATTCAACCTCTCCCCCACTCATTCCCTTGCTTGTGCACACGAATTCGAGGCTTTCCGATGAATAGCGCATCCGCACGCGCGGCGCTGGGTCTTGTCGCCCTGTCGTCGCTCCTGTTGCTGGCCGGCTGTGGCAAAGAGGACGCGGCCGGGCCGCAGGCTCGCCCCGCCCCGCAGGTGGGGGTGGTGACCCTCGAGGCCCAGCCGTTCACCCTGACCACCGAGCTGCCGGGCCGTACCGCGGCCTATCGGGTGGCCGAGGTGCGTCCGCAGGTCGACGGCATCGTGCAGAAGCGTCTGTTCAAGGAAGGCAGCGAGGTCAAGGCTGGCCAGCAGCTGTACCAGATCGATCCGGCGATCTATCAGGCGACCCTGAAGAGTGCCGAGGCCAGCGTGCTGTCCAGCCGTTCGCTGGCCGAGCGCTACAAGGTGCTGGTCGCCGACCAGGCGGTCAGCCGTCAGCAGTACGACGAGGCGCGCGCGGCACAGCTGCAGGCCGAGGCGGCGCTGGAGAAGGCGCGCATCGACGTGCGCTACACCAAGGTGCTGGCGCCGATCAGCGGGCGCATCGGTCGCTCGGCGGTGACCGAGGGCGCGCTGGTGAACAACGGGCAGAGCCAGGCGCTGGCGCAGATCCAGCAGCTCGATCCGATCTATGTGGACGTGACCCAGTCGGCCAGCGAGCTGCTGCGCCTGCGTCGCGAACTGGCCAGCGGGCAGCTGGAGCAGATCGGCGGCGCGGCGAAGGTGAACCTGACCCTGGCCGATGGCAGCACCTACGCCCATGCCGGGCGTCTGGAGTTCTCCGAGGTGTCGGTGGACCAGGGCACCGGCTCGGTGGTGCTGCGCGCGGTGTTCCCCAACCCGGAGCAGGTGCTGCTGCCGGGGATGTTCGTCCAGGCGCAGCTGCAGACCGGCGGCAAGGCGGCGGCGATCCTCGCTCCGCAGCAGGGCGTGGCGCGCAACGCCAAGGGCGAGGCCACCGCGATGGTGGTCAACGCCGACAACAAGGTGGAGCCGCGGGTGCTCAAGGCCGAGCGCACCGCCGGCAGCTTCTGGCTGGTCAGCGAGGGCCTGCAGCCGGGTGACCGGCTGATCACCGAGGGCCTGCAGTTCATCAAGCCGGGCGTCGAGGTACAGGTCAAGCCGGCGAGCAATGTGCCGGCACTGTCGGGTGCCACCGTGGCCCAGCCGACTGAACAGAAGCCTGCCCAGCAGCCGGCTCAGAGCCGTTAAGGGAGCGCTGTCATGTCGAGATTCTTTATCGACCGGCCCATCTTCGCCTGGGTGATCGCCCTGGTGATCATGCTGGCCGGTGGTCTGTCGATCCTCAAGTTGCCGATCAACCAGTACCCGAGCATCGCCCCGCCCGCGGTGGGCATTTCCGTGCGCTATCCGGGCGCCTCGGCGCAGACGGTGCAGGACACCGTGGTGCAGGTGATCGAGCAGCAGCTCAACGGTATCGACGGCCTGCGCTACATCGCCTCGGAGAGCAACTCCGACGGCAGCATGACCATCACCGCCACCTTCAACCAGGGCACCGATCCGGACATCGCCCAGGTGCAGGTGCAGAACAAGCTGCAGCTGGCCACCCCGCTGCTGCCGCAGGAAGTGCAGCAGCAGGGCATCCGGGTGACCAAGGCGGTGCGCAACTTCCTGCTGGTGATCGGCCTGGTTTCCGAAGACGGCAGCATGGACCGCAACGACCTGGCCGACTACATCGTTTCCAACATCCAGGATCCGCTGTCGCGGACCCCGGGAGTGGGCGACTTCCAGGTGTTCGGCGCCCAGTACGCCATGCGCATCTGGCTGGATCCGGCGAAGCTGAACAACTACGCGCTGACCCCGGTGGATGTGAAGAGCGCCATCCAGGCGCAGAACGTGCAGATCTCCTCCGGCCAGCTCGGCGGCCTGCCGGCCTCGCCGGGCCAGCAGCTGACCGCCACCATCATCGGCAAGACCCGCCTGCAGACCCCCGAGCAGTTCCGCGACATCCTCCTCAAGGTCAATGCCGACGGCTCGCAGGTGCGCCTCAAGGACGTCGCCCGCGTCGAGCTGGGCGGCGAGAACTACAGCATCAGCGCCGAGTACAACGGCCTGCCGGCCACCGGCATCGCGGTCAAGCTGGCCACCGGCGCCAACGCGCTGGATACCGTGGCGGCGGTGCGCCAGACCCTGGCCGATCTGGAGCCGTTCTTCCCGCCGGGGATGAAGGCGGTCTATCCGTACGACACCACGCCGGTGATCTCGGCGTCGATCATGGGCGTGGTGATGACCCTGTTCGAGGCCATCGCCCTGGTGTTCCTGGTGATGTACCTGTTCCTGCAGAACTTCCGCGCCACGCTGATCCCGACCCTGGCGGTGCCGGTGGTGCTGCTCGGCACCTTCGGCATCCTCGCGGCGTTCGGCTTCAGCATCAACACCCTGACCATGTTCGCCATGATCCTGGCCATCGGCCTGCTGGTCGACGACGCCATCGTGGTGGTGGAGAACGTCGAGCGGGTGATGAGCGAGGAGGGCCTGTCGCCGCTGGAGGCCACCCGCAAGTCGATGGGGCAGATCCAGGGCGCGCTGGTCGGCATCGGCCTGGTGCTGTCGGCGGTGTTCGTGCCGATGGCGTTCTTCCCCGGCTCCACCGGGGTGATCTACCAGCAGTTCTCGATCACCATCGTCTCGGCCATGGTGCTGTCGGTGCTGGTGGCGCTGATCTTCACCCCGGCGCTGTGCGCGACCCTGCTCAAGCCGATCGCCAAGGGCGAGCATCACCACAAGGGCGGCTTCTTCGGCTGGTTCAACCGCAACTTCCAGCGCGGCGTCGACGGCTACGAGCGCGGCGTCAAGGCGGTGCTCAAGCGCAAGGCACCCTACCTGCTGATGTACCTGGTGATCGTCGCCATCATGGCGTGGATGTTCACCAAGATCCCCACCACCTTCCTTCCCGAGGAAGACCAGGGCGTGCTGTTCACCCAGGTGCAGACCCCGGCCGGCTCCAGCGCCGAGCGTACCTACGAGGTGGTTCGGCAGATGCGCGAGTACCTGCTCGAGGAGGAGGGCGACGTGGTCAGCTCGGTGTTCACCGTCAACGGCTTCAACTTCGCCGGTCGCGGGCAGAGTTCGGCCATGGCGTTCATCAACCTCAAGCCGTGGAGCGAGCGCAGCGAGCCGGGACAGGGCGTGTTCGAGCTGGCGCAGCGTGCCCAGCAGCGCTTCTTCGGCTTCCGCGATGCGCTGGTGTTCGCCTTCGCCCCGCCGGCGGTGATGGAGCTGGGCAACGCCACCGGCTTCAACGTGTTCATCCAGGACCGTGCCGGCGTCGGCCACCAGGTGCTGACCGCGGCGCGCGACCAGTTCCTCCAGCTGGCCGGGCAGAATCCCAAGCTGGCCGGGGTGCGCGCCAACGGATTGCGTGACGAGGCGCAGTACCAGCTGCTGATCGACGACGAGAAGGCGCGCGCCCAGGGCGTGGCGCTGTCCGAGATCGACCAGACCCTGTCGATTGCCTGGGGTGGCAGCTACGTCAACGACTTCATCGACCGCGGTCGGGTGAAGAAGGTCTACCTGCAGGGAGATGCCGACGCGCGGATGGACCCCGAGGATCTCGACAAGTGGTTCGTGCGCAACGCCGAGGGCCAGATGGTGCCGTTCAGCGCCTTCGCCAGCGGCCAGTGGATCTACGGTCCGCCCAAGCTGTCGCGCTACAACGGCGTGCCGGCGATGGAAGTGCTGGGCGCCGCGGCGCCGGGCTACAGCTCGGGTGAGGCGATGATCGAGGTCGAGAAACTCGCCGCCGAGCTGCCGCCGGGGGTGGGCATTGCCTGGACCGGGCTGTCCTACGAGGAGCGTCTGGCCGGCGGCCAGGCGCCGGCGCTGTATGCGCTGTCGCTGCTGGTGGTGTTCCTCTGCCTGGCGGCGCTGTACGAGAGCTGGTCGATTCCGTTCTCGGTGATGCTGGTGGTGCCGCTGGGGATCATCGGCGCGCTGCTGGCCACCTACGGGCGCGGCCTGTCCAACGACGTGTACTTCCAGATCGGCCTGCTCACCACCATCGGCCTGTCGGCGCGCAACGCGATCCTCATCGTCGAGTTCGCCAAGTCGCTGCATGCGCAGGGCATGAGCCTGGTCGACGCCGCGGCGCAGGCCTGCCGCATGCGTCTGCGCCCGATCGTGATGACTTCGCTGGCATTCATCCTCGGCGTGGTGCCGCTGGCTATTTCCAGCGGCGCCGGCGCCGGCAGCAAGCACGCCATCGGCACCGGGGTGATCGGCGGCATGCTCTCCGCGCTGGTGCTGGCGATCTTCTGGATCCCGCTGTTCTACGTGCTGGTCTGCTCGCTGACCGAACGCAAACGCAAGCCGGCAGTGCAGGCCGAGAAGGAGTCCGCGCAGTGAACAAGTCGATCCTGACCCTGAGCATCGTCCTGGCGCTGGGCGGCTGCTCGCTGATCCCCGACTACCAGCGCCCGCAAGCACCGGTGGCTGATGCCTGGCCGGTGGGCGCGGCCTACCGCGAGGCCGGCACGCCGGCGGCGGCGCTGCCCGAGTGGCGCAGCTTCTTCCGCGATCCGGCGCTGCAGCGGCTGATCGAGCAGGCGCTGGACAACAATCGCGACCTGCGCGTGGCCGCGCTCAACGTCGAGGCCTACCAGGCGCTGTACCGCATCCAGCGCGCCGAGCTGTTCCCGCAGGTCGACGCCAATGCCAGCGGCACCCGCCAGCGTCTGCCGGCCGACCTGACGCGTACCGGCCAGGCCGAAACCAATGGCGAATACGGCGCCAGCCTCGGCGTCAGCGCCTGGGAGCTGGACCTGTTCGGCCGCCTGCGCAGCCTGAACCAGGCGGCCATGGAGCAGTACTTCGCCACCGCGCAGGCGCAGCGCGCCACGCAGATCAGCCTGGTGGCCAGCGTGGCCAACGCCTGGCTGACCCTGCAGGCCGACCGCGAGCTGCTCACGCTGAGCGAGGAAACCCTCAAGACCTACGCGCAGAGCCATACGCTGACCCAGCGCAGCTTCGACGTCGGCGTGGCTTCGGCGCTGGAGCTGCAGCAGTCACGCACCGCGGTGGAGGGCGCGCGGGTCAGCGTCGCCCAGTACACCCGCCTGGTCGCCCAGGACGGCAACGCCCTGCAGCTGCTGCTCGGCAGCGGCGTGCCGGCCGACCTGCCGGCCGCGCAGGCGCTGGATCAGGCCGTGCTCGCCGAGCTGCCGGTGGGGTTGCCCTCCGAGCTGCTGCAGCGCCGCCCGGACATCCTCCAGGCCGAGCATGCGCTCAAGGCGGCCAACGCCGATATCGGCGCGGCGCGCGCGGCGTTCTTCCCCAGCATCAGCCTGACCGCCAAGGCCGGCACCACCAGCACCGAGCTGTCCGGGTTGTTCAAGGGCGGCAGCGGTACCTGGCTGTTCCAGCCGCAGATCAACCTGCCGATCTTCACCGCCGGCAGCCTCA
>RCUJ01001918.1_pt1 | contig 10579 bp, 10 predicted proteins | sample 2166321 | NCBI WGS metagenome assembly RCUJ01 (sample SAMN09932808, study PRJNA488358) | compost metagenome | feature: garden; material: soil; isolation source: compost soil in an enriched community after 118 h of incubation | place: Germany: Experimental Botanical Garden Goettingen | collected... | reverse complement strand
GCCCGCGAGGTCGTCGCTACCGGGCATGTCCCCCATGGGGTGAGCAACGAGCCGCAACTTTAGAGCAGTCGGTTGTCTTGCTCGGATGCCCCATTCAGTGGCTCCCAACCACGCTCATATAACCATTCGTCCTGAATGGCTGCAGTTTTGTTGACTTGCAGATGGCACTGCTAAGCTCAAGTTAGGCCTGCCAGCTAGGCAGTCTAGGAGGCCGCATGATTCGCTCGATTCTCTATGCTACCGACCTTGGTCTTTATGCTCCCTATGTCTTGCAACATGCCTTGGCGCTGACTCGTGCTTTCAATGCCAGCCTGTATGTCGTGCATGCGGTGGAACCAATGGGGTTGTTTGCCGAGTCGGTGCTGCAGACCTATCTGGATGAAGAGCGTCTCAAGGAGTTGCGCACTAAAGGCCTTAGTACGGTTATGGCGAGTATCGAGCAACGGGTATTGGAGGGGTTTCGCGATGAGCTCGGCGAGTCCCAGCATGAGCTCGAGGTGATCCGTGCGGTGCAGGTGGTGCAGGGCGATCCGCCCCTGGTGATTCTCGAGGAGGCTCAGAAACGTGGAGTGGATATGCTGGTCGTCGGCAGCCACAGCCATGGCGCCGGCCTGGATATCCCGTTGGGGCGTACGGCGGCGCGCCTGGTGCAGTTGTCCGAAGTGCCGGTGTATCTGGTGCCGATGCTGCAGCACCGAGCCCGGGGGGAGGTCTGAGGGCTATTTATATTTTGAAGAATAATCGGCAAGACCAAATAGAATCATCTAGATTCAATGGTTAAACCATATATATGGTTATATGACGCCGCCGGCCATTGAACGGCTGCTTATTCTGCTTTGAGGGATTTTTATGAAGCTCCAGCAATTGCGCTACATCTGGGAAGTTGCGCATCACGACCTCAACGTTTCGGCCACGGCCCAAAGCCTCTATACCTCGCAGCCGGGCATCAGCAAGCAGATCCGTTTACTCGAAGACGAGTTGGGCGTGGAGGTCTTCGCACGCAGCGGCAAGCACCTGACCCGGGTTACCCCGGCGGGCGAGCGGATCATTACCACTGCCGGAGAAATCCTGCGCAAGGTCGAGAGCATCAAGCAGATCGCCCAGGAATTCTCCAACGAGAAGAAGGGCACCTTGTCCATCGCCACTACCCACACCCAGGCGCGTTATGCCTTGCCTCCTGTGATCAGTGCCTTCATCAAGCAATACCCGGATGTCGCCCTGCACATGCACCAGGGCACACCGATGCAGATCGCCGAGATGGCCGCCGATGGCACCGTGGATTTCGCCATCGCCACCGAGGGACTGGAACTGTTCAATGACCTGGTGATGATGCCGTGCTACCGCTGGAACCGCTGCGTGGTAGTGCCCCAGGGCCATCCATTGAGCAAGCTGCCGAAGCTGACTCTGGAAGCTCTGGCGGAACACTCGATCGTCACCTACGTGTTCGGCTTCACCGGCCGTTCCAAGCTGGACGAGGCCTTCAGTCATCGCGGTCTGACCCCCAAGGTAGTCTTCACTGCCGCCGACGCCGACGTGATCAAAACCTATGTGCGTCTCGGCCTTGGAGTGGGCATCGTGGCCAGGATGGCGGTGGACGCCACCCTTGACCCCGATCTGGTGGTGCTCGATGCCAGCGATCTGTTCGAGTCCAGTGTGACCAAGATCGGCTTTCGCCGTGGCACCTTCCTGCGCGGGTTCATGTGCGATTTCATCGAGAAGTTCGCCCCGCACCTGACCCGCGATGTGCTGGCCAGGGCGGTGCAGTGTCACAACAAATCCGAGCTGGAAGAGTTGTTCCACGATGTCGAATTACCCGTTTACTGAGAGGCGTTCGAGTAGGAAGAAAACCGGCCAGGTGTCCGGTTTTTCTGCGGGTCGGCGCATCAGTTCTTCGCGATCAGGTTGCCGGCGTGCAGACCGCATTCCTTCTGCGTGGCTTCCTCCCACCACCAGCGGCCTTCGCGCTCGTGCTGGTTGGGCAGTACGGGACGGGTGCACGGCTCGCAGCCGATGCTGATGAAGCCGCGCTCATGCAGGCTGTTGTAGGGGATTTCCAGCATGCGGATATAGGCCCAGATGTCTTCGCTGCTCATCTGCGCCAGCGGGTTGAACTTGTACAGGGTGTTTTCCGCGGTGGAGAAGGCCGTGTCGATTTCCACCACTGCGACCTGACTGCGGGTGCCGGGACTCTGGTCGCGGCGCTGGCCGGTAGCCCAGGCCTTGACGGTGGCGAGCTTGCGCCGCAGCGGGGCGGTCTTGCGAATACCGCAGCATTCGCTGTGGCCATCCTTGTAGAAGCTGAACAGGCCTTTTTCCTTGACCAGTGCCTCGAGCGCCGTCGCCTCGGGGGAGAGTACTTCGATGGCGATGCCGTAGTGCTCGCGTACCTGCTCGATGAAGCGGTAGGTCTCCGGGTGCAGACGGCCGGTGTCGAGGCTGAAAACCTTGACGTTTTTATTCAGCTTCCAGGCCATGTCCACCAGCACCACGTCCTCGGCGCCGCTGAAGGAAAGCCACAGTTCATCACCAAAGTGCTCGAAGGCAAGTTTGAGAATGTCCTGGGGCGACTTGCTGGCGTAGCTTGCGGCCAGTTCGGCTACATCGAATGGGTGGCTCATCGGGCTGGATTCCTGGTTGGGGTGGCGCTGAGAGGGTGCCGCCAGGCGATTGAGCCTGGTGTGTTGGCGCCTTCGGGACGCTCTGTGCAGCGATGGTAGCAAAAAGGCGTTATACCGCTAAATAACCAAGTACAAGGATGACCGGCGAGTTTGGGTATAAGCCCTGCGTTGCGCAGCCTCCGGCGAGCCGCTAGAGTGCCGCCTTCATTCAAGCCCAATCTAGGAGTGTCCCGTGGAAATCGCTTGTCTCGACCTGGAAGGTGTTCTGGTCCCGGAGATCTGGATCGCCTTCGCGGAAAAAACCGGCATCGAATCGCTGAAAGCGACCACCCGGGATATTCCGGATTACGACGTGCTGATGCAGCAGCGCCTGCGCATCCTCGATGAGCATGGCCTGAAACTGAACGACATCCAGCAAGTCATCGCCACCCTCAAGCCGCTGGACGGCGCGGTGGAGTTCGTCGACTGGCTGCGTGAGCGCTTCCAGGTGGTGATTCTCTCCGACACCTTCTACGAGTTCTCCCAGCCGCTGATGCGTCAGCTGGGTTTCCCGACGCTGCTGTGCCACAAGCTGGTCACCGACGAGAACGATCGTGTGGTGAGCTACCAGCTGCGCCAGAAGGATCCCAAGCGTCAGTCGGTGATAGCGCTCAAGAGTCTCTACTACCGCGTACTGGCCGCAGGCGACTCGTACAACGACACCAGCATGCTCAGCGAGGCCCATGCGGGCATCCTGTTCCATGCGCCGGAAAACGTGATTCGCGAGTTCCCGCAGTTCCCGGCGGTGCATACCTTCGATGATCTCAAGCGCGAGTTCATCAAGGCGTCCAATCGCGACCTGAGTCTGTGATCGCAGCGGCGAGCCTGCAAGAGTAGGGCGAAGGCGGTTGACGGTTGTCACGTCGTTGCGAGATTCGCTTGCGGCTTGCCGCTACATCCCCTCCAGCGTTTCCAGCAAGACCTTCACCTTGGTGATGGACTCCTGGTATTCCGCCTGCCAGTCGGAGTCGGCGACTATCCCGCCGCCGCCCCAGCAACTGATCTGCCCGTCCCTGGCCAGCAGGCTGCGGATGGCAATCGAGCTGTCCAGCTCGCCACGCACATCCAGGTACAGCAACGAGCCGCAATAGAGTGCGCGGCGGGCGGGTTCCAGCTCGTCGATGATCTGCATGGCGCGGATTTTCGGTGCGCCGGTGATCGAGCCGCCGGGGAAGCTGCCGGCGATCAGATCCAGGGCATCTTTGCCTCGTGCCAGCTCGCCGGTCACCGCGCTGACCAGATGGTGCACGTTGGGATAGCTCTCCAGGGTGAACAGTTCCGGCACGCGCACCGAGCCGATCGCGCAACTGCGGCCGAGATCGTTGCGCAGCAGATCGACGATCATCAGATTCTCGGCGCGATCCTTCAGGCTGGCCAAGAGCATTTCGGCTTGCGCGGCATCCTGCTCGGGGTCGCTGTGGCGTGGGCGTGTGCCCTTGATCGGGCGGGTTTCCACGTGACCTTCGCTGACGCGCAGGAAACGTTCGGGCGACAGGCTGATGATCGCGCCGTTATCCGCCAGGGCCAGGTAGCCGGCGAAGGGGGTCGGGCAGGCGGCACGCAAGGCGCGATAAGCCGTCCAGGGATCGCCCCGGTAGTGGCTGCGAAAGCGTTGGGCAAAGTTCACCTGGTAACAGTCGCCGGCCTGGATATAGGTCTGGATGCGTTCGATGGCATGGCGATAGTCGTTTTCATCTATATCTGCCCGAAATACCCCCTCCAGCTTGAAAGGCGCCTGCGTTTGCGCTGGCGGTGCCTCGAACAGCTCGATCAGGCGCTGCTGCCGTTCACGGCTCAGCGCTGGATGAAACATCAGCTGGCTGGTGCCCAGGTGATGGTCGGTGATCAGGGCCCAGGGATATAAGCCAAGTTGCGCATCGGCCAGGCCCAGGTCGTCGCTTGCCTGTTCGGGCATGGTTTCCAGGCGCCGGCCGAAGTCGTAGCCCAGGTAGCCAATCAAGCCGCCGACGAAAGGCAGTGGGCAGCCCGCAGGTGCTTCGGCCTCACCCAGTGCGGCCAGACTGGCACGCAGGCGCTGGAGGAAGTCCTTGGCCGGTTCGTCAGGCATCGGCATCAGCTCGGCCGTTGGCCAGGCGCTGATCAGGTCATAGCGGCCCCGTTGGGCGGCCGGGCGGCCGGCATCCAGCAGCACCGCCCCGGGCGCGTGACAGACAGCACTGAAGTAGGTGGCCGGGTCGGCACGGTAGGGCAGGGCGTATACGAGGCAAGTAGGCATGCGAGGCTTTCAGAGGCGCGCGGCAGGCGATTGTAGAACGCCAGCAGCTTTCATCCTAGAGCTTCTGTCTGACTGTCGTGCGCAGGCGGGAGCGCTCGTTGCCTGGTCTCGGATTGCCCGTGGGGGGCAGAGATTGCGCGGCTTGCTTCGACAGGTTGCTACTTCTCTGTCGAGCTGCCTCGCCCATCGCTTATGCGTTCAGTAAAACCTGAGAGACTGGGAAAAATCGCTTGCCTGCTGCGACCGCCGTCGGGCGGCTGCAACTGCGTTGCGCTAGGTGAAAAGTGCGGGCACTTGGCTCACTGAACATTCCCGCTCCTTGCGCAGCGCGCCTTGCCTAGCCGCCGCTCGCTACATTTTTCAACGGCCTGCTAGTGTTTGCAGCCGGCAAGCAGGCGGTGCGCCTGCCAGGGCCAGGCACGTAGCAGGACGCTGTGTACCTGTACCAGCTCGGCCCCGGCGGCGAGTCTGGCGGTGACGTGCTCGACGCTCTGGATGCCGCCGACCGACATCAGTGCCATCTGCTTGCCACACAATTGTCGCAGCTGCTCGATCTGCGCGCAGGCCTGGGTCTGCTGGGTGGGATTCTGCCAGGCGCGGTAACGCTGGCGAGTCGCCGGAGGGCCCGGGTCATGGGCCGCGAGCAGGCCGTCGTAACCCAGCTCCAGCAGCAGTTCGACCAAGGCCAGGGGCACCCGGCCGGGCAGGCAGCGCAGCTTGACCACCAATGGCACGCGGCGTCCGGCCCGGTCCAGGCGTCGCTGCTCGGTGCGCGCAGTGGCCAGCAGCTGGCGCAGTCGTGGGCGTTGTTCGGCGCCGAGTAGCGCGGCACTGTTGGGGCCGATCAGGTTGAGTGTCAAGTAGTCGGCCAGTGGCCAGGCGCAGGCTAGACCTGCACGCAGGGTATGCAGGGAAAGATCTGCGTCGAGGCTCAGGTTAAGTCCCAGTAGCGCCGTTCCGGGCGCGGGTGGCGCCAGCCGGGACGTTGCAGCGAGTGCGAGGCTGCCGATCTCGTTGCAGCCGAAACCCAGCGCGCCGGCACGCCGGCCGAGCCGGCCAAACCGGTCAAAACCGGCGGCGATGCCCAGCGGCGAATTGAAGCGCAAGCCCATGACTTCGAGCGCTTGTGCTGTCACGGGCGTCCTGGGGTAGCGGGCGCTGAGGCAGGCCAGACGCAGGGCCAGCTGTTGGCCGAGGTGGCGCATGGCATCAGCCATGGCGGCGTTCGAAATCGTGCATGAAGTCCCGCAAACGTTCGACTCCGGCCAGTGGCATGGCGTTGTACAAGCTGGCGCGGATGCCGCCGACGGCGCCGTGGCCCTGCAAGTTATACAGTCCGACCTGCTGCGCTTCGGCTAGGAAACTCGGTAACAGATGCTCGTCGCGCAGTTGGAAACACAGGCTGATAGGCGAACGATCCGCTTCGCGTTGGGGGCAATGGTAGAAGGCGCTGGCATCGATGGTGCGATACAGCAGCTGGCTCTTCTCCCTATTGGCGCGGGCCATGGCGTCCAGTCCGCCCTGCTGGCCGATCCAGCGCAGCATCAAGGCGGCGCAATACAGGGCGAAGGTCGGCGGGGTGCACAGGCGGCTCTGCTGTTCGGCCTGCAGGGTGTAGCTGAACGGCGACGGCAGTCCGGCCTGCGGCGGCTTGAGCAGGTCGTCGCGTACGATCAGCAGGCACAGCCCGGCGACGCCGAGGTTCTTCTGGGCGCTGGCGTAGATCAGGCCGAAGCGCTCGATCGGCAGTGGGCGGGTGAGAAAGTCCGAAGTCATGTCCGCCACCAGCGGCACCGACAGCTCGGGGAAATCCTGGAGCTGCAGGCCGTTGGCGGTCTCGTTGCTGGTGATGTGGCAGTAGCCGGCCCGCGAGTTCAGACGCCACTCTCTGACATCCGGAATTGCCGTGAAGCCGTTGTGTTCGCCACTGGCGATGATGTTCAGTGGCACATGGCGGCGGGCTTCGGTGATTGCCTTGGTCGCCCAATAACCGCTTTGCAGATAATCGGCCGACTGGCCGACGGCGAGCAGGTTCAACGGCAGCAGGCCGAACTGGCAGGAGGCGCCGCCATGCATGAACAGCACACGGTAGTTCGAGGGGATGGCCAATAGCGTGCGCAGATCCTGTTCGGCCTCGTGCATCAGGTCTTTGAACGGCGCGCCGGTGAATGGCAGTTCCAGTATCGACTGGCCGCTGCCGCGCCAGTCCGGCAGCTCGTCCTGAATCTGCGCGAGCACCGCCGGCGGCAGCATCGCCGGCCCGGCGGCGAAGTTGTAGTGCTCGCCGCCGCGGGTCGCCGGCGCGTCTTCAGGAAAACAGGTGCAGGCCATGACCGCCAGCCGCCATCAGAAACAACAAGGGTATCGACAGGATGGTGTTGCTGCGCGAGGAGAGGAAGGTGATCCGCGAGCAGCGCACCCGCTCCTCCAGGCTGGCCGGGACGAAACCCAGCAGCTTCTTCTGGTGCGGCCAGAGCACCAGCCACAGATTGAGCAGCATCAGGGTGCCGATCCAGGCGCCGAGGCCGATCACCGCCAGCGGGCCCTGCAGCAGCAGGGCGTCTTCCAGCCAGCCGCGCTGCCAGAGCATCAGCAGGCCGGAGATCCAGACCACCAGCGAGGCGTAGCGGAAGATGCCGTGCTCGCGCTTCATCCGCTGTTCCAGGTCGCGGTTCAGGGTCGCTGTGTCGATGCCGTTCTGCAGCGGCACGAATCTGGGGTTCTGGATGAAATTGGCGTAGTTGTGACCGACCCAGACCAGGGCGAACAGCAGGTGGGCGTAGCGAGCCAGTAGATCGATGACGGCCATGGGCAGCTCCTATAACAGCCAGAACTGGAGCAACAGGTAGCAGCCCAGGGTCAGTGCGAGGCCGGCGCCGACGGTGCCGGCGAAGGAGTCATGGGGCAGTTTCAAGATTCACCCCCTGGCTGGCGTGGCGCGCAATCAGTGTGCCCGTCGGCTGTGGCGGCTGCTGCGCCAGTTCCACCGCCTGCTGGATCAGGTGGTGATGCGGCGACTTGCTGCAGGCCGGGTCGGTGTTGTCGCCGGAACCGGTGAGCAACAGCGCCTGGCAGCGGCAACCGCCGAAGTCCTTTTCCTTCTCGTCGCAGCTGCGGCACGGCTCGGGCATCCAGGCATCGCCGCGGTACAGGTTGAAGACCGGCGAGTCGTGCCAGATCTCGCTCAGAGGCTGTTGGCGTACGTTGGGGAACTCCAGATCCTTGAAGCTGCTGGCCTGGGAGCAGGGCAGCACATTGCCGTTGGGTGCGATGGTCAGGTGGATGGCGCCCCAGCCGTTCATGCAGGCCTTGGGCCGGCCTTCGTAATAGTCGGGGATGACGAAGAAGATGGTCAGGCGCTCGCCCAGACGTTTGCGGGCCTCTTGCACCTGGGCTTCGGCGCGCAGCAGTTCCTCGCGGGTCGGCATCAATTGCTCGCGATTGAGCAGCGCCCAGTTGTAGTACTGCACGTTGGCCAGTTCCATGTACTCCACCCCGAGCTCGGCGGCGAAGTCGATGATCTGCGGGATCTGGCCGATATTCTGCCGGGTGATGGGCACGTTGAGCACCATCGGGAAGCCCTGGGCCTTGATGGCGCGGGCCATGCCGAGCTTGCGCTCCAGGCAATCGACGCCAGCCAGCTGTTGCGCCGTGGCCTTGTCGGTGGACTGGAAGCCGAGCTGGATATGCCGCAGGCCGGCGTCCTTGAGTGCGCGCAGGCGGGCATCGGTGAGACCGATGCCGGAGGTGATCAGGTTGGTGTAGTAGCCCAGGCGATCGGCTTCGGCCACCAGGATTTCCAGATCCTTGCGCAGCGTCGGTTCGCCGCCGGAAAAACCGATCTGCATGGCGCCGAGTTCGCGGGCCTGGCGCATCACGTCGATCCATTCCGCCGTGCTCAACTCATTGCGGCGGTAGTCGGCAAAGTTGCGTGGGTTACTGCAGAACACGCATTGCAACGGGCACTGGTAGGTTAACTCCAATAGCAACCAGACCGGGTTGCCGTTGCCATCAAGCCTTAATTCGGATCCAGCCTTTGCCACGGGACACCTCCAGGAAGCGCAAGACGCCATTGCGAATCACATCCGCGTCGGATACTTCATACAGTGCGCCAAGTTTTTCGATCAATTCGGCTACGTTAGTTTTGCCATCGCAGCAGTTGAGAATGTCGCCGCCGGTTTTATTAAGTTTGACGATGCCTTCCGGATAAAGAAGGACATGGGCTTGCTGCGACTGTTCCCAGCGGAACATGAAAGGCGGACGAATTTCGAAACAGTCTGCCGGGTCTATCGAAGCAGTTGTCATGAGTCTTTCTCGCAGTTGATGCGGCGGAGCGCCATCTCAGGTACTCCGCCGGGTTAACGGCTTAGCGCACGTAAACGTACGCGGTGACTTCGAAGCCCAGACGCAGGTCGCAAAAGTCCGGATCTATCCACTGCATGGCCTATCTCCTGTTTTGGCTAAGTTTAATGTTTTGCGGTGATGCAGCTTGAGGTTACAGGCAGGTTTTGGCGCACATTAATACGACTTTCGAGTCAATTTTCCGGGTAGTTGGTCGTAGAGTCGTTGCGTTATTTAAATAGTTAGAGCAAGGGCCAGTATTGTTGATTCTAATCAAGGCTGAGCGCGTGCTTGTCCGGGATACTTAACGCTTTTTTGTTTGCTGGTTGTGTTGCGGATTATTCTCTCGAACGAGATAACTTTAATGGGCGGGCAGTTTTCTGGCTATATGAAGCTGGTGCCGAACACGGCGACGGCTTGCCGATTATGTCGATGCTCACCGAAAGCCGGGTAGGCCATTCATGCGGGAGTGGGAGGCTGTGCGGGCGCGGCTGCCAATCTGTGCCATCGCTCTTGCTCGGCATGCACATATATACGCCCGTTTTGCCCGGATGCCGGCAGCGCGCGGGAGTAGAAGCAGCTACGCTGGGATGTCCAGCCCCAACTCGCTGGCAGACACCCGGCATAGGCACCTGCGCATCTACTACCAAATGACGAGAGGTTTTGTGCCATGGGCGCATACCGGCCGAGCTGGCGGCTTCCTAATATCGAACCATGACCTGTTCCGCGCTCCTGGGGCAGGCTCCGACAAAACAACAGAGGTCATCATCATGATTTACGCTAAACCCGGTACTCCAGGCGCGGTTATCAATCTCAAGCAGCGCTACGGAAACTTTATCGGTGGCGAATTCGTTGCTCCGGTCAATGGCGCGTATTTCACCAACACCAGTCCGGTCGATGCCTCAGTGATCGGTGAATTCCCCCGCTCCAGTGCCGAAGACGTCGAGCGTGCTCTGGATGCCGCCCATGCCGCCGCCGATGCCTGGGGCAAGACCTCGGTGCAGGCCCGTTCGCTGGTGCTGCTGAAAATCGCCGACCGCATCGAGGCCAACCTCGAAGTGCTGGCCGTGGCCGAAACCTGGGACAACGGCAAGGCCGTGCGCGAAACCCTCAACGCCGACGTGCCGCTGGCCGCCGACCACTTCCGCTATTACGCCGGCTGCATCCGCGCCCAGGAAGGCAGCGCCGCCGAGATCGACGAAAATACCGCCGCCTATCACTTCCACGAGCCGCTGGGCGTGGTCGGGCAGATCATTCCGTGGAACTTCCCGCTGCTGATGGCCGCCTGGAAACTCGCCCCGGCCCTGGCCGCCGGCAACTGCATCGTGCTCAAGCCGGCCGAGCA
>RCUJ01001915.1_pt1 | contig 10593 bp, 10 predicted proteins | sample 2166321 | NCBI WGS metagenome assembly RCUJ01 (sample SAMN09932808, study PRJNA488358) | compost metagenome | feature: garden; material: soil; isolation source: compost soil in an enriched community after 118 h of incubation | place: Germany: Experimental Botanical Garden Goettingen | collected... | reverse complement strand
CCGCCATCAGGTTCAGCGCCTGGACCACGTCCGGACAGTTCTGGCAGGACAGCGAATAGTAGGTTTCGAAATTGAATTCGCCTTCGATGCCCTTGATCTGTTCGATCACATCCACCGCGGTCCTGGATGGATGGCCACCGACCTGCAGCAACGCCAGCACCAGCGAGGTGAATTCGTGGCCCATGGGAATGCCGGCAAAACGCAGGCTGATATTCGCCGCGGGGCGATTGAGCGAGAACGACGGCGTGCGGCTGTCGCGGCCATCGGTCTTGAGGGTGATCTTGTCGGTCAGGCCGACGATGTCTTGCAGCAGGCCGAGCAGTTCGCGGGATTTGTCGCTGTCATCGAGGGACGCGACTATCTCGAACGGCTGGGTGACCTTCTCGAGGTAGGTCTTCAACTGGGCTTGCAGATTGGCGTCCAACATGGCGGGAAGTCCTCAATGACAAAAATTCGGGGCAATAAAATGCCCGGACGGATCACGCCCGGGCATCGGGCACTAGAAGGACCGGTAATGGCCCTAACAGCGCAACAGCAATTTGCAAAACGGATTTAAGAGCGTCGCGAGCGAAGGCTAGGCAAGGCGTGATCTGGCGAGAGCGCGGAGTGTACTGAAGTACATGACAAGCCCGAGCCTGATCACAACGCCGCCTAACCGAGCGCAGCAGCTCTTAAACCGTTTTTAGATCTTGCCGACCAGATCCAGGGACGGCGCCAGAGTGGCTTCGCCTTCCTTCCACTTGGCCGGGCAGACTTCGCCCGGGTGAGCGGCGGTGTACTGAGCGGCTTGCAGCTTGCGCAGAGTCTCGGAGACGTCGCGGGCGATTTCGTTGGAATGGATTTCCACGGTCTTGATCACGCCTTCCGGGTTGATCAGGAAGGTGCCGCGCAGGGCCAGGCCTTCTTCTTCGATGTGCACACCGAAAGCGCGGGTCAGCGCGTGGGTCGGGTCGCCGATCAGCGGGAACTGAGCCTTGCCCACGGCCGGGGAAGTCTCGTGCCAGACCTTGTGCGAGAAGTGGGTGTCGGTGGTGACGATGTAAACCTCGGTACCGGCATCACGGAACGCGGCGTAGTTGTTGGCAGCGTCTTCGATCTCGGTCGGGCAGTTGAAGGTAAAGGCTGCCGGCATGAAGATCAGCACCGACCACTGGCCCTTCAGGGACTGCTCGGTGACTTCAATGAACTGGCCGTTGTGGAAAGCGTTGGCCTTGAACGGTTGAACCTGGGTATTGACGAGAGACATCTCTGATTCCTTGTGAGGGTTGAAAAAGCTACAGGGCGCATCTTAGCCACTTCAGCGCAGATAGCTTATTGATTGCCGCCATGGTATCGATTGATTTAGCCAATCGAGACCCGCATTCATACCAGGGTCGGATCTATCGTCAACACCAGTTTGCCATTGACCCGGTTGCCCGCCAGTTCGGCAAAGGCCGTTTGCGCGTCGCCGATCGGGTAACTGCGCGCCAGTTGCGGCTTGAGCCGACCTTCGGCAAACAGCGGCCACACCTGCCGCTGCAGATCGCGCAGCAGATCGGCCTTGAACCGGTCATCGCGGCTGCGCAGGGTCGAACCGATCAATTGAATGCGCCTAGCCAGCAGCAAGCCCAGATCCAGCTCGGCCTTGCGCCCGCCCATCAGGCCGATATTCACCCAGCGCCCATCGAGCGCCAGCAACTCCAGGTTGAGCGCGGCGTAGCTGCCGCCGACCGGATCGAGGATCACATCGAAGGGGGCGAAATCGCGCAGGGCTTGCAGGCTGTCATCGCCGCGCAACACGCCGCCCTGGGCACCCAGGGCTTCGCAATAGGCCAGGCGCTCGGCCGAACCGACACTGACCCAGCAGGGGCTGCCAAATGCCTTGCACAACTGGATCGCCGCCGAGCCCACGCCACTGGCCCCCGCATGCAGCAGGACCTTTTCCCCGGGTTTCAGGCCGGCCAGCTGGAACAGGTTGAGCCAGGCCGTGGCATACACCTCCGGCAAAGCCGCCGCCTCATGCAGTGACACGCCTTCCGGCACCGGCAAGGCGTGCCGCGCATCGATCACCACTTCCTCGGCCATGCCGCCACCGGCCAGCAACGCGCACACCCGATCGCCGACCTTCCAGCCACTGCCAGCACCGACCTCGCTGACCACACCGGCGCATTCCAGGCCCAATACATCGCTGGCCCCCGGCGGCGGCGGGTATAGACCGGCGCATTGCAACAGGTCGGCCCGGTTCAGTCCGGCGGCGGCCACACGAATACGAATCTGCCCCACATCACAGGCCGGGGCGGGCTGCTGCGCCCACTCCACGCGCCCTTCAACGCCTTGCAATGCCTTCACGCTGCCTCCATAGTGCATTTGAACCGAGTCCGATTTTGAACGTCGGGCTTTTGCATTGCGCCGATGGAACCTGGCGCCCTGATAGATGGCCTAATATGCGTTATCAATTGTCCTTACGTCGAGTCAGCATGAAGCGATCACTGCTCAGCACCCTCCTCGCCCTTAGCCTCGGCTTAAGTGCTTTGCCGTTGTCTGCCAAAACCACCAGTGCCGACCCGTGGGAATACTTGCAGCCGAATCGCGAGCAGGTCATCGCCAGTCTCAATGTCGTAGAACTGCTCAATCGGCACCATTACAACAAGCCGCCGCTCAACGACGAGCGCTCGGCGAAGATCTATCAGGGTTACCTGAAGATGCTCGACCCCTCGCGCAGTTACTTCACCGCGGGCGACATCGGCGAATTCGACCAGTGGCGCTACCAGTTCGACGACCTGCTGAAAAGCGGCAATCTGGAACCCGGCTTCCTTATCTACAAGCGCCACCTGGAACGCCTGCAAAGCCGCCTGCAGTTTGCCCTGAACATGCTCGAACAAGGCGTCGACAAGATTGACTTCGGTATCGACGAGAGCTTGCTGATCGACCGCGAAGAAGCCCCCTGGGCCAAGGATCTGGCCGAACTGGACGATCTATGGCGCAAACGCGTCAAAGACGAAGTGTTGCGTCTGAAGATCGCCGGCAAGGAACCCAAGGCGATTCAGGAACTGTTGATCAAGCGCTACAAGAATCAGCAGGCGCGTCTGCGCCAGACCCGCGGCGAGGATATATTCCAGGCCTACGTCAACGCCTTTGCCATGTCCTACGACCCGCACACCACCTACCTCTCCCCCGACAACGCAGAGAACTTCGACATCAATATGAGCCTGTCGCTGGAAGGCATTGGCGCGGTGCTGCAAAGCGACAACGAGCACGTCAAAGTCGTGCGTCTGGTGCCGGCAGGCCCGGCCGACAAGAGCAAGCAGATTGCACCGGCGGACAAGATCATCGGTGTTGCCCAGGGCAACGAGGAAATGGTCGACGTGATCGGCTGGCGTCTGGACGAAGTGGTCAAGCTGATCCGCGGCCCGAAAGGCTCGCTGGTACGCCTGGAAGTGATTCCGGCGAGCAACGCACCGAATGACGACACCAGCAAGGTGGTCAACATCACCCGCGAAGCGGTCAAGCTGGAAGAGCAGGCGGCGAAGAAATCCGTGCTGCAACTCACTCACGAAGGCCGCGAGTACAAACTGGGCATCATCGAAATCCCCGCGTTCTATCTGGACTTCAAGGCCTTTCGCGCCGGTGATCCGAACTACAAGAGCACGACCCGCGACGTCAAGCGCCTGATCGCCGAACTGGAGCAGGAAAAGGTCGATGGCGTGGTCATCGACCTGCGCAACAACGGCGGCGGTTCCCTGCAGGAAGCCACCGAACTGACCGGGCTGTTTATCGACCAGGGCCCCACCGTGCTGGTGCGCAACAGCGACGGCCGGGTCGATGTGCTGGCCGATGAGAATACCGGCATCTACTACAAAGGCCCCCTGGCCGTACTGGTCAACCGCCTGTCCGCCTCGGCTTCGGAGATTTTCGCCGGCGCCATGCAGGACTATCACCGCGCGCTGATCCTCGGCGGCCAGACCTTCGGCAAAGGCACGGTACAGACCATCCAGCCGCTCAACCACGGTGAACTCAAGCTGACCCTGGCCAAGTTCTACCGCGTTTCCGGGCAGAGCACCCAGCATCAGGGCGTGATCCCGGACATCCAGTACCCCGACGTGATGGACACCAAGGACATCGGCGAAAGCGCCCTGCCCGAGGCGTTGCCATGGGACAGCATCAAGGCGGCGATCACCCCCGAACTGGATCCGATCCAGCCGTTCCTGGAAGAACTGCAGACTCGCTACGATAGCCGTACCGCGAAGAATCCGGATTTCACCTTCACCCGCGAGCGCCTCGCTCTGGCGCAAAAGCTCATGGATGAAACCCGCGTCAGCCTCAACGAAGCCAAACGCCGTGCGCAACAGACCGATATAGAGGCGCAGCAGTTGGTGATCGAGAACAGCCGCCGCAAAGCCAAGGGTGAAGACCTGCTCAGCGAACTGAAGAAAGAAGATGAGGACGCCGCTGCGGTCGAACCCGAAAAAACCAAACCGGAAGATGACGCCTTCCTCGCCGAAAGCGGGCATATCCTGCTGGACTTCCTGGGATTGAGTTCGCGCCTGGCCAAACAATGAGTTAGCGGCTTACGGCTGTCATCAAAGGGTCATCAATCTGTCGTGAAATGCAGGGGCTGATAGCGATATCAGCCCCTTCGCTTTTTCTGGATATCGAGACCCTCATGACCGTCACCGAGCAACTGAGCGCGCTGGAGCATATTCTCGCTCACGGCGACCTGCATAGCTTGTTCCAGCCCATCGTCAGCCTTTCCGAACGCCGCATCCTCGGTTACGAAGCCCTGACTCGCGGCCCCTCCAACAGCCCACTGCACTCGCCGATCAACCTGTTCGCCGTGGCACGCAATGCCGGGCGCTTGGGCGAGCTGGAAGTGGCCTGCCGGAAGAGTGCCTGCCGACGCTTCAGCGAACTGCAACTGCCGGGCAAGCTGTTCCTCAACGTCTCCCCGGATTCCCTGCTGGAGCCTGGCCATCAACCCGGTCGCACCCTGCAACTGCTGCAAGCCTATGGCATCCCTCCCAGCCAGGTGGTGATCGAACTGACCGAGCAGTCGCCCACCGAGGACTTCGCCCTCCTCGACACCGCCCTGCACCATTACCGCGCCATGGGCTTCTCGATTGCCCTGGACGACCTGGGTGCGGGCTATTCAAGCCTGCGCCTGTGGTCGGAACTGCGCCCGGATTACGTGAAAATAGACCGTCATTTCATCGACGGCATTCATCAGGATGCGGTCAAGCGCGAGTTCGTCGGCTCTATCCTGAAGATGGCCAAGGCGTCACGCGCCCAGGTGATCGCCGAAGGCATCGAGCTGGAAGAAGAGCTCGTCGTACTGGCGGAGATGGGCATCGACCTGCTGCAAGGCTATTTGCTCTGTCGCCCGCAGGAACAACCACCATACGATGCCCACAAACTCATGCCGAAGTTCAACGGCAATGCGCTGACCTTGAGTGAAGAAGGCAGCAACCTCGGCGCCCTGCTCAACGAACAGCCTGCAGTAGCCCAACACACGCCGATCGCCGAGGTGCTGGAAGCCTTCCGTGCCCAGGCCAATCTCAACTCCCTGGCCGTCGTCGATGAGCACGCAAAACCGCTCGGCATCGTCAACCGCCATGCACTGTCCGAAGCGCTGCTCAAACCCTTCGCCACCGACCTGTTCGCCCGCAAACCTATCAGTCGCCTGATGAGCCATGACTTCCTCGCCGTCGAACTGAAGCAGTCGCTGCAGAAGGTCAGCCGCCTGCTCACCAGCCGTGCCCGTCAGCGCATCGAGGAGGACTTCATCATCACCCGGGACGGCACCTACCTGGGGCTGGGCCGGGTGATCGACGTGCTCAAGTTGATCACCGAACTGAAGATCCAGCAGGCACGCCACGCCAATCCGCTGACCCTGCTGCCGGGCAATGTGCCTATCCAGCAATGCCTGACGCGCCTGCTGCAGCAAGCCCGCGAAGCGGTGATCTGCTATGTGGATATCGACAACTTCAAGCCGTTCAACGACCTCTATGGCTATGCCAAGGGCGACGAAGTGTTGCTGAGCCTGGCGCAATGCCTGGGTGAGCGGGTAGACCCCGCCCGCGACTTCGTCGGCCATATCGGCGGCGACGACTTCCTGCTGGTGCTCGGTTCGCACGATTGGCGGGCCCGCCTCAATCGCCTGCGGGAAGACTTTCAAAGTCAATGTCGCCGCTTCTACAGCGACGAACACCTGCAAGCGGGCTGCCTGGTCGCTCACAGCCGGCACGGTCAGCGCCAGGAATTCGCCCTGCTCTCCCTGTCACTGGGCGTGGTGCACTTGCGCCCGGAACAGTGCGCACAACTGGACGCCAGCCAGCTCGCCGGCCTGGCTTCGGAGGCCAAGCGTCACGCCAAGGCGGTACCCGGCTACAGCCTGCATATCATCGATACGCACAAGCTGTCGGCGTAAGCCGATCGCACCAGCCAATCGATCACCGGGTCGGCGGTTCACAAAACGGGCTTATAGAGCGGGTAACGTAGCGCCCCGTATGCCCACTACAGCCCCAGTTCCCGCGCCCGCTGGACAAAGCGTGCCGCCTGCTCGGCATCGGCCGGCAAGCCCGAACCGCCCTCGCGGTACAGGTCGGCCAGGCGCCGTGCCGCCAGGGGATGGCCAGCCGCGGCCGCCAGCGTCCACCAGCGCGCCGCGTCGACAGCGTCGGGGGCTTGCCGGGCATTGCCCGCCAGGCTCAGCGCACCGAGCTGATAGGCGGCCTTGGCATCGCCTGCGGTGGCGGCCAGGCGCAACAGACGCATGCCTTCTTCGCGGGCACCAAACCCCTGACCACGAAACAGCAGGATATGCCCATAGAAGCTCTGCGCGGCAACATCGCCCAGATTGGCCATGCGCGCGAACTGCCCTTCCAGCCAGCGCCAACCGCGTGGCTGCTTGACCAACCACGACCAGTGGAACAGCCGCCGGGCCACGGCATAACCGATCCGCGCACGCAAACGCCAGAGCATCTAGAGTTCCTCGGGGTAATCGAACTCGAACACCCGCACCACTTCGGCCGCATGCCAGGACGCCGCTGCGACGCCGTCCGAAGCACCATTAAAGCGGCCAAGACGCGTCACGCAATCGAAAAACCCGGTTCGCGGCAGCCGGCTCGCGCCCTGGCTGATCACCAAGGCGCTACGCAGTGGCCGTTCGGCACGGGCATCCAGGATCGCCAGGTGCTCCAGCGCAGCCGTGAGCGTTTGCATCGCCGGGGTCGGCAGGGCCAGGCGCTCGACCAGCGCCCGATAGGTCAGCAGATGACGCTGGCGTCGGGCATCCTCCAACTCATCGAGCAAGGCCTGCCAATGCTGACGACTGATACTTACGCTCAAAACTTCTCCTCCCAGCCTGCGACACCCAGCGTCCAGGCCAAGGCCCGCTTGATGGCGGCATCCGGCTGGCGTTCGGCGCTCTCGATCATGCCCAGATAATGCGGACTGATCCCCACCAAGCGCGCCAGCTCTTGTAGCGACAGGCCCTTTGCTTCACGCAAACGCGTCAACTCGCTCAGCGCCGGCTTGACTGCTTCGGTAACCGCTTCCGGTACTTGCGCAGCGTGATCCGAGGCCTGCAACAAGGCCAGGTAATCGGCCCAGGGCAGTACCGCATATTCGGGTTCGCCATCCCGTGTGATTACTTGCACTTTCATTCTCGACTCTCCGTGGAAAGCAGTACCGATGATCTCAGCACCCTCCTTGCAGGTGGCTATGTTAACAGCCCGATACTGCAAAGGGCGTGACCTATACTGCCTTGATACTGTCAGGGCAATGTCCCGGGGGCATTTTGAGAACACTGACGATTCTTCTGCTGGGCTGCTGGAGCGCCATGAGCGGTGCAGAGGCATTGCGCTGGGGCTTCTCCCCGCTCGACGGCATGCCCTATGTCGAGGTGCATGATCATCAATTGCTTGGTGGCTTCACCCACCAACTCGGCACCTTGGTTGGCCAGCGCCTGGGCCTCGAATTACACTTCGTCGAGACCCCGAACAAGCGTATCGAAGAGTTCATTCAGCGTGGGCGCATTCATCTGATCTGCAACGCCAATCCGCAGTGGGTGGCCGAACCACAGCGCTATCGCTGGTCACCCAGGCTTTACCAGGAGGAAGACGTACTCCTCCTGCATCGCAGCGATACGCCGGTGGCCGGCATGCAGGATCTGCATGGCAAAGTCCTCGGCACCCAACTCGGCTATATCTACAGCTTGCCGTTGATGGAAGCCTTCGCACGTCAGTTGGTGACGCGCCAGAATGTCCGCGACCTCGACAGCGGGCTGAACCTGCTGAGCAGGCAACGCCTGGATGCACTGATCGACATGCGCCGCCCCCTGACCTACAAGCTGGCCCAACGCCCGGAACTGCCCCTGCACATCAGTGACTGGGTGGTACAGCGCTACGACTTGCATTGCATCTATGGCCAGCACCTGCCGCTCAGTGCCGAACGGCTGAATGAGGTGCTGCTCGAACTGCGCGACTCAGGGGCGATCGCCCGAATGCTCGATGGCCCCGGGCAGCCTGCCCAGTAGCCCATCAGGACTTCGGCTTATCCAGCGCCACCCGTTGTCCATCCGGCAGGCGCTCGATAACCTCGAGCACCTCAGGCGCCTGGGCATCTCGCCAGGCACGAAATGCCGCCAGCTCATCGCGCCAGGTGCGCAGCACCCACGCCAGCACGGCCAAGTCATCGACAAAGCCCAGCACCGGCAACCAATCCGGCAGCCCATCCAGCGGAATGACGAAATACAGCAGCGCCGCCACTACCGCCAGTAATGCCTGCGAACCGATTTGACGATACTCACCGCGCAACCAGGCCAGACAGAGCCCTTGCAGGAGCCGCAAATCCTCTTGCAAAGCGTTGAGGCGCACGCCCTGTTTTGCGCTCTTGCGCGCCACCGCCAGCAACAGAGCGGGTAAGCGACCGCTACCTAAAAATCCCTGTGCCAAGCGCAGATAACCGGAAAAATTCCACGGCTGTTTCATGGGTAATCCTCGTCAACCCGCATGCCTGCTGGGCTCGCTTGGGTTATCCACTAAAGCTGTGGATAACCTTGTGAACAGATTCCCGAAGAACCGACCAAACGCCCAGCTCATGCGGCCTGGCTACAGATCGGACATTTTTTATCCAGCCAGTAAATTTGTTTTAAATCAATAACTTGAAATTTGCAAAGGGTTTTTCGAGAACGCCATGAGAACAATGTGCGTGAACCGGGTGAAATGTGCATAACCGTGATACCAGAACTCCATTCAAGCCTTTTTGCGACCTCCCGGTCAGCCCCGGATTCGTTTTGCCAGCGGCAAAAACGACAACGCCCCGTCGAAACGGGGCGTTGTCTGTAACCCTGGCAGCCTGGCGAACCCGGGGCCGCCCCGGGCTCGCCAAACGCACTATCAGCGCTTACTGCTCGGCACTGGCAGCCTTGATTTCCAGCAGCTCCAACTCGAACACCAGCACCGAGTTGGCCGGGATCGCCGGAGTCGGGCTCTGCTCGCCGTAGGCCAGCTCGCTCGGGATATAGAGCTTGTACTTCTCGCCGACATGCATCAGTTGCAGGCCTTCGACCCACCCCGGAATCACACCACTGACAGGCAACTCGATCGGGCTACCGCGCTCGATCGAACTGTCGAACACGCTGCCGTCGGTCAATTTGCCTTCATAGTGCACGCTCACCACGTCGGTGGCTTTCGGCTGCTCGCCTTCGGCTTTTTTCAGCACTTCGTACTGCAAGCCGGATTCGGTGGTGACTACTCCTTCACGCTTGCCATTCTCTTCGAGGAATTTCTTGCCGGCCTTGACCGCCTCCTCGTTCATGGCAGCCATGCGCTCTTCGGCACGCTTCTGCAGGAACGCGAAAGCCTCGACCAGTTCGTCGTCTTTCAGGCGCTGCTCTTTCTTGCCGATGGCATCTTCGATGCCCTGGGCCACGGCTTTCGAGTCCAGGTCATCCATACCTTCCTGCGCCAGGCTCTTGCCCATGTTCAGGCCGATACCGTAGGAGGCTTTCTGCGCTGGAGTTTCCAGGCTGATTTCCTTGGTTTGCGAATCGCAACCCGCGAGAACCAGGCCAACCAGGGCGACCGCCGCCGCTAAACGATGCTGTTTCATGCTTATTCCTTGTTCGGTAAGCGGGTCTGTTCCCGTTTCATTCGCGAGCCACGTTGCTGCGCAAAATCTCGCCAAGTTAGGCGTGGGACGCAGAGAATGGTATTCCCTTGCCAAGTCCCACAACACCGCATGGCGAGATTTTTCGCGCAACCCGGAGGGCCGGGCCTGTTTTAGCGCGATGCTGCGTTTCTCGACACTCATTTGGAACACCAAACTTCGTGTCTCGTGCCTTGCCTCGCGCTAGAACAGGCTCCGGCGCGGCCGTGAATGAAACGGGAACAGACCCTGGGGCAATCGAGTGAAGGCGCGAGCTTAGCAGGCTGCCGCAATCACTGGCTACCAGGATACGAACCAGGAAATGCGTATAAGTTCAGGTATTTAAGCGGATTTTCAGAGGAGTACAGCGAATATTGCGGGAGGGATATAGCAGAGATGGAGCGAGGTAAAAAATGGCGCAGCGGACGGGACTCGAACCCGCGACCCCCGGCGTGACAGGCCGGTATT
>RCUJ01001914.1_pt1 | contig 10595 bp, 3 predicted proteins | sample 2166321 | NCBI WGS metagenome assembly RCUJ01 (sample SAMN09932808, study PRJNA488358) | compost metagenome | feature: garden; material: soil; isolation source: compost soil in an enriched community after 118 h of incubation | place: Germany: Experimental Botanical Garden Goettingen | collected... | reverse complement strand
AGTTACAGATTTCAAACCTGCAGGCAGCCAATCAGGTTTTATTGGTAAAAGTGACTTTGGAAAACGATTTTACAGCTACCAAAAAAATTATATTTCAATAAATAAAAATGTTTACAATACCGAAAAGAGATGCATAATGCGTCTCTTTTTTTTGTGCTATTTCGAAAAATCGATATCCTTAAACTAAATCTAAATATCACTAAAAGTGGGTATTGTGCTTTTTTTAAAAGCCGCTTAAATTACGGTTAATTCTTATGATTTAATAGTAACCTGATATTTTCGATTTTGATTAAACATTTATTTCTTTCATTGGTTTTACTTAATTGCATTAGTAAAACAGAAGTTTACGCACAACAAGGAAAGGTAGACGCAACTTTTAATACTCTTGATGATGGTTTAATAGGTGATGGTTTCGATAATACAGTTCGGAGCTTAAGCTTACAGGCCGATCAAAATTTAATTGTCGGCGGAGATTATTTAAATCTTAATGGAATTCCATCCTCTTATCTAACCCGTTTAAAACCTGACGGATCTATAGATGAAACTTTTAATACAGGAAGCGGTTTCAATGGTAAAGTCTATACTACTTATGTTCAGCCTGACGGTAAAATTATAGTTGGAGGTAGTTTTACCTCTTTTAATGGAATTAGCTGCGGAAGATTGGTTCGTTTAAATTCAAATGGTTCATATGATATGTCGTTTGATACTTCAGTTGCTGCAACTACAGGAATTATTTATGAAATTTCTGCGCAGCCCGACGGGAAAATTATAATTGTGGGAAGTTTTACAAGATATAATAACGTAACAGTCAATCGGGTCGCCCGTATTCTTTCAAATGGTTCTTTAGATACTTCTTTTATAACAGGTTCGGGTACTTCATCAAATATTACAAATGTCATTGCTTTATCAGATGGAAAAATTTTGTTGACTGGGAACTTTACTTCTTTTAATGGGATTCAAAGGAATAAAATTGTCCGTTTATATAGTGATGGACGTGTCGATACAAGTTTTAATAGCGGTGCCGGTTTTGACGATGATGTAAGTGCTATGGCAGTTCAGTCTGATGGTAAAATTGTTTTAGGTGGAAAATTCACCAATTATAATGGAGTGCTTGCCAATAGAATTATTCGATTAAATAATGACGGAAGCATTGACGACAGTTTTTTATCTGGTTCTGGTCTAAGTGCAGGTACTGTTCAGGAAATTAAAATTGACACTTTTGAGAATATTATGATTGGTGGTTCTTTTACAGGTTCTTATAACGGTAGTGACGTCAACAGAGTTTGTCTTTTGAATTCTAATGGGGTACTAAAAACAGATGTTGATTTTGGTTCCGGACCTGCTTCAGCATCGGTTTTGGCATTGGCAAATGATCTGGAAGGTTCCTGGTATATTGGAGGTTCATTTTCGATTTTTGATGGGCTGAATCAGGGAAGACTAGCCAAGATTAATCCGGAAGGAGAATACGATACCGGATATTTGGCAGCAGGAATTGGTTTTGATAATTCGGTTTTAAAGGTTTTATCACTGGAGAATAAAAAAACAATGGTGTTTGGTAATTTTAAAAAATTTAATGGTGTTTTTGTTTCCAGAATTACCCGTCTTTTAGAAGAAGGAATAATAGATCCTGATTTTAATACAGGACAATTAGGAGCCAATAATTTAATTAAAACAGGAGTATTACAATCAGATGGAAAAATCATTTGCGGAGGGAATTTTACAAAATACAATGAAACACTTACCAATAGGATAATTCGAGTTTTGCCTGATGGGGCAGTTGACGATACTTTTAGCATAGGCACAGGTTTTAATAGTCAGGTGTATGCAATGGCTATTCAATCTGATCAAGGAATCCTTGTTGGAGGAAATTTTACACGTTATAATGATACTCCTGTAAACAGATTAATTCGATTATTACCTAATGGTTCACGGGATACAAGTTTTAATGTTGGTCTTGGAGCCGATGCAATTATCGAAGCTATCTTGATTCAGCCCGACAAGAAAATTTTGGTTGGGGGTCGTTTTTCTAATTTTAATGGTCAGTCAATTTCACGTTTAGTTCGACTAAATGCTGACGGAAGTATCGATTCAGGCTTTAATGTCGGAAACGGGTTTGATAAATACATATATGCAATGGCATTGCAATCTGATGGAAAAATTATCATAGGAGGAAGTTTCATAAATTATAATGGATCTTCACAAAAGCGTATAGTTCGATTAAATAGTAATGGAAGTCTGGATACCTCTTTCGAATCGGGCCCGGGTTTTAGTAAAGGAGATGTAAGGAGTATTTTGGTGCAGCCCGATGATCGAATTTTAGTTGGAGGTACTTTTTCCGGAACATACAAAAATTATACGTCTATGCGGCTTTTGCGTTTATTGAAATCGGGTGATTTTGATACTTCTTTTGATGTTCGTCTTAACAACAAACTTTACACGATGAGTTTTACAGCAAATCAGCGGCTGATGATTGGCGGAGATTTTAATTCGGCTTCAGGCATATCCAAACATCGAATTGCAAGATTGAAACTTTGTCTGGAAGCTACAGTCTGGGATGGCAGCAATTGGTCAAATGGTTTTCCATCTGGTGGAAAAGAAGTGTTTTTTAAGGAAGATTATCCTTCTTTGATCTCGGCAAATGTATGCAGTTGTAGCATTGATTATGGAAAAACAGTTACGCTTTTAAGTGGTAATACTTTAGGTATAGAGTTTTCCTATTTAGGTTTTGGAACATTAGTTTTAGAAGATACAGCAAATTTATATCAGTCAGATGATGAAATGATTAATACGGGAATACTGCATCTTAAAAGGAAGAGCTCGCCAATTCTTAAATCTGATTATACTTATTGGTCATCTCCCATAAATAACCAAAAATTACTTGATGTTTCTCCTAATACAGCATCTGATAATTATTATTCTTTTTTAAATTATGCCTGGCAAAGAGAAAGCCCTTCTGATAATATGATTGTGGGTAAGGGGTATATTATTCAGGGACCTAAAAACTTTTCTCCAACTATTCCTGAAAAATATGAAGCTGTTTTTAAAGGCATTCCTAATAATGGAATAATTAATGTAAATATTGGGACTGCAAACATCTATAATTTAGTTGGTAATCCTTATCCGTCTACGTTAGACGCTGATGCCTTTTTAAATGTAAACAAAAAAAATATTAAGGGAACCCTTTATTTCTGGACACATAATACTCCTTATGCTAATAATAAATACACACAGAATGATTATGCGGTTTATAACAGGCTTGGTGGTGTTGGCACCAGGGCAGCGTTGACATCAGGAATTAACGAGACTGTTCCGGATGGAAAGATTGCTTCAGGACAGGCTTTTTTTGTAGGCAGCTTAAGTGAAGGAACTATTGAATTTAATAATAGCATGAGGACTACCGAAAAAAATTCCATTTTTTTTAAGCCGGAAAAGATAAATGATGTAAGTAGTAAAAATAGGTTCGAAAGACATCGTATATGGTTGAATCTAAAAAGTACAGGAGGTATTTTTAAACAGATTTTAATCGGATATATTGAGGGGGCAACGAATTTATATGATAGTAATTATGATGCAGAATCATTTAATGCTAACCAGTTTGTAGATTTTTATAGTAAAGTTGAAAATAAAAAATTAGTGATTCAGGGTAGGGGTTTGCCATTTGTAGAAACAGATTCCATTCCGTTAGGTTATTCCAGTACAATAGAAGGTGAATTCAGCATTAGTATTGATCATAAAGATGGGATATTTGAAAACACGTCTGTTTTTATAGACGATAAGGATTTGAAAATTAAATATGACCTCTCAATCGGGGCTTATATATTTTCTACAAAAATAGGAACTTTTAATGATCGTTTTAATTTGAATTTTGTGGATGGAAGTTTAAAAACAGATTCCTGGACAGAAAAAACCAATAAAATTATAGTTTCTGCAAACAAGAAGAACATACTCATAAATGCCAATCAAAATAATATTAAGGATGTTATAATTTTTGACGTTTCAGGGAAACAAATTTATAGAAAACAGAGGGTAGAAAATACCAAATTTGTCATTGAAGATCTATCCGCTAAGAATCAAATTTTATTGATAAAAGTTAGATTAGAAAACGGATCTGATTCAACCACTAAAATTATATTTTAATCTTATTTACAAGTCATTTCTATCTAAAAGAAATAACTTTTTTTGAAATAACTTTTACTCCAATTACTCTTTTCTGACGCTTTTTTTTATGTTAAAATTAATTTTAACATATTTTTTTTCAAATCATTATATTTTTTAATGAAAAACTAAAAAATGTGTATTTCATTTATCAGGTGAGTTACATTTTTTAAATGTTGAATTGCATAAAAAAAGAATATTTATAAGAAATAACTTAGTGTAATAAAATTATTATTTTGCAGTGAAAATATAAGTCTATGATTTAGATTTAGTTAGTTTAAAATTGTAAATTGTTTAGTGTGTTTTTTGGGAAAAATGAGGTTAAAAAACAGTTTAACATCCTCTAAGGTAGAATGCTCAAAAAAGCAGTTTTCTTAGCGCTTTTTTAAAATAATTTATTTCAAAATGTATTGTCAAATTTAAATTTTACATGAGATGGACAAAAAACTACTTTTGATTTTTTTAATGTTATTTGCTTTTGATTTTTAAACGGAGCGACGATAACAAGTATAGGAATGGGGAATTGGACTTCTCCAACCTCATGGATTAGTGGTGTTTTGCCTACAGCAATGATCTAATTAGATAAGGCTCATCTATAACGCTTAATACAAATGTTTCTCTAAAATCTTTAACAATAAATGACCTTATTCGCTTCTGGAGACCCTATAGTATCAACTCCTTCAGGGAATGTACTAATTGTGATGATTAATAGATTATTGGATTTTTAATACGAATCAAAGTTCTATTAGTTTTCCGGCCGGGACAATTGTAGCTATCAATCCCCAGGGAAAAATGATGATACAGGATGTTCAACTCGGGTTGCAATCTTTATTGGTAAAACACTAAATGTGAAAAATGTAGAATTATAACTACATTTTTATATTGTTGTAAAAAAAATCGTACCTTGTTAATGTAATTCGATAAACAGACATAAAAGCACGTTGTATTACATATTTTTCCTTTTCTCGCCAAAAAAACTAAACGTATAGTTTTTATCTGCCTTAAGATTTAAATGCCCATTTCAGGATACTTCTTCTATATTCCTGTTTTTTCAATTATGCGGTATTTAAATTTTAAAAATAATTTTCATTTGAGTTTTTAACTATTAAAAATGTCGGCGTATGAAAAAATATTTACTTAAGTCGTTGTTTTTTTTTCCGTTTTTAATTTCATCTTTTATTTTACCAAAACTATTTAGAAATAGAATTTGGTCTACTAAACTTAAATTGAGCGCATTATTGTCGCTCATATCACTCTCTTTATGGGCACAACCTCCACATACGTTTAATTCAACGGGAACTTTATTTGTTCCTGCCGGAGTTACCCTTATGGATGTTAAGGCATGGGGTGGTGGTGGAGCAGGTGGAGGAGCCAGCGGTGCTGTCCTTAATGGAAGAGGTGCAGCAGGTGGTGGTGGTGGTGCATATGCAAGAAGTAATATTGCTGTTACCCCCGGAGTAACATTAAATGTTTTGGTTGCAGGAATAAGCGCGAATGTTCTTGTAGGTGGCGCGGTAACTAATGGAGCTGGAGCTGGAAATTCGACTATTCAAGGGTATGAAGCTTTCATCTTAGCTGTTGGAGGAGCTGGAGGATCTCGAAATAATTCTGGAGGAAATCCTTTAGGTGGAGCTGGTGGATCAGATGTAGCTTCTATTGGCCTTACTGAAAAGGCCCCTGGAGCAAATGGAGGTAATGGAGACACTGGAGCCGTTGGTCTATTACTTAATTCAGGAGCTGGTGGAAATGCTGGTGGGACTGGCGGCGGTGTTGGTGGTCTACGTGTTGAAAGTTTTCTATTAGGGAATGCTCCTGGAAATCAAGGTGCTGCTCCTGGAGGAGGGGGGAGTGGCGCTATGAATTCTTTATTGGGCGGGCCACAGGTTGGGGGAACTGGAGCGGCTGGTCAGGTAATTATAAGTTATACTTGTCCAACCTATGGCATTTCAGGAGTTTCAACATCGCCTGTTTGTGCTTCTGCCGGAACCTCAACAATAACCTTGACAGGAAGCGCGGCTTCTTTGCCAGTTGGAGTTTATAGCGTAACTTATAATCTTACTAATCCGGTTCAGAATAACTTAAGTATTGCAATGACTGTTACAACGGCAGGCCAGGGCACTTTTGCATTGACAGGTTTAACCGCTGTTGGTACAAGAAATATAACAATTACCAAATTAACATCAGGAGCTTGTTTTAGTGATATAACATTAAATAATAATGCCAATATAGTTACTTCTGCAGTTACAGTTGGTGGAGTTATTGGTGGCAGCACCGCAGTTTGCTATGGTTCTACAAGTGGAACACTTTCATTGACCGGAAATGTTGGCTCGGTTTTGAATTGGGAATCCACAGTGAGCCCTTTCTCTACATGGACTCCTATAGTAAATACAACAACAAGCTATGTTTCAGGGGCATTAACAGAAACAACCAAGTTTAGAGCCGTAGTTCAAAGTGGAGGATGTGCTGTACTAAATTCTGCGGAAATATCAGTAGCTATTAATCCTTTGCCTCAAGGAAGTTTAAGTGCTAATGGACCATTTTGCGGAACTGGTTCTCCACAATTGACTTTTACAGCCACACAAGGTACGGGGCCATATACCATAATTTACAAAGAAAATGGAGGAGCAGATCGCACGGCAACAGGAGTGGTAAGTGGCACGCCTTTTACGCCTTTTACAAATTCGATAAACAGTTCAACAACCTATACATTAGTTTCTGTGACAGGTGCAAATACATGTTTAAGACCAAATGGATTTACAGGAGGGTCTGCATCTGTAACTGTTATTACTAAACCGTCTACGCCAATTTTAGGAACAATCGTCCAGCCAACTTGCGTTACGTCAACAGGGAGCGCTGTATTAAATGGATTAATCGCAGCAGCGAATTGGACAATTACGCAAAACAACGGTACTGTTAATCAGACTTATTCTGGTTCAGGAACTACTTTTACCGTTCCTAATTTAGCTCCGGGAAATTACACTTTTACAATACATGAAAATGCTAGTTGTCTTTCATTGCCAACTGTAAACGTTCAGATAAATGCACCTATTACAAATGTGTGGGACGGTGCAACATGGTCAAAAGGAAGCCCGCCAATAAGTACAGATGCTATTGAGTTTTCTGGAATTTATCAGACAATAGGAGATTTAGCAGGTTGTTCATGTGTTGTGAAGATAGGTGCAAATGTTACTGTGAATTCGAATCACACCTTGACAATTACAAATTTTGTCAATAATGTAGGAGGTATATTCACTTTTGAAAATAATGCAAGTTTGATACAGATTAATAATTCTGTTAATTCCGGAAATATTAATTACAAGAGAACAAGTAAGCAAATTCTTCAGGCTGATTTTGTGTATTGGTCAACTCCGGTTAATCCACAAAAACTGATTGATGTTTCGCAATTTACTGAAAGTGATAAATATTTTAGATTTAATGGAACAGCCTGGGTACCTACGGACAGAAATACGAATATGACTGTTAGCAAAGGGTATATAATTCGTGGGCCTGAAACTTATTCTAATACCATCAGGGCCGATTATACAGCTTCCTTTATTGGAGTGCCTAACAATGGGAACGTGACCACAGAAGCTCTTGATAGTGGAAAATACTACCTGCTCGGAAACCCTTATCCATCAGCATTGGATGCGGATCAATTTATAACAGATAATCCAATTTTACAAGGAACCTTGTATTTTTGGACACACAATACACCGGTCATTTTAGGAGGTTATTATCGATATAATGTTAATGATTATGCAAGTTATAATTTAACTGGAGGTGTTGTAACCAAAAAAGCGGCAACAGCTCCAGGATATAATAATCAGGCACCAGATGGTAAAATAGCGGCTGGACAAGGTTTTTTTGCCGGGATTAGTTTACCTGGTACGATAACTTTTACCAATTCAATGCGTTTTGGTTCAAACAATCAGTTTTTTAAACCAGCGAAAACCTCAAAACCAGCGATTGTAGAAAAAAATCGTTTATGGCTTAACCTTTCCAATACTGAAGGAGCTTTTAAGCAAACTCTTATCGGATATATAGGAGGAGCAACAAACGATACAGAGAGAGGATATGATGGTGCTACTTTTGATTCTAATAAATATCTGGATTTTTACAGTGTAAATAATGGGAAAAAATTGGTGATCCAGGGTCGTGCTGTACCTTTTTTAGATACTGATATTGTACCGTTAGGATATAAAAGTGCCATTGCTGGCGATTTTATGATTTCGATAGATCAGGCTGATGGTAATTTGCTTAACCAGGCTATTTATTTAGAAGATAAATTAACCGGTTCGATTCATGATTTAAGAAGCAGCGATTACACTTTTTCAACTGGGATTGGTACTTTTGATGATCGTTTTGTTCTGCGTTATACAAATAAATCTTTGGGTATAACCGATATTGAAGATGTGGAACAGGCACTTTTGGTTTCTGTGAAAGAAAAAATCATCAAAGTAACATCAACGAAAGAAAATATGAGCGAAGTCTCTGTTTTTGATGTCACTGGAAAATTGTTGTATAATAAAAAGAAAATTGATGCAACAAAGTTGCAAATTTCAAATTTAGAATCAGGAAGTCAGGTTTTGCTGGTGAAAACAACTTTGGAGAATCAATATACAAGTACAACCAAAATTGTTTTTTAGTATTTAAGGTGCTAAATAAAAAAGCAGTTGAAATCTGGATTTCAACTGCTTTTTTATTGCTGTTAAGCAGATTTTGCTAAATTCTCATGTGTATTCTGAATCGCTTTTTCATTTTTATAATCAATCCATTTCTGGCCTTTGAATTTTCGCATCATAATATCAAAATGGCGCATAATAAAAACATTATAAGCCGCTTTTGATAAATTAGTAATATTTTTTGGGAAAGCACGTAAACTCATAGAAAATCCCGGAGTCAGATATTTCATATAATGCCAGTATCCTTCGGGCATATACAACATCTCACCATGTTTGAGATTGGTGATATAACCCTCTGCATTTTTTAGGGCGGGAAATTTTTCATAATCAGGATCATCAAAATCAATGTCTTCTCTGGAAATTAAGGCATGAGGTACTTTGTACATATATTTTGACTGATCAGGAGGAAAGATCATACATTGTTTTTCTCCATGAAAATGAAAGTGCAAAATATTAGAGTAATCAATGTCGAAATGCATAAATACTTTCGAATTTTCTCCGCCAAAAAATAACATTGGCATTTGCTTGACCAGTTTTAATCCCATATCAGGCCACAAAAAGTCATCTTTTAACGTTGGGACTTCCTTCATTAAATTATAAAGGAAAATACGATAGTTGGTAGGCTTTGATTCTAAAAGATTGATATAATCGCTCATTTTCATTTTAGTATGTGCTTCATTAAAGCCATCTTCATGATTAACGGGTCTATTGTCGTATAAAGGAACGACAGTGTCACCGGCGATTTCATTGATATAGGATAATCTCCATTTATGATAAGCTGGCCAATCTTCGGTCAGCTCTTCAATAACAACGGGAATTTGTTTTTTGACGTATTGGGAAATAAAATCAGCTTTTGAGATTTTTTTTACCCTTTCGATTTGTTTTAAATTCATCTCTATTAAATAAAAAAATTGCTTATAACGCATGTTATAAGCAATTTAAAAATATTTTTGAGATTTATTAACTCATTTAATTAAATTTTTGATTTGATCGAAGCTTCCAGATTTCTTTCAATCGAATGCCCCGGTCTTGACCATTTTGGTTTTTCTCCTAGTGGCGCAAACTGAGAATCTGCTGCTTCAACTGTTTGAGGTTGCGAAACCTTAACAAATGGTTTTTGCGGAATCAATCCTAACATTTCAAACATTTTCATGTCTTCATGCACATCCGGGTTTGGAGTTGTAAGTAATTTATCTCCGGCAAAAATAGAATTTGCACCAGCGAAAAAGCACATTGCCTGTCCTTCACGGCTCATATTGGTTCTTCCTGCAGATAAACGAACCTGAGTATCTGGCATAACAATTCTGGTTGTTGCCACCATACGAATCATTTCCCAGATTTCTACCGGTTTTTCTTCTTCCATTGGAGTTCCTTCAACAGCCACCAACGCATTGATTGGTACTGATTCTGGTTGTGGGTTCAAAGTAGAAAGCGCAACAAGCATTCCTGCTCTGTCTTCAATACTTTCTCCCATTCCGATAATTCCTCCACTACAAACCGTAACATTCGTTTTACGAACATTCTCAATAGTTTGTAAACGGTCTTCAAAACCACGTGTAGAAATTACATCTTTATAATATTCTTCAGAAGTATCTAAATTGTGATTATAAGCATATAATCCTGCTTCTGCCAAACGTTGTGCCTGGTTTTCAGTAATCATACCCAGTGTACAACAAACTTCCATATCAAGTTTATTAATGGTGCGAACCATTTCTAAAACCTGATCGAATTCTTCACCATCTTTTACGTTTCTCCAGG
>RCUJ01001911.1_pt1 | contig 10614 bp, 8 predicted proteins | sample 2166321 | NCBI WGS metagenome assembly RCUJ01 (sample SAMN09932808, study PRJNA488358) | compost metagenome | feature: garden; material: soil; isolation source: compost soil in an enriched community after 118 h of incubation | place: Germany: Experimental Botanical Garden Goettingen | collected... | reverse complement strand
CCCTGGCCGACCGGCTTGGTGGTGAAGAAGGGGTCGAAAATCCGCGCCAGCACCGCCGCCGGCATGCCGCGGCCGCTGTCCTGTACCGAGATGAACACCGCCGCATCTTCGGCCCAGGTCTTCACCCGAATCTGGCCGAAGCCCTCGATGGCCTGGGCGGCATTGGTGAACAGGTTGAGCAGTACCTGATTGATCTGCGACGGCGCGCAGGGAATGCGCGGCAATTCGCCGAGCTGCAGCACCGCCTCGGCCTTGTCCTTGATGCTGTTGCGGGCGATCAGCAGGGCGCTGCGAATGCAGTCGTTGAGATCGACCTCCTCGCTCATGGCGCGATCCAGGCGGGCGAAGTCCTTGAGCCCGACCACCAGTTCGGCGATCTGCTGCAGGCCATAGAGGGTGTCGTCGAACAGTTGCGTGAGATCCTCGACCAGCAGCTCCGGCGCGGCCTGCTCGCGGGCCTTGGCCGCGTTGTCCAGAGCCATGGCCAGGTGCGCCTCGGCGCAGTCCGGGTCGGCCAGGCAAGCGGCCAGGGCGGCCTGGGCCTCGGCCAGTTCGAACAGCGGCGCGCTCAGCTCACGCAACAGCTGCACGTTGTTCTTCACGTAGCCCAGGGGGGTGTTCAGCTCGTGGGCGACGCCGGCGACCATCTGCCCGAGCGAGGCCATCTTTTCCGACTGCACCAGTTGCGCCTGGGAATCCTTGAGGTCGACCAGGGCCCTGCGCAGCACCGCATTGCGCTGGGCGATGCGCGCCTCCATGGCCTTGAGCAGATCGAGCACGGTGCCCAGGCCGCGGTACTGGCCCTGCGCATCGGTCAGGATGAAGTCTTCGGTGATCGGGTATTGCAACTGCCCGGTGATCTGCTTGGCCGCCTGTTCCAGGCTGGTGTCCAGGCTGACGGTCAGGGGCGCCGGGTTCATCACCTCGTGCACCGGATGGCGGCCACGCAGATCGCGACCGAAGCGCTGCATGAAGATGTCCTGCAAGGCGCTGCGACTGACCAGCCCCAGCGGATAGCCGGCCGCATCGACGATCGGCAGCGAGAGGAAGGCCTTGTGCTCCGGGGTCAACAAGCGATCCGCGACATCCGCGATGCTCATCTCCGGCGCCAGTGGCAGGACCGGTTTGAGCAGGCGCGCCAGAGCGCTGGTGGTGGTCATTGGCAGAGGTTCCCGGCAGATGGAAAGCCGCCATTCAATCAGCGTCAGGTTGCCATCTTGTGACATTTGCCACGCGCCCCGGCAATAACCCCAACGGCCTCATCAGCGGCTCGTCCCGGCACCGGCCGGGGGCACCGAAACAGCGCTAGCAGGCGCCTCTGCGGGCTGCCCCCTTGTTCCAAAGCACTATCCAGCCAGACATAAAGCGGCATATAGCGCTGCGGCTCAGTTGGTTATCCTTGGAGACAACTTTTGACCTGGAGGCGTCCGGAAATCCGATGCTCTGTGGGTTGGCGGCGATCCAGATCAGACAGTCACCTGGTCATGCCAGCATCGCCACCCACCGGGGAAGTACTGAACATCAATCTGCAAAGACACCCGAGGTAGCTGCACCATGGCTTTTCGTTCGCTGCAAACACGCATTTGCTCTACTGCCGGCCTGTGCCTGCTGCTGTCCTCCGCCTCGCTGGTGCTCTATGGTCTCTACTCTTCCTACGCGACTGCCACTTTCGTCAACCAGGAAATTTCGACACTGATCGAGGACGCGACAGTGCGCGAGGTGCAGAACCTCGCGCAGTCCAGGGCGACAGTCATCCAGGCCAAGCTGCAGAGTGCCCTCGATGCGGCTCGCACCATGGCCAACACCTTTGCCGCGGCCATACCCTACGACAGCCCGCTGGAACTGGGACGCGAGCAAATCAACGCGATCCTGCTCGGCGTACTGCGCGACAACCCCGACTTCAACGGCACCTACTCCTGCTGGGAGCCCGACGCGCTCGATGGCGAAGATGCGATCCATCGCACCGGCCTGGAGGGCAATAACGGCACCACCGGACGCTTTACCCCCTACTGGACCCGCGGTAGCAACGGCAATATCGCGGTTCAGCCACTGGTCGAATACGACAGCCAGGAACGCCACCCCAACGGTGTGCCCAAGGGCGGCTGGTACACCGGCCCGCGCGATACGCTCAGGGAAAGCGTGCTCGACCCCATCCCCTATAAGGTGCAAGGCCAGTCGGTGTGGCTGGCGACGCTGTCGGTACCCATCCTGGTCGACGGCACCTTCCATGGCGTTGTCGGCGCCGATTACGACCTGACGTTCATCCAGAAACTCAGCGAACAGATGGCGAGCGAGCTGTACGAGGGCCAGGGCTCGGTTTCCATCCTGAGCAACCTGGGCCTGGTGGTTGCAGACAGCCAGCGCACCGAGCTGATCGGTCAAAGCCTGAAGAACCTGCTACCGGATACCTGGGAACAGACCCTCGACGACATTCAGCGAGGCCAGGGCAAGGCCCGCCTGAACGAGGCCACCCAGAACCTCGAAGTGCTGATGCCGATCCCGCTCGGTCGCACGGGCAAACCCTGGGCCATCCTGATCCGCGTGCCCAAGGCCGTGGTCATGAGTCAAGCCATCGCCCTCGACAGCGAGCTCAAGTCGCGCAGCCAGATGAACGGCATCTGGCAGATCCTGGTCGGTGCCAGCATCTTCCTCCTGGCATTGAGCGTGCTCTGGTATGTGGCCGGCAAGCTGGCCGCGCCGATCCGTAACGCTGCCGCCATGGCACAGAACATTCGCCTTGGCGATTTCTCCCAACAGCTCAAACACCAGTCCAGCGATGAAGTGGGCGAACTGGCGCAGGCCTTGAACGATATGTCCGACAGCCTGCAACGCCAGGTTCGCGTGGCCGAGCGGATCTCCACCGGCGACCTCGACCTGGAGGTGACCCTGTCTTCGGAGCGCGACCAGCTCGGCAAGGCGCTGCAGCAGATGGTCAATAACCTCAATGAGCTGATCACCGAAGTGCAGAGCGGTGCGACCCACATCACCGCCAGCTCGCTGCAGGTCTCCGAGCTCAGCCATTCGCTGTCCCAGGGCGCGGCCAACTCGGCGTCTTCGATCACCGAAATCAGCGCGGTGATGACCCAGATGGCCGCGCAGACCAACGAGAACGCCGACAACGCCCACAAGGCCGATGCGCAATCCCAGGCCTCGCGCGAAGACGCCGGGCAAAGCAACCAATTGATGGACGAGCTGATCACCGCCATGAGCGAGATCGACAACGCGGGCAAGGACATCACCGGCATCATTGCCACCATTGACAACATCGCCGCACAAACCAACCTGCTCGCGCTCAACGCCGCGATCGAGGCGGCACGTGCCGGGGAGCTGGGACGTGGTTTCGCCGTGGTCGCCGACGAGGTGCGCAGCCTCGCGGCGCGCAGTGCCGAAGCGGCGCAGAAAACCTCGTCACTGATCGCCGACTCATCGATCAAGACCCAGCGCGGCATGGTCATCGCCAGCCGCACCGCGCAATCGCTCAAGGGCATCGTCAGCGGCACCGAGGAAGTGTCCAACCTGGTTTCGCTGATCTCCCAGGCCTCCGGCGAACAGGCCTCGGGGCTGGGACAGGCGAGTACCGGCCTGGAGCAGATCGATGATGTCACCCAGCAGAACAACATCAGCTCCCAGGAATGCGCGCAGGCAGCCGGGCACCTGTCCGAACGCGCAGCCGCCATGCAACAGGCACTGAGCCGCTTCAAAGTCAGGCAGCGTTGAGGATCAGCGGGCATTCGCCACCCTCTGCCACCTGACAAGCCCGGCCAGGCGCGTTAAGGTGAGGACTCCACTGCGCCCCCAAGGAGCTGCCCATGCCCTGGTATGCCTGGCTACTGATCCTCCTCGTTCTGGGCTCCATCGTCGGCGGCTTGCTGGTGCTGTTGCGCACCGCCAAACCCCTGCCCCTGGACGAAGAACAACTGCAGAGGATCCGTGAACGTAAAATCGAGATGGAAGCCCAAGACGCCAAGGACTCTCGCCAGCGTTAGCCTGCTGGCCGGGCTGTTGACGGGCTGTGCGTATTGGCAGCCGGCACCGACTGACGACTGTGCGGCGCTGTTCGGCCAATTGCCGGCGGCCACCCGGGCCCATCGGGATGCGCAGTACCATCGCCTGCCCGGCTTTATCGGCCTGCGCAGCGATAGAGTCCTCGCCGCCCTTGGCCCCAGCGCCGACAGCCCGCAGCAACGCCGCCAGTGGCTGCATTACCTGGCCGAGCGCGACGCCGAAGCCAGCCGGATCGAAATCGCCCAACTGCCCACCCGCCAGCGCCGTGACTGGAACAGCCCGGCCCGGCAAGCGGCGCTTGGCGCCTGCCGCACCCGCCAGGTCGAACGCCTGAGCAGCGATCCCGAGGCGTTTGCCCGCGCAGTCGAGGCCGCGCAGGTGCCCGACGATTATCGCGACTGGGCGCGCATCCTGGGCCTCTACCCGCTGTTCAAGCCGATCCTGCGCCAGGGCATCGCCGCCTGGCAGCAGGCCGCCGCCGCGGCCACTGCACCCGCGGACGGCCCGCACTGGCTGAGCTACCGGCCGATTGAGCCGCCAGCGCAGCCGCTGCCGCTGAGCCTGTCTGAAGATGGCCTGGGCCTTCCTCAAGCGGATCCAGAGCAACTCGATGCGCTGTTCGCCCGCCACGCCCCCTGGCTGAAGATTGCCCAAGCCGGCCGCAGCGACCGCATCGGCAGCCCATACTACCGGCCTGACGGCGGCCGGGATTTCAATCCGCTGCACGCGCGCCTCTACCAGCACAGCAGCTGGAGCCAATTGAACGGCCGCTGGCACCTGCAACTGATCTACCAGCTCTGGTTCAGCCAGCGGCCCAAGCCCAATGCCCTGGATCTGTATGGCGGCGAGCTGGACGGCTTGCTCTGGCGCGTCACCCTCGACCGCCAGGGCAAGGCCCTGCTCTACGACAGCATCCACCCCTGTGGCTGCTGGCACAGTTTTTACCTGCCGGCCGACTCGCCGCTGCAAGTGCGCCAGAACGCCGATGAAGAAGCGCGCCGGACCCAGCGCCTGGCGTTCGCTGGCGATACGCCGCCGACCCTGTGGTTGAGCGCCGGCGAACATCGCCTGCACTGGGTCGATGCCCGCCGCTCGCCCTACCCGGCCGTGCACTACCAACGCCAGGCGCTCGACCAGCTACGCGGGCTGCCCCACCCGCAAGGCCGACGCAGCCTGTACGCCAACGACGGCCTGGTGCCCGGCAGCGAGCGCCTGGAACGCTGGCTGCTGTGGCCATCCGGCGTCGCGTCCCCAGGCGCCATGCGCCAGTGGGGCCGGCATGCCACGGCCTTTATCGGCCGCGCCCACTTCGACGACCCGCACTTGCTCGGGCGCTATTTCCAGTAACCCCGCACGGCGCTACACCGCTAAACTGCCGGCCCCTTACGAGGAGCTGTCGTGCCGTTACATCTGCGTCTTTTACTGCCTATTCTCGGCCTGGGGCTGGGCGTTGGCCTGGGTTTCATCCAGGCTGTCGGGCTGGCTGCCGGCCTGCTCTACATTGCCCTCATCCTTGGTGCCGACAAAGCACTGCCCGCACGCCTGTGGTGGAGTCTCAGCCTGCTCGCCAGCCTTGCCCTCGCCGCCCACCTGGTGCCGGGGTTCGCGCCATGGCCGTTGTCGCCGCCACGGCAGATCAGCAGCGATGCGGCGCCTTACGCCTTGCGCCTGTCATGGGACAAACTGCTGGTCGGCTTGACCTTGCTGGCCTGGTGGCTGGGCCAGCCCCACACGCGCGCCGCTCGAGCGCAACGGGCCTGGGCGGTGGCGTGGCTGACCTTGACCGGCATCCCCCTGCTGGCCCTGGCCTTGGGTCTGGTTAGCTGGCAGCCGAAATGGCCGGAGGCTGTGTGGCTGTGGCTGTGGCTGGTGGTCAACCTGGGCGTAGCGGTCCTGGCCGAAGAGCTGCTGTTTCGTGGCCTGCTGCAGACGCGCCTGATCGGCTGGCTGGGGATCTGGCCGGGAGTGCTGCTGACCGCCCTGCTGTTCGGCGCCGTGCATGCACCCTTCAGTCCACTATTTGCCGTGGTCGCAGGCATAGCCGGCTTGGGTTACGGCCTGATTTTTCACTACAGTGGCCGCCTGAGCCTGGCCGTCGCCCTGCACGGCGCGGTCAATCTGATACACCTGCTGTTACTGAGCTATCCGCTGCGCCTGACCTGACCGCGATCCGATACGGCGCGAAGATCGCAGCCAACTGGCCAGTGCGGCGCAACTGCTCGAACAGCCGGCCAAGTTGCGCCGCACTGATCGGCGCCGCGGGACGCAGCAGCACCTGATGCCGGTAGCGCTGGTCGACCCGCCGGGAAATCAGCAACTGCCCGGCGTATTGCCGATGGCTCTCGAGAAAATCGCTGACATAGGAACGCGTGGCCAGGGCGATATCCGCGCGCCCATGCAGCACCATGAGCAGGTTGCTGTCGTGGGAGTAGGTCAGGGTCGCATCGAAGTTCTTGGCGAGAAACTGCGGCTCGGCGTTGAAGTCGGCGAAACCATAATGGTAGCCATTGAACAGCGCCAGACGCTTGCCCCTGAGCCGCTTGAAATAACCCTGTCCGCGCCCCGGCTCGGCCCGCGCGACGAACACTTCGGCATCTTCCAGCCCCATGTCGACCACGCTGTGCGCGATCTCCTGCCAACCCCAGGCCGGATTTTCGAACATCGACATATCAATCCGCCCCGCCTCGAAATCCTGGTATCGCCGGGGAATCGAAGTAGGCCGCACGATAAAGCGGAAATCGCTCTGCGCCCGGTTAAGCGCATCGAGCAACTGCGGCAGCAAGCCGGCGTGCTGAGAGTGCTCCGCCTTGACCACATAAGGCGGGAAAAACGCGCCCCCCACATGCACCACTTGCTGGGCGGCGAGCGGCCCCGCAACCAGCAGCGCCACGAAAAGAGCACAGCCCCTGATCCCCCTGCCCAACAACTGTGACATAGGCTCCCCGACATCCATCATTTGCGCCTGGAAAACAGCCTAACCCAGGGAAAGCTGACCGAACAGAGCGATTTCAGTCACTCGGCAGAGGTTCTGGCACCACCAGGTGATAACGCTGGAGCAAGGCATCCAACTGCCCATCACGGTTCAGCGCCAGCAGCAAGGCAGCGAAGATCTCTGGCGTCAGCGGGGATTGCCTACGGAACAGCGCATGATGCTGGTAATACTGATCGACCCGCTGCGAGACCAGCAAAGCCTTGCTGCGCTCGGGATGACGCCGCTGGTAGCTCTGCAGATAGGAGCGGGTGATCACTGCGATATCCGCCCGATGGCGCATTAGCATCAGCAGGTTGCTGTCATGCGAATAGGTAAGCACCGCGGCAAATTTTTCCCGGAGAAATTGCTGATCGGCATTGAAACCGGCGAAGCCGTAGTGATAACCGCTGTATAGCGCCAGGCGCTTGCCCTCGAGTTGGTCGAAATAGCCCTGGTCGCGCCCCGGCTCGACGAGCGCGACATAGACTTCGGCATCTTCGATATGCAGCTCCAGCGCGGCATGCGCCGTATTCTGCCAACCCCACCCCGGCGACTCGAACAGGATCAGATCGAAACGGCCACTCTCCAGGTCACGGTAACGGCGGGTCACCGAAGTCGGCACCAGAGTGAAGCGATAGTCGCTCTGCAGGGCATTCAGGGCCGCCAGCAACTCCGGCAGCACACCCCTGGGCGCGGCACTTTCCGGTTTAACTGCATAGGGAGGGAAATGATAGGCGCCGACCCGCACCTGCTCAGCCGCCATCGACGGCAGAGCGATCGACAGACCCAGCGTAATCAGCAGTCCTCTGAATAGCACGCGCAAATCACCCACCTCGAACGCGACACCTGACCGCAAGGCGGCTCCTTGTGTTAGCTGGGCGGGCAATCCCTAACCGCGGCAGTACTGCCAAAAGGCCATGAATGGGTATTGAACGCTCAAATATCCTTGAGCACCAGCGAAAGCGCCTCTTCGGCCAGTTGATCCAGGCTCATCGGCCCTTCGGGGCGGAACCAGGTGTTGGTCCAGCTCAAGGCTCCGGTGAGGAAACGTCGCAGGATGAATGGATCGGCCTTGAAATACCCCGCCGCCCTGGCCTCGCTCAGCACGTCCAGCCACAGCTGCTCATAGGTGTCGCGCAAGCCGAGAATAAATTGCTGGCTGGGCTGCGACAGTGAACGCCATTCGTAGACCAGCACCGCCATGGCCTCGCCGGTGCCGCCCATGATCGATTGCAGCTCGCAGCGGATCAGTGCCAGCACCCGTTCGCGCAAGCTGCTCGCCTCGGCCAGGGAAGCCTGCATCAAGGCGGTGTTGTAACGGATGGTCTCCTCCATCACCGAGCGCAGGATCTCGTCCTTGCTCTTGAAGTGATGAAAGATACTGCCCGACTGAATGCCCACCGCGCTGGCCAGATCGCGCACCGTGGTGCGCTCGTAGCCCTTGCTGCGAAACAGGTGCGCCGCGGTTTGCAGCAGTTTGCCGCGGGCGCTTTCCGGGTCGGTCACCTGTCCACTGGCCACCAGTTCGCGCATTACCGCCTGGGCTTGTTGATCATCCACGCTCAATCTCCAACTCTCTTTTTGCTCGAACTCGACGCGCAAGCCAGCGATTACCCACCGACGCCCGGCAATTTTGCCCAAGTGCTTGTGGTTATTGTGAAATTTATGCCGCACAGGGCAACCAAGCAAGCGCTCGGGCATGCCCCGCAGAAAATATTCACCCGACGGCTTTCAAACCAAGCGCTTGCTTGGTACCCTTTCATTCATCCAATTCCCTGCCGCGGGCCCCGTCATGAGCAAAACAGTACGTATCGGCTGCGCTTGCGCCTTCTGGGGCGATACTGGCACTGCCGCCGCTCAACTGGTGCGTGGCACCGAGCTGGATTACCTGGTGTTCGACTACCTGGCCGAAATAACCATGTCGATCATGGCCGGGGCGCAACTGAAGCAGCCCGATGCCGGCTACGCCAGCGACTTCGTGGAAACCCTCGCCCCGCTGCTAGCGGACATCGCGCAGAAGAACATCCGCGTGATCAGCAATGCCGGCGGGGTCAACCCCGGTGCCTGCGCCGCGGCTTTGGCGGCGGCCTGCGAACAGGCCGGCGTGCAGCTGAAAATCGCCGTACTGCACGGCGACAACCTGCAACCCCAGCTCGGCGAATTGGCTAAGGCCGGCGTGGTGGAAATGTTCAGTGGCGCCGCGCTGCCGCCGTTCTGCGTCTCGGTGAACGCCTACCTGGGCGCGCCTGGCATTGCCTCCGCCCTGAGATTGGGCGCGGATATCGTGATCACCGGGCGGGTGGTCGACAGCGCGGTGGTCAGCGCCGCCCTGGTGCACGAGTTCGACTGGGCCTGGAGCGATTACGACCGCTTGGCCCAGGCCGCCCTGGCCGGGCATATCATCGAATGCGGCGCGCAGTGCACCGGCGGCAACTTCACCGACTGGGACAGCGTGCCGGACTACGAGCATATCGGCTTCCCGGTGGTGGAAGTCGCGTCTGACGGCAGCTTTGTGGTGAGCAAACCAGAGGGCTCCGGCGGCTTGGTCACGCCTTTCACCGTCGGCGAGCAGATGCTCTACGAGATCGGCGACCCACGCGCCTATCTTCTGCCCGACGTGGTCTGCGATTTCACCCGGGTCGAACTGCGCCAGGTCGGCGCCAACCGCGTCTCCTTGACCGGTGCCCGCGGCCTGCCGCCCACCGCGCAGTACAAGGTCAGCGCCACCTACCCCGATGGTTTTCGTTGCACCGCCAGTTGCCTGATGGCCGGTATCGACGCGGTACGCAAAGCCCAACGGGTCAGCCAGGCGATTATCGGCAAGACCGAGGAGCTGTTCGCCGAGCGCGGCTGGGGGCCCTATACAGAAGTGAACATCGAGCTGCTCGGCGCCGAGGCGACCTACGGCCCCCATGGCCTGCGCGCCGATACCCGCGAAGTGGTGATCAAGATCGCCGTGCGTCATGCGAAGAAAGAAGCCTTGGTGCTGTTCTCCCGCGAGATCGCCCAGGCCGCCACCGGCATGGCGCCGGGCCTGACCGGCATCATCGGCGGTCGGCCGACGGTGTACCCGGTGATTCGTCTGTTCTCGTTCCTCGCCGACAAAAGCCATTGCACGCTGGAAGTGGAACTGGACAGCCAACGCCATCCGGTCGCCCTGCCGCAACTCGATGCCTTCGAGCCGAGCCGAATCGCGACCGACCTGCCCGTGCCGAGCGTAGAGGGACAAGCCGACACCCTGGTGCCGTTGATCAAACTGGCCGTGGCCCGCTCCGGCGACAAGGGCAACCACAGCAATATCGGCGTCATGGCCAGAAAGCCCGAGTACTTGGCCTGGATCGCCGCTGCGCTGAGCGAAGACGCGGTGGCCGAATGGATGCGGCACACACTCGACCCGCAGACCGGCAAGGTCAGTCGCTGGTATCTGCCCGGCAGTCACAGTTTGAATTTTTTGCTGGAAAACGCCTTGGGCGGTGGCGGCGTCGCCAGCCTGCGTATCGACCCGCAGGGCAAGGCCTTCGCCCAACAGTTGCTGGAATTCCCGGTGCCAATACCCAAGGCACTGGCAGCGACGTTGTAGGGTGCGCCGCGCGCACCAAAACCAGTCAGGACGAACAATGACATACGACTCGATCTTC
>RCUJ01001910.1_pt1 | contig 10614 bp, 5 predicted proteins | sample 2166321 | NCBI WGS metagenome assembly RCUJ01 (sample SAMN09932808, study PRJNA488358) | compost metagenome | feature: garden; material: soil; isolation source: compost soil in an enriched community after 118 h of incubation | place: Germany: Experimental Botanical Garden Goettingen | collected... | reverse complement strand
CAAAACCATTGTAATTAGAACCAATAATCAGATTGGGATGATTTGGGATTTTTTTAAAACCAAAGTAACCTCTGCTGTCAAGGGCTTTAACGGAACGATTGTTTTCAATTATTAGAGCGCCATTGTTATTTCCACAAATTAATTGCCCGTCAATCACCTGAATGTTCCATGCCTGACCAGTTGTTCCTTCTACTAAGGAAAAATTGTCTTCTCTGAAAGGCATGTTCCATACATGATAAAAAACACCTTGATTGGTGGCGACATACAAATTTCCTTTATGTACCACCGAGGCATATACCGTGCTAATATCGTAACTAAAACCAAAGTAAGTGAAAGGTGAATTTTCATTTATAAAAGCAATACCATTGTCAAGACCAAGCCAGAGATTATTTTTGTTGTCTAAGAAAGAGGTTAGTACTGTGTTGTTCTGAAGCCCTTTTTTATGGTTAATGTGTTGTATTATTTTTCCATTGGTGTCGCAAATAATAATTCCGTTCAAAACAGAATTTAATACAATGAATTTGTCTTTGATAGTTACACCTCCCAGTGAGCTGTTTTTCTTGATAAAAGTATTTGCTTCTGTATCCCAAGGAATTGCTTTTTCATGATTATATACTAAAAGTCCTTTGCTCAGAGTAGCAATGAGTAGTTTGTTCTCAGGTAAAGGAAACATACCCCAAATTTCCGTATTATTAAAAGCTGTTGTTCCTTTTAGCGGATATAGTTTGCCATTTTTATATTCGACTATTCCGGCAGAAATATCCTGTAGGTAAAGATGGTTTTTTACCTGAAAGGAAAATTGGAATCGATTGGGTGCTTCAACTATTTTTAGTTTATTGTTTTTATAAATGTAGATTCGGGCAAATGACTGAAAAACAACTTCATTTTTGAACAGGTGTATTTTCCAAATAAAATCGATTATCTTTTTTTTGTCCACCATTTTTGATAGGGAAACGTATTCAAGTTTACCTTTTGAATTTGTTTTGAAGTACCCAAATTCGCTGTAACCTCCTATGAAAATTTTTCCGGAAGAGTCAATTTTTACACATCGAGTATCTGGAGAATTGGGCAAAGAATATTTGCGCCATGCCGATCCGTCAAATTGGAATAAACCATTGTTATTGGCAAAATATAAATTTCCGTTTTTATCTTGATCTATATGCCAATTTTGAGTACCTCCTTTATAGTCAGTTCTTTTATAATTTCTTATTTCTGGAAGTCCAATGTTTTTTACTTGGCCTAAAAAGGGTGTTGTAAATAGCAATAATATTAGAATGTTTAATTTTAAATGACGCATAATTGAGTTCAAAATGTAATAGTTTGATTTGTAAGCGAAAACGTTTTTTTGTCTAAGCGGAGATCACTTGAATTTCTGCTCTTTTGTCTAAAGATTAATTTCAAAAGCTAAATTACTCGTTTTTTAGGAATGTAGGGTTTGTTTTTTAAAAAAACGTTTTCGTTTATAACATAAATTTAGAATAAAAATATTGTAAATCAAATAGTTAAAATTTATTTGATGTGTTTTTGTAAAGCTTTGAAATAAAGTTTGATGTGTTTTTGTAGGGAATTTTTAATGCTAAAAGTTAAATTTTAATTCTATCATTGCATTAAATTACTAATTAATTAACCAAAATTTTAGAAAAATGAAATTATTAAAATTACTTATTTTTTGTTTCTTATCTGTTCTATTCTCAGTTGATGGGCAAGCACAAGATGTTTCCATAAAAGGGAAAGTAATAGACGAGAGTGGTTTACCCATTCCGGGGGTAACTATTCTAATTAAAGGAACTACCAAGGGAACATACTCGGAAAGCGATGGGAGTTATGTAATAAAGGCTGCTCCTAGCAGTACTTTAGTGTTTAGTTTTATGGGATATACTTCCGTTAAGGAAGCCATTAACGGCAGAACTACGATTAATGTAAGACTTCAGATTGAATCACAATCCTTGCAAGAGGTTGTAATCAATGTAGGTTATGGAACCCAGAAGATGAAAAATTCAACAAATGCAGTCTCTAAAGTTAAGTCGGATGCCTTTGAAAATCGTCCTATTGTGTCTGTTGCTCAAGCAATACAAGGTAATGCTGCAGGGGTGAATGTTGTTCAAACTTCAGGGAAACCGGGAGCAAGTTTTGATGTAAGGATTAGAGGACTTAGTTCCATAAATTCTGAAAACTCGCCTTTGTATGTTGTTGATGGAATCCAGACTAAAGATATTTCTGGTTTAAATACCGAAGATGTCGTGGATTTATCAATTTTGAAAGATGCCACCGCAACTGCTATATATGGTGTTAACGGCTCATCTGGTGTGGTAGTTATTACTACTAAAAAAGGGAAATCAAATAAAAATGATTTTCAATTTAGTTCTTATTTAGGATTGTCAAAAGCAGTTAGCAATGTAGATGTTTTAAATTTAACAGATTATAAAACATTGATAAATGAAATTAATCCAAGTTACTTAACAACTGCAAATGACCCAAAATATACAGGAATAAATACGAATTGGCAAGATGAAATTTTGAGAACGGGCATTGATCAAAATTATAATTTTTCGTATGCTGGAGGTACTGAAAAAGTAAGACTCTATGGAGCTTTAGGATACCAAGTAACAGAGGGTATAATTGATCCATCAAAATATAACAGATTTTCAGGAAAAATCAATGTGAATGCCAATCTTTATTCTTGGTTGAAAACTGATGTAAGCATGAATATTATTCAATCGGATGGTTCCTATATTAGTGATAACAATAGCGTAGGACAAGGTGGTGCAGTTATGAGTGCATTAGTGACGCCTGAATTTTTACCTATTTGGGGTTCTGAATTAAATGTTAGAGAAACTAATGCAGACGGGTCTTATAAAGATGGATATAAAGATGGTCAATATGCAGAAAATCCATATCAATCAGGATGGGAAAATCCAGTTTCATTATTGTCAAGACTAAATACAACAGCTGTAAATAGATATTTAAGCAGTGTTAGTTTTGATGTCAATATTTTACATAATTTGGTATGGAAACCAATGGTATCGCTAGATTGGACAAGATCTGATAATGTCCAGTTTGTAGACCCATATAGTAGTGTTTGGGGAAGAAATGGAGATGATAACCCTGATTCTGACAAAGGAAGAGGCAGTAATACATTAGAAAATAATACGAATTGGAATTTTGAAAACACTTTAAACTATCAATTGAAATTTGATAATTCAGATTTAAACTTATTAGGTGGTATGTCAATGCAGAAAAATAATTATACTAAAGATGCCAATTCCGGAACTGGATTTCCTGTTGAGCAAACTAGCTATGATATTAATGCTGCTAAAAATCAATCTTTCGAAAATAGAGAAAGTGAGGTAAGAAGCCTATCCTATTTTGGTAGAGCAACCTACACTATTGAAAATAAATATATTTTGAATGGTGTATTTAGAGAAAGTGGTGCATCTCAATTGGGAGCTGATCAAAAATGGGGATTTTTTCCAGCAGTTTCTGCCGCTTGGATTGTTTCCAATGAAAATTTCTTGAAAGATGTAAGCACTATCAGTGAATTAAAACTTAGAGGTGGTTGGGGAAAAACAGGTAATTTATCAGGACTACCAGCCTATTCAAGCTTTGATTTGAATTATACTAATCCTTTGACGAATGTTACAACATTAGATCAAATAGGAAACCCTGATTTGAAATGGGAAACAACAACGGATATAAATTTTGGGGTAGATTTTGGATTATTTGAAAACAGAATCAAATTTACGGCAGATGTATATAAAAAGAATACCGAAGACTTGCTTCAAATTATTTATTTCCCAGGTTTTTCAAAACCATATTATTACAACGCCGGTGAAATTGAAAACAAAGGATTGGAATTAAGTTTAAACACAATAAACTTCACGGGTGATTTTAAATGGAATACTAATTTTAATATTTCTTTCAATGATAATCAAGTGGTCAAATTAGGTTTACTTAAAAAATTACCGTTTCAAAATTTAACGTCTGTTGGAGAAAGTGTAATTCTATTGACTGAAGGAAGTTCTTTAGGAAGTTTCTACGGGTATAGAGTGGATAAAGTAGATCCTGCGACGGGTACATTATTGTACAAAGACATTAACGGAGATGGGAATATCACACCAGATGACAGAACCAATATCGGAAATCCTAATCCAAATTTCACTTTTGGTTTCAGCAATGATTTTAGCTATAAGGGATTTACTTTAGATGCTTTAATCACTGGTTCACAAGGCGGAGATCTTTACAATGCTTCTAGAATGGATTTAACATTGATGAATAATTACAACAATCAATCGACCGAAGTATTGAATAGATGGACTACTGCAGGCCAAATCACAGATGTTCCAAAAGTGAATGACGCAAATGCTTTACACGTTTCTGATCGATTTGTGGAAGATGGTTCTTATGTACGTTTAAAATCCGTTACGTTAGCGTATCAATTTAAATTGGAAAAATGGAAATTAAATTCCATAAAATTATATGTAACCGGACAAAACCTATATACAATAACGGATTACAAAGGTTTTGACCCAGAAGTTGGAGCGTTTAATAATGCTACAGGAATTGGTCAAGGTATTGATCTAGGAACATATCCTCAAGTTAAAACATTTATTTTTGGACTAAAAGCCAATTTTTAACACTAAAATATAAATACGATATAGTTATGAAAATATTTAAAAATTATTTAAAAATATTCACGGCATTGATGCTGGTATTTTTAACATCCTGTTCCGATTATTTAGATACAGAACCGATAACGGAAGAAGCAACTTCCCTAAACGATGGAATTGTAATAAAAGATGCAGCTGCTGCCGAATCTAGAATGAACGCTGTATATGGAACTTTTGGCTCGGGTTATTGGCAATTGGATTTCTTCTTGGTTGGTGACGGACAATCTGATAATGCTTATATGGGCGCAGATAACCCTGCCATTTTCCAATATGAAACCTATCAAATGTTATCTACCAATTCGCAAATGAGAGGCGATTGGAATGATATTTACAACAACATTAATACTTGTAATATTGTGATTAATTATGTTGATCAAGCAAGTGATTTAAGCGAAACCCGAAAAAACGAAATGATCGGTGAGGCTTCATTGATCAGGGCTCTGAATCATTTTCAAGCGGTTCAATTATGGGGAGATTGCCCAATTGCAACAGAAGCTATTTTTTCAATTTCAAGTGCTAACTTTCAAGAAGCATTCAACGAGCTATTCCCGGCCAGAAAACCTGTTGCCGAAGTATATGCAAAAATCATTGCCGATTGCCAAGTTGCAATTGAAAAAGCACCAGGCGCTTCTAATAAATTTAAAGCCAACAAAATGGCTGCCAACGCTCTTCTTGCAAAAGTATATGCTACTATGCCAAATCCTGATTGGGCAAAAGTAAATCAATATTGCGATGTGGTTATTAGTGGCGGTTACACTCTTTTGCCAACTTTTGATCATCTTTTTGACAGCGCACACGAAGGAAATGCGGAATCAATTTGGGAAGTTAATGGAGATGGATGGAGTAGTCCAATCGGTGCCTGGAATACCTTTATGTTTTTAGGAACAGATTGGAAAAAATTCAATGCGCCTTCTCATACTTTAATTCAAGCTTTTACAAATAATGGTGACACTCAAAGATTGGCATCTTCTGTAACAAGAGCCGATGTAAGTTGGTCTGACACCTATTGGTCTTCAACAGGCTATCCTTTTTCTTATAAAATGAGAGATACTAATGGTAATCAAAACTACTATATTGCTCGTTTAGGAGATATTTTATTGTTAAAAGCTGCAGCTTTAGCAAGTAATGGAGATGTTACTGGAGCGATGTCTCAGGTTAATAAAGTAAGAGCAAGAGCTGGAATTGCAGCAATTAGTGCTTCAAACCAATCGGATGCAATTGATAAAATTCTTGAAGAAAGATTAATGGAATTGGCTTTCGAAGGCGATCGTTGGTTTGATATAAAAAGGATGGGAAAAGCAATTCAAATATTGTCTCAACAAAAAGATGGTAACGGAAATGTGCTACCATTTGCAACTAATATTAATCAAAATAGACTTTTATGGCCTATTCCTCAAGACAAATTAGATGCTAATGCACAATTAACTCAAAATCCTGGATACTAATATTAAATCCAGCACTTTAATATAAGAGGCCAAAATAAGCTCGGGACAATAAAAAAGTCCTGAGCTTAATTTTATAATTATAACTTTTATAAAGTCTTAACAAGGAATTAAAGAAATAGAAATGTTACTTATAGATATATAACATCAGTTATCAATACTAGTGTTATATATGTATCTGCATACAATTTAGGCCGTTTTGTTTGTTCAATATTTTAGATTAGAGTGTATAAATAATATGGTTGTTTAGTTAGGACTTCATTAGCGGCTTCTATTTATAGTTGGGTAGAAGCTCTAATGAAGGATTATCCGGCTAATGTCAGACTAAAAAAACGATAAAAAATAAAAGATGAATTTTTCAAAAAAAACAGCAATTTCAATCATTTTCATCCTGATGAGTGTTTTTTCAAATGCTCAGACATTGAAAGTGATCACTTATAATATTAGGCTTGATGTGGCAAGTGATGGAGAGAATGACTGGACACATCGTAAAGATTTTTGTACCTCGCAGATACAGTTTTACAATCCCGATGTTTTTGGGGTTCAGGAGGCAAAGCCCAATCAGGTGATTGATATTGCAACAGCTCTTTCACAATATAGTTATGTTGGTATTGGAAGAGATGGAATAGGGAAAGGAGAATCTTCTAATATCTATTATAAAAAAGAAAGATTTGCGGTTAAAGAAACCAATACGTTTTGGCTTTCGGAAACACCAAATGAGATATCCAAAGGTTGGGATGCTGCTTACAACAGAGTGTGTACTTACGCGCTACTGAAAGATTTGCAGACCAAAAAAATGTTTTGGGTTTTTAATACGCATTTGGACCATATGGGCGAAGTGGCAAGAACCAAAGGGATTGAACTAATAGTTTCCAAAATTAAGGAATTGAATACCAAAGAATATCCAGTGATTTTCATGGGGGATTTTAATTCAGAACCTACCCAAGAAAGAATAATAACACTTAAAGAAACAATGGATGATTGCAGAGATATAACCCAAGAGAAACCCTTTGGACCCTCTGGAACATTTAACGATTTTAAACACAACGAACCGGTAACCAAATTGATTGACTATATTTTTATTTCTAAAAAAAGTAATTGGAAAGTAAAAAAGTATGCTGTTCTCAGTGATTCAAAAGATTTGAGATATCCATCGGATCATTTTCCGGTCTATGTTGAGATAAACTTTAAATAAAACATGAAAAATATTAAGAATACGATGAAAATTTTTATTTTACTAACCTTGTCAGTCATGCTGTCAAAGTGTTCTCCTTCTAACGATGCTGCAAGTCCAACGCCAACCCCAACGCCAACCCCGCCGGTAGTCAAAAATCAAGTGGATTTTTGGTTGACAAAAGGGAATCAGTCCGTTAGTCTTCAAAAACAAACAGGAATTATAGCCTTTGGGACGGCTTATAATATGCATCCAAATATTGAGATCAATGATACGCAAACGTATCAAAGTGTTGATGGATTTGGTTATACCTTAACCGGAGGAAGTGCTCAGGTAATCAATCAATTGAATGCCCAAAAAAGACAAGAATTACTGAAAGAATTATTTGGTACCGATGGAAATGCAATCTCCGTTAGTTATTTAAGAATCAGTATTGGTGCTTCAGATTTGGATGCGGCTCCTTTTACCTATAATGATTTGCCAACGGGACAAACAGATTTAAACTTGGATAACTTCAGTTTAGCGCCAAGCAAAAACGATCTGATACCGATGTTAAAAGAAATAGTAGCGATCAATCCAAAAATTAAAATTATGGCCACACCATGGTCTCCGCCACTTTGGATGAAAGACAATAATAGTTCTATCGGTGGTAGTTTACAACCTAAATATTATAGCGTTTACGCACAATATTTTGTGAAGTATATCCAAAAAATGAAAGAGGAGGGGATCACTATTGACGCGATTACGCCACAAAATGAACCATTACATCCGGGGAATAACCCAAGTTTACTGATGACCGCCTTACAACAGGCTGATTTTATAAAAAATCATTTGGGCCCCGCTTTTAAGGCCGTAGACAGTAAGGTTAAAATTGTCATTTATGATCACAACTGTAATAAACCGGAATATCCGATAACTGTATTAAATGATGCTGCTGCCAATGCCTATATTGACGGTTCTGCTTTTCACCTGTACGAAGGCGATATCAGTGCTTTATCAACCGTTCATAATGCCTTTCCAACTAAAAATTTGTATTTTACAGAACAATATACCTCCTCAACCGGAAGCTTTGATGGTGATTTGAAATGGCATGTCAAAAATGTGGTTATTGGTTCAATGCGAAATTGGAGTAAAACAGCATTGGAGTGGAATTTAGCCAACAATGGTTCTTTCGGTCCTCATACTCCTGGAGGTTGTACCACCTGTAAAGGGGCTTTGACAATCAATAGTAGCGACAGTTTTACAAGAAACGTAGGCTATTATATCATTGGTCATGTCTCTAAATTTGTTCCGGCTGGTTCAGTAAGAATTGCCAGTAACATCAGCGGGAATTTAAATAATGTAGCTTTTAAAACACCTGAGGGAAAAAAAGTTTTGATTGTCGAAAATGATGGGAATTCAACCGAAATTTTTAACATCAAATACAAAGGAAATTGGTTTGTTGCATCATTAGAAGGAGGTTCAGTGGGAACTTATATCTGGTAAAATAAAAATAGATACTTAACATTTATATCATGAAAAAAATAACAACAATCGCTCTTTTAGCGCTGTCATTTTTAGCTTTTTCTCAACAAAAAAGTAAATCACAGTCTAAAGCTTTTTCTACAAAAGACAGAAAAATTACGGTTTACACTAGTGCTGACAGTACGGAATTGAGACTGTCGCAAACGGATAATTTGGTTTTCTCCGCGTCTAAACAACCTTTAGAAATTGAAGCTTCGGTTTTTGTGGAACCAAGTAAAACATTTCAGTCTTTTATGGGGATTGGAGGAGCAATTACAGATGCCAGCGCAGAAGTTTTTGCAAAATTATCCAAAGACAAACAACAGGAATTTTTAAAGGCCTACTATGATAAAGAAAACGGAATCGGGTATTCATTGTTAAGAACAACGATTCACAGTTCTGATTTCAGCAGCGGAAGCTATACCTATATCGAAGAAGGAGATGCAGCTTTGAAAACCTTTAATATTGATCACGACAGACAGTATCGTATTCCAATGATTAAAGAGGCTACAAAAATTGCAGGAGGAAAATTGTTACTTTATGCTTCTCCATGGAGTCCTCCTGCTTTTATGAAAAGTACTAAAACGATGCTAAAAGGTGGTACATTACTTCCTGAGTATTACCAAGCTTGGGCAAATTATTACACAAAATTCGTTAAAGCATACGAAAAAGAGGGAATGCCTATCTGGGGAATTACGGTTCAAAACGAACCTATGGCGACTCAAACTTGGGAATCTTGTATTTATACGGCTGAAGCAGAAAGAGATTTCTTGAAAAACTTCTTGGGACCAACAATGAAAAAAGAAGGTTTAGGTGATAAGAAAATTGTGGTTTGGGATCACAATCGTGATTTGATGAACCATAGAGCCAATACTATTTTTTCTGATCCGGAAGCTTCAAAGTATGCTTGGGGAATGGGATTCCATTGGTATGAAAACTGGTCAGGCGGTTCTTCAATGTTTGATAACGTCCGCAAAGTCTACGAGGCATATCCTTCTAAAAATTTATTGTTTACCGAAGGTTGTGTAGAAAAATTTGATGCTAAAAAATACCAATTCTGGGCAAACGGAGAACGTTACGGAATTTCTATGATTAATGATTTTAATAATGGAACTGTGGGTTGGACAGATTGGAATATCCTTTTAGACCAAAACGGAGGTCCAAATCATGTGGGTAATTTTTGTTTTGCACCAATTCATGCAGATACTAATTCGGGAGAGTTAATTTACACACCTTCTTATTATTACATTGGTCATTTCTCAAAATTCATTCGTCCTGATGCGAAAAGAGTGAGTACAGCTGTTAGCAGAAGTAGTTTGTTAAGTACTTCGTTTCTTAATGCTGACGGAAAAATGGTTACTGTAGTTATGAACCAAAGCAACAAAAAGGTCACTTACAATTTAATTGTGGGTGCAGAAAAAACAGTTGTGTCAATTCCTGCTCATGGAATACAAACATTAGTGTATTAATCAGAAAGTTTTTTGTTTAAAATTTAAAAGATACCGCATGAAAAAAATAATTTTAATACTCTTTGTTTCGCTATCAGTTTCTTCGTTTGGGCAAGGGTATTTGCATAGAGATAATCAGAATATTGTTGACGGAAACGGAAAAAACATAGTCTTAAGAGGATTAGGATTAGGCGGATGGATGGTGCAGGAAGGCTATATGATTCAAACAGGAGCATTTGCCGGTCCGCAACATAAAATTAAAGAAAAAATTACAGAGGTACTGGGTGTAAAAAACACCGAAGAATTTTATAAAGCATACAAAGCAAACGGAATAACAAAGAGGGATATAGACTCTTTGGCGGCTTGGGGATTTAACTCCA
>RCUJ01001907.1_pt1 | contig 10617 bp, 20 predicted proteins | sample 2166321 | NCBI WGS metagenome assembly RCUJ01 (sample SAMN09932808, study PRJNA488358) | compost metagenome | feature: garden; material: soil; isolation source: compost soil in an enriched community after 118 h of incubation | place: Germany: Experimental Botanical Garden Goettingen | collected... | reverse complement strand
CTCTGGCGCCATGCTTCGTGTGCTTCGGCTGGACAGGCAAATAGGCCTAAGTACTCAGTCTTTCCGGTAAACGGATTCTTGCAGGCAGCCATAAATTTACCCTTAGACTTATGCAAGCACACACCAATTGGGAATTCGCCCCTGGATGCACTGCTATCGGTGATAAATGTATTAATCCGTCCCGAAACAAAAACGCAAGTATCCGTCGAATACTTCTTGCTTCCTCCTCCCAGAAGGTCTTTGTCTAACTGCTTACCTTCCCATGACTGACCAAGCATCCATGACCTGAAAACCGAAAAGCTAAGCCATTCCCGACAGACTGTGCAGTCTGCATAGGTTGGGGATCTTGCCTTTGCTTTCGCGCTGTAGCAGCGAACCAGCATTCCAACCCATGTTTTATAGAACGGACATATCCACGACATTACCCGCCTTTCACCGATCATGGTGTAAGCGCAGATCTGATAATCAGCATCGTTTTTCCCGACACCTTGAATAAGCTTTTTCTTTTTTCTCATTTGAAACGCTCTCATCCGGAGGTCATCAAAGGGCAAAGCGACAGGGTGTGATGAATACCTTTTCGGCTGGCCGGCCTAGTCGCAAGTCAATAATACTACAGTGCCTAACAACTCAACAAATCAAGCGGCGTGACGATGGCGACCACGCAGGGGTTTTCGGAGAATCGCTTCGTGATGTGGTGATCGACGACCTGGCAGTCATCGACCCACACGGCGCCGGTGAATCCGTCCTCGATCGCTTTCAGACAGTTCGAGCTGTCTGGTTTTTTGGTCGGGACCACTTGGCCAAGCCTTGCGGCCTCCTTGGCCTTCTTGCTCCACGACTGCGGGATCGGATAGAACAACTGCAGCTTGAGCTCAACCGGGCCCGAGAACAGCGGTCGGCCCCGCATACTGGCGGCTGCCTCCCGCCGGCACTCGACCTCATACTCGACCGTCTCCTTGGGCATGTAGGTCATGATCCGCTTGCCGCGAAGGCCAGCGCGCACCGACTGCTTCCCGAATGGATCACCCTCGATCACGATCAGCACAGCCTGACCAGAAAGGTCGCGAGGTCCAGCGTCGAACAGATCCGCGATCATGGCATCTCCTGCATGAACCTTGCGGTTGCTACCGACATGATCCCGACGATCCTGGCGTTGTCGCATGGACCGCCAGCCACCCAGGTGTTCACGTCACCGGACGCCTCAATGATCAGAGCTACTTGGCGTATTTCGCCGTGCTGCCCGGCCTCAACGTTATCCGCCATCTCGCGCAAAAACTTAGCTACGTCGGCGTTGCAGTTGGCGAATCCGGTGGTTGGCATTGCTTTCAAGTTGCTCATTTGACCACCCGCAGATCCGGCTTCGGCACCTCATGCTCTTCGACCGACTTCATGATCGTCCGCATGATCACCAGCATGTTTTCCTTGCCGAAGACTGCACAGCCGCTTCCGGATGCGGCCGCCAGATAGCCTGCCCACATCGCGGCCATCTGCTCTGGCGTGTTGGCCTCGTTGAGCTTGCCGACGGTCATGAACGTGTCGAGCATGTCCAACCACATCTGCTGGCCGATTTTTACGAATTTGTCATTGCTCATAGCCGATCCTCATGCTCGTAGTCTGCGAGATGCGCGAGAAACTCTTCGCGCTCTCGCTCGTTTTTGGCTTCCACTGCATCCCACCCGGCGCAGTAGTTCCGGTATGCCGCCGAGATCCCCGGCAGCCGATACCCATCTTGATCCTTCCACCGGTACTGGATCATCGATTCGACCGGAATAGCGTGCTGGTCGGCGTAGTGCTTCTCGAACGATTCCTGGCGGTTCATGGCTTTTGCTCCTGATCCAAGGCGATCCGCCACCCTTCAACGAACGCTTTCCAGTAAGTGTTTCGAAGTCTTTTTGGCTTTCTTCGCATGAACTCATCGAATGCGGTGCAGCAATCAACGGCCTTATGCGGAACCACGATATCTTTCTGCTTCACGGTCTCTACTCCACTTCAGCGCTTGGCCAGATGCCCAGCGCGATTTCCAAAGCCCCGGCGTGGTCGACTGCGTCGCCCAGAATTACCATCTGGAACGGCAGCCAGCCCGGGGCGGTGATTGTCCAGCAGCGCTTTTTCATTGCCGTTCTGCGCAGTAGATGCAGTGCCCGTGCTGATGGTGAAAGCTATGCATGCACTTGGACTTCTTGAGTCCTGCACGCTCCATGTACAGCTCAGCGATTGCATGCCGCTGCCCTGCGATCAGCATCTCTTGCTGCCCGATCACCGAGGTGGCCAGGGTCAGCTTCTCGCTGAGTTCGTCGCTCAGCTTCTCGGCGCTGCGGCAGTCGTCCAGGTGCTGGCGGGCGATACCTTGGACCCGGATCAGCTCTTCGCCTGCCGCCGCGCTTGCCGTCCGGAGGTTGTCGATCATCTTGTCCATTACCGAAACGCGGTTCGACTGTTCGCAATAGGCATGATCGATGGCGTGAAGCCGGCTCTGGATGTCGTCGCGCTCTTGGGTCATGGCCGAGAGGCGGAGCGCCAGATCATCCTTCTCGGCGATCAAGCGCTCCACTGCCTTGACCGAGTCAAAGTTTCCGCTGACGCTCCATTGATGGGCGGATCCAAAAATCAACCCGCATACGCCCTTGCTCATCAGGTGTTTGGCCTGCCTGTCCAGCTCTTCCAGATGCTCTTCGAGCGCAGTCTCGAAGGCCTCGCAGTTCGCCTTCTTAATCAGCCATCGGCCGCCAGCCTTCATCGCGTTGAACGCGTCGTACATGGAAATTCTGGTCTGTTCGATTGCATTGGTCATGGTCTTGCTCCGGTCGTTTGGTGTTTCAGAATGGAAAATCGCAGGCGTCCTGCCAGTCGCTGTACGCTTCTGCCGGCGTCTTGCCGCGGCCAATGAGCGCATGTCGACGGCCTGTCGCATGCCCGATGCAAGCCCAATAGGCTTCGCCCCGGAAATTCCGCCAGATCTTAATTCTTGGCATCGACGCATCCTCTTGCAGTGTGGTGACCGCGCTTCTGCGAGCCGTCTTTGAAAATTACGCGCTTGTCGGCGCCCCGGGTGATGCGGACGATCTCGTCTGACTCGACGACTACCTCGAACCCGGCGCGGCGCAGCGGTTCGACTATGGCGGCCTGGGCTGGGGTTATTTCAAGCGCCCCCACTTGTCACGCGGGCCGTTTCCTTTCTTTTTCTTGGCTGCCGCAAAATCCTGATCGAGCTTCTCGCCAAGATATTTGAGAAAGACATTGCGGATATTGTCCACAACTTCCTGTTCTATCCGGCCGAGAATCCTGATGGTGCACTTCATCGCTTGATCCCCATCTTCGCGAGCAGCTCGGCCCGCAGCTCTTCGGGCGACTTCGCGTCGAGCCCCTGGTCTTTTATCCGCTGCTTCACCAGCCAGTCGTTGGCCTTCTCCGACTTCTGCAGCTGCGACTGCGCCGCGTCATGGCCGATCTGTAGCTGTCCGTCGACCAGAGGCTCGCCACGCTGCAGCTTGGCCGTCAGGTCGGCGTACCGCTTGTTGAACCGGTTCTGCACGGTCTCGGCCTTTGGCGTGCCGGTGCGGATGCTGTACCAGTCCGTGAGACGTCCGCACTCCTGAACAATCGGGTGGCTGAACTTCCAGTTGATCACGTCGCTGGATGCCTCCACGGCTTCGCGCCAGGCCATGGCCACGTCAGGCACGTTCAGGTTGTCGCCCATCACTGACCGGCACATGTCCCGCAGATCCACAGCGCCTGGCGGCCATTTCGCAGCCTCGCCGCCCTGATTGACCCAGGCCCTGGCCCCTGCGGCCATTTGCGCTGGAGTGATGCCCGCCATCATCTTCGCCCAGGTACCGGACTCATCCGCCAGCCCGTGAACCGACGTCCACTTGTGGCCGTAGAGCTCAGTCATCAGATCCCACAAGCGAGCCATCAGCGTCGTTGACGAGGGCGAACTCTCCGTCCCAGTCGATTCCTCCTGTTTCCATCCAGGCTGGCGGTAGTTCTCCATCTTGCGGAGATCCATATCCCGCTTGTCCGCCTCGCTCAAGTTCGATCTCCCGCCCACGTTGGCGGACTTGCTCAACGAGGCTAGGGCGGCTTTCGCGATTTGCTCCGGTGTCTGCTCCGGCTTTTGGTCTGACATGTGAAACCTCATCGTTCCAGCGTTCTTGGTTTAACCATGCCGATGCATGGGGAATGAACTGCATCTCTGAAAGATTCCAAGCGTGCTGGATGTGCTCTCCCACGCTCCGGATGATTGCCGCGAATGTTTCGGGGTCCTTGCACTTGGTCATGAATTTCTTTTCGGCCGGAGCCTTCGAAACCTTCCTCGGATAGAGCTTCCAGAAAATATCGAATGCTGACTCCTGATCGAATTTCGCCAAGTTCTTTTGATCTGTTTCTTTTAATGAAGGTGATGGTGAAGGTGACGGGCATTCATTAAGCATTGCTTGAGGAATGCTTGGAGCATTGCCCGGAGCATTGCTTGGAGCATTTTTAGACCACCTTGCCTCGGCTGCCTTTTGTGCTCTAAGTGTCCGTTTCTCTTGGTTATTTCCAGCTTTCTCCATCTCTTTTTCGGCTCGGACGTGAACCCATAGCTCTGGATCACTATCAAGGTCAAAGAATGATGCAAGGGTATGCTTGTGCATGCTCCAAGCATCAAAGCCAAGTCGGCATATCGCCATCAGCTTTCTGTCATCGCTCGGCAGTGCTCCGCCATTCCTCCAGTAGGCCATGATCAGCAGCAGGTATGCGCCGTGCTGCTCGGTCGTGAGGTGCATTGTGTCCGCCAGATAGTCGCCGATGTAGAGCGGCATCCAGATGTCTGGCTTTGCCATCTGTCAGTCCTCGCCGAGGGCAACGAACTCGCTGACCTTCATTCCGAAGGCGGTCGCAAGACGTGACAGCGTTTCGCAATTGATCCCGTGGTTGTTGGCCATCCGGCTGACAGAGGTTTTGTGGATGCCAAGCTTCTCAGCCAGGCCCGACTGATCCAGGTTCTGCTTAACCATCGCAATTTTCAGGGATTTTCCGATATTCATGCCGACTCCTTCGTTGTTTCGGTAAGTGTGTGCAGGCACATAGTAATGAGTAATATGTTTACTGGCAACGGTTAAATCAGTACGCAGCCATTTTTTTACGCACCTGATAAAGTTGCGCTTTCACGCACCTGGACTATGCTGACAGTGTCGAGGGGGATCCCTGGACAGGACGGCCGGGCCCGCTATCAGGAGGAAAGGAGCGAGACGGCAACCAAGACCGATGCAGGTGAAAGACCATGAGCAGCAAACAGACCAACACCCTGACCAAGATCTTCAAGCAGCTGAACGACATCGATGACGCCCGGGAGAGCCTCGGCGCCCAGATCCTGGCGTTCCTTGTTGAGAGCAAATGCAAGACCCTGACTCAGGCAAATGAGCAGTTCGGCATCGCCTATGACGAGAACGGCTGGTCGCGCACCGCCGGGCGTCCAAAGGATGGATCGACTGAGAAGCCTGCCCCCGCGACCGTGAAGAACTACGTGACCGCGTTCCGACGTGCGTACAAGGTCGGACTCGATGTCTTGCGCTTCAAGACCGTCGGCGAGATGCGTGTCGCGATTCGCGAGAATCGGGAGGCCCAGCGCGAAGTAGAAGAAAAGCCGGCGTCGTTGTATGGCGTCCAGGTTGCAAAAGATGATGTGCTCACTGGCGCGCTGGTGCACGACATCTACACGGCGATCAAGAACCTGGCCCCCGAGGATCGGGAAGAGTTCGAGGCCAAGCTTCGACGCGCCCTGGCGCAGGCAGTGAAGAAATCACCGGTGGAGCTGAAGCTCGTAGCCTGAAATCCTCAGCAATCCCCAGAGCCCGGCCACTGCGCCGGGCTTTTCTTTGTGCATGCACATCATTCAGTTAATGCCAGCCATTGGTTTGCCAGTGCGGATAAAAATATCTCAGATGCATGTTGACGCAATTTGCGCTCATTGATATTGTTGGCTCATCGAAACGAACAACGGAGCAAGACGAATGATCACTATCCACAAGCACGCGGTATTTCTTGGCGACACGTTCACAGTTGAGCTTCCGGAAGGCGCTGAATTCCTTAGCCTTCAAGTCCAGCATGGTCAGCCGCAGATGTGGTTTCGGGTTGACGATTCACGCCCTATGCGCCGTCAAGTGTTCGGTATATGCGGCACAGGCAACGAAATACCTCAGCAGGTTTCGGCCGCGCCATTTCTCGGAACTTTCCAAATGGAGAGCGGGGCTTTAGTTATTCACGTCTTCGGAGGCATATACGCCTAACCAACCCAGCCCACCTCAAGCCCCTTCACTGGGGCTTCGCCAGTACCGAAACCCGAGCGAGACCAAGACCATGCTTCAGCCAGCCCTGCAAGAACGCTTTGACACACTACTGGCACACGCCAAGAATCCTAAATACAAGCCGATCGCCTATGAGCGCCTCGCGGCGGCGAATGAGCTGGTTGATACGGTGCTGGCTTGCGGCCTGCTGCTTCCTGAGGAATGGCGCCTGTACCGCGCACAGACCGAATCCGCCGCACTGGTCATTGGCGCCGTCGATCTGAAACGTGCGACTGATGCGGCTCGCTCTTGAGCTGACGGCATTCATGGTGATCGCGGCGCACGTAGCGGCCGCCTTCATCGCTCTCTACGCTGAAGGAGTTATTCCGTGAGCAACGAGACTGGCATTTATCCCTTGTGCGGGAAAAAGGGATGCCCGGAGGTATCAGTCATCAGGCAAGGGCATCAGCTCTTATGCGCAAAGCATTATCGATTTGGACAAATGCGCTCTACTGCGAAGCGTCGCGGAAAGCGCGTCCCTTCTCACCATGATCTTGAAGTGACTTTAGCTTGCCAAGGGATGTACTGCTCTGATTGCCGACGGCCTATGAACTGGCGTTCTGCTAATGGGAAATCGACTGTTGTTACGCTTCAGCATTACCGGGATGGTTCGATTGCTTTTTCATGCCTTTCTTGTAATTCAAGGCATGCATCCATGCCGGGCGACACATTCAGAGATATTCCTATTGGCCACAAGATGTGCCCCTCATGCACTCAAGTAAAGCCAGATTCAGAATTCACAAAAGACAACGGAAGATCCGGAGATATTCGAAGAAAAAGCCGATGCCGATCCTGTTCAGATAGATCGTCCAACAAATGGAAGGAATCAAATCGTGACAAATACAATGCATACCAGCGTGAATACAGAGCCAGGCGAAAAGCGGACGGAAATCCCGTCTCTAGCGGAAGCTGATTTGCGCGAATACTTCGCGGCGAAAGCCACAAAAGAAGACGTTCAGGAGATGCGCTACCTGCATGCCAGTCGTTACCAGGGAGGCGAAGAATTCAAGCCTCTTGGGTGGGTCGAAGCGAAATACGCATATGCCGATGCCATGCTCGCCGCACGAGGTGATCAATGAACATCCCAATCATTGCCAGCAGCTTTGCCGGCATTGCAGATGCGCTTATGTCCATGGGCTATGTGATGGGCGCCATCGACTGGGTACGCATCCCGGTGCGCATCAACGGGGTCTGGCATGCGGAGGTGCGTCATGGGTAGGGCACCGACGAAATACGACCTGATCGTCAGCCTGGTTTGTCTGGTGATCATTGTGATGATGGCGGTGTGACGTGAAGCTGACGAACCGAATCTATGTTGGTGGGCCGTTACTGGATCCGCCTGATGAACTGGAAGATGGCGAGCTGACAGCGGAAGAGCGCCGCCAGAAGGCTTTCGATGATTTTGATCCGCCTGACAATGACTTTGGGGAACCGCTATGACCATGATTTGCGACAGATGCAACCAGACAGGAATTCGCTGGGTTGGGCCGCTCGGCAATCTGACCGGAACCAAGTGCCCGCATTGCGGTGGCGAAAACTGCCAGCGCACTGATGAGCCAGAAGAGGAAGAAATTGAACATGTTCGTTGCGCTTGCGGGTCCGAATATGGCGAGCCTAACGCTGACGATGGACGCTTCTACTGCAATCGCGGGCATGGTGGTGCATTCCACTGCGCGCCATGATCTGGCTCTACGTAGCGGGCGGCTGGATCATCGCCGCAACCATCGGCGCGGCGCTCATCTGCCGCGCCATTCACAACACAAAGGCCCTGGAACGGGCTGGGATCAATGCGAGGTTTATTGCGTGAATATTTACAAACACACTTTCTCAGCTGTTTGCCCTAGCGATGGGGAAACCATCATCTATCGCCTGGAGATCCGCTCAAATTCAATGATTCATGTTGAACATATCAAAGCGGCAACAGCTCTGATCAAAAAAGGCTGGCATGAACAGATCGCTGATCGCCTTTCGGAATCGCTAGGCGGCGAACAACTGATTGTTGCAACCCATCAAGGCGTTGAGATTACAACGGTAAGGCTTCAGGAATGATCCATTACCACGGCACGCCAGTCGGCGGCACTCGCCAGGATGGCGCAAGATTCCTTCTTGGTCGGCATGCTCTAGTGCCATTCCCGCGCCAGGATGATATGGGGATTGTCGCTGGCGCATGCCAGTCGTTCGTTTTCGATAATGGCGCGTTCTCGGCCTGGACCAAGGGCGACACGCTGGACGTCGACGGATACGTCGCCTGGGTCGAGAAATGGCACCGGCACCCTGGCTTTGATTGGGCGCTGATCCCTGATGTGATTGACGGAGATGAGGCGGATAACGATGCGCTTTTGGCGGCATGGCCAAAGGAATTTCGCGGCGTTCCAGTCTGGCACCTGCACGAATCGATTGAGAGGCTTGAGCAACTCGCTTCGGACTGGCAGACCGTCGCTATCGGAAGTTCTGGGCAGTGGTCAAGCCCAGGCACCAAGCCGTGGTGGAAGCGCATCAGTGACGCGATGGATGCGATTTGTGACGAAGAAGGCAGGCCGTCCTGCCGCCTTCACGGCCTACGCATGCTCAACCCTGAGATATTCCAAAGGCTTCCCCTGGCATCTGCAGACTCTACAAACGCCACCGTTAATGGCGGGAGCATCAAGCGCTTCGGCATGTACCCGCCACCAACCGCAGGACAGCGCGCCGAAGTTATCGCGGAACGAATTGAAGCCCACAACAGCGCAAGCCTGTGGCTACCGGACGAACAGATTGAAATGGCGCTGTGCTGATCGCATAACCGCCCCGCCGATTTATCCAACATGATTCAGGAGATAGGAAGATGAGTGAAGTACTGAGATTCTGGTGTTACGAGGCGAGCAATATCCGTTGCGTGCGTGAATCGGACTACGACGCCGCCCAATCCGAACTGGCTGCGCTCAGATCCGAAATTGACGAACTGACCAAGACAACGAGTGCCGATATGTTCTTGACGCTAACGGCTGAGATATCTGCGCTGCGGGAAGAGCTGGCCGCAACTAAACAGGCGCTGGAGGCCACCAGAGACGCCAGAGATGCAGAGCAATACACGTCTAATGAATTGCGTGAGACGTTGTCGGGAATGAACGCCCTGCTGGCGGACTTGGTTAACTCGCCTAACGCGGTGTTAGTCCCGCTGGAACTGTGGAAGCGAATTCATAATTTTGTGGATGCCGCCTCAAAACCCACCGAATCGGGAGCAAGCGAATGACATGCATCCGAATTGAGCATGGTTTTATCTGCGGCTCTCCGTTCTTTCGCCTGCCATTGGCTGACGGAACTCGCGTATTCATGAGCTGGCACAACTATCTAGGCCCAGTTTTCTTCCGCGACAGAAACGAGCGTCGTGAAATTGAAGACTGGTATGAAAACCCTCGAATCATTGAGGCCCTTGACTGGTTTTGCAAGCGCGGCCATCGCGCATAAGGAGCAAGCGAATGAGCAGTAAAATTGAAGTGTCGCGGGAACTGGCTGTTGTTTTAGCCGACGAGCACGCCCCGTTTCAACATCTGATGGCCGCAAAGGCTAGGCTGCGTGATCTGATCGCCGCCCCTGTCGTCGAGCGCCAGCTGGTTGGGCGTGAAAAATCCGCAGATAGCCTTTACCTGACAATGTGGCCGAACGATACGCTTCATGAATGCGAGTCGGGCAACCCCAAGTGGAATGCCTGCTTGAAAGCAATCGATGCTGGCTATCACACCCCGCCCGAACTCGCCGAACTGCAAGCCACCATCGCCAACTTGACTACCGAATTGAAGGTGACGAAGCAGGCACTGGAAAGTCTGAAAGGCGAGCGCGCCGAAATCGAGCGGCTGAAGGGTGGGCAGGGGGAGCCGGTGGCGATAGTTACGTCAGTGATCAGCAGGAAAAACAAGCTGTTCGAAATCGACATCCTGAACAATTCATCTTTGACCATTGGCGACAAGCTCTACACCTCGCAGCCCGCACCGGTATCTGCTGTCGAAATGCTCTCGGAAATAATCGATAGCGGTCAACTTGCCGGGATCCTTCTTGAGGATGCCATCGCCTGCCTCGACAAGGTCAAGGAGCTGAGCCAATGAACAAGACTCTCACGTACATCCAGGCCGATATGCACCGGGCGATCAACGACGGCCGCAAGTCCATTGATGTTTCGGTGCTGGACCTGAAAGAGCTGCTTGGCGCCGTCGAGTCGGCCGCTGCCCGGGAACGCAACGAAAAGTGCGGCGTGGTCTTTGGCTTCGTGCGCACGGAAACGCTGAAGGAAATGCGCAGCGGGAATGCCCTGTAC
>RCUJ01001899.1_pt1 | contig 10645 bp, 7 predicted proteins | sample 2166321 | NCBI WGS metagenome assembly RCUJ01 (sample SAMN09932808, study PRJNA488358) | compost metagenome | feature: garden; material: soil; isolation source: compost soil in an enriched community after 118 h of incubation | place: Germany: Experimental Botanical Garden Goettingen | collected... | reverse complement strand
AATCGCTTGCCTGCTGCGACCGTCGCCGGACGGCTGCAACTGCGTTGCGCTACGCGAAAACTTCGGTCATTTGGCTCGCCAAACTCCCTCGTTTTCACGTAGCGCGCCTTGTTTCGCTCGCCCGGCGGCACTCTCGCGACGGCCTTCAATTTTTTCACAACCTCTGAGGAGATGCCCATGGATTCCTTCAGCTGTCTGCCGCACAAGCCCTTGGCTGCGCCGGCCGCCTGCGACTTCGAACGGGAGCAAGGTAAATGAGCCTGCGCCGCTGGCTGCCCTGCCTCGAGTGGGGGCGGCATTACAATCGCGCCAGCGCCGCGCAGGATGGCCTGGCGGCGCTGATTGTCACCCTGATGCTGATCCCGCAGAGCCTGGCCTACGCCATGCTCGCCGGCCTGCCGCCGGTGGCCGGGCTGTATGCCAGCATCCTGCCGCTGCTGGCCTATGCCCTGTTCGGTTCCAGCCGCACCCTGGCGGTCGGCCCTGTGGCGGTGGTCTCGCTGATGACCGCCGCCGCCCTGGGGCCGCTGTTTCCCGCCGGCAGCGCCGAATACGTCGGCGCCGCCATGCTGCTGGCGCTGCTGTCCGGGCTGCTGCTCGCCGGCATGGCCCTGCTGCGTCTGGGCTTTGTCGCCAACTTCCTCAGCCATCCGGTGATCTCCGGCTTTATCAGCGCCTCGGGGATTCTCATCGCGGTCGGCCAGCTCAAGCATATCCTCGGCATTTCCGCCTCCGGCGAGAACCTCCAGCAACTGCTGCCGGCGCTGCTGCGCAACCTGCCGGCGGTGCACGGGCCGACCCTGCTGATCGGCGCCTGCAGCCTGCTGTTTCTCTGGTGGGTGCGTGGCCAGCTCAAGCCCTTGCTCATGCGCCTGGGGCTGGGCGCCGGGATGGCCGGCAACCTGGCCAAGGCCGGGCCGGTGCTGGCGATCATCGTGTCTATCGGGGTGGTGAGCCTGCTGGGACTGGAGCAGGCCGGGGTCAAGGTCGTCGGCGCGGTGCCCCAGGGTTTGCCGGGGCTGAGCCTGCCACCCCTGGACTACCGTCTGGCCGTGCAGCTGTTACCGGCGGCACTGTTGATCAGCCTGGTCGGCTTCGTCGAGTCGGTGTCGGTGGCGCAGACCCTGGCGGCCAAGCGCCGTCAGCGCATCGAGCCGGACAATGAACTGCTGGGGCTGGGCGGCGCCAACCTGGCGGCGGCCTTCAGCGGTGGCTTCCCGGTCACCGGCGGCTTCGCCCGTTCGGTGGTCAACTTCGACGCCGGGGCGCAGACGCCCATGGCCGGCGTGCTGACCGCCGGCGGTATCGCCCTCGGCGTGCTGCTGTTGACGCCGCTGCTGCACAACCTGCCGCAGGCGGTGCTGGCCGCGACCATCATGGTCGCGGTGCTCAGCCTGGTCGACCTCAAGGCCCTGGGCCGCACCTGGCGCTATTCGCGGCAGGACGGCGCGGCCCAGGCGGCGACCCTGGGTGGGGTGCTGCTGCTCGGTGTCGAAGCGGGCATCCTGCTCGGCGTCGGCCTGTCGCTGCTGCTGTTCCTCTGGCGCACCAGTCGCCCGCATGTGGCGGTGGTCGGCCAGGTGCCGGGCAGCGAGCACTTTCGCAACATCGAACGCTTCGCCGTGGTCGAGAGCCCCAGCGTGCTGTCGCTGCGGGTCGACGAGAGCCTGTATTTTCCCAACGCACGCTTTCTCGAAGAACGCATCGGCGAGCTGGTCGCGGCGCGCCCGCTGGTGCGCCATCTGGTGCTGATGTGCCCGGGGGTCAACCTGATCGATGCCAGCGCCCTGGAAAGCCTGGAAGCCATCGTCGAGCGCCTGCATGCGGCCGGGGTGCAACTGCACCTGTCGGAAGTGAAGGGGCCGGTGATGGATCAGCTGCACCGTTCCGATTTCCTCGAGCACTTTGGCGGCCAGGTATTCGTCAGCCAGTACCAGGCACTGCGCACGCTCGATCCGCTGAGCACGCGGCGCGCCCTGGCGCGGGGGTAGCGCGGAGATCTTGTGAAAAAATTCTTGCCTGCTATGACTTCTTCCAGACGCCCGCGGCACCGACCGATTTCCTCGAGCTATCCGCGATCCGTAGGGTGTCACTCGCCGCAGGCAGTGCACCGTCGATCACCGGTACGACATACATCCGGCGGGCTGTCGCTTCGCTCCGAGGCCGCCCTACGCTCCGACCAAAAATGGTTATGTCCCTGTTGGGTCGGGCCGCGTGGGCCAGGCTCTGCTAGAGCAACAGCAGCGTGGCCAGGCCGAGGAAGGCGAAAAAACCGACGACATCGGTCACCGTGGTCAGGATCACGCTGCCGGCCAGCGCCGGGTCGATGCCCATGCGCTCGAGCAGCAGCGGGATGCCCCAGCCGGCCAGTGCCGCGCACAGCAGGTTGACCAGGATGGCGGCGCCGAGCACTGCGCCTATGCCCCAGTCGCCGAACCAGAGCACGGCGAGCGCGGCGATCACCACCGACCACAACAGGCCGTTGAGGATGGAGATGCCCAGCTCGCGGTTGAGCAGGATGCGGATGTTGCCTTTCTGCACCTGGCCCAGGGCCAGGCCGCGGATCACCAGGGTCAGGGTCTGGCTGCCGGCGATGCCGCCCATGCTCGCCACTATGGGCATCAGCACGGCGAGGGCCACCAGCTGTTCGAGGGTCGCCTGAAACAGGCCGATCACCCAGGCGGCGCTGAAGGCGGTGATCAGGTTGATGCCCAGCCAGACCGCGCGGCGGCGCGAACTGACCAGCACCGGGGCGAAGATATCGGCTTCGTCGTCGAGGCCGGCCATCTGCATCAGTGCGCGCTCCGAGTCTTCGCGAATCAGGTCGACCACGTCGTCGACGGTGATCCGGCCGATCACCCGGTTGTGCTCATCCACCACCGGGGCGGAGAGCAGGTCGAGGTCCTGGAACAGGCGGGCCACATCGGTGTTTTTGCTGGTCACCGCGATGCCGGCGATGTCGCGGTCGATCAGCTCGGCCACCGGCCGGCCCAGGTCCGCGGTGACCAGGTTGCTCAGGCGCAGGCCGCCCTGATAATGGCCTTTGCGGTCGACCACCATCAGCATGTCGGTCTGTGGCGGCAGCTTTTCCAGCAGGCGCAGATAGCGCAGCACCGTGCTGACTTTGACGTCGGCGCGGATCTGGATGGCGTCGGCGTTCATCAAGCCGCCGGCCGAGTCCTCGGGATAGGACAGCATCGACTCGAGCTGCTTGCGCTGGCTGGCGCTGCTGGCGCGCAGCAGCTTGTTGCCCAGTTCGCCGGGCAAGGTCTGGATCAGGTCGACCCGGTCATCGAGCTCCAGGTGTTCGGCCGAGGCGATCAGCTCCTCGATATCCAGGTCGAGGGCCAGGGCGATGCGTATTTCATCGTGCAGGTAGGTCAGGACTTTGCCGGCCCGCTCGGTGTCGACCATGCTCCAGACGCTGCGACGCTCCTCGGGCGGCAGCGCTTCGAGCAGCCCGGCGATCTTGGCCGGGTGCATGCGGTGCAGAATCTTGCCGACGCGCTTGAGCTTCTTCAGGCCCAGCGCAGCGCGCACGGCCTCCAGGTGGTTGACCGCACTTTGTGGGTGTTGCTGTTCCGCTCTGGCGTGGGTCGAGTCCGCCGAGTCGCCGGCCAGCTGGCCGACCAGTTCGAGGCTGAGGTGGGACAGGATGCGGCCTTCGAGCGCGGGATCGATTTGCTGCCACAGCGCCATGCGTTGCTCGGCGTCGAGCATCTCGAGCAGGGCGGCGGTCTTGGCCGGGTGCATGCGGCCGAGCAGCTTGCGCACACGCTTGTTCTTGCCGTCGCTGAGGGCCTGAACGATATGCGCGCTCTCGGTTCGAGTATGGCTCTCGGCGTTGAGGCTGGGGTCTGGTTTGCTCGAATTCATGAGCGCCAGAGTAACACCGGCGCAGCTAGTGCTGCGCGACTAACCCGGGGCAGGCGAGGGCTCGATGCGCTCGCTGCCCGGAGCCGGTCAGGCGCGTTGCGGCGCCGGCTGCTGCTGGGTGATGCAGTGGATATTGCCGCCGCCGAGGAGGATCTCGCGGCCCGGCACCAGCACCACCCGGTGCTCGGGGAATACGCGCTGGAGGATGGCGCGGGCTTGCTCATCCAGCGGGTCGTCGAAGCTCGGCGCGATGATGCCGCCATTGACGATCAGGAAGTTGACGTAGGAGCCGGCCAGGCGCACGTCCGGGCTGCGCTCCTGACTGCCGGCGACCAGATCGACCCCGGCGCATTCTTCTGCCGTGGCGTAGAGCGGGCCGGGGATCGGCAGCTTGTGCACGATCAGTTGGCGACCCTCGGCGTCGCGTGCCTGCTCCAGTACCTGCAGCGCCGCCTGGCAGCGCGGGTAGTTGGGGTCCTGCGGGTCGTCGGTCCAGGCCAGCAGCACCTCGCCGGGGCGCACGTAGCAGCAGAAGTTGTCGACATGGCCGTCGGTCTCGTCGTTGAACAGGCCATCCGGCAGCCAGATCACCTTGTCGATCGCCAGGTGTTCGCGCAGCACCTGCTCGGTTTGTTCACGGCTGAGGTGCGGGTTGCGGTTGCGGTTGAGCAGGCATTCCTCGGTGGTGATCAGGGTGCCTTCGCCGTCGACGTGGATCGAGCCGCCTTCGAGGATGAAGCCTTCGGTGCGGTAGCGCGCGCAGCGCTCGATCTCGAGGATCTTGCCGGCCACCTGGTTGTCGCGCTGCCACGGGAAGTACAGGCCGCCGTCGAAGCCGCCCCAGGCATTGAAGGTCCAGTCGACGCCACGGACTTCGCCGTGCTGGTTGGTGACGAAGGTCGGCCCGGTGTCACGCACCCAGGCGTCGTCACTGCTGATTTCGAGCACGCGGATATTGCCGTGGTCGAGACGGGCGCGGGCGTTCTCATACTGGCCGGCAGAGACGCAGACGGTCACCGGCTCGAATTCGGCGATGGCCTTGGCCACCGCGCTGAAGGCGGCCTGCGCCGGCTTGCCGCCGAGGCGCCAGTTGTCCGGGCGCTCGGGCCAGACCATCCAGGTCTGGCTATGGGGTTCCCACTCGGCCGGCATGCGAAAGCCGTCGGCGCGAGGGGTGCTGGTCAGGGTGGTCATCGTATCTACCTGCAGAAGCATAGGTGGGAGCGGAGGGGCGCCTGGTCTTTAGCCGGGATAACGGCTATTCGCGGCTAAAGCCCCTCCCACAGGGGATGGGGGTCAGGATTCCAGCGAACCGTCGAGGGTCTTGATCGGCCCGTAGAGGTTTGGCCGGCGGTCGCGGAAACTGCCCCAGGCGCTGCGAATATGCTCGAGTTGGTCGAGGTCGAAGCGGTGTACCAGCACGCCTTCCTCGGTCTCGTTGAGCTCTTCGAGCTTGGCGCCGAACTGGTCGGTGATGAACGACGAGCCATAGAAGTTGATGTGGTAATCACCCTGGTCTTCGCGGCCGATGCGGTTGCTCGCCACCAGCGGCATCAGGTTGGCGCCGGCATGACCCTGCTGCACGCGCTGCCAGTGGTCGCGCGAGGTGATGGTCGGATCATGCGGCTCGGTGCCGATGGCGGTCGGGTAGAACAGGATCTCGGCGCCGAGCAGGGCCATGCTGCGCGCGCACTCGGGGAACCACTGGTCCCAGCAGATGCCCACGCCGATCTTGGCGTAGCGGGTGTTCCATACCTTGAAGCCGGTGTCGCCCGGGTTGAAGTAATACTTCTCGTGGTAGCCGGGGCCGTCCGGGATGTGGCTTTTTCGATAAATCCCCAGGTTGCTGCCGTCGGCATCGATGATCGCGATGCTGTTGAAACGCGCGCGCCCGGCCAGCTCGAAGAAGCTGATCGGCAGCACCACCTGCAGTTCCTTGGCGACCTGCTGGAAATGGGCGATGGCCTCGTTGGCGTCCACCGTGGTGGCCAGCTGCAGGTAGTCCGGGTTGGGCTTCTGGCAGAAGTACGGGGTCTCGAACAGTTCCTGGATCAGGATGATCTGTGCGCCCTGGGCCGCGGCCTGGCGCACCAGCTTCTCGGCGTTGGCGATGTTGCCGGCACGATCCCAGGAGCAAGCCATCTGGGTAGCGGCGACGGTGACGATGCGGGACATGGAGCACCTCGTAGGAGCAATGAGCGGTGGTCGTTACACGCTAGCAGACGATCGATGACGACGCCGTGTCGGCGAGCGGTTATGTGACTTTATAATCGATAAAAATCTGTTTTAAAAGTGCATTTCATCTTTTTGTGAGTTTTTAGTCGATGAATGGCAGATAAATATCTGTGTTTGTGGCTGTGGCTATGGCCCTCTGCGGTCCGTAGGAGCAGCGGGGCGCCCCCGACTAGGCGTCCCCTCCGCTCCTAAGTTCTGCGAGGCTGACGCATTGGCATGGGCGCTACGCCAGCGCTGCGCCGCGTTTCGGCAGGCAGGGCGGCAGGTACAGGCCCAGGTAGGCGTCGAACACGCGCATGCCTTCTTCGGCCAGACGCGGCGTGATGCTGCCGTGCAGTTGCACCGAGCGGGCATAGACGCGGTCGCCCAGTTCCATGGCCAGGGCGAACACATCGACATCGTCCGGCAGTGGTGGCAGGTCGAAATGCCGTTCGAACAGCGCCTGCATCAGCCGGCCCAGTTCGAGGTCGTGCTGGCGGTCGGCCTGGGTCACCTCGCTCAGGCCGTGCTGGGCCAGGATCAGCTGGCGCGCCGCCGGATCAGCCGCGTAGATAGCCAGCATGCGCTGCTCGACGATACGCGAGAGGTCGCGCCAGTCGCGCAGTTCGGCATGGTCGATAGGCGCCTGCAGGCTGGCGCGAAAGGCGGCGTGGATGTCGGCGGTCAGGCCTTCGAGCAGCGCCGGCACGCTGGCGAAGAAGTGGTAGACCGAGGACGCGGGAATGGCCGCGCGCTCGGCCACGCTGTAGATCGACAGGTTGGCCACGCCCTGCTCGGCGAGCAGCGCGCGGGCGGCTTTGAGAATCACGGCAATCCGGGCCTGGCTGCTGGCGCGGGGTTTGCGGGCGGTGGCGGTGCGCTGCATGGCGATCATCTCGGCAAGGGACGCGCTATTGGACGCCAGCCGGTGCTGTGCAGGCAAGTCGGCTGGCCCGCATACGCGCGCCCTACAGCGGCAGGTCGCCGTCGCGAAAGCGTGGCCATACCCGGTCACGGGCCTGCCTGTGCTTGTCCGGAAATGCCTCCAGGGCCTGCAGGCGGCGCTTGGTCTCGGCGTCTGGGTAGAGGCCGGGCTGGTTGCGCAGGGCGGCGTCGAGAAACGCCTTGGAATCGGCATTGCCACTGGGGTAGAGGGTTTCCGTGGTGATCAGCGCGGCGACCTCGGGCTGCATCAGGTAGTCGATGAAACGGTGAGCCAGGTCGGCGCGGCGGGCGTTGTGCGGGATCACCAGGTTGTCGATGAACAGCACCGAACCCTCATCCGGCACCAGAAAACGCACCGGTTGCCCGGCATCGGCAGCCGCCAGGGCGTCGCCGACCCAGGCCATGGCGACACACAGGCGACCGTTGTTGAGGTCATCGATATAGCGTTCGCTGTCGACGTAGCGCAGGTTGGGGCGCAGGCCGGCGAGCACGCTGCTGGCGCGCTCGATGCGGCTCGCGGCGCTGCGGGTCAGGTTGCGGCCCTGATAGTTGAGCAGCAGCGACAGGGTTTCGTCCGGCGCATCCAGCACGCTGATGCCGCAACTGGCCAGGCGCGCGCTCTGTTCGGGGTCGAACAGCAGGCTCCAGCTGTCGGGTAGTGGGCCGCCGAATGCGGCTTCGGCCTGCGGCGTGTTGATCGCCAGGCCGACTGCGCCCCACAGGTAGGGCACCGCGTAGCGATTGCCCGGATCGACCGCGGCGAGCTTGCTCAGCAGCTGTTTGTCCAGGTGGCTGCGGTTGGCCAGCAGGCTGAAATCCAGGGGTTGCAGCAGGCCGTCCTTGATCAGGCGCGGCAAGTCGTTGTGCGAGGGCACAATGATGTCGATGGGCTCGCTGCCACCGAGCGCCGCATGCATGTCCTCGGCGCTGCTGAAGGTGCGGTATTCGACGCGGATTCCGGTTTCGGCCTCGAAGCGCTTGAGTACCTGCGGCGCGATGTAGTCGTTCCAGTTAAATACGCGCAGGCTGTCCTCGGCCTTTTCCACGGCATCTTGCGGTGCGCCGTGAACCAGTATCGGCAGCAGCACGAGCAGCAGCGAAGCGAACAGGCGCAACATGGGTTTCTCCTTGCGGTGCGTCCACGGCTGAATTCGACGCAGCACTATCCCGCCGCAGGCTGGCGCGTGCGGCTAAGAGATCGTGGCTAGATTCGGTTGAATACAACGACGCCGGCATGGCCGGCGTCGGCTAGTGCTTACACGGTATGCAGGTACCAGTTGTATTCGAGGTCGGAGATCGAATTCTCGAACTCGGCCAGCTCGCTTTCCTTGCAGGCGACGAAGATATCGATGTATTTCGGGTCGATATAACGCGCCAGGATCTCGCTGTCGTCCAGTTCGCGCAGGGCATCGCGCAGGTTGTTCGGCAGGCTCTGCTCGTTCTGCTCGTAGGAGTTGCCTTCCACCGGCGCGCTTGGCTCGACCTTGTTGGTCAGGCCGTGGTGCACGCCCGCCAGCACGGCCGACAGCAGCAGATAGGGGTTGGCATCCGCGCCGGCGACCCGGTGTTCGATACGCACGGCATCGGCGGTATCGTTCGGCACGCGCAGGGCCACGGTGCGGTTGTCGATACCCCAGCACGGCGAGTTCGGCACGTAGTACTGCGCGCCGAAGCGGCGGTACGAGTTGACGTTCGGGCAGAGGAAGGCCATCGACGCCGGCATGGTTTCCAGCACGCCGCCAATGGCATGGCGCAGGGCGTCGTTCTGCTCGGGATCTTCACAGGCGAAGATGTTCTTGCCGTCCTTGTCGAGGATCGAGATGTGCACGTGCAGCCCGTTGCCCGCCTGGTTCGGGTACGGCTTGGCCATGAAGGTGGTGTCCATCTCATGGTCGTAGGCGATGTTCTTCACCAGGCGCTTGAGCAGCAGCGCGTAGTCGCAGGCCTTGATCGGGTCGGCGACGTGGTGCAGGTTGACCTCGAACTGCGCCGGGGCGCTTTCCTTGACGATGGCGTCGGCCGGAATGCCTTGCTCCTTGGCGCCTTCGAGGATGTCCTGCAGGCATTCGGCGTATTCGTCGAGGTCGTCGATCAGGTAGACCTGGGTCGAATGCGGGCGCTTGCCCGACAGCGGCGACAGCGGCGGCTGCGGGCGGCCGTTCACGTTGGCCTGGTCGATCAGGTAGAACTCGAGTTCGAAAGCGGCACAGATGGTAAGGCCCAGTTCGTCGAACTTCGCGACCACCTGACGCAACACTTCCCGTGGGTCGGCGAAGAACGGCTCGCCTTCCATTTCGTGCATGGTCATCAGCAGTTGCGCGGTAGGGCGCTTCTGCCAGGGTTCATTGCACAGGGTGTTGGGGATGGGGTAGCAGATACGGTCGGCATCGCCGATATCCAGGCCCAGGCCAGTGCTTTCCACTGTCGAGCCGTTGATATCCAGGGCGAACAAAGACGCCGGGAGGTTGATGCCGCGTTCGTAAACCTTGTGCAGGCTCGCACGCTCGATGCGCTTGCCGCGCACCACTCCATTCATATCTGCAATGAGAAGGTCGACGAACAGGACCTCAGGATGTTTCTTAAGGAACGCGTTCGCTTCGTTAAGCTGAACGGCACGCGGGGGTACCGACATGATGCAACACCTTTCTTGTTAAAAATATCAATCATTAAACAGCGGTGAGTTGAGTCAATCTTAAACCTTGAAGCCTGTCAAGGGTGGCTTATTTTGCCCTAAAAAAGCGCAGTGTGACCACATTCAGGGCGTTTCAGGGCAGCGCTGTCCCGCGCGGAGCCTTGCCTAGCGCGGTGCTCATCAGGGTGTGTTCAATTTTTTACATGGCTATTGTGTAAAAAAATGAACAAGGCTAAGCTCGGTTTCAACCCACTAACAGCAATAAAACGGGTGTCACATGTCGCGCCTGCCGTTGATCGGCGTTACCGCCTGTACTAAACAGGTTGGTCTGCATCTTCACCATATAACCGGTGACAAATACGTTCGTGCCGTAGCCATTGGAGCCGGCGGCTTGCCGCTGATCATTCCGGCGCTGGGCGAACTGATCGATCGGCCGACCCTGCTCGATAATCTGCACGGTTTGCTGTTCACCGGCTCGCCGTCGAATGTCGAGCCCCATCATTATAGCGGCTCGCCCAGCGAGGCCGGGACGCCGCACGATCCCGAGCGCGATCGCACCACCCTGCCACTGATCCGCCAGGCCATCGCCGCCGGCATCCCCGTGCTCGGCATCTGTCGCGGCTTTCAGGAGATCAACGTGGCCTTCGGCGGCACCCTGCAGCAGAAGGTGCACGAGGTCGCCGGCATGCTCGATCACCGCGAACGGGCCGACGAACCGCTCGAGGTGCAATATGCTCCGCGCCATCTGCTGCGGGTGCAGCCTGGCGGCGTGCTCGCCGGCCTCGGCTTGCCCAGCGAGATTGCCGTCAACTCCATTCACGGTCAGGGCGTTGAGCGTCTGGCGCCGGGCCTTCGCGTCGAAGCGCTGGCGCCTGACGGGTTGATCGAAGCCTTCTCCGTCGAAGGTGCGCCGAGTTTCGCCTTGGGGGTGCAATGGCACCCCGAATGGCAGGTAGGATCCAACCCGAATTATCTCGC
>RCUJ01001898.1_pt1 | contig 10654 bp, 8 predicted proteins | sample 2166321 | NCBI WGS metagenome assembly RCUJ01 (sample SAMN09932808, study PRJNA488358) | compost metagenome | feature: garden; material: soil; isolation source: compost soil in an enriched community after 118 h of incubation | place: Germany: Experimental Botanical Garden Goettingen | collected... | reverse complement strand
AACCTGAACTGGCCATACCAGAGCGACGCGAATGGCCCCAAATATTCCTGGGGGCTGGGCTTTGCAGGCGGCAAACAGATCAAGACGGGCGCATTGATTGCATTGATCACTCCGCAGACCACCACGGTCGACGGAACGCTCCTGACCACTGCGGGCGTGCAGAAGATCCTTGCGCGCCCCACAGGCAGCAATAGCTGGACGATTGCGTCATCGCATTACTCGGTCAACCTGAGCCCCGACCTTGAATACTCATTCGGCCCGACGGGCGGACCCGCCGCACCGATTACGAACGCGCAGTTGGCGATCGGGCTCTCGCCCATGATCGGACAACCGGCAACCCTGCCCTCCGCGAACGAAATCCCCCTGGACGGCTCGATCACATTCACGTTGCGTTACCTGTAACCACGTTTCAATGGCATCGGCACAAACTTGACCCTTTTTGCTCACATGATGAAAAATCTGCCACGCCTTTGCGCCGGCTTGGCTCTGGCCGCTGCAAGCACCGCGCATGCCGCCACCAACCAAGCCGATCTGACCATCGGCGGCCAACTCAAACCGTCAGCCTGCAGCATGGGCTTTGGTGACGCAAGCGCCGTCGACTTCGGCACCCTGCCCTTTCACACGCTGAACCGCAACGGAACGCTGCTGGCTGAACAGCGTCCGCGCCTGGAAATCGTATGCGGCGGCCCCACGCGCGTCTCTTTCACGGTTCACGAGAACCGTCCGGACACTGCCATCACGCATCAGGAAGCCATCGCGAACGCCATGCCATGGCCCTATCAAAACCCGCAGAACGGGACGCCTCACGCCTGGGGATTGGGCCGTATCGACGATGTCAAGATCGGGGCCGTGGTGCTGCTGGTGCGTCCCGAGGCCACGGTGGTTGACGGCATCCCGCCGTTCAACAGTACGTCCATGGTTCTATCCCGCCCAAGTGGTGCTTCGAGCTGGCCTGTTCAATCGGGCATGGACACCATCAACGTGAATCCGGCGGACGAATACTCGTTCGGCAAAGATGCCACCGCCATGCCCATCACGACCGCATCCGTCAGCTTGGCCGTGACCCCCGTGTTGAACGGAACCGCTGCTTTGCCGACGACCAAGGAAATTCCCCTGGACGGTTCGGTGACGTTCACGTTGCGCTACCTGTAGCCGCACAGCCGGTTGCAATACAAAAAGGCCCTCGGCTTCATTGAAGTCGAGGGCCTTATGTGTTTCATCTGTACCGGGTCCGGTATAGCTTGGATGGTGGTTACCATCAATGTTCTTGGCGGACAGAGGGGGATTCGAACCCCCGATACGCTTTTGACGTATACACGCTTTCCAGGCGTGCGCCTTCAACCGCTCGGCCACCTGTCCTAATCGGCATTTTCGTAGGCAAAAAGACACTACGAAAATTGCGAATCCGCGATTCTAGCAGGTTTCGGCGTGACGCAGCAAGCCGAAGCGGAAATAGGGACACACCGAGCAGTCTTGCTCAGTGTGTCCACCTTTTTTCCCTTCAGTGCGACGACGGCGGTTCCTGCTCGCGGTAAGAACTGACCGTGCCGTCCGGTTCGGTTTCTTCCAGCCTGACCTTGAAACCCCACAGACGTGCCAGATGCTTCATCACCTGCTCGGCATCCTCGCCCGCCAAGGGCCGGCCACGGCTCTTCAAATGCCGCAACACCAATGAACGATCCGAATCGCGGTTGAACCGCACCACCTGGATATCCGGCACCTGGTTGTCGCGGTTGTGCTGCGCGGCCAGCAGGCGGCGAATGTCGCGGTAGCCCTCGTCGTTATGGATGGCGGCCACTTCCAGCTTCGGATTCGACTGATGGTCCGAGATTGCAAACAGGCGGAACTCGCGGATCAACCGCGGCGACAGGTACTGCGAGATGAAGGACTCGTCCTTGAAGTTGCGCATGGCGAAGTCCAGCGTCTTTTGCCAGTCGCCGCCCGCAATATCGGGAAACCACTTCCGGTCCTCGGGCGTGGGCGCTTCACAGATGCGGCGGATGTCCGTCATCATCGCAAAGCCCAGCGCATACGGGTTGATGCCGCCATAGCCGCGTTCGTCAAAGCCGCGCTGGCTGACCACGTTGGTATGGCTTTGCAGGAACTCCATCATGAAGCCGTCGTTGACCAGCCCTTTTTCATGCAGGCGGTTCAGGATGGTGTAGTGCCAGAACGTGGCCCACCCTTCGTTCATGACCTTGGTCTGGGTCTGCGGGTAAAAGTACTGGGCGATCTTGCGCACGATACGCACCAGCTCTTTTTGCCACGGGGCCAGCTTGGGCGAGTACTTCTCAATGAAGTACAGGAGGTTCTCTTCGGGTTCCGGCGGAAACACTGACGAATCCGTGCGCGTGCCCTTGTCCGCTTCCAGGCGCGGCAACGTGCGCCACAAGTCGTTGTATTGCAGCCGCGCATGCTCCTTGCGCTCGGCCTGGCGCGCGGCCTCTTCCTTGAACGACATCGGCGCGGGCCGCTTGTAGCGATCCACACCGTGGTGCGACAGCGCATGGCAGGAATCCAGCAACGATTCCACCGCGTCGATGCCGTAGCGGTCTTCGCACGACATCACATACTTGCGCGCGAACACCAGGTAGTCCAGCACCCCATCGGCGTCGGTCCATTGCCGGAACAGATAGTTGCCCTTGAAGAACGAGTTGTGCCCATAGCACGCATGCGCAATCACCAGCGCCTGCATCGTCATGGAGTTTTCTTCCATGAGATAAGAGATGCACGGGTTGGAATTGATGACGATCTCGTACGCCAGGCCCTGCATGCCGCGCCGGTAGTATTGCTCGTTGCGGATGAATTCCTTGCCGTATGACCAGTGCGGATAGCCAATAGGCAGCCCGGCCGACGCATAAGCGTCCAGCATCTGTTCCGAGGTGATCACCTCGATCTGGTTCGGATACGTGTCCAGGCCGTACTCGGCCGCGACCTTGGAAATCGCGTCGTCATAGGACTGGATCAGTTCGAACGTCCATTCGGAACCTTGGGATATCGGCCGAGCGCCGCCGGCCGTTCCCGGCTCTACGAGAGCACCCACGATGGCATTCATGCGGTTTCCTTCTTGAACAGGTCATGGAACACGGGAAAGATCTCGCCGCGATCGCAGATGCGCCGCATGACGAAATGCGGCTCCAACTTCTGTTCGTACTCGGCCCACAGGCTGCTCTTGCGAGCCTCTTGCGAGTCGGGAATTTCGATATAGGCAAAGTACCGTGTCGACGGCAGCAAGTGTTCGGCCAGAAAGCGTGCGCTCTTGCCCGCGTCGGCGCCGAACGAATCGCCGTCGCTGGCTTGCGCCGCGTACACGTTCCACGCCGAGGGCGGATAGCGCTTTTCCAGAATCTCGCGCATCAACTCCAGCGCGGACAGCACGATGGTGCCGCCGCTCTTGGGGTCGTAGAAGAACGTTTGCTCGTCCACTTCCTCGGCGTTGTCCGTATGGCGGATGAAGACCAGGTCCACGTGCTCGTACTTGCGCGACAGGAACAGGTACAGCAGCGTGAAGAAGCGCTTGGCCAGGTCCTTCTTGCCTTCGTCCATGGACCCCGAAACGTCCATCAGGCAGAACATGACCGCGCGCGCCATCGGAATGGCGACCGAAACGCGATTTCGGTAGCGCAGGTCCAGGTCGTCCAGGAACGGCACGCGGGCGAGGCGCTCGCGGCAGTCTTCAACGTCCTGCTCCAATGTGCGGATCGTTGCAGCGGGTGCACCCGCGGCCCGCGCATCGTCCAAGGCCTTTTCGGCATCTTCAAGATCGGCGCGCGCTTTCACATTCAGCGCAACCCGCCGCGCCAACGATGACTTGAGCGTACGGCTGATGCTCAACATGCTGGGCGAGCCGGTCGTGGTGTAACCGGCACGCTGCCATTTCTTCTGGCTGACTTCGCCCAACTGGTTGCGCGCCAGATGCGGCAGTTCCAGGTCCTCGAAGAACAGGTTCAGGAACTCGGCCCGCGACAGGCTGAAGGTGAATTGATCAACCGATTCTCCTTCGCCCGGGTCGGACCCGCCCTCGCCTTGGCCGCCCTGCGGCCGGTCGATGGTGTCACCCTTGGCGAATTCGCGGTTGCCAGGGTGCACCATCTCGCGGTCACCGCCCGAGCCGTGCCGGAACGTCGGCTCGGAAATATCCCGGGCGGGCAGGTTGATCTCTCCGCCTTGATCCATATCCTGAATGGAGCGGTCACGGATCATCCCGTGAACCGCCTTGCGGATCTGGTCCTTGTAGCGCCGCAAAAAACGCTCGCGGTTGACGGCGCTTTTATTGCGCCCGTTAAGACGGCGATCGATCAGTGAATTCATGATTCACCTCGCTCAGGAAGACTTCCTCACTCGGAGGTACCACTCGCACAGCAGCCTGACCTGCTTTTCCGTGTAGCCCTTTTCCACCATGCGATCCACGAAGCTCTGGTGTTTCGACTTGTCCTCGGCCGAAGCCTTGGCGTTGAACGAAATCACCGGCAGCAGATCTTCCGTATTCGAGAACATCTTCTTCTCGATCACTTCGCGCAGCTTTTCATAGCTGGTCCAGGTCGGGTTGCGGCCATTGTTATTGGCACGCGCCCGCAGCACGAAGTTCACGATCTCGTTGCGGAAGTCCTTCGGGTTCGCAATTCCAGCAGGCTTCTCGATCTTTTCCAGCTCGTCGTTCAACGCGCTGCGATCGAAGCTTTCACCTGTTTCCGGGTCGCGGAATTCTTCGTCCTGAATCCAGCAATCGGCAAACGTGACGTAGCGGTCAAAGATGTTCTGGCCGTACTCCGAATACGACTCCAGGTAGGCGGTCTGAATTTCCTTGCCGATGAATTCCGCGTAACGCGGCGCCAGGAACCCCTTGATGAATTCCAGATACCGGCGGCGGATCTCTTCCGGATAGTCTTCGCGGCCGATCCGTTGTTCCAGCACGTACATCAGATGCACCGGGTTCGCGGCCACTTCCGTCTGGTCGTAGTTGAAGACGCTGGACAGGATCTTGTACGCGAATCGCGTGGACACCCCGTTCATGCCTTCGTCCGTGCCGGCGTAGTCCTTGTATTCCTGCAAGGCCTTGGCCTTCGGATCCACGTCCTTCAGGCTTTCACCGTCATAGACGCGCAGCTTCGAATAGATGCTGGAATTTTCGGGTTCTTTCAGGCGGGTCAGCACAGAGAACTGCGCCATCATGTCCAGCGTTCCCGGCGCGCACGGGGCGGACGACAACGAGCTGTGATGCAGCAGTTTTTCGTAGATGCGAACTTCTTCGGACACCTGCAAGCAGTAAGGCACCTTGACGATATAGATACGATCAAGGAACGCTTCGTTGTGCTTGTTGTTGCGGAAGGTCTGCCATTCGGATTCGTTCGAGTGCGCCAGGATCGTGCCGTTGAACGGGATCGCGGAGAAGCCTTCCGTGCCCTTGAAGTTGCCTTCCTGCGTAGCCGTCAGCAAGGGATGCAGCATCTTGATCGGGGCCTTGAACATCTCGACGAATTCCAGCAGGCCCTGGTTCGCCAGGCACAAACCGCCGGAATAGCTGTAGGCATCCGGATCGTCTTGCGAATGGCGGTCAAGCTTGCGGATATCGACCTTGCCGACCAGCGAAGAAATGTCCTGGTTGTTTTCGTCGCCCGGCTCGGTCTTGGCGATGGCGACTTGGCGCAGCACCGAGGGGTTCAGGCGAACCACGCGGAATTGCGAGATGTCGCCATCGAACTCCTTCAAGCGCTTGACCGCCCAGGGCGACATGATGCCCGTCAGGTATCGGCGCGGAATGCCGTATTCCTTTTCAAGCGTGTCGCCAAAGCGTTCGGGATGGAACAGGCCGAGGGGCGACTCGTTGACGGGCGAGCCTTTCAAGGCATAGATGGGATAGCTTTCCATCAGGGCCTTCAGCCGCTCCGCGATGGACGACTTGCCGCCGCCCACGGGTCCCAACAGATAGAGGATTTGCTTGCGCTCTTCCAGCCCCTGCGCGGCGTGTTTGAAGAACGCGACGATCTGCCCGATCACGTCCTCCATGCCGTAGAACTCCTGAAACGCCGGATAGCGCCGGATGGTCCGGTTGGAAAACAAACGGGAAAGACGTGGGTCGTTGCGCGTATCCACGATTTCAGGTTCGCCGATCGCGGCAAGCATGCGTTCAGCCGGGCTGGCGTATGCCATGGGATCGCGTTTGGCGAGGCTCAGATACTCCTCTAGGGAGAGCTCTGATTCCTGCTCTCTTGCATACTGCGACTTGAAGCCTTCGACGATGTTTTGCACGGAAACCTCCTACAACACGCGAAAAATTCACTACGCCTACGTGTCCCCATTGTGCCTCAGTGCCTGCGCATTACTAGACAATCTCGCGATTAGCATTTTCGGCCTGCTGTTATGTTGCTTTCGCCACACAACAACCATGAAGCACGCTCGGACCCTTTCCGTTTAGGCTGCACCCAGCGGACACAAGTTCCGTCAGGGAATGCAACTTACGTGAATAAGTTAACTGGCTCGTCTTCAGCATATTGCTCTGGCAGGCACGAGTGGTGCGACTGCACATGAAATGGTCAGCAATGATTTGAAGGGATGAGCGATATCCCGGTGGATTCTTATGATTCGGGCAGTAGCCCGATGCGTCCGCCATGCGATGGCGGCGAACGTTCTGAAGAGCGCGTTGCGCTTCGTTCAGCAGCGTGCCGGTTCGGTTATGAAAAAGCGCCGATATCGCGGCACGGGAATCCGTGGTGACGAGGGCGTGTAGCGCTGTTCGGTGATGGCCGTATGCACGAAGCGCCAAGTCATGTGCCTATGCTAAAGCCAATTGACGGTTTTGTGGCAATTCATTTGGCGTAATGATCAAAATCGTAATGCGGGTTTTCAGCAAGAAAACCAGGCGAGCAAACACTCGCAAACTTGCCTCAATTGCCTTGCTGAACGCGACATGGATCATCGCCAAGACGACATGTGCGCGGGATTAGCAGCCATTGAGCGTGAGTGCTAGCACGCGCGAAATCGAGCCACGCGCTTGCGTGGCGCTACGCTGCATTCACGACGCAATCGGCGGTAACGCCACGCGCTGCATCAGTGTGCGCCACGCGCCTTCCACCCGCGCGCGCAGGCGCACATCCGCGCCCACCCGTGTGCTATCGATGAATGCGTAACGCCGCGCGGCGTCCAGGTGTTCAAGCATCGGCAAGCGCACCATGCCCGCCGCATCGCCAAGCAACACGGGCGCAAAGTACAACAGCAGTTCATCTACACAACCCGCTGCCACCAGCGCGCCGCTCAAGCCCGCGCCGGCCTCGACATGGACCTCGTTGAACTGGGCCTGCGCGAACCACTGCATCATGCCGAGCAGGTCCACGCGCCCTGGCGTCGGGCCCGGCAACACCACCACTTGCACGTTCTTGTCGGCCAGGCGCGCCGCCTTGGCGGCGTCTTCGCGCGCGGTGAAGACGACAACGGGCCCGCCGTCGAACATACGGGCGTTTTCGGGAATATCGAACAGGCCGTCCACCACCGCCCTGCGCGGCTGGCGTGGAGTATCCACGTCGCGCACGTTCAGCAGCGGATCATCCTTTTGCACGGTGCCCATGCCGGTCAGCACCACGCAACTCCGCGCGCGCCAACGATGGCCATCCGCACGGGCTTCCGGGCCGGTGATCCATTGGGACATGCCGTTATGCAAGGCGCTGCGGCCGTCCAGGGACGCGGCCATCTTCATCCAGACCCAGGGCAGGCCGCGGCTCATGCGCGAGATGAAACCCGCATTGATGGCCAGCGCTTCTTCGGCGCAAACGCCCGTGGTTACCGCGATGCCTGCCGCGCGCAAGCGGGCAAGCCCTTGGCCATTGACCAGCGGATTCGGGTCGCCGATGGCCACGACCACGCGCGCTGGCCGGGCCGCCAGCACCGCGTCCACGCACGGCGGCGTGCGCCCGAAGTGGCTGCAAGGCTCCAGCGTGACGTACAGGGTGGCCCCCTCGACCGTCTCGTTACGCGCCTGGGCGTCGCGCAATGCTTGGATTTCGGCATGGGGACCACCGGGCGGTTGGGTCGCCCCTTCGCCCAGCACACGGCCGTCGCGCACGATCACGCAACCTACGCGGGGGTTGGGCGTGGTGGTGTAGAGCACGCTTTCGGCCTGCGCCAGGGCGCGCCGCATCCAGAAGATATCGTCGGAATCGCTTGGGGTCGTCATGGCGGAATTGTATGTCCGGCCGTAGGCCCGCGGTGGCTCACCGCCCCCTTGCAAGGGGTATGCTGGCGTCATGCGCGTCTTTTACGTGTATGTCCGTTTTGGGCCGCTACGTGGCTTGGGGCGATCTCGCGGACGGCGGGGATTACCCGCAAAATGTGTTCACCCCCTCTAAAACCCTAGGCCAGGAGCCCGGAACATGAAGCAAGCACTGATCGTCATTGACGTACAAGAGTCTTTCCGCCATCGTCCGTTTTGGGACGAAGCTGAATATCCCGCATTTCTGGCCAAGATCCAGGGCTTGATCGATTCGGCCAGCGCCCAGGGAATCCCGGTGCTTCAGGTGTTCCACAAAAGCCCGTCCGACGATGCCGCCAACCCGTTTTCACTTGCCTCGGGGCATGTCAGGACGCTAGAAGAATTGCGTATTTCCCCCACCGCCGTGTTTCACAAAACCGTGCATTCGTCGCTGTATGCACAGGGCGCGGACGGTGCCACGCTGCACGACTGGCTGCGCGAAAACGGCGTCGAAGGCATCATCGTCAGCGGTATTCGTACCGAACAGTGCTGCGAAACGACCTCGCGCCACGCCAGCGACGCCGGCTTCAAAGTGGTGTTCCCGACGGACGCCACGCTGACCTTTGCCATGCAAAGCCCGTCGGGCAAGCACTACACGCCGGCCGAAATCCGGGACCACACCGAGCTGGTGCTGAACGGCCGCTTTGCCCGCGTCACCCGGGCGGCCGACGCATTGGCCGGCTGATCCAGGCGGGTCGACCCATGATTCCCGTGTATTTCGTCCTGACGCGGGGCATCGTCCTGCTGGACCTGGCGGGGCCCGCCGAGGCGTTCCGCGTCGCCGAAAAGCTATGCCCGGGAACATTCGAACAGCACTTCTGCGGCCCGACGCCTGAAGTGGAAAGCGGTCTGCCGGGCTTGAATCTGGCGCGCATCCGGCCGTTACCGGCCTCCTTGCCCGCCAACGCGCTTGTCATTATTTCGGGCGTAGTCGGCAAGCACACGCGCCTGGACTCGCCGGATGCGCACACCATCGTCGATTGGCTGGCCGTGCGCCACCCCGCGGACCAGTTCACGCTGATGACGGTGTGCGCGGGCGCGCTGTTCGCCGCCTCCGCCGGGCTGACCCGCCAGCGCGACTGCACCACGCATCATTCCTGCCTGGCGCAATTGGCGGACATCGACCCCAGTGCGCGCGTGCACGATAACCGCATCTTCGTCGAAGACGGCAACCTGGTCAGCAGCGCCGGCATTACGGCGGGCATCGACCTGGCGCTGCATATGGTGGCGCGCCATTGCGGGCCGCGCGTGGCCAGCGAGGTGGCGCGCGACATGGTCGTCTACCAGCGTCGCGCGGGCACGGACGCCACGCTGTCGCCGTGGCTGGAACACCGCAGCCACATGCACCCCGGCGTACACCGCGTCCAGGACGCGGTGATCCGCAATCCGGCGGCACCGTGGTCCGCCCAATCGTTGGCGGACCAGGCGCACACCAGCCCGCGCCACCTGACGCGGCTGTTTCGCGAACACGCCGGCTGCACGCCGATGGACTACCTGTATCAGATTCGGGTGGCGCTGGCGCGCGATCTGCTGCGCGAAACCCGATTGGACCTGGAGCGCGTGGCGGAGAAATCCGGTTTCGGATCCGCGCAGCATATGCGCCGGGTCTGGCGCAAGTTCCAGCCGAATACGCCTAGCCTGGCGCGGTCGGCCCCCATGCAATAACGGCGCCGAAGCGCCGTTATTCGCCGTCGCGTGAACAGCGTTTATTCCTTGCGCAGCTTGCCAGGCAGCAGCGGCCCTTGCATCTCGCGAATGGCCTCAACGAATTCGCCGATGTCCTCGAAGCTCTTGTAGACGGACGCAAAGCGAACGTAAGCCACCTTGTCCAGTTTGCGCAGTTCGTTCATGACAAGCTCGCCGATATGTTCAGACGGCACTTCACGCAGCCCGCTGGCCAGCAACTGCTCTTCGATGCGCGCGACCGCGGCATCCACGTCCTCGGTGCTGACGGGGCGCTTGCGCAGCGCCAGGCTCAGGCTGGCGCGCAACTTGACGGGGTCGTAGTCGCTGCGGCTGCCGTTGCGCTTCACGATGGAAGGCATGGCGAGCTCAACCCGCTCATAGGTGGTGAAGCGCTTGTCACAGGACAGGCAACGGCGGCGGCGACGAATGGCATCGCCCTCTTCCGAGACCCGGCTGTCGACAACCTGCGTTTCGGCATGGCCGCAAAATGGACACCGCATGTGTGTTCCCTATAGGCACGGATAGCAAAATTTGAGCATATTGTAACGACGCTCCCCCGGGAAGCGTCGAGACGGGCTAATTCGTCCCCAATATCATCACGGCTAGGAACGAGGATAGCGCCGGCCGCCCTGAAAGCAAAGGGACGGCGCCTTGCGGGGCCGTCCCTTTCTATAGTGGCCCTTTCGGGGGAAGCCCCCAAAAGGTCTGCCACTGACTACTTATTGC
>RCUJ01001897.1_pt1 | contig 10675 bp, 11 predicted proteins | sample 2166321 | NCBI WGS metagenome assembly RCUJ01 (sample SAMN09932808, study PRJNA488358) | compost metagenome | feature: garden; material: soil; isolation source: compost soil in an enriched community after 118 h of incubation | place: Germany: Experimental Botanical Garden Goettingen | collected... | reverse complement strand
CAGGTTGGCGTTCAGCCAGGCGGCGCCGGCCAGCAGCAGGCCGGCGAGCAGCAGAGGTCCGCGCTGCAGGGTCTGGCAGCCCCAGGCCACGCCCCAGCCGATGGCCAGGCTGACGAGGATGTTGAACTTGGCGGCGTTGCCGAGCATCAGGTCGTGGGCCGGCTCGCTGAGCACGGCGAACAGCAGCAGGGCGCCCAGATGCCGGCGCTCGCTGGCGCCGAACGCGCCGGGCGCGCGGCGCGCCAGGTTGGCGGCCAGCGCCAGGCAGAACAGCGGAAAGGCCAGCCGGCCGGGGACGAAGCTCCAGGCCAGCAGCGGGTGACCGGGAATCAGGAAGCGCAGGTGGTCGATGGCCATGCTCAGCAGGGCCAGCCACTTGACCAGGTCGAGGCCGCGTTCGCGGCGGCGCGACGCTTGGGGGGCGTTCATCGGGGCGAAAAGGGCGGATTGCGTGTCATCCACCCGGCGCGCGGTCGTAAGGCCGGGCGCCGGCATCGGGCGCGTCGGTGCGCGGCGAGGGGATGCCGACAAGCGGACTCAGTCGCCGCGGTATTCGCAGCCGCTGGTGCAGGTCTCGTGCACGCGCACCCGTGACAGCTCGGGCAACTGCGGCTTGAGCTGCTGCCAGATCCACTTGGACAGGTTCTCGCTGGTGGGGTTTTCCAGGCCGGGGATGTCGTTCAGGTAGTAGTGGTCGAGACGGTCGTAGATCGGCTTGAAGATCGCCTTGATCTCGCCGAAGTCGCGGATCCAGCCGGTATAGGGATCGACCTCGCCCTCGATGTAGATCGCCACGCGGAACGAATGGCCATGCAGACGCCCGCACTTGTGGCCCTGCGGCACATGGGGCAGGAGATGGGCGGCTTCGAAGGTGAATTCTTTAAAGAGTTCCACGGCAACACTCACGGGCTGGAAAAAACCGCGCCAGTCTACCAGTTTTGCCCCACCGACGGCGCGCGGGGCAGGGCTGGCTCAATCAGTGGTGCACATGCTCCTTGCCATCGGCATGCAGGTGGACCTTCTTCTCCGGTGCAGCCGGTGCGCTGGTGACTTCCTGGTCGTGGCCCTGAGTGCTGCCGTGATGGCTGGCTGCCGGTGCATGGTGGTCGTCCGCGGCAGCGGGAGCGTCATGCTGCTGGCTGTGGTCGTGCATGTCGGTTTCCCCGCCGCCGTGGGAGTGGCCGTCGCTGGCTGCCACCAGGGCGCGGTACTGCGCGGCGTCCAGGCTGGGCAGCTGCTGCAGGAAGGCGACCATGCCCCAGATGTGCTCGTCGCCCATGCTCTTGCCCCAGGCCGGCATGCCGCTGGCCTTGATGCCGTGCTTGATGATCCAGAAGGCGACTGACGGATTGCCGCTGGCGCCGATCTGCGCCAGGTTGGGCGGCGCCGGGTAGAGGTTCTGGCTCAGCTCGGTCGGCGCCATGCCCGGCGCCAGGTGGCAGCCGATGCACATGGACTGGTAGTTGCCGGCACCGCGGCGAACCAGCTCGGCGTCGTTCAGGTCGGGTACGGGGATATCGGCGGCGCGTACGGCAATCGAGCGCTCGCGGGTGGCGCTCAGCAGGGCATGCACGCTGTCCAGATGCGGATCGTCGGCGCCTACGTTGATCAGGCCCGCGTAAATGACGCCGCCTACGACAACGGTGCCCGCAAGGCTGGCCAGGGTCAGGGTTTTTATCGTTCTTATCATCGGGTGGGCGTCTCTTAGAACCAGAAGCGGATACCTGCGACCAGGCGCGCTTCGCTGACGTCTTCGCCGTCCTCGCGCAGCAGGTCGGCGCTGTTGCCGTAGGCGCGCGTCCAGTTCACGCCGATGTAGGGGGCGAACTCGCGGCGGATCTCGTAGCGCAGGCGCAGGCCCAGCTCGAGATCGCTGAAGCCTGAGCCAACGCCGCGCTCGTCGTCGTTGCGCCCGTACAGGTTGGCCTCAGCGGCGGGCTGCAGGATCAGCCGGTTGGTCAGCAGGATGTCATATTCGGCGCCCAGACGCAGGGCGCTCTGGCCCCCTTCGCCGAGGAAGGCGGTGGCCTCGGTCTCCAGGCCATACAGCGGCATGCCCTGCACGCCGAAGGCGGCCCAGGTCTGCGGCGAGCCGGGCTTGAAGTCCTGGCGCACGCCGGCCACGGTTTCCCACCAGGGGCCGATGGCGTGGCTCCACAGCAGCTGCAGCTCGGCTTCCTCGGTGTGGCCGTCGATCCGCTCGCCCTCGGAGCGGAATGCCAGGCGGTCGATGTCGCCGCCGATCCAGCCGCTCAGATCCCAGCTCAGCGCACTGCCCTCGTCGGCGTCCTGCCATTCCAGCTGATCGGCGAGGAACAGGTAGTTGGTCCCGCCCTGGTGCATGGCATGCGGCGGCAGGTCGGGGAAGGCGGCGGCACGGTCGGCGTCGGTCAGTGCCGGCACCGGTGCGCCCGGGTAGCCGGTGGGATGGTGGTCGTGCGCGCTGCTTGGCATGGGTGCATGCGGCATCTGGCCGTGGTCCATGCTGCGATGGTCCATCATCGGCATGTCATGCCCGGATGCCGCCGGGGCCACGGGCGGCCGGAGATGGCCGTCGTGCCCGTGCAGGGCGGGGGCCGCTTGGCCATGGCCGGCATGGGCCGAGTGGTCCATCGGCTCAGCGGCCTGGGTGGCGCTGGTCGCGCCCAGGCTCAGGACCAGAACTAGAGGAAGCTTACTGGCCATCTTTCCCATCCTTGGTGTTTGGGGTGTTTGGCGCGGCCTTGGCCGGCGGCATGCTGCCGTGGTTCATCTGTCCCTGGCCCATGTTGCCGTGATCCATCTGGCCGTGGTTCATGTGCTGGTCGTGCATCTGCTGCATCGTCTGGCCATGGTCCATCGAGCCGTGATCCATCATCTGGCCCTGATTCATCTGCCCTTGGTTCATCTGGCTGTGGTCCATCATGCCGCCCTGTGGCATCTGCCCCTGGCCCATGGTGGACGGGCCCTGCTTGCCGGCAGCCTGAGCGGACTGCGGATGGTGTCCATCGTGTTCGCTCTGCGCCACGGCCTGCGGCAGTTGCAGGGCGCCCAGCAGGCCGATGGTCAGGGTGGCGGCGAACAGGGTATTGCGCTTGGTGTTGGCGATCATCGGGTATCTCCTCATTCTTCGACGCGGACTTCGCGGAACATCCCGAGGTCCATGTGCATCAGCATGTGACAGTGGTAGGCCCAGCGGCCGAGCGCGTCGGCGGTGACGCGATAGCTGCGTACCGAGCCGGGTGGCATGTCGATGGTGTGCTTGCGCACCTTGAAGTTGCCCTGTTCGTCTTCCAGATCGCTCCACAGACCATGCAGGTGGATGGGGTGGTGCATCATGGTGTCGTTGACCAGCACGATGCGCACGCGCTCGCCGTATTTCAGGCGGATCGGCTCGGCGTGGGCAAACGCCACCCCGTCGATCGACCAGGCGAAGCGCTCCATGTGGCCGGTCAGGTGCAGTTCGAGAGTGCGGCTCGGCGTGCGGCCGTCCGGGTCGGCGAAGCGGCTGCGCAGGTCGGCGTAGGTCAGCACGCGGCGACCGTTGTCGCGCAGGCCGATGCCCGGGTCGTCCAGTTTGGCGATGGGCGCCATGGTCTGCATGTCGATCAGCGGATTGCCGGCCTCGCTGGCCGGGTGGCCCTGCATGGCGATGGCCGCGGCGGTGGTCGTGCCGTGGTCCATGCCGGCCATGCTACCGTGGTCCATGCCCGCCATCTGCCCGTGATCCATCCCGGTCATGGCCGCTGGGTTCATCCCGCCCTGCGCCGCGGCGCCGTGGTTCATGCTGGCGTGGTTCATCGCGGAATGATCCATGGCACCGGCCGCCGCAGCGGCGCCGCCATGGCTGGCGTGTGCGTCGGCACCGCCGTGCGCGCCATGATCGCCATGGCCCATGTCGGCCATGCTCAGCTCGGGACGCGGATCGGGCTCGGGTACCGGCGCGCTCAAACCCTCGCGCACGGCCAGGGTGCCGCGGGCGTAGCCGCTGCGGTCCATGGACTGGGCGAACAGGGTATAGGCGTCCTGACTGCCATCGGGGGTGACGATCACGTCGTAGGTTTCCGCCACGCCCAGACGGATTTCGTCGACCTCCACCGGCTCGACGTTCTGGCCGTCGGCGGCGACCACGGTGAGCTTGAGGCCGGGGATGCGGAAGTCGAAGTAGCTCATCGCCGCGGCGTTGATCAGGCGCAGGCGGATGCGCTCGCCCGGCTGGAACAGAGCGGTCCAGTTGCCGTCCGGCGCCTGGCCGTTGAGCAGGTAGGTGTAGGTGGCGCCGCTGACGTCGGCCAGATCGGTCGGGCTCATGTTCATCTGCGCCCAGGCCCAGCGTTCGCTGAGGGTGTCGCTCCAGCCCTTGTCGCTCACGTCGCGGATGAAGTCGCCGACCGTGCGGCGGTGCTGGTTGTAGTAGTCGGAGCGTTTCTTCAGCTTGGCCAGCACCCGCGCCGGGTCCTCGTCGGTCCAGTCGGAGAGCATCACCACGTAGTCGCGCTCGTACTGGAACGGCTCGGGCTCCAGCGGGTCGATCACCAGCGGGCCGTAGAGGCCGCGCTGCTCCTGGAAGCCGGAGTGGCTGTGGTACCAGTAGGTGCCGCTCTGCTTCACCTTGAACTGGTACTCGTACATTCCGTCCGGCGCGATGCCGGCGAAGCTGAAGCCCGGCACGCCGTCCATGTTGGCCGGCAGCAGGATGCCGTGCCAGTGGATCGAGGTGTCCTCTTTCAGGCGGTTGCGCACCCGCAGGGTCACCACGTCGCCCTCGCGCCAGCGCAGCAGCGGCGCCGGCAGGCTGCCGTTGACCGCCACGGCGGTGCGCGTCTTGCCGGTGAAGTTGACCGGCAGTTCGTCGATGCTCAGGTCGAACTGCGTGCCGGCCAGCACGCCTGGCTGTCCGGGCCTGCCCAGCGCCCACACCGGCGCTCGCCACAGGCCGAGGCCGGCGAGCACGCCACCGGCTGCCAAGCCCTTGATGAAGGTTCGTCGCGAAGTCACAGATTGCATGCTGTTCATGTCCAGTCAGTCGAAGGCCGCCCGCGCAGAGCCGCCCCATGCCCTCCGCCCCAGGGCGGAACTCCTTTGGTATGGGTGCACCATAAAGGTGGCGAGCTGTCGGGAAGCTGAGGTGGAGATTACAGTTTTGTCAGGTTGGATAGGCGGAAGGCGAGAGCCTTGGATAGTGGGCAGAAGGATGCTGCGCTCAACTGCGCCCGCTTTGCTTGCCGGCCGAGCGAAAGCTAGGCTTTTGCTCGCAGGTTCGCTTGATCGTTGACGGACCAACCCGGGGCCGGTGGCAATGTTGAATCATGCTTCAGTGCCCCAAACCAACCTCGGTTCAACTCGAGCGAGAGCTAAACAACATGAACATCGTCAACAGTGTTGCAGTCGTGGTAGCGGTGGCGACGGGATCGCTTGCCGCTCCCATTGTCTGTGCGGATACGCAGACCGCGGGACCCAGTTTCATTTCGGTCACTGCGTCCGAACTCAAATGGACCGACGCGCCATCGGTCGGACCCGGCGCGCAGATCGCTGTAATCGAAGGCGATTTGAAAACGGCGGGACCTCTTACATTCCGCCTGAAGCTTCCACCGAACCTGGTAATCGGTGTCCACACGCACCCAGGGTATGAGCGGGTAACCGTCATTTCGGGGTCTTTCAATTTTGCTACCGGAGACAAGTTCGATTCTGCGAAGGCCAAGTCATACAATGCTGGTGACCTGTTCATTGTCCCCCCTGGAATGGCGATGTACGGCGAGACTAAAAATGAAGGTGCGATCCTGCAGATTCATGGAACCGGACCTTGGGGCATGAGTTACCTTGATGCTCAAGGTACCCCCGAAAAAAAATAGAGTCGGTCACTTAGCCGCGACTTGATCCGCAACTTTCCGCGCAATATGGCCTTGAATCGGAGCGCCGCCAGCGACGCTCCCGGGCCAACCGATCAAGCGCCATGCCCGCCTAACCCGTATAGGTACTCTCCTGAGCACCCCTGCTCCAACCTCTCGCCCAGCGGTACTCTCACAGCAGCGCGATGCCGAACCGCCGCAGCACAACAGCAAACAGACCGAAGCAGACGACCGTGATCGCCACGCAGGCCAGCAGGGTCGGCCAAAAGCCGATGCGGGCCAGCAGTCGGGGGAAGGCTAGAAACATCGGCAGGGTGGGCAGGACGTACCAGAAGGTGTACCAGGCATGGTTGGCGATCTTTTCCGCCGACTGCCGTTCGATGTAGAGCCAGATCAGCGTCAGCAGGGTGATCAGCGGCAGGGCGGCGATGAAGCCGCCGAGGCGGTCGCTGCGCTTGGCCGCTTCCGACACCAGGACCACCACGGCAGCGGTCAGAGCGTATTTGGTGATGATCCAGCTCATTGGCGATTCCCGAGGACCGTAGGCAATGAGGCGCAAGCCTATACCAGCGGCTGGATTCAGAACATCTGCTCGATGGTGATGTAGTCACCACGGGTGCGCAGGGTGAGTTTCACCGGCTGGTCGCTGCGGTTGCGCCAGTACCAGCCATGCCGGCCGTCGAAGGCGGCGACCAGCTCGCCCTGTTGCTCGGGCGCCTGCTTGCCCTTGCCGTAGCCGTGGTAGAAGTCGCGCGGGGCGTTGTACGGGTCGCCGTGGGTGTCGTAGTTCACCCGGTCACCGTTGGCCGTCCAGTGGTAGGCGACCTTGGCACCCTGTTTCATCTCCAGCTTGATCTCGGTGCCTTCGTTGGGCTGCAGGACGAGGTTGACCTCATGCTGCTGCTCGGCACTCGCTGGTGTTTGGGCGGCCGTCGTCGGTGCGGCCGGGGCTGCCACGGGACCGGGTGCCGGGGCCGGCTGCGCCGGCTCGGTGGCGGCCTCCCGGGCCAGGGTCGCCTTGAGTTCGCCCATCTGCGTCAGGCCTAGCAGGCGGCCTGCACCGCTGGGGTCGAGGGCGAATTCGGCGGGTAGGACTACGGTCACCAGCAGGGTGCTGGCGATGCCCAGGGCGAGTAGGGTGGAGCGCAGCAGCTGGGCGCTGCTCGGCAGTTCATCGAGACTGGGACGATGACGATTGAACATGGGGCGACTCCTCGTCAGGACAGGATCAGGCCGCTGAGCTGGTAGCCCATCAGCAGGAAGCCGGCGCTCATCAGGGCGACGTTGGCACCGTAGGCATGGCGCCAGAAGCCGGGGCGACGTCGCCAGTAGCCCATCAGGATGAGGATGGCGCCGAGGGCCAGCAGCTGGCCGAGCTCCACGCCGACATTGAAGGCGATCAGGTTGGCGACCAGGTCGTCGGCGCCCAGCTCGAAGTCGAGCAGCTTGCTGGCCAGACCGAAGCCGTGAATCAGGCCGAAGAACAGGGTGGCCAGGCGGGTATCCGGCTGGCAGCCGATCCAGCGCTGAAACGCGCCGAGGTTGTCGAGGGCCTTGTACACCACCGACAAGCCGATGATGGCGTCGATGACATGGGCGTCGATGCGCACTTCGCCCAGCACGCCGGCGAGCAGGGTGAGCGAGTGGCCGAGGGCGAACAGGGTGACGTACAGTCCGACGTCCTTCAGGCGATAGAGGAAGAAGATTACCCCGATCAGGAACAGCAGGTGGTCGTAGCCGGTGACCATGTGCTTGGCGCCGAGGTAGACGAAGGGCAGCAGCAACATCCCGCTGCTTTCCTGGATGAAGCCCTTGTCGCCTTCGGCCACGCCGTGAGCCAGGGCCTCGGGCGCGTCGCTCAGCAGCAGGAGAGCGAGCAGGGGTAGGGTAGAGAACAGGCGCAGGGGCGTGGCAAGCACCACCCGCCGGCACAGCAACGGCAGAGTCATGACGGGATCCCCTGGGGCAGTGGTTGGATCGTCAGGCGCGACTCCCGGTCTGTCCGGATGTGCGCCCCGGCTCATCTTCGCCATGCTGTGTGCGAGGGACAACGCTACCTGAGAGCCGGATGGCTAGTGCTTGGGTACTGCCTGGCGGGTGCGCCTGCTTGCCGGCACCGGTGTGGCAGCGAGGAAGTTTTGGCCAAGCAACCTGCGCTGTATGTGCGTGCCGGCGGCGTGTCTGCAATGGCCCTTGCAGGGGCGGAAGGGCAAAAGTGTCGAGCGTGTCGACGGAACTCTACCGGCAGCTTGACCCCCTCCCGGAAAAACCAGAATCTGCAAACGGAGAACGGCGGTCGATTTCAAAGGACAGAAGCCCCATGCTGAACATTCCCGAACACCTGTGCCAGTCCAATATCGTGTTGCTCGAGGCGGCGGGCGGTAACCTGACCCTGCCGGCGAGCGCCCTCGAGACGGCCGGCCTGAAAACCCCCCGTGTGTTCAGCGACCCCGCCCAAGGCTTGCCTTGGTTGCTGGAAAACTCCTGGGACCTGCTGCTGCTCGACCTCGACATCCCCCGGCCCGGCGGCCTCGAGATCCTCAGCCTGCTGCGCAAGTACCTGCCGGAGAGCCTGCCGATCATCGCGGTTTCCACCCACCGCGATATCGACAGCCGCCGCCGTGCCCTGGACTTCGGCGTCAGCGACTACCTGTGCAAGCCGGTGGACATCCAGGAAATGCTCCTGCGTCTGCGCAACCATCTCAGCCTCTGGTTCACCCGCATCGAGCTGGACAACGAGCGTCGACTGCTCGAAAAGCGCGTCGAGGAGCGCACCCGGGAAGTGCAGAGAACCACGGAAATGGTCATCCGTTGTCTGGTGCGGGTGACCGAATACCGCGACAACCAGAGCGGTCACCACATGATCCGCATCGGCGAAAGTGCCGCCCTGCTGGCCCGTGCCTATGGCTGCCGGACGCCATGGGTCAACCAGTTTCGCCTGGCCGCCACCATGCATGATATCGGCAAGGTAGGTATTCCAGATCATGTCCTGCTCAAGCCGGGTCCGCTCGACGAGGAGGAAACCCAGGCCATGCGCCAGCACGTCGAGCTGGGCTACCACTTCCTGAATGACGCGTCCGGCAATCCGCTGCTGCAACTGGGGGCGGAAATCGCCCGCCATCATCACGAGAAGTGGGACGGCAGCGGCTACCCGCAGGGCCTCAAGGGCGATGCCATTCCCCTGTCCGCGCGCATCGTCGCGTTGTGCGACGTCTACGATGCCCTGCGTGCCGCTCGCCCTTTCAGGCAGGCCTGGAGTGCCAAAGAGGCCCAGTTGCTCATCCGCGAACAGGCCGGCCGGCACTTCGATCCCGAGCTGGTCAAGCTGATGGATCGGCAGATGTTCGAGGCCTTCGAAAATCTGCGCATGATCTGGAGCGACTAGCCGCCAGATTCCGACCCTGCCCGGTGCCGCCGGGCGATGGTCTGGCGCCTCAAGCCGCGAGCGCCTGCTATACCTGCATGCAGCGCCAACTCATTCGGGAAGAACGCTCATGTACAAACTGTGGAACCTGCTGCTCGCCGTGTTGCTCCTAGGCCTCTCCGGCTGCGGCTACAACACCCTGCAGTCCAGCGACGAGCAGACCAAGGCGAGCTGGTCCGAAGTGCTCAACCAGTACCAGCGCCGCGCCGACCTGGTGCCCAATCTGGTCAACACGGTCAAGGGCTATGCCGCCCACGAGCGGGAAGTGCTGGAGCAGGTCACCGAGGCCCGCTCGCGCGTCGGCGGTATCCAGATCACCCCGGAGCTGGTCAACGATCCCGAGGCCTTCGCCCGCTTCCAGGCGGCCCAGGCGCAGTTGAGTGGCGCGCTGTCGCGCCTGATGGTGGTGGTGGAAAACTACCCGCAGCTGAAGGCCGATGCCATCTTCCGCGATCTGCAGGCGCAGTTGGAAGGCACCGAGAACCGTATCGCCGTGGCGCGCAACCGCTACATCAAGGCGGTGGAGGCGTACAACGTGACGGTGCGCAGCTTTCCCTCCAACCTGACCGCGATGGTGTTCGGCTACAAGGTCAAGCCCAACTTCAGCGTGGAGAACGAGCGCGCCATTTCCACGGCGCCGGCGGTGGATTTCGCCACCCCGCCGGCCCAGCCGCAAGGCGGCAAGCCGCAGCCGGGCTACTGATGAGCGCCTTCGCGCCGCTGCGGGTCCTGCTGGTGGCGCTTGCCCTGGGCGCGAGCCTGTCGGTCGCGGCCCAGCCGGTGGCGGTACCGCCGCTGCGCGCGCGGGTCACCGACCAGACGGCGACGCTCACGCCGGCACAGGCCGCGGCCCTCGAAGGGAAGCTGCAGGCGTTCGAGAAGGAAAAGGGCAGCCAGCTGGCCGTGTTGATCGTTCCGACCACCGGCGAGGAGCCGATCGAGCAGTACGCCCTGCGGGTGGTCGAACAGTGGAGGCTGGGGCGCAAAAACGTCGACGACGGCGCCTTGCTGATCGTGGCCAAGGACGATCGCAGCCTGCGCATCGAGGTGGGGTACGGCCTTGAGGGCGCGCTGAACGATGCCACGGCCAAGCGCATCATCAGCGAAATCATCGTGCCGCGCTTTCAGCAGGGCGACTTCTATGGCGGCATCGATGCCGGCATCGAGCGCATGATCGGCGTGGTCAGCGGCGAGCCGCTGCCCGCGCCCGAGCGTGCGGTGGGCGAAATGGCCGGCGAGTTTTCCCAGCTCATCCCGATTGTCTTGATGCTGGTGTTCGTGCTCGGCGGGGTGCTGCGCGCGGTCCTCGGGCGCCTGCCGGCGGCGCTGCTGACCGGTGCTGGTGTGGCGGTGGTTTCCTGGCTGCTCATCGGACTGATCTCGGCCGCGCTGGGGGCGGGGCTGATGGCCTTCGTGTTCATCC
>RCUJ01001894.1_pt1 | contig 10689 bp, 10 predicted proteins | sample 2166321 | NCBI WGS metagenome assembly RCUJ01 (sample SAMN09932808, study PRJNA488358) | compost metagenome | feature: garden; material: soil; isolation source: compost soil in an enriched community after 118 h of incubation | place: Germany: Experimental Botanical Garden Goettingen | collected... | reverse complement strand
TCGCCCACTATTTTTCTGCCGTCAAATTCCTTATTCAGGTTATAATCCAGTTGACCATAGATTTGTTTACTATATCCTTCTATCTCTTCATTGAAACCAGGCCCAACATTCGTTATGACCTGAGTCATAATCATTTTGTTTCGGCTCAATTGGGGATCAGTAGTAACAATTCCATTTAAGTCTTCAAGGGTATAAACCTCTTTATTTAAATGGGTTTGAATAGATTTATTAGTACTCATCAGAAAATCTACTTGTTTTTTTCCTTCTAGTGCCTTGCTGTATTTTTCTTCATAAGCTGCTGCTGCTGCTTTATAATTTGCTGAACCGTCATCTCCTTTTTTCAAAATTCGGGTCATTTCCAAAGTTTCGTGAACAGCATCTCCAAGAAAATTCCAACCGTGAATATCATCGATGTAGCCGTTCTTATCGTCATCAATACCGTTTCCTGCGATCTCTTTAGCATTAGTCCAAACTACTGATTTTAGATCTTCGTGCTCAATGTCAACGCCTGAATCAACAACTCCAACAATTACTTTTACTCCTTTTTTATCTTTGATTAATTCCGCATAAGCCTTGTCAACGCTCATTCCCGGAATACTGTCTTTTTCTAAATCCAGATGAGACCATCTTTGTAATTCGGTTTCGCTAAGTTTTCCTTTTTTGGCAATATAGGTAACCGATGTTTGTGCATTTGCCGAAAGGCATAATGACAAAGCTGCAACGAGTGCAATAGAAGTTAAATTAATTTTTTTCATGGATTTATTTTTCGGTTTTTAATAATCAAGTTCAAAAATACTTTAAGAAAATTACATTTTGCGCAATCATTAACTGTTTTTTAAGAGAATTTGATGAAATTAAAAAAGGTCTTCGCATTTAAAAACGCTTGCCAAACGAACTCCTTTTTCAGTATGTTGTACTGTTATGATTTCGTTATGCGCGTCATGTTCCAGTAATAAGTAGTAATTATTGTCTGCAGCTGCATTCATGAATTTTGTTTTTTCGTCTAATGTCAAAAGCGGCCTGGTATCATAACCCATTACGTACGGAATTGGAATGTGTCCGGCTGTTGCCAATAAATCAGCGCAGAAAACGATGGTTTTGTCCTGGTATTGAATGTGAGGAATCATCTGTTTTTCGGTATGGCCGTCAGCGAAGAAGATACCAAAACCCAATTCAGATGTTGATAAAAAATCCCCTTCAGGTCGTTTGATGAAGTTAAGCTGTCCGCTTTCCTGCATCGGCAAAATGTTTTCGGAAAGAAAAGACGCTTTCTCGCGTGCATTCGGTTTGGTGGCCCACTCCCAATGATTTTCATTGGACCAGAATTTAGCATTTTTAAAAGCAGGCTCATAGCCCGTTTTGTCGCAGTTCCATTGAATGCTTCCGCCACAATGATCAAAATGCAAATGCGTCATAAAAACATCGGTGATGTCATCACGATGAAAACCATATTTCGCCAGGGATTTATCCATCGAATGTGTTCCCCAAAGCGAATAATAACCAAAAAATTTCTCCGATTGCTTGTTTCCCATTCCGGTATCGATCAAAATGAGTCGGTTGCCATCTTCAATTAATAAACATCGTGCCGCAATATCTATTAAATTGTTTTCATCGGCAGGATTGGTTTTGTTCCAGATAGTTTTGGGTACGACACCAAACATGGCGCCGCCATCCAATTTAAAATTACCTGTTTCTATGGGATATAGTTTCATATCGATTTATTTTTTATTTTTTGTCGGTCCTTTGTAATTAGCCTATCATGAAATTGGTATTTGGGACCAATTTTAGGGCATGCTCATTTGATGTTTTTTATAAAAAAGTTGAAACAAAGTTAAGGAATTCAATGGCTTTAACTATTGGCAAATAGTTTTTTTCTATTTTAAGATTAGTTATATAAATGTTATCAATTATGGAAAAAGGTTTTTATGTACTATCTTTGTCGTTAATTTAGACAAAATCAATATAACAATGAAATAAGCATTTTGAAAAGGTTGATCTTTTAATCTACTTCTTAATGCGAATTACATCTGATATTCAAAAGCAAATAACATAAACACATGATAAAAGTTTCTGATACTGCCAAAAAGAAAATCATCGATTTGATGAAAGACGATGGTTTTGATGCTGCTGTCGACTATGTAAGAGTAGGGGTGAAAAGCGGCGGATGCTCGGGTTTATCGTATGATTTGAAGTTCGATAAAACAAAAGGTGAGGACGATAAAATCTTCATGGATAACGATATAACCATTGCGGTAGAAAAAAAATCATTTCTGTATTTGGCCGGAACAATTTTGGAATTTTCGGGCGGATTAAACGGAAAAGGGTTTGTTTTCAATAATCCTAACGCAAGTAGAACTTGCGGTTGTGGGGAGAGTTTCTCTCTTTAAAATAATTAAATGATTGAAAAATTTAGAGATTTAAAGATTATGAAGGTGTTTTTTAATATTTAAATACTTCAATTTTTCAATCTTTCAATACTATAAAAAATGTCAAAATATACAGAAGACGATTTAAAAATTGAACTCGAAACCAAAGAGTACGAGTACGGATTTTATACAGATATAGAATCGGATACTTTTCCTGTTGGTTTAAACGAAGATATCGTTCGAGCGATTTCCCTTAGAAAAGAAGAACCACAATGGATGACCGATTGGCGTATTGAGGCTTTTCGTGCTTGGGAGAAAATGGAGGAGCCGGAATGGGCAAATGTTCATTATGAAAAACCCGATTTTCAGGCGATTTCCTATTATTCGGCCCCAAAAAGTAAGGCGAAATACAATAGTCTTGATGAAGTAGATCCGGAATTATTAGAAACTTTCAAGAAACTGGGAATTTCTCTTGACGAACAAAAAATGTTGTCTGGAGTTGCGATGGATATTGTGGTCGATTCTGTTTCGGTTGCCACAACATTCAAGAAAACATTGGGAGAAAAAGGGATTATATTCATGAGTATTTCTGAAGCCATTCGAGAACATCCTGAATTGGTTCAAAAATATTTGGGAACAGTGGTTCCTCAGAAAGATAATTTTTATGCGGCATTGAATTCGGCTGTATTTTCAGACGGTTCATTCTGTTATATTCCAAAAGGCGTTCGTTGTCCGATGGAATTATCAACGTACTTCCGTATCAATCAAGCAGGAACAGGACAATTCGAAAGAACATTAGTGATTGCAGATGAAGGAAGTTATGTTTCGTATTTAGAAGGTTGTACTGCTCCGAGTCGTGATGAAAACCAATTGCACGCTGCTGTGGTTGAATTGATTGCAATGGATGATGCCGAAATTAAATATTCAACCGTACAAAACTGGTATCCTGGAAATAAAGAGGGTAAAGGTGGGGTTTTCAATTTTGTAACCAAAAGAGGTTTGTGTGAGAAAAACGCGAAAATTTCTTGGACACAAGTAGAAACCGGTTCTGCTGTAACTTGGAAATATCCTTCTTGCGTATTAAAAGGTGATAATTCAGTAGGAGAATTTTATTCGATTGCTGTAACCAATAATTTCCAACAGGCGGATACAGGAACTAAAATGATTCATTTGGGTAAAAACACCAAATCAACCATTATTTCCAAAGGGATTTCTGCCGGAAAATCACAAAACAGTTACCGTGGTTTGGTACAAATCAGTGCCAGAGCAGATAATGCCCGCAACTTTTCACAATGTGATTCATTGTTAATGGGGAATAATTGTGGCGCACATACTTTTCCATATATCGAAAGTAAAAATCCAACAGCCAAAATTGAACATGAGGCCACAACCAGTAAAATTGGTGAGGACCAAGTTTTCTATTGCAACCAACGTGGAATTCCAACTGAAAAAGCCATTGCGTTAATCGTGAATGGTTTCAGTAAAGATGTATTGAATAAGTTGCCAATGGAATTTGCTGTTGAAGCACAAAAATTATTAGAAATTTCGTTAGAAGGTTCAGTAGGTTAGAATATTGTTTAAAGTTTAAGGTTTAAAGTTGTAAGCGTAATCGATTGGCAACTTTAAACAAAGGAGACTTTAAATTTTAAACAAAAACAATGAATGGCAACAATAACTAGATTTGAAGATTTAGAAATTTGGAAAGAAGCTAGAAGATTGGCTAAGGAAATTCATCTTATATGCGTTGATACTGAATTGAAAAATGATTTTAGATTTAGAGATCAAATAAAAGCTTCATCAGGATCAGTAATGGATAATATTGCTGAAGGATTTGAAAGAAATGGGAATATTGAATTTAGGCAATTTTTGTCTATTGCAAAAGGTTCAGCCGGGGAAAGCAGATCGCAATTATACAGAGTTTTTGATTGTAATTATATCAGCGAAGAGAAATTCAATTTATTGAAAACTGATTTTGAAAATTTAAGCGGAAAAATAAACAATTTTATATCATATTTAAACAAGAAAGATTTTAAAGGAACTAAGTTTCAGTAAAAACAAGAACTTTAAACTTTAAACTTTAAACAAAGGAAACAGATGTTAAGCATAAAAAATTTACACGCCTCAATCGGGGATAAAGAAATATTAAAAGGAATCAACCTTGAAGTGAAAGCAGGAGAAATCCATGCGATTATGGGACCAAACGGTGCCGGAAAAAGTACACTTTCTGCAATTATTGCCGGAAATGAAAATTATGAAGTGACTGAGGGAGAAATCCTTTTGGAAGGGGAGGATATCTCTGAATTGGCTCCGGAAGAAAGAGCACACAAAGGAGTTTTTCTTTCGTTCCAATATCCAGTGGAAATTCCGGGTGTTTCGGTAACCAACTTTATGAGAACCGCGATTAACGAAACTCGTAAAGCAAATGGTTTAGAGGAAATGCCGGCCAACCAAATGTTGAAAGTAATTCGTGAAAAATCAGAATTATTGGAAATAGACAGAAAGTTTTTGTCACGTTCTTTAAACGAAGGGTTTTCAGGTGGTGAGAAAAAACGTAATGAGATTTTTCAAATGGCGATGTTAGAACCAAAATTGGCTATTTTGGATGAAACCGATTCTGGTTTGGATATTGATGCACTTAGAATTGTTGCCAATGGCGTAAACAAGCTAAAAAGCGACAAAAACGCAATCATCGTTATCACGCACTACCAAAGATTATTGGATTATATCGTCCCAGATTTTGTTCATGTTCTTTACAACGGAAAAATTGTGAAATCCGGCGGAAAAGAATTGGCTTACGAATTGGAAGAAAAAGGATACGACTGGATTAAACAAGAGCAGGAAGCTTAAAATTAAAATAGTCTAAAGTCGAAGGTCTTAAAGTCAAAAGAAAAAAAGAAATAGGTAAAAAGTATTCTCTCGAAGCAATTAATTCTTAGCCAAAAGCAAGACAATTCACCGAAAGAGTATACGAATTACTAAAAATCTAAATTTTAAAAGGACTTTGATTTCACTAGACAAATTAGACAGGCATCTATTTCGATAACATTAAATAGCGCAGAAATTTTCCACTTCTCGACTTTAAGACCTTCGACTTTATGACCTTAAGACTTAAATAAAATGGAATTAAAAGAAAAATTACTATCGTCTTTTATGGCTTTCGAAGAGCGTATCGATGTTCAGACTGAACTTCATGATGTTCGAACTGAGGCTATAAAAAACTTTGAAAATAAAGGTTTTCCAACTAAAAAAGACGAAGCCTGGAAATATACTTCCTTAAGTGCTATCTTGAAAAATGATTTTAGCGTCTTCCCAAAAAATGAACCAACGATTGAGTTCCGAGATGTAAAAAAATACTTCTTGCACGAAATTGATACCTACAAAGTGGTTTTTGTTGATGGGGTTTTTAGTTCGCATCTGTCGTCGACTACACATGACGGAATTGACGTTTGCCTAATGTCTTCGGCATTGAACAAGCCGAAATACAAAATGGTAATCGACACGTATTTCAATAAAATTGCCAGTAAAGAGGAAAGTTTAACTTCTTTGAATACGGCTTTCGCCAATGAGGGAGCGTATATCAATATTCCGAAAAGTAAAGTAGCCGACAAACCAATTGAGATTATGTATTTCTCGACCGGGTCAGAAGCAGCTCTTTTGGTACAACCAAGAAATTTGGTGATTGTAGGTGAGAATTCCCATGTTCAAATTATCGAAAGACACCAATGCTTGAATGACAATGCGGTTTTAACGAACTCTGTTACGGAGATTTTTGCACAAAAACGCGCTATTGTTGATTACTATAAAATTCAAAACGACAGTCTTCAAGCCAACTTAATTGACAACACTTACGTTTCTCAAAAGCAGGAAAGTCATGTTTCGGTACACACCTTCTCTTTTGGAGGAAATTTGACCAGAAACAACCTGAATTTCTATCATTTTGGCGAAAGATTGACCAGTACTTTAAACGGCATAACAATCATTGGCGAAAAACAACATGTTGATCACTATACATTAGTGAAGCATTCGTCTCCAAATTGTGAAAGTTTCCAAGATTATAAAGGAATCTATTCAGATCGTTCTACAGGAGTTTTCAACGGAAAAGTTTATGTAGAGAAAGAAGCGCAAAAAACAAATGCGTTCCAAAAAAGCAACAACATTTTATTAAGCGATAAAGCTACCATTAATGCGAAACCGCAATTGGAAATTTTTGCTGATGATGTAAAATGTTCTCACGGATGTACGGTGGGTCAGTTAGATGAAACAGCGATGTTCTACATGCAACAACGCGGAATCCCTAAGAAAGAAGCCAAAGCTTTATTGATGTATGCTTTCTCGAATGCCGTTATCGAAAATATTAAAATACCAGAACTTAAAAAACGAATCACTACCATTATCGCCAATAAACTGGGTGTGAAATTAGGATTTGATTTGTAGTTAGGTTTTTAACCGCAACCCCGATAGCTATCGGGACGCTAAGATTTACGCGAAGGGCGCAAAGTTTGTTATGAACTTTGTGCCCTTTGTGGTTTTACTTTAGGCGCTTGAAGTTATTTTTTGATTGACGAGATTATACCTCTCAACAACGCATTAAAATTGATTGCAGGGTCTTCTTTCAAGCCCATTCGTACAATGACTAGATTTTCGGAAGGAATAATAAAAATCATTTGTCCCTGGAAACCGTTGCATGAGAACAGATCTCTCGGGGCATCTTTGTATCTTCCGCTGGCGTTTAGCCAAAAATGAGCGCCATATTGGCCGTTAGAGGTGTTTGTTGGTATTGTGGTGTATTTTACCCAACTTTCGTTCAGGATTTGCTCTCCATTCCAATTGCCTTTGTGCAGGTATAATAAACCAAATTTAGCCCAATCTCTTGTGGTTGCCCAGCCGTATGAGGATCCCACATAATTGCCTGCCATATCTGTTTCAATCAGCATGGAGTTCATCCCTATTTTGTCAATCAGGTGCGTGTACCAAAAATCTAAATATTCCTGATGGGTTTTGAATTGTTTTCTTAGAATTCCAGAAAGCAGGTTACTCGTTCCTGAAGAATAATTCCAATGGGTATTGGGTTTGAATAGCGCTGGTTTTTCCAGTTGTACTCTTGTCATGTCTTCGGCTTGAAAAAGCATTTTGGTCACATCCGAAATCTTGGAGTAATCCTCCTCCCATTCCAAACCGGAATTCATGTGCAGTAAATCGTTGGTGGTTATATTTTTGCGTTCGTCATTGGCCCATTCCGGTATTGGAGCAGGTTTGTAAATGTTAAATTTCCCTTGTTTTTCCAGAATACCAAACATGGCGCTCGTAATACTTTTTGTCATAGACCAACCCAATATTTTGCTGTCTTTGTAAAAACCGGTATCGTATTTTTCGGCTACGATTTTGTCTTTGTAAATAACCAATATGGAACGGGTTCTTTTTTTTACTTCGCCTTTTTTGTCAAAAGCATTGGCTACAGCCAAATTTAACTTATCATAATCAATGTTGTCAAAAACTGTGTCTTTGGGTTCGTTATTGCCATAAGGAAAAGGCAAATTGTTGTTTAATTTTGTTCTTTTGGGAACCAGATAAGGTTTTGTAACATCAAAATCATCATTGATTAATGTAACGCCCAGGCCTTCGCGATAGATCGCTTTTCGCTCTTTCAATCCATAAACGGTGGCGGAGGCGAATTTCCCATCTTCATCAATTTTGTTGTCAGCCAAATCAATCAGATTGATGTCATTGTCTCCTTTTTCGACCATTTCCTGGGAACGATTGTCAATAAAATGACCGGAAGCCAGACTTTTTGAAGAAAAACCGGAAATTAAATCCAGTTTGGGATAGGTGGTAAATCCAAAATAAGTAAACCCAATAAGAGTCGCTAGACCAAGTATTTGAAAGAATTTTTTCATCTGTAGCTATTGTTGTTTTTTATCGTTCCGTTGCAATTCGCGTAGTATCATTGGTTTTGCGGGTAATTTCGGAAGATGTTCAATTTATAGAATCATTTTGAAGCAATTTAATAAAAAAAGAATCATAAAATTTTGAACAATCACACATTTAGAAAAATTATGTTTTTGTAATCATAGGTAGTGGAACTCAATTTCTTGATGGTTTAATTTTTATTAACAAGTGTTTGCTAAAAATTAATTTCAATTTCACTACTTTTGTATTTAGAATTTTTCTAAATAAAGTAATGTTAGATATAAATAAAATTAGAGCAGATTTTCCAATTTTGTCCCGAACTGTAAACGGGAAACCATTGGTTTATTTCGACAACGGAGCCACATCGCAAAAACCTCAAGTAGTGATTGATGCGATTACTAAATACTATCAGGAAATTAACGCCAATATTCATCGCGGTGTGCATACTCTGAGCCAGTTGGCAACAGATGCTTATGAGGTTTCCAGAAAAAAAGCCCAAAATCATATCAATGCCAAATTCGCTCATGAAGTGCTTTTTACTTCAGGGACCACACATGGTGTAAATTTGGTTGCGAATGGGTTTGCTGCTATTTTAAAACCGGGTGATGAGGTCGTGGTTTCAGCATTGGAACACCACAGTAATATTGTGCCTTGGCAGATGCTGTGTGAGAAAACAGGGGCTGTTCTTAAAGTCATTCCAATGAATGAAAAAGGGGAGCTGATTATGGAGGAATATGATAAATTAGTATCAGATAAAACTAAAATAGTTACCGTAAATCATATTTCGAATGCTTTGGGAACTATCAATCCAATCAAATACATAATTGACAAAGCGCATGAGTTTGGTGCAGCCGTTTTTATAGATGGCGCTCAGGCCGTTCCGCATTTGAAGCCGAATGTGCAGGAATTAGATTGTGATTTTTATGCTTTTTCAGGTCATAAAATGTGTGGTCCAACAGGAACCGGAATTTTGTACGGAAAGGAAGCTTGGTTAAATAAATTACCACCGTATCAAGGTGGAGGTGAAATGATCAAGGAAGTAACTTTTGAAAAAACTACCTATGCTGATTTGCCTCACAAATTTGAAGCGGGAACTCCTGATATTGCTGGAGGAATTGTTTTAGGTACTGCGATTGACTACATGAATGAAATAGGTTTCGAAAACATTCAGAAGCAGGAATTGGAATTACTGGAATATGCAACAAAGCGTTTGCTGGAAATTGAAGGCTTGAAAATTTTTGGTACTGCTGCAGCAAAAACTTCGGTAATTTCGTTTAACATTGAGGGAATTCATCCTTATGATATTGGTGCTATCATTGATAAATTAGGAATTGCGGTACGAACAGGACATCATTGTGCGCAACCGATTATGAATTTCTTTAAGATTCCGGGAACAATACGCGCTTCGTTTGCCTTTTACAATACCAAAGAAGAAATTGATGTGATGGTAGAGGCGGTCAAAAAAGCACAAATGATGTTGTCTTAAAACTAACGAATCATGAAAATAGCAATAGCATTGTTTTTAAGTATAGTTGTGATCAGCAGCTGTTCAAGTCAAAAAAACACCGATATGAATACGGCCACAATTGAATACAGTGCACAATCAAGGGGCATTTACCAAAAGGTTTTGGTGGAAAATCAAACAATTTTTGTTTCTAAAAACAGAGATGAAAAACCGGTTGAAACCAAAGTATCGGATGCGGATTGGAAAGTGCTCACTGCAGAATTTGAGAAGCTAAATCTTGATGCTGTTCCAAATTTGAAAGCGCCAACGGAAAAACGCTTTTACGACGGTGCGGCTATTGCCAATTTGAAGATCACCTACAAAGGAAAAACATACGAAACGAAAGGCTTTGACCATGGTTATCCGCCGGCAGAAATCAAGAAGTTAGTCAATACCTTAGTTTCATTCACCCAAAAATAAAGTAACTGAAATATTCAGCATAGATGACAATAAAAGAAATACAAGAAGAAATTATAGATGAATTTTCAATGTTTGATGACTGGATGCAGCGTTATGAGTACATCATTGAATTAGGAAAAAGTCTTCCGTTAATCAAAGAAGAATTCAAGACGGATAATAATCTTATCAAAGGCTGTCAATCAAAAGTATGGTTACAAGGAGAGCAAATTGATGATAAAATCGTTTTTACGGCCGATAGCGACGCGATTTTAACCAAAGGAATCATTGCTATACTGATTCGTGCTTTTTCAAATCAGAAGGCCTCAGATATTCTTGAAGCCGATATGGATTTCATTGACGAAATAGGTTTGAAGGAACATTTGTCCCCAACACGCGCCAATGGATTGGTATCGATGATAAAAAATATTAAAATGTATGCTTTGGCATTCAACACTAAAAACTAAAATTATGACAGAAGAAATAAACACCGCCGAATTAGGAGAAGCCATCGTA
>RCUJ01001892.1_pt1 | contig 10693 bp, 9 predicted proteins | sample 2166321 | NCBI WGS metagenome assembly RCUJ01 (sample SAMN09932808, study PRJNA488358) | compost metagenome | feature: garden; material: soil; isolation source: compost soil in an enriched community after 118 h of incubation | place: Germany: Experimental Botanical Garden Goettingen | collected... | reverse complement strand
AGGCCAACTGCCCCTCCCGCCGCTGCCGAACCTTCGGCAGCGCGCGGTTCTCCCGACGGTCGATCCACGGCATCACCCAACGACTATGCTGATAGTCCAGTGTGATGACCTGTTGAGGAGAACCGCCATGTCGCGTATCCAGAAACTCACCCCCTGCCTGTGGTTCGACGACCAGGCCGAGGACGCCGCGCACTTCTACTGCTCGGTGTTCGAGCACTCCACCGTCACCGCCATCACCCGCTACGGCAAGGCCGGCTTCGAGTTCCACGGTCGGCCCGAAGGCTCGGTGATGACCGTCAGTTTCGTGCTCGACGGCCAGACCTTCACCGCTCTCAACGGCGGCCCGGTGTTTCGCTTCAACGAGGCGATCTCGTTCCAGGTCAACTGCCACTCGCAGTTTGAAATCGATCACTTCTGGTACGCTCTGTCGGCCGGGGGCGACGAGCAGGCCCAGCAATGCGGCTGGCTCAAGGACAAGTTCGGCCTGTCCTGGCAAATCGTACCGGTGGCGTTGATGGAGATGATGACCGACCAGGACTCCAGCAAGTCCCAACGCGCCATGCAGGCCATGCTCAACATGAAGAAAATCGACATCGCCACACTCGAGCGGGCCTTCAACGACCAGGGCTGAGACGCCCCGGCCACTCGGGGCTCAGCCTGCGACCACAAACACGATGATGGGGCCGCACACGGCCAGCAGCACGTTGGAGATCGCATAACACACGGTAAAGCCGATCACCGGCGTGCTACTGCCGGACTGTTCGATGATTTTGTTCATGGACGCCGCTTCGGTCTGCGCCCCGGCCAGGGCGCCCAGCAGGATCATGGGGTGCAAGCGCAACACATATCGACCGAAATACAGGGCGACCAGAGGCGGCAACAGGGTCACCACCACCCCTGAAAGCAACAATGGCAGGCCATGCTCGCGCATGGCGGTGATGGCCGCAGGCCCGGCCAGCAACCCGATCACGGCGCCAAAGGCGGTCAGGCCGAACTCGGAAAACGCCCATTGCGCGGCCGGGGGCAACGCACCCGTTTCAGGGTGACGGGAGTTGTACCAGCCAATCACCAGCCCCGTCACCAGCACGCCACCGCCGACGCCCAGTTCCACCGGAATCATGCCGACATGGGTCGACAGCAGCCCCAGCAGCGAGCCGATGACCATGCCCAGGGTATGAATGGCGATATCGCTCTTGTAATCCTGCTTGCGGATCCGCCCCAGGCGCGCCGCCAGCGCTTCGACACTGCGAGTGCGCCCGGTCAGGGAAATCACGTCGCCACGGCGCAGAACGGTATTGGGCAACAGCGGCAGTTCGAACGTCTGGCGGGTAATGGCGTTGACAAAACACCCCGGGCGGTCGCCGCCGGTGACCAGGCGCTTGATCTGCTGCAGGGTCTTGCCCGCGAACTCAGCCGAGGTCAGGACAATGTCCGCCTGACGGGTAGCAAACGAAAGCGATAGTGGGTGATCCAGTTCCGGTCCGATCCACTCGTTCAAAGGTCCCACGGCCTCGCGCAGCGCATAGACCCCCAGAATGTCATCCGCCCGCAGGACCAGACTGACATCCCGCTCCAGTACGTGACCGTCGCGCACCACCCGCTCCACTGTCAGGCCCGCGTGCCGCTGTTCGAGCCAGGCAATGGGGTGACCGTCCGCGGGCCCGTTGGCCGCGACCCGGTGGGCACGCACCACCACGCGGGTATAAGGTACGGCGATGACGTCTTCCTCATTGTCGATGCCCAACTCCCGCTCCAGTTCCCGGGCCGAGCTTTTCAGGTCGATCCCCAGCAGGCGTGGCGCAAGACTGCCGACAAACACAATCAGGCCGATGGTGCCGAACAGGTACGTCACCGCATAGGCCACGGCCATATGGCTGTTGAGCAGGTTGCGGGCCGCGGGGTCGAGGGCCAGTTCGTTGATGGCGCTGCTGGCGGTCCCCATGATCGCCGTGTCGGTCAGCGCACCCGCGCCGAGGCCGGCGGTGAAGCCGGCGTCGAAATGGAAGACCGCGTTCATCAGCAGGATCGAGCCCAGTGCCGTCGCACACAGCACCACCGACAGCAACACCAGTTTCAGGGTGCCGCGGTTGAGGCTGCCGAAAAACTCCGGCCCGCTCTTGAACCCCACTGCGTAGATGAACAGTGCAAAGAACACCGATTTGAAGGCTTGTGGCACCTCAATGCCGATCTGCCCGATCAGCAACCCCATCAACAGGGCGCCGGCCACCGATCCGAGGTGAAAGCTGCCCAGCTGAATCCGACCGATGAGCACGCCCAGGGAAATCGCCAGGAACACCGCGATTTCCGGTGACGCTCGTAGCGCACCCAGCAAGAACTCAAGCATTCGAAACTCCCTTTCCGGTTTGATTGAGCACGTCGCGCACCAGGTGGCAACAGAGTCCTGTCGCCGGCCAGTGTAGTCGCTAAATCATTCCGTTCCGGGTTCAGTACTTCCAGAACACCGGCGTGAACAGCACCAGTACCGTCAGGATCTCCAGGCGCCCCAGGAGCATGCCAATGGTCAGCAGCCACTTCGCGGCATCAGGCAAGGTTGAAAAATTACCTGCCGGCCCGATGATCGCCCCTGCCCCCGGGCCCACGTTACACACGGCCGTGGCCGCCCCCGTCAACGCGGTCGTCCAGTCCAGCCCGATGAGCGCCAGCCCCAGGGCAATCACGGCAATGGTGATGGTAAAGAAGAACGAGAAGGTCAACAGCGACCGGACAATCTCCTCGTCAATGGAGTGACCGTTGTACTGCTTCTGAATCACCGCCCGTGGGTGGATCAGTTGCTTGAGGTTGCTCATCAGCAGCGCGGCGGCCACCTGGAAACGAAAGATCTTCAGGCCTCCCGCCGTGGAGCCGGAACACCCCCCCACGAAGGTCAGGTAGAAGAACAGCAGCACGGAAAAGCTGCCCCACAAGGTGTAGTCGCCGACCGCGACCCCCGTGGTCGTGACCACTGACGTCACGTTGACCGCCACGATGCGAAACGCATCCCACCATCCGAAGTCGCTGTGCAGCCACAGCCAGGTCCCGATCGCCAGCCAGGTAGTCACCAGAAACCCGATGAACCCCCTCACCTGCTGATCCTTGAGCAGGGCACCTCGATGGCCGCGCAAGCTCGCGACGTACAACGCGAACGGCAGGCTGCCGAGGATCATGATGACCACCGCCACCCAATGAATCGCCGGTTGGGTCCAGTGCCCCAGGGACGAGTCCGAAGTAGAGAAGCCGCCGGTCGAGATCAGCGACATGGCATGGTTGACCGCTTCGAACGGGGTCATCCCGGCAAGCCACAGCGCCAGCGTGCCAAGGCCGGTCAGGCCCAGGTAAATCCAGACGATGTACGTGGCGCCCACATGGGAGCGTGGCGTCACTTTCTCCGACCAGTCCGACGACTCGGTCTGGAACAGGCGCATCCCGCCCACCCGCAACATGGGCAGAATCGCCACCGCCATGCCGATAAAGCCGATACCCCCGAGCCAATGCAGCATCGAGCGCCAGATCAACAACCCGGGAGAGGCGGTGTCCAGGCCGGTCAGGACCGTGGAGCCGGTGGTGGTAATCCCCGACATCGTTTCAAAGAACGCGTCGGTGTAGCTGATGTGACGGATGAACACCATGGGCAGCGCCGCAAAGGTGCAGACCACGACCCAGCTCGCCGTCGTCAGCAGGTACATGTCCCGGGGGCGCAATTGCACGGTTTCCGGGCGCCCCTTTGCCACCAGCAACAGCCCGCAAACGAAGGTGATCAGGCTCGACCAGAGAAAGGCCGGCAGGTCGTCGCTGCGCTCGTGCGCCACCAGGGTCAGCATGGGGATCGCCATGCTGACAGCCAGCGTTATCAGGAACATGCCCAGGATGAAACCGATAAGCCGAATTGCCGTGCCAGACATCAAACAGACCCGCCAGATAAAAGGCACGCAGTATCAGAGGTCGAACCGTGCGCCCGCGTAAAGTTTCCGTAATTTTTCCCTTGGCTGCGCAGTGCACTCATCACCTGCGCCGGACCACCGGGAGGCATCGGCACCCGCTTCTCAAACAACGATTAACAGTGTAGAAGAGGCGCATGCGTCTCGTTGCCCGCATGTCACGCACGCCACTGCCGTGATGCGCACAATGGAATCCACCCCCATGTCAGACCGCAATGCCGCACAGGCCAAGGGCGTTTCCACACTCCCTTCACCTCGACCAAAGACCCAGGCTGGGGACGCGTCCCCGCGCTTCTGGCGCGATGATGCCCTGCCCTTCATCGAGGCTCGCGCCATCGCCGATGGTCGAGAAGTCTGTTACGCCCGGCATTCCCACGAGCATTTCTCCATCGGTGCAATCACGGCCGGACGCAGCACCTACCTGCATGAGCGCTCGGCCTTCGAAGTTGCAGCCGGTACCGTGGTGCTGATGAACCCCGGCGACGTCCATGCCTGCAACCCCATCGACGACCAGCCATGGGCCTACCGCATGCTGTATGTCGATACGCCGTGGCTGACCGACCTCCAGCATCAACTGGGGTTCAGCGCGGAACTGGATTTTCGCCGTTTTACCGTCACCCATATCGATAGCCGCACCGTGTTCGACGGGCTCAATCGACTGTATGACACCCTGCTCGACGAACAGGCGTCGACCCTGCAAAAACACAGTGCCACGGTAGCGTTCTTTACCGAGGTACAAACCCTGCTCAACCCGGCCGAGGTCCTGGTTCGCGAACCCAACTTCAAGCTCGAACGGGCCGCCGAGTACATCCGCGAGCACTGCACCCAGGCGCTGAAACTGGAGGATATCTGCGAAGCGGCGCAGCTCTCGACGTCGTACCTGATCCGCGCGTTCAAGCAACAGTACGGGATGACGCCCCATGCGTTCCTGGTCAACCAGCGCATCCAGTTCGCCCGCCACCAGTTGCGCCAGGGCAAGCTGATTGCCGACGTCGCGCTGCAAGCGGGGTTCGCCGACCAGGCGCACTTTCAGCGCGCCTTCAAACAGCACCTGGCCGCGACACCCGGGCAATATCGCGGCTAAACCGCCTGAGGCAGCAGCAGATAGCCGGCGCTGAGCGCCAGCAGCAATGCCATCAAGCGGTTGAACAGACGCATGCCACCGGCATTGTTCAGGTAGTGCCGCAAATAGGTACCGGCATAGGCCCAACAGGCGACCGACAGGTAGCAGATCACCAGGTACACCGCCGCAAACTGCCAGACCAGCCGCGCATCCCCGTCAGCGACAAAGGCCCCCATGCCCGCGACACAGGCCAGCCAAGCCTTGGGGTTGAGCCACTGCATCAGCGCCCCGTAGAACATCGTCGGTGCCTTGCCCCCGTCCTTGGTGCCGAGACGGCCATCATCGGTCGCCAGTTTCCAGGCCATGAACAGTAGAAACGCCACCCCGGCCAACTGCACCACCCGGGTCAACGCCGGCCAGCGTTCCAGCAGCTCATGCAAGCCCAACCCCATCAACACCAGCAACAGCACAAACCCCAGGGTGGCCCCCGCCACGTGCCGCTGACTGGCGCGAAAGCCGTACTGCGCCCCCGAACTCAGGGCAACAATGTTCACCGGCCCCGGGGTGATCGACGCGACCAACGCAAACGCGGCCATGGAAATGATCAGACTCATTGCACACCTTCCTTCAGACAACCGGGGACATCCCGGCGCTCAAGGTAGAAGGAGGCCCAGGCAGCTGTATTGAAGAAAACACCCCTTGGCGGATGTCCGCGTTGCAGATCGAACGATCTGTGTCATACGGATGTCACTGACAGTACAACTGCCGCAACACCGATGACGAGCAAACACTGCATCACAAAGGGTAAGCAGCATGGCAAACACCGAAGAGCCCCGTGACCCGAGCCCGATGTCGCCGGGTATGGTCGTCGCCTATGCGATCGGCCTGCCGCTGGCGCTGTTGGACCTGATCTTCCTGCCCGCCGGCACCCTCGCCTGGCGGCCAGGATGGATATTCCTCGGTGTGCTGGTGCTGGGCTTTGGGGTGTCGGCCCTGGTGCTCGCCCGGGTCAACCCGGTGATCTACCGTGCGCGCAGCCGGATTCAGGCGGGCACCAAACGCTGGGACAAAGCGCTGCTGGCGCTCCTCCTGCCGACTCTGGTGGCGATCCTGCCGGTGGCCGCCCTCGATGCCGGGCGGTTTCATGGCTCGGCCGTTCCGGCCTGGGCGGTGCTGGCGGGTTATCTCGGCGTGCTGGCGGGGATCGGTGTGACGGGCTGGGCACAGGCGGTGAATCCGTTCTTCGAACCGGGCGTACGGATCCAGTCCGAACGGCATCAGCGCGTGATTGATGGCGGTCCCTACCGCTTCGTGCGGCACCCCGGGTATGTCGGCGCACTGTTTCTGTTCTTCGGCATGGCGCTGGCGCTGGGCTCGTTCTGGGCGCTGGTGCCCGCCACGCTGGCGGCAGCACTGCTGGTCCTGCGCACGGCCTGGGAGGACCGGTTGTTGCGAGCCGAACTGCCCGGCTATGCCGACTATGCCCTTCAGGTCCGGTGGAGATTGCTCCCCGGCGTCTGGTGAATGATTCCTGCCCGCTGATAGGCTGTAGAGAACCCCTGAGTCCTTCGCTCATCCCGATGACCAGTGCAGCCCACATGATTTCCAGAAGAACAGCCCATGCCCCCTACCCACCTCGACGATCGTAGCCCCTGGCAGGTCTTTCTGGTCTTCCTGCGCCTGGGACTGACCTCGTTCGGTGGCCCCGTCGCCCATCTGGGCTACTTTCGCGCGGAGTTCGTGGTTCGCCGACGCTGGTTGAGTGAGCGCAGCTATGGGGATCTGGTGACGCTCTGCCAGTTTTTGCCCGGCCCCGCCAGCAGCCAGGTCGGCATGGCCCTGGGCCTGTCGCGGGCCGGCTACCGCGGCGCGCTGGCAGCCTGGCTCGGTTTTACCCTGCCCTCGGCACTGCTCCTGATCCTGCTGGCCCTGGGTATTTCCGGTTATGGGGAAGTGCTGCCGTCCGGCACCCTGCACGGCCTGAAAGTCGTCGCGGTGGCCATCGTCGCCCAGGCGGTATGGGGCATGGCGCGCACCCTCTGCCCGGATGTACCCCGCATCACGTTGATGGTGGCCGCGACCTGCCTGGTGCTACTGCTGCCATCGGCCTGGGCACAGGTGGGCGTGATGGCCAGCGCGGGCATCGCGGGCCTGTTGCTGTGCAAGCCCGTACGGGCCGGCGAGCATGAGCCGCTGCCGATCACGGTCAGTCGCCGGGCGGGGGCGCTGTGGCTGACACTCTTTCTGGCCTTGCTGGCGGGCCTGCCACTGTTGGCCGGACTGATGGCCAGTCCGACCCTGGACATGCTGGGTGCCTTCTACCGCAGCGGATCCCTGGTGTTCGGTGGCGGGCACGTCATGCTCCCGCTGCTCCAGGCCGAAGTGGTCCCCACTGGCTGGATCAGCAACGAGACCTTCCTGGCCGGCTACGGTGCGACCCAGGCCATGCCCGGCCCATTGTTCACCTTTGCCGCCTTTCTCGGGGCCTCGATGCACGGCCCGCAGTCAGGCTGGCTCGGCGGCCTGCTGTGCCTGCTGGCGATCTTCGCACCGTCGTGGCTGCTGGTACTCGGCGTCCTGCCGTTCTGGGAACGACTGCGGCGCAACCAAGGCGTGCAAGCGGCGATGCTCGGGATCAATGCCGCGGTGGTCGGCCTGCTGCTGGCCGCGCTCTATCGGCCGGTATGGACCAGCGCCATTGTGCAGCCGGCGGACTTCGGCCTGGCACTGGTCGCCTTGGTGGCGTTGATGTACTGGAAGCTCCCACCCTGGCTGGTGGTCGTGGGTTGCGGCATTGCCGGCGGGCTGTTGAGCCTCATGCCCTGAGCCGCGCGGGGTCTGAGACCCGCCAGGGCACGGTCGCGCTCAGTCCAGCACCGGGACCACGCGCGACGGCTTGACCGATTTGAACGAAAAGCTCGAGTAGATCTCCTTGACCGCCGGCAGGGTTTGCAGCACCTCGCGCGCGAACTCGCCGAAGGACTCCAGGTCCTTGGCCACCACTTCCAGCAGAAAGTCGTAGCGCCCGGAGACGTTGTGGCAGGCGACGATTTCCGGGATTTCCAGCAAGCGCTGTTCGAAGGTCCTGGCCATCTCCTGGTTATGGGACTCCATCATCACGCTGACAAACGCGGTGACGCCGTAGCCCAGCGCCTTGGGCGAAAGCACCGCCTGATAGCCCGTGATCACCCCGCTCTCCTCGAGGAGTTTCACCCGTCGCCAGCACGGCGAGGTGGTCAGGGCAACCTGATCGGCCAGTTCGGCGACCGTCAGTCGGGCATTGCCTTGCAGGGCAATGAGGAGTGCCTTGTCAGTACGGTCCAGGCCAGGGGGCATGTCTTGCCTCTCAATCTTGTTTTTAGGGATGTTTATTCTAAACAACCGTTTATTCGTCGGTTATTTTGGAATTTTTCGCGTTGAGTTTGAGCATAGCATTGTAGGAAATCAGGGAGCGTTGACCATGAACAATAAAAACAATGAGCTTGGCTTTTCTACCCGCGCCATCCATCACGGCTACAACCCGCTGGACAACAACGGCGCACTGATCCCGCCGATCTACCTGACGTCCACCTTCGCCTTCCCCACCGTCGAATACGGTGCCGGGTGTTTTGCCGGCGAAGAGCCCGGGCACTTCTACACTCGCATCTCCAACCCGACCCTGGCGCTGCTGGAGTCACGCATGGCCACCCTGGAAAACGGCGAGGCCGCGGTGGCCTTCAGCTCCGGCATGGGGGCGATTGCCGCGACCTTCTGGAGCCTGCTGCGTCCCGGCGACGAGATCATCGTCAATGGCACCCTTTACGGTTGCACCTTCGCCCTGCTGCACCACGGCATCGGCGAGTTTGGCATCAAGGTGCGCCATGTCGACATGGCCAACCTGGCCGAGTTGCGCGATGCCATCGGGCCCGCGACGCGCATGATCTATTTCGAGTCGCCGGCCAACCCGAACATGCAACTGGTCGATATCGCGGCGGTGGCCGGGATCACCCGCAAGCACCCGGATGTCACCCTGGTGGTGGATAACACCTACTGCACCCCGTACCTGCAACGACCGCTGGACCTGGGCGCGGACGTAGTGGTGCATTCGGCCACCAAGTACCTCAGCGGCCATGGCGACATCACCGCCGGCATCGTGGTGAGCAGCCAGGCACTGGCGAGCCGCATTCGCCTGCAAGGGCTCAAGGACCTGACCGGTGCCGTGATGTCGCCCCAGGACGCCTTCTTGCTGATGCGCGGGCTCAAGACCCTGTCGTTGCGCATGGAGCGCCATTGCAGCAACGCCCAGGTGATTGCCCGGTTCTTGCAGGAACACCCCGCCGTCGAGTCGGTGACGTACCCCGGCCTGCCCTCCTTCGCCCAGTACGAACTGGCGGCCCGGCAAATGAAGTTGCCGGGGGGCATGATTGCGTTCGAACTCAAGGGCGGGCTGCCCACCGGCAAGCGCTTCATGAACGCCCTGCAACTGTTCAGCCGCGCCGTCAGCCTGGGGGACGCCGAATCCCTGGCCCAGCACCCGGCCAGCATGACCCACTCCACCTACACCCCTGAAGAACGCGCCCGCCACGGTATTGCCGAGGGGCTGGTACGCTTGTCGGTAGGCTTGGAAGACTGCGCCGACTTGCTTGCCGACGTCGCCCAGGCCCTCGATGTGTGCGCGTGAGGGAGGTTGAAAATGGCCATGGCTTACCCCGACAACGACAGCGACTTCAGTGATCAGGACCCGCAGGAAACCCGGGAATGGCTCGACGCCCTGGGTTCCACCCTCGACGCCTGCGGCCCGGAGCGCGCCCGCTACCTGCTCAAGCGCCTGGAGGAATATGCCAGGGAACACGGTATCAGCCGCGAGGCCCAGGCCTTTTCCGCCTACCGCAACACCCTGTCCCTGGAGCAACAGGGCAGCTACCCCGGTGATCTGCCGCTGGAAGAGCGCATCACCGGGTTACTGCGCTGGAACGCCCTGGCCATGGTGGTTCGCGCCAACCAGGCCTACGGCGAACTGGGTGGGCATATCGCCAGCTACGCGTCGGCGGCGGAAATCTTCGAGGTGGGGTTCCAGCATTTTTTTCGCGGGGATGGCGACAACGGCCAGCGTAACGCCGACCTGGTGTTTTTCCAGCCGCACTCGGCGCCCGGTGTGTATGCCAGGGCGTTTCTCGAAGGGCGCCTGAGTGAAGAGCAACTGGCCAACTACCGCCAGGAAATCAACGGCCCCGGCCTGTGCTCCTACCCCCATCCGTGGCTGATGCCGGACTTCTGGCAATTCCCCACCGGGTCCATGGGCATCGGCCCCATCAGCGCGGTGTACCAGGCGCGGTTCATGCGCTATTTGCAGCACCGTGGCTTGAAACAGACCGATGGCCGTCACGTCTGGGGCGTGTTCGGCGATGGCGAGATGGACGAGCCGGAGTCCATCGCCGGCCTGTCCCTGGCGGCCCGGGAGCAACTGGACAACCTGACCTTCATCGTCAATTGCAACCTGCAACGCCTTGACGGCCCGGTGCGCGGTAACGGCCAGATCATCCAGGAACTGGAAGCGCTGTTCGCCGGTGCCGGCTGGAACGTGATCAAAGTTCTGTGGGGCTCGGAGTGGGATGCGCTGTTCGCCCGCGACACCGAACATGTGCTGCTCAAGCGCCTGGCGGCGACCCCCGACGGTGAATTCCAGACCCTCGGTGCCCATGACGGCGCGTATAAC
>RCUJ01001890.1_pt1 | contig 10700 bp, 9 predicted proteins | sample 2166321 | NCBI WGS metagenome assembly RCUJ01 (sample SAMN09932808, study PRJNA488358) | compost metagenome | feature: garden; material: soil; isolation source: compost soil in an enriched community after 118 h of incubation | place: Germany: Experimental Botanical Garden Goettingen | collected... | reverse complement strand
GCTGGGTGGAGGCGAAGATCACGTAGCCGAGGATGCTGACCAGGAAGTAGCCGATGTAGGGCTTCACGTAGGACAGCAGGCGGAAGTAGATCTTGAGGCTGGAGGCCTTGCCAGCCTCCTTCGGTACGCCACTCATGAGAGGATGAAACCCGGAATTTTGAAGGGCTGGCATGGTAGCACAGTCACCCGACACCTCCGGTCAGCGCCGGAACACTGCTCCGTATCCGCGCACCTGCACACCGGACTGATGGCCAACGATGACAGACTGATCGGATTTTCGGCATCATGTCAGGCTCCGTTCTGCAAGATCGATCAAGCCTGCCCAGATGCACATGACCAAGTTACCCCAGAGCGACTTCGAACAACTGACCCGAGAAGCCGTTGTACTCGAGGCCGACGGCTTCGGCCCCAAGGTGTTGCACTTGGAGAACGGCCTGTTTCTGAAACTGTTCCGGCGCAAGCGTTGGCTGTCTTCCGCTCTCTGGCGGCCTTACTCCCTACGCTTTGCCGACAACGCCGAGCGCCTACGACGCCTAGGCATACCAACCCTCGAGGTGCGCGCGCTCTACATCATGGAGGACAAGAGTACGACCGGCGTGCTCTACAATCCGTTGCCGGGACTCTCGCTGACGCAACTGGCTCATCGGCCGGCCTTTCACTGGGAAGATATTTTCGCGCTATTGGTTGGATTCATCCGCGACCTTCACCAGAAAGGCATCTATTTTCGCTCGCTGCATCTGGGCAATATCATCTGCACTCCTGAAGGCAAGCTTGGGCTGATCGACATCTCCGACATGCGCTTCATGCGCAAGGCCCTCCCCGAACGCCTGATCAGGCGCAACCTCGCGCACTTCGACCGTTACTTGAAGCGCGAAGGCCTGGACGCTGACTTTCCCGGCGCGCGCTTTCACGAAGCACTGGCCGGCATGCCTGCAAGCAGCTCCCGATAGCCACGGCAGAACTCGTCCCACGCCTGCTCGGGAGCCAGCTGGCGATACTGTCTGGCCGCCAGGGCAGCCTTGTCCCCTGCCAACGATTGCTCGATAGAAGCAACCCAGCCTCCGACATCGCCAGACTCGACGTAGACGCCAGCCTCGCCCAATTGTTCGACAAATACCGGGAGATTGCTGGAAACGACCGGCACTCCGGCCATGACTGCTTCCTGCAGCACCAGCCCCAGCCCCTCACTGCGCGAGGGAATGAGCATGAGATCGAAGGCCCGGTACAGGCGGGCAACATCGGCACGATGACCAGCCAAGGTGACGTGCGCTGCCAAACCGTACTGCTGTATTTTTTCTTCCAGCACCTGCCGCTGCTCACCCTCCCCTGCGATCAACAAATGCAGCGGACATCCTTTTCCCACCATAGCAATCATGGCATCGAGAAGACTGGAATAACCTTTCTCGGGCACCAGGCGTCCCACGGCCCCCAACAGGATGCAATCCTGTCGGGTGAAACCGAGAAGATTTCGCGCCTGCTCCCGCTCAAACAGTGCGCGCTGAAACTCTTGGGGGTCGATGGCTGTACGCAAGGCCATAACCGGCCGCGCCAACTCCTTGTTCAGCGACTCGGCCAAAGTCGCGGAAACGCCAATTAGCTGTAGGCGCTCTTCCGGCAGGCACTTCAGCAACCCGACATCGGCTTTGCGTAGTCGGACTTTCCCATGAAAGACCACAAGCACCCGCACACCTGGAAGCTTGCGCAACACCGGCAACAGCAGGCGGGCAACACCGAGGCCATCCAGCAGTACCACCTTTGCCTCAAGCTTCTGCATTGCGCGCAGAAGACGGGCACGCTCCAGTCTCCGCAAAAGGCCCCAAAGGCCGTGCCCCTTCAGCAGCTTCTTGGGGATTCTCCATTTGCGGACTTGCCCGAACTCATCTCCAAGCCCATCGTCCTTTCCCTGCAGCACCCAGGTATGGATTTTTCCGCCCCCGCCAATCAGGGAAAGAATCTGTCCATGCACCTTATGGATCGAGGCATAGGCGCCTCCACCGGACCACACGACATTAATGACTGTCAAAGTTCCTGCTCCCCACACTCGAGCAATTCCCCGGCTGAGCGACGCTGCCGCAAGTTGCCAGCCATGCACAATCGACAGCTCGAATTACACCCCGCGAAATCCCTGGGCTGTAATGCTCCAGGTGCCCTTGGCAATCAGGTCGTCCGGCTCGACCAGGGAACCCGCCGGGCACGATGGCCAGAAGTCGCCCTTCCAGGTAATGAAGTGGAAATAGGGAAACTCGCGCCCGCCGTCCCTCTCGTTGGTCAGTCGCCCCTGGCGCCAAGTCCAACGTGTGGGGAAATCGAACCCGCCACCCAGCCAGGGGACACGAGCACTCGGCGTGCTGAAGGCCTCGACGAATTCGCTGCGCCGACGCCAGGGATTGAACAGATCCAGCAGCCGCCGCAGGCCTTCCGGCCAGTTCTTGCGGCGAATGAACAGGCGACTGAAGGCCCCCTCGTCGAATGCAAGGTGCTCGGCCTGCTGGAAAGCGCGCTGCCAATCCGGGACCTGCATGAACGCTTCGCGCATGCGCGAACTGTTGCGCAATAGACATAGATGGCCGGAAATGCGACGTTCGTGGGTCGACAGTAGGTCGAAGCGTGCAAGACGTTCGGCACTGAAATAGGCTCGCAGATTGCCGTAAATCAGATCAATGTCGCTGAACCCCCAGAAATCGAAACCCTCCAGACGATCCGCGTGGATATACCCTAGCGCTGGCTTGATATCGCACAATTTGTACGCGCTGCGGGGATTGAACGAAATGCCAAGACGCTCGCTCACCAGCTGGCAATAATCGGCGAATGTCATCGACTCGACCACAACATTAGCCGGCAAATTGTCCGGCACTCCGCAGTCACTGAAGAACAGCCAGTCGATGTCGGGATTATGCCGGCAGCTCTCGAGGAAGAACGGCATCCAGAACGGCCAGCGGCCGAAATACGGAATCAGGAAGCGGATACGCGGAACAGCCACTTAAACCCCCAGCGCCAAGCGCAGTCGGCCCAGCCAGCCCAGGGGCGGGTGCGGGTGTAGCGGCGCCTGCAGAGCCTCGGCGATCCGCTGGCCGATCCGCGCAAAGCTGTATTCGCGCTCAGCCAGGATGCGGCCCTCGGTAGCGATACGGGCCGCCAGTTCAGGCTCGGCACGCAGGCGGGCCAGCTTGCCACGCAACTCGTCGACACTCCGGTACAGCACCAGGTTTTCCATATCGACAAAACCCAGCGCCTTGTTTTCCTCATCGCCCTGGTCATAGGCCAGCAGCACGCAGCCACAGGCCATGGCTTCGAAGTTCTTGATCATGTATTCCCCCATGCCAACATCAGCGCTGACAAAGAAACGGATGCGGTTGAGGGTTTCGCGGTACTCCTCCCCAGACTTGGTGCGCGTCACTACCAGGCTCTCCAGCCGACCCAACTCGTCTAGCAACGCCTTGCGTTCGCTGTAGGCGCCACTTTTGGTGCTGCCGACGAAGGCCAATTCGATATCGCGCTCTCGCTCAAGATCCCGCAGCAGCGTCTGGTCGTAGCCCTTGGGAACGAATACCGCATCGAAGCCTTCCTGCCTGAGACGTTCGCTGACTATGAAGCCAGAACTGAGGACCCGGGCCCACGGCAGGCGCCGGTAGTGCGCGCTGAACTTGCCGGTGTATTTGCAGGGAATGTAGTTTTGGTAGGCATCGTGCTCGAGAATGACCAGATTCGGCAGGCTACGGATAAAGGCGACCTGGCGGACTTCCTGCTTGAAGCGCAGGAAGAAGACGATCCGCTCGTAGCGGTCGACTTCCACTGTGCGGCGAAAATAGTCGCGCAGGTTGGCCTGATCATCTCTGTCGAGCCAGCGCACCTCACACTCGCAGTGTGCCGCGATACCGTCGTACAAGCGGTCAAGAATGACCCGCTGCTCCTTCTGTACCAACAAGAGGACTTTCATGCAGCTCCCGTAATCGAGCCCATCGCGCGGCAGCCCGCGCTTTAGCCCATGATCGTGAAGTTCCAAGCGGTGCGTCCGGGTTAAGCGTTGATCTGCCACGCACGCAGTAGCGGCAAGGCCCGGAAGGCTGCACGCGCGGCATCATCGCTGAAGCACTGCAGCAACCGTTTTTCCATCCCCGCCTGATCGGCCGGAGCCCTCCTGACCAATTCACGAGCCAGCGACTCCGCATCCCCCAAGGGAAACAGCCCCCCGACCTCCTCGACCACCTCGCGCCCCCCACCGCAATCCGAGCAGATCAGCGGAACGCCGGCGGCCATGGCCTCCAGCAGCACCATCCCGAAGGGCTCGTGGTTGGAGGTCAGCACGAAGACATCGAAGGCCTTGAAATAGCGCCGCCCCTGTGGCACCTGACCAAGAAAGCGCACCCGCTCGGCCACCTCCAGCTCCTGGGCCAATTGGCGGAGCGACTGCTCCAGACGGCCGCTGCCCAGGATCGCCAGCAGGCTGCCGGCCGGGAGTTGCGGCAATGCCTGGGCGAAGCCGCGGATCAGGGTGGCCTGGTCCTTGTCCGGGTGCAGGCGACCGACGTTGCCGACCACCCAGGCATCCTGCGGCAAACCCAGCACCTCGCGGGCCTGTTCGCGGGAGACCTGCTCGGCCTGCACCGCTTCGATATCGATGCGATTGTACAAAGTCTCGATGCGCTCCGGCTCCCAGCCCGGCAGATGGCTGCGCATCTCGTCGCGCACGGCGTTGGAGACGCCGAGCAGCAGCAGGCGCTGGCGGAAGCGGTTGATGAACAGGCGGCGCATGAAGCGGCTGTAGACGCCGAAGGCGTGGTGCACCCCGATCACCGGCAGGCGGGTGGCCAGCAGGGCGATGTAGATCGGCTTGAAGCGATGAGCGATGCAGAAGCGGAAATCGCGGCCGGCGATGATCTTGCGCAGCCTGCGCATGGCATCCAGCTTGAGGCCACGCACGTCCTTGCTGTCGTAGCCGAGGAAGATCACCTCGTCCGAGGCCGAGCCGCGCTCGGCCTCGGCGCTCGGCGCACCGGTCAGGTAGACGGTGCAGACCTTGTACGGCGTGCCCTTGAACAGCACGGCGTATTGCCGCGCGCAATCCAGGAACGGGCCGTCGTAGCCGTGGCAAAACTGCAGCACCCACGGCAGTCCGTCGGCTCGCACCTCAGACGGAGTCATACCCATCCACCCCGTCCTTCACCACCAGAATGTCTTCCATGATCAGGTACTGCAGGTCCGAGCCGAAGAACATGTTCAGCGCGTCGGTGGGCGAGCAGACCATCGGTTCGCCGCGGCGATTCAGTGAGGTGTTCAGCGACACGCCGTTGCCGGTGAGCTTTTCCAGCTCGAGCATCAGGTCGTACCAGCGCGGGTTGTGGCGGCGCTCGAGCACCTGGGCACGCGAGGTACCGTCCTCGTGGACCACTTCCGGCACGCGGCTCTTCCACTCCTCGTTGACCTCGAAGGTGAAGGTCATGAACGGGCTGGGATGGTCGACCTTGAGCATCTGCGGCGCCACAGTGTCGAGCATCGATGGGCAGAACGGCCTCCAGCGCTCGCGGAACTTGATCTGCTCGTTGATGCGGTCGGCCACGCCGGCCGCGCTCGGGCAGCCGATGATCGAGCGGCCGCCGAGGGCGCGCGGACCGAACTCCATGCGGCCCTGGAACCAGGCCACCGGGTTGCCGTCGACCATGATCCTGGCGATGCGCTCGGCGGTGTTGTCGATGCGCTGCCACTTGGGCGCGTTCGGATGACGGGCGCAGGCGGCGATCACGTCCTCGTTGGAGTAGGCCGGGCCGAGGTAGACGTGCTCCATCTTCTCCACCGGCACGCCGCGGGCCACCGACACGTAGGCGGCGGCGCCGACCGCGGTGCCGGCGTCGCCGGAGGCCGGCTGGACGAACAGTTCCTTGACCTCGTCGCGGGCGATGATCTTCTGGTTGAGCTTGACGTTCAGCGCGCAGCCGCCGGCGAAGGCGATCTTGCCGGTCTGCTTGATGATGTCGCCCAGGTAGTAGTCCATCATCTCCAGCGCCAGCTTCTCGAACAGCGCCTGCATGCTGGCCGCGTAGTGGATGTACGGATCGTCGGCGATGTCGCCCTCGCGCTTGGGTCCCAGCCACTCGATCAGCTTGGGCGAGAAGTAGTAGCCCTTGCCGTTTTCCTTGTAGCGGCGGAAGCCGATGACGTTGGCGTATTCGGTGTTGATCACCAGCTCGCCGTTCTCGAACTTGGCCAGACGCGAGAAGTCGTACTTGGCCGCGTCACCGTAGGGCGCCATGCCCATCACCTTGAACTCGCCGTCGAGCATCTCGAAGCCGAGGAACTCGGTGATCGCGCCGTACAGGCCGCCCAGCGAATCCGGGTCGTAGAACTCCTTGATCTTGTGGATCTTGCCGTTCTCGCCGTAGCCGAAGAAGGTGGTGGCGTACTCGCCCTTGCCGTCGATGCCGAGGATCGCGGTCTTCTCCTTGAAACCGGAGCAGTGGTAGGCGCTGGAGGCGTGGGCCAGGTGGTGCTCGACCGGCTCGAGCTTGACCTTCTTGAGGTCGAAGCCGAGCTGCTGCAGGCACCACTGGATGCGCTTCTTGTAGCGATAGTAGCGACGATTGCCGAACAGGATGGCGTCGAGGGCACGATCCGGAGCATAGGCGTAGCGCTTGGCGTACTGCCAGCGCGCCTTCTCGAAGATGCTGATCGGCGCGAAGGGAATGGCCACCACGTCGACGTCTTCCGGCTTGATGCCGGCCTGCTCCAGGCAGAACTTGGCCGACTCGTAGGGCATGCGGTTCTTGGCGTGCTTGTCGCGCACGAAGCGCTCTTCTTCGACGGCGGCGATCAGCTTGCCGTCGATGTAGAGGGCCGCGGACGGGTCATGGCTGAGGGCGCCGGAAAGGCCGAGGACGGTCAATGCCACAGATGTTTCCCTCTATCTATTCAGGGCAGGTGCCGGGCACCTGCGGTAAACGTTGGTCGAGCAACCGGTACAGGGCCGAGTCGGCCGGCCAGTTGCGCAGAAAGCGTGCGCGGTCTTTCGCGTAGGCGCGGGCGAAGCGCCGCGGGCAGCGGTGCTGGCGCATGGCGTCGAGGTCGATCAGCGCCCAGCGGCCGTCCTGCCAGAGCAGGTTGGTGCCCTTGAGGTCGCCATGCCCGATACGCTCGCGCAACAGCGCGGCGAACAGCCGATCCAGTGCCTGCAGCTCCGCCTCGGGAGGAGCACCGTCCACATGAGCCGCAAAGCGGGTGAGTATATCCTCTCCGGCGGCATGCTCGGTAATCAGCCAGGCGCGCCCGCGCAGGCCAAAGCGTCGGCTTTCCAGCATGGCCAGCGGCCGCGGGGTGGTGATGCCGAGGAAGTCCAGGCGATTACCCTCGACCCAGCTGTGCCAGGCGCGACTGGGGCGCCAGCAGCGCTTGAGCCAGTGACCCAGGCCCTTGATGTTGTAGCGCTTGATCACCAGCGGCCGGCCGGCCAGCTCGACGCGCGCCACGGTGGCGCTGCCGCCCTGCTTGAGCGAGACGCCGACGGCGATGGTCGCATCCACGTCGCGCAGCAGCGGCGCCAGCGCCGCCTCCTGATCGCGGCGCACGATGCGCAGCCCCGTGCGGCTGCGCTGCACGCTGAACAGCGTGCAGTCGCGGCCAAGCTTGTTCAGGTAGTCGCGCAGGCGCCAGCGGCGCACCTGTGCGGTCGGCGCGCGCAGATCCAAGGCGCTCAGCGCGTGCGCGGAATTGGCCTGCTGGTAGTGGACCAGCAACTGGTCGATGAACGGCGCCAGCTCGGCCGGCAGTTGGGCGAAGAACACGCCGAGATTCTGCAGGACCTGCGCGCGGGCCAGCGGCTGGCCGGCCAGTTGCGCGCGAATGCCGCCGCCGTCGATCAGGTACAGCTGGCCGTCGCGACGCAACAGATTGTCCAGGTGCAGGTCGTCCTGCCACAGGCCGCGCGCGTGCAGGCGGCCGATGGCGCCCAGCGCCTCGCCCAGTACCGCCTCCTGCGCAGCGGACAGCAGCGGCTGCTCGGCTACGGCCTGCCAGACGTCGCCGAGGCTGACCGCCTGATCAATAAACTCGAACAGCAGCCAGCCACCCTCGCCCACCGCCAGGCCTTCGGCCAGCAGCGCGGGGGTATTGAGACCCTGCTCGCGGAGCAGACGTGCGCCTTCCAGCTCGCGGGCGTGATGGCGCTCGGCCCTGGGGCCGACCAGCAGCTTGGCCAGCACGCGGCGGCCCTGCCACTCGGCCTCGCCGACGTAGCGCTGGCCGGGCAGCACGCGCAGCAGGCTGAGCAGGCGCAACTCGCCACCCGGCAGCTCGATGCTCAGTGGCAGCGCCGGGCTGCGCCCGGCCGCAGCCAGCTCGTTCAGGCGCATCGCTTGCCCTCCCCCACGCGGCTGCTCATTCGCGCCCCGCGAAGAAAGCGAGGATCTTGCGCACTCGTCGCTTGTCGTTGGCCGACAGGCGCTGGCGGCCGCGGTACTGCAGGTAGAAGCGCAGGCGGCGGGTGCTCGACAGGTGGTACTTGGCCACCTTGTCCAGGCAGGCGAGGTCCTTGATGATCCGGTAGTCGAGCAGCGGCCCCCACCAGAAGCTGCCGGTCGGGCAGTCGATCAGGTACAGCTCGCCACTCTGGTCGACCAGCAGGTTGCGCCACTTGAGGTCGTTGTGGGCAAAGCCGTGCTGGTGCATGCGCCGGGTTGCCTCGGCCAGCTGGCGGCTGACCTTGTCTAGCCAGTCGTGCTGCTGCAGGCGCGGATCGTGGTTGCGGGCCAGCGCGGCGAGATCCTCGGTGCCCGCCAGCTCGGCGGTGATCAGCGCGCCGCGGACGAAGCTGCCGAAACGGCGCTCCAGCCCCCAGGCCACCACCGGGGCGGTGGGAATTCCCCACTGGGCGAAAAGGCGCAGGTTCTGCCACTCGGCCTTGACCCGCGGCCGGCCCAGCCAGCGACGCAGGCCCTTGCCGGCGCCCCAGTACTGCTTGACGTAGTAGCGCCGCCCGGCGATTTCGACGCGCAGCACCTTGGACATCTGGTCGGCGGCGATCCACTCCCCCTCGAGGGCGAACACCCGATCGAGATCGGCAAATGCCTCACACGCCGCTGCGGGCAGCTCGGCCGCCAGCTGCCAGTGGCTCATGCCGAGGCTCCCGGGGCGTACTTGCGCAGGTAGCGGGCATGCAGTCTGGCCGCCTTGCGCTCCAGCCAGCCCAGCAGGGCGGCCTCGCCCTGCAGGGTTTCGCGCAGCGGGCGCTGGAAATAAGACTTGAGAAAGCGCAGTGCATCGCGACGGGTCAGGCCGATGTCCAGCGCCGAGAAGTACAGCGCCGCCAGGTCCTTGTTGCGCCAGCGGGTCGGCACCTGAGCACGAGTCTGCGCGCGGTGCAGGTCGATCACCGACAGGCGGAAGTCGTCCGCGGTCACCACCTTGTCGGTATGCAGCAGGAAGTGGCAGATGTAGCAGTCGCGGTGGTTGACTCCGGCGCGGTGCATGGCCCCGAGCATCTCGGCGACCCGCTGGATCAGCGCACGCTTGAGGCGCGGCTCGGGCGGCGTGTCGCGCCAGTCGCGGCTGAAGTCTTCCAGGCTGACGGTGGGCGCCAGCTCCTCGGTGATGATGAAAGAGTGCTGGGCGGCCGGATTGCGGCCACGCTCGCCGAAGGCCACGGCGGTCATGGTCGGCACGCCGGCCGCGGTGAGGCGCTGGATGGCGGCCCACTCCTGGGCGGCGCCGAGCACCGGCAGCTTGGCGCTGAGCAGGTTCTTGACGATTTCGCCCCAGCCGATGCCGCGGTGGATCTTGACGAAATAGCCGCGTCCGGCCACTTCGGTGCGCAGGGTGCGGCGGCCTTCCAGCTCGCGATAGACCAGGCCCTCGAGGCGCTCGACCTCGGCGAAGGCGTCACGGCCGGCCCACAGGCTCTTGAACGGCTCGGCGAGGATCAGTTGCATCGCAGCGCTCCCGCAGGGGCGAATTTATTCGCCTGCAGAGGCTCGACAAGGCGAATGAATTCGCCCCTACGGATCATGTTCATGCCTGCCCTCCCAGGATCACGTCAGCGGCGCGCTGCGGCATGGAATACAGGTCGGCCGTGTCGGCATAGGCCAGGCCGTTGGCGGCCCAGCGGGAGCGGGCGGCATCGTCGGCCAGCATCTCGGCCAGCATGCGGTTGAGTTGCTCCTGTGCGAACGGACTCGACACGACCCGGCCGCAGTCGGCGTCGCTGATGTAGTGGGCGTAGCCGCAGACATCGGTGACCAGCACCGGCAGGCCGGCGACCAGCGCCTCGAGCAGCACGGTGCCGGTGTTCTCGTTGTAGGCCGGATGGATCAGCAGGTCGGCGCCGAGCAGGAAGCGCGGGATGTCGCTGCGCCCCTTGAGGATCTGCACCCGCTCGGACACGCCGAGCGCCTTGGCCTGCAACTGGAAGGAGCGGGGGTCGTCCTGTCCCACGGCGATCAGCCGGGTGCGCTGCTGCAGCTCGCGCGGCAGGCTGGCCAGCGCCTTGAGGCTGCGATCCAGGCCCTTGGTCTTGAAGCCGGAGCCGATCTGCACCAGCAGCAGGTCGTCGTCGGTCAGCGCGAACTCGCGGCGGAACTCGGCGCGGATCTGCGCGGCATTGGCCGGCGCGCGGCGATCCTGGGCGATGCCCGGCGGCAGCAGGTGGAAGCGCGCGGCCGGGGTGGCGTAGTGCCTGACGAACAGCGGCTGCTGCACCTCGGAGATCATCAGGATCT
>RCUJ01001881.1_pt1 | contig 10737 bp, 12 predicted proteins | sample 2166321 | NCBI WGS metagenome assembly RCUJ01 (sample SAMN09932808, study PRJNA488358) | compost metagenome | feature: garden; material: soil; isolation source: compost soil in an enriched community after 118 h of incubation | place: Germany: Experimental Botanical Garden Goettingen | collected... | reverse complement strand
CGGCGCGGCCTTCTTCGATGTCCATGCCGTTTTCCGCCACATTGCTGTTGGAACCGACCGACACGTACAGCTTGCTGCCGTCGGCGTTGGCGATCAGGTTCTTGGTCCAATGGTGGTTGATGCCGGCGGGCAGGTCGGTCACGCGCACGCCGGGGGCGGTGATCTGCGTCTGGCCCGTTTCGTACGGAAAGCGCAGCACGGCGTCGGCGTTGGCCACATAAAGCTGATTGCCGATCAAGGCCATGCCGAATGGCGAATTCAGGTCTTGCAGCAATACGCTGCGGGTTTCGGCCACGCCGTCGTGGTCGGCATCGCGCAAGAGAGTGATGCGGTTGGCGCTGGGCGTCTTGGCGCCGGCGCGCTTCATGACGATGCCCGCCGCCCAGGCCTTCAAGCCGCCACCGGCGCCTTCGGGCTTGGGCGGGGCATTGGTTTCGGCGACCAGCACGTCGCCGTTGGGCAGCACATAGAGCCAGCGCGGATGATCCAGGCCGCTGGCGTAGGCATTCACGGCCAGGCCGGCGGCGGCCACGGGCTGCGAGCCCGGTGCCCAGCCGACGGCGCGGGCGGTGTTGACGGTGGGGATCAGGGTGGTATTGGGGGCGGGCAGCGTGGGTGCAGGACCCATGCCCGCTTCCACGGGCAAGGTGGCCATTTCGCCGCAGGCGGCCAGGGCGCCTAGCGCGGCAAGCGCCACGCTGGCCGCCAGGGCACGCGCGATTCGCGAGGGGGGCATGAGGCGACTCCAAGGCGTTTGGATTGCCCCATCATACTCACCCGCGCGGGTCGCGCGGCCGGACCGATCAGTCGTCGAAGCGGCTGCGCGTGACGGCGCCGGACTGCGGGTCAACGTAGAGCTTCACGCGCTGGCCTTGCGGGTCGTAGGCCTTGACCTCGTAGCCGTGTTTGCGCGAACGCTCGATCTCGGAGATGTTGCGGTAGCCTGCGGCTTCCATCTTGTCGTAGACCTGGCGGATGGTCAGCATCGGTGCGGCGGGGGTGACGGCGGCGGGCGCGGCGGGCGCCGGCGCGGCGGTCTGCGCCTGCACGGCGGTGCCGGCGACCAGGGCGGAAGCGCCAATTGCCAATGCGGCCAAGGTTTTCTGAATGCGCGTCATGATGGGTAGCTCCTAGCGGTAATGGAAAGGGTAGGGGTAAAAGTGTGTGGAAAAGGTAGTGAGAAAATCAGGTCGTTTCGTTGACCCTGTGGCCATTATTGGGTTCGCCGCATGAACCTTTTCTGAAGCCTTTGTTCATGTGCGGTTCATCGGCGGCGCGGTATAAATGGCGGTCGATCCCCATATTTTTCAAAGGTCCTGCATTGCGGCAACCCCCTTTCATCCGGCGTAAACGCGGCGGCATTCTGCTGTCGGGCTGCGTGCTGGCCTTGGCGCTGATGGCGGGTCCGGTCAGTGGCCTGGCCGACGATAATGACCACGAACGCGCGCGCCAGGCGCTGGAAGCCGGCAAGGTGCTGCCGCTGGGCGCGGTGCTGGATATCGTTGAACGCGAGTTCCCCGGGCAGGTGGTCAAGGTGGAATTCGAAGAGGACGATGACGAATTCATCTACGAGATCCGCGTGCTGCAAAGTGGCGGCGGCATCCTGAAACTGAAGGTCGACGCGCGCGACGGCACCTTGCTGGCCGTGAAGGGGCGCGACATCAAATTCAAGGGCAAGGACTGATGCGCATCCTGGTGGTGGAAGACGAGCCCACGCTGGCCGCCCAGTTGGCCGATGCCCTGCACGCGGCGGGCTACACGGTGGACAAGGCCAGCGACGGCGAATCCGCGCGTTTCCTGGGCGACGTCGAAGCGTTCGACGCCGTGGTGCTGGACCTGGGCCTGCCCGTCATGGACGGCCTGACCGTGCTGAAGCAGTGGCGCGCCGCGCAGCGCAACATGCCGGTGCTGATCCTGACGGCGCGCGACAACTGGCATGAGAAGGTGGCGGGCATCGACGCCGGCGCGGACGACTACCTGACCAAGCCATTTCACATGGAAGAGCTGCTGGCCCGCGTGCGCGCGTTGTTGCGCCGCAGTACGGCGCATGCCAGCGCGCAGTGGCGTTGCGGCCCGCTGATGCTGGACACGCGCCAGGCCAAGGCCACCGTCGATGGTCAGGCGCTGTCGTTGACCAGCCACGAATTCAAGGTGCTGTCTGTGCTGATGCAACGCGCGGGCGAGGTCGTGTCGCGCACCGAATTGATCGACCACATCTACGCGCAGGACTTTGACCGCGACTCCAACACCATCGAGGTCTTCATCGGCCGGCTGCGCAAGAAGCTGCCGCCCGACACCATTGAAACGGTGCGCGGGCTGGGCTACCGGCTGGCGGCGCGCGGATGAAGCCGGCGCGCGCCGGCATGCTGGGCTCGCTGCGCTTGCGGCTGCTGGCGGGCACCCTGGCCTGGATCGTGGGGTCGGTGGTGCTGGCCGGCTGGGGCTTGGCCAGCTTGTTCCGCCAGCACGTCACGCAGCAGTTCCAGGCCGAACTTGCCCTGCATTTGAATCAACTGACCGCCGCCGTCAACGTCGGCGCGGATGGCCGTCCGGTGGTGTCTCCGCCGCTGAGCGACCCCCGGCTGGAGCAGCCCTTGTCGGGCCTGTACTGGCAGGTGGACAGGCTGGCGGATGGCGGGCGTCCGGCCGCCATCGGCGTGGCGCGCTCGCGCTCGTTGTGGGACCAGACCTTGCCCGTGCCCGTGCCCGCGCCGTCGGCGCTGCATGCCACCGATTCCGGTGATCAAACTTATGACACGACGGGGCCGGCCGGACGCGAGCTGACGGCGTTGGCGCGCACCTTGAAACCCGCCGAGGAAGACGCCGCGCCCTTGCGCCTGGTGGTGGCCGCCGACCGCCGCGTGCTGGCCGAGCCCATCGGCCGGTTCAACGGCATGCTGGTCATGGCGCTGGGCGCGTTGGCTGCCGGGCTGACGGTGGCGGCGGTGGTCCAGGTGGTGGTGGGCCTGCGGCCCTTGGCGCGCTTGCGGCAACAGTTGGCCAGGCAGAACGCGGGCAGCAGCCGCATCGACGGCCGCTATCCCAGCGAAATCCAGCCCCTGGTGGACGACTTCAACCAGGTGTTGGCGATGAACGCCGAGATCGTGCAGCGCGCGCGCACGCAGGCCGGGAATTTGGCGCATGCGGTCAAGACACCGCTGACCATCCTGGCCAATGCCGCCTCGCGCGAGGCCAGCGTGCCGGCGTCGCTCGTGAACGAGCAGGTTGCCATGGCAAACCGCCAGATCGACCACCACCTGGCACGCGCCCGCGCCGCCGCCTCATCGGGCGCAGCGGATGGGCGCGCGCCGCTGCGCCAGGCGACGGAAGGGCTGGTGCGTGTCATGCAGCGCTTGTATGCCGAACGTGGCCTGCACATCGAGATGCAGGGCTTGTCCGACGCGCTGGTGTTTCGGGGCGACCCGCAGGACTTGCAGGAAATGCTGGGCAATGTGCTGGACAACGCCTGCAAATGGGCGCGCAGCCAGGTGCGAGTCACGGGCGAAATGCCCAACGCGGGGCATTTGCTGATGCACATCGACGACGACGGCCCGGGCATCGACGACCATGCGCGCGAACGGATCTTTCTGCGCGGCGTGCGCATGGACGAGCAACTGCCCGGTTCCGGGCTGGGCCTGGACATCGTGCGAGACCTTGCCGGCACCTATGGCGGCGAGGTGCACGCGGGGCGTTCGCCGCTGGGCGGGCTGCGCGTCACCCTGCGGCTGCCCACGGCCTGAGCTTTTACTTCACCAAGGTCACCGGCACATCCGTCAGTTGCAGCACCTGGTTGGCGACCGAGCCGAGCAGGATGTTGGCCAGCGTGCCGTTACCGCGCGTACCCATGACGATGCGGGCGCAGCCGTGGTCGCGCGCGTAGCCGGCGATTTCGGTGGCGGCGTGGCCGAATGCGGTGTGGGTGGTGTAGTGGGTGCCGGTCACGTCCAGCAGTTCGCGGGCTTCCCGCGTGGCCTCCTGGCCTTGGCGGAGGTAGTACTCATCGATCATGTCTTGCGTGATCAAGCGCGACAGGCCGACGCGCCCGTGCGTGGGTGTCTGGATGTTAAGCAGATGGACGCGCGCGGCGGGCGCGCCCTGGGCCAGTTCGCGGGCATACAGCGCGGCGCGGTTGGCATTGTCGGAGCCGTCGACGGGGACAAGAATGTTCAGCATGATTGCTCCTTGATGCGTTACTTGACCAGCGTGACGGGCAGGTCCGTCAGATGCAGGACGCGGGTGGCGATAGACCCCATGAACAGCGACGACACCGAGCCCAGCCCGCGCGACCCCATGTAGATTTCATCGGCGTTGGATTCACCCGCCACGCGGACGATGGTTTCCGCGGCTTCGCCGATTTCAACGCGGGCATCGAACGGCACCCCGGCTTTGGACAGCAGGTCGCTGGCGGCTTGCAGCGCGGCGGCGCCTTCGTCCTGGTAGTAGGCATCGATATCGGCCTGCGACAGGCCGCGGCCGATCTTGCCCGATTGCAGCGGAATCTGCACTGTCAGCAGCGCCACCCGTTCAACCGGGTCATACGCGCGCGCCGCCAGTAAAGCTTGCACGGCATGCAGCGAGGGCTGCGAACCGTCAACGGGGATCAGGATGCGTTTCATGCGCGTCTCCTTTGTTGTTATGCGAGCCTGGGTAGGCGGGTCGTTCTACTGTATTCGAATTGTTTTCCAGTATCTGCCCCTTTCGCCGGTTTCGCCGACCGAAAGATGCGCTGGATCAACCCCCGTTCACAATGTGGCGACTAACGCCAGCGTTCGGGCGTTTCCCCAATGTCCAGGCCCGGCGCCAGCAGCTTGCTGGCCAAGGCCGCCAAGGTGGGCGCATGGCCGGTGGTTTCCAGCCGCAGCGCGCCCGCGCCGTCGGTGCGCAACAGGCCATGCTGGTGCAGTTGATGCTTGAGCCAGCGCGCCACGGGGGCGCCCGTTTCCAGCAAGGGCACGTCGGGTCCTGCCGCCGCCTGGATCGCATCGCGCAAAAAGGGGAAATGGGTGCAGCCCAGCACCAGCACGTCGGCGCCCGCTGCGCGCAAGGCGGCCACCGGCCCGCTCACGGCCGCGTCGACTTCAGGGCCGGACAACTTGCCTTGCTCCACCAGCCGTACCCATTCCGGGCAGGGATGCAGCACGATGCGCACCTCGGGCGCTTCGCGCTGGACCAGGGTGGCGAACTTGGGGCTGGCCAAGGTGCCGGTGGTGGCGAACACGCCCACCACGCCGCTGTGCGTCAGGTGCGCGGCGGGTTTGATTGCCGGTTCCACGCCGATGATGATCAGGTCGGGATGGCGTTGGCGCAGCGGCGCGATGGCGGCGGCGGTCGCCGTGTTGCAGGCGACCACCATGGCCTTGGCCTGGCGCGAGACGAAGTAATCCGCCATGGCGTAGGCACGATCGAGGACGAACGCCTGCGTCTTGTCGCCATATGGCACATGCGCCGAATCGGCCACGTACAGCAACTGTTCTTGCGGCAGCGCCTCGCGGATGGCGCGCAGCACGCTTAGCCCGCCCACGCCGGAGTCGTATACGCCGATCAGGGAATCACTGGACATGATGAGAATGCCCCTCGTCCAGGCCCTCGGCGCGATGGCGGCGCACTTCGTCGATCAGTTTGCGCGTGGCGCCCGACAGCGGCGCATCGCGCCAGATCAGGTTCAAGCCGGCGCGCAACGCCACGGGGCCGGTCACGTTCACGTACACCACGCCTTCGATGTTGACCCGCCGCAAGGACGCGGGCACCAGCGATACGCCCAGGCCCGCCGCCACCAGGCTCAGCGTGGACAACATGCGCGGCGCTTCCTGCACCACGCGCGGGCTGAAGCCCGACGCGCTGCACGCCGTGATGATGGCGTCATACAGGCCGGGGCCGCTGTGGCGGCGATACAGAATCAGCGATTCCTCGGCCAGTTCCGACAGCGCAATCTGCCGCCGATCGCGGCCCTTGACGAAGGGGTGGTCCGCGGGAAAGGCGGCCAGCATGGTTTCTTCCAGCACGGTTTCCTCGGACACGCCCGGCGTGGTCAGGACCGTGCCCCGAATGAAGGCCACGTCCACGCGGCCTTCGCTGACCGCGTCGCGCAGTTCGCCCGTGCTGCTTTCTTCCAGCACCAGCCGCACGTTGGGCGCGCTTTCGCGAAAACGCCGGATGACCGACGGCACGAAAGGATGGAACGCGGCCGACCCGGTAAACCCCACCGTCAGCCGGCCGGCTTCGCCTTGCGAGACGCGGCGCACCCCGTCCACGGCCTGGTCCACCAGCGCCAGGATGTTGCGGGCGTCTTCCAGTAACGCGCGGCCGCTTTCGGTAAGTTCCATGCCGCGCGGCAGCCGGTTGAACAAGGTCACGCCCAGTTCTTGTTCCAAGACGCGAATCTGCTGGCTAAGGGGCGGTTGGCGGATGCCCAGCCGCGCCGCGGCCTTGGTCAGGTGGGCCTCTTCGGCGACGGCCAGGAAGTAGCGCAGCAGGCGGAGATCAACTGATGCCATATGCAGTGAATATGAGTGGTGGTGGGGTCATATATTAGACATTATCCGAGTCGAAGAGTAGGCTCCCGCTTTGTTATTTCCGCTGTGCTCGGCAACGCGCCAGCCCTTGCCCGCCGGTTTCGCACCGGCTCTTCATCCCATGAATGCAGCACCCTCCACCCTTGAGGCCGCCAACCGGCCGCCACCCACCTGTGGGCAGTTGTTCACGGGCTTTCTCATGCTGGGCCTGACCGCTTTCGGCGGGGCGCTACCCCTGGCGCGCCGCATGGTCGTTGAAAAGCACGGTTGGCTCAGCGGCGCTGAGTTTACCGACCTGCTGGGCCTGTGCCAGTTCCTGCCGGGCGGCAACATCATCAACCTGTCTGTCGCGCTGGGGATGAAATTTCGCGGGCCGCGCGGCGCGTTCGCGGCCTTGATGGGGCTGATCCTGGCGCCGTCGGCCATCGTCATCCTGTTGGGCATGGTGTACGACCGCTTTCAACACGACCCGCATATCCAGCACCTGTTCGCGGGCCTGGCGGCCGCGGCGGCGGGGCTGCTGATTTCGATGGCGGTGAAGATCGGCGTGCCGGTCATCAAGCGTCGCGACTGGCTGGCGGGCGTGGTGGCCACGCTGTGCTTCGTGGCCATTGCCGTGCTGCGCATTCCGCTCTTGCCGACCATGGCGGTGCTGACGCCGTTGAGCATCCTGCTGGTCTGGAGGCAACGTCGATGATCCATACCCTGATTGCGCTGGCCCTGATCTTTTCCCAGCTTTCCGTGCTGGCGTTCGGCGGCGGCAACACCATCCTGCCCGAGATGCAGCGGCAAGTGGTGGACGTGCATGGCTGGATGAGCGCCGCCGATTTTTCCGCGCTGTTCGCGCTGGGCCAGGCCGCGCCCGGCCCCAACCTGATGGTGGTGACGCTGGTGGGCTGGCACGTGGCCGGGTGGTGGGGCATGCTGGTGACCACCATCGCCAAGTTCGGCCCGTCGTCGCTCATCACCATCCTGGCGCTGGGCTTGTGGGAACGCTTCAAGGACCGCCCGTGGCGCGGCGTGATCCAGGCGGGCATTTTTCCGATGACGGTGGGCCTGGTGGCCGCCAGCGCGGCGCTCATCACCGAGGCCTCGGTGCATAGCTGGCTGCTGGGCGCGATCACGGCGGTGGTGGCCGTGCTGGGCAGCTCGACGCGCATCCATCCCTTGTGGTTATTGTTCGGCGGCGCGCTGGTGGGTTTGCTGGCGATCGGTTAGCGTTGGGCTCTTGCCGCACGTGGGAGCCTTCGCACGTGGCCTCGCTGGAGCCTTCATGACCAAGCCGATTCCGGACGAACCGCCGCCCGACGACGCCGCCACGGCCATCGACCGCTTGCCTTTCTTTCACGCGCATCGGCGCCTGGTGCTGTGTGGCCTGCTGTTCCTGGCGGTGGGCGCCGGCTCTTACGCTTGGAGTCGTTCCGCCAGCCTGGCGCTGCTGCTGGGTTTTGATGCCGCCGCACTGGTGTTCCTGGTGCTGACGGCGCGGGTATTCGGCCAGGCCAGCGCGGCGTCCCTGCACGTGCGCGCCAAGCAGCAGGACGTGGGCCGTGTCGGCGTGTTGTGGAGCAGCGTGGCGCTGTCCTGCATGGTGCTGATGGCGCTGTGGGTCGAGCTGCATGGCGAAAACAGCCCGGGCGGCGCGTTGGCGGTGTTGGCGGCCGGCGCAACCATCGTGCTGGCGTGGCTCTACATGAACATGATCTTCGCGCTGCACTATGCGCATGGCTATTACGGCCATCGCACGGGGGCGCACAAGGGGCTGGATTTTCCCGGTACGCAGGAGCCCGACTACTGGGACTTTGCGTATTTCGCGCTGGTGCTGGGGATGACGTTCCAGGTGTCCGACGTGCAGATCGTCAACCGCCGCGTACGCCGCATGGCGCTGATGCACAGCGTCATCGCGTTTTTCTTCAATGTGTTCATCATCGCGATCAGCGTGAACGTGGCGGCGGGTAAAGCATAGTGTGTGGGGCAAGGCCCCACACACCTGGAAGGCATGGGTCACCGCTGGCAATCAGGCGGCGGCGCCCAATCTCCACAAGGACGTGACTTCCTTCGAGCGCGCTGCGTAGAGCGGGTCGCTGGGGTCTTTGGCGCGGCTGTGGGTGGGGCGGGTGTCGATGCGTTCGATGACGCGCAGGCCCGCGGCGTCGATCATTTCCATCAACTGTTCGCGGGTGCGCAGGCCCAGGTGCTCGGCCAGGTCCGACAGGATCAGCCAGCCCTCGCCATTGGGCGTCAGGTGCGCCGTCAAGCCGTTGAGAAAGCCGCGCAGCATGCGGCTGTCGGGGTCGTACACGGCTTGTTCCAGCGGCGAGCTGGGGCGCGCGGGCAGCCACGGCGGGTTGCAGACGACCAGCGACACGCGGCCTTCGGGGAACAGATCCGCCTCGACCACATCAACCTGCTTGGACAGGCCCAGCCGTTCCAGGTTTTCGCGGGCGCAAGCCAGGGCGCGCGGGTCCAGGTCGGTGGCGATGACACGCTTGCCGCCCCGGCGCGCAATCACGGCGGCCAGCACGCCGGTACCCGTGCCGATATCAAACGCCACGCTGCCGCGCGGCATCGGCGTGTTCGCCACCAGGTCGACATATTCACCACGCAGCGGCGAAAACACGCCGTAGTGCGGGTGGATGCGGTTGTTCAGGACGGCGATCTCGACGCCTTTCTTGCGCCATTCAAAGGCGCCGATCAGGCCCAGCAGCTCGCGCAGCGACGCCACATAGGGTTCGTCGGCCGGGCCGTGGGCTTCTTCGCAGGCCTGGCGCGCATCCGGCGCGCGGCGCAGCGAAATGCCGTGGCCGGCGTCGAACGGAATCAGCAACATGCCCAGGATGCGGGCGCGTTGGGATTGAATCTGGCGGTGCTGGTTGAAGGCTTCCAGCATGGTCTCGACGGGCTTGCGCGGACGCTTGTCCACGCGCCGGGTCATGGCCAGCAGCAACTGGCGGGCGTTCTGGAAGTCTCCGCGCCACAGCAGGCCGACGCCTTCGCAGGCTTGGCGATAGGCCATGTCGGCGGTCAGCTTGTCGTCCACCACCACCACGCGCTTGGGCGGCGTTGCGCCGGTTTCAGAGCGCCAGCGGGCGGAATGGGGGACGTCGTTTTCTTCCCAGTGCAATTCAGGGGCGCTCAATGTGTCGCTCCGGCAAAGACGGGGGAATGGGTAAGAATCATGGGGACCAATAAAAAAAGATAGGGCGCGGGCTGCCAATGTAGCAGCTTCGCGCCCTGGGGCGGACTCAGTGGAACAAGACCACCGCCTTCTGCAGCGTGATCCAGATGCCCCAGGCCAGCGGTATGCCCACGCAGGCCCAGGCGAACAGCACCAGCGCCATGGGCGTGCGGAAGGTGGACGCGCCCACGCCGTGGGTTTCGGCGGCCACGGCGCGCTCGTGCGCCAGCGCTTTTTCCTGGGCCAGTTCTTCGTCCGTCATGAAGTACTTGGGGTTGACCGGGCGTATCGCCAGATTGCACAGGAAGCCCAGCACCAGCATGCCCGCCAGGATGTACATGGTGATGTCGTACACCTGCGCGCGCGGCACGCCGATCGACAACTGGTATTCGCGGATGTAGTTCACCAGCACCGGTCCGAAGATACCGGCCGCCGACCACGCGGTCAGCAGGCGGCCGTGGATGGCGCCCACCATCTGCGTGCCGAACAGGTCCGCCAGGTAGGCGGGCACCGTGGCGAAACCGCCGCCGTACATGGACAGGATCACGCAGAACGCGGCCACGAACAGGGCCAGCGCGCCGATGTGCGCCGTCCAGGGGATGGCGGCGTACAGCACGAAGCCCAGCACGAAGAAGATCAGGTAGGTCATCTTGCGGCCCAGCTTGTCCGACAGGCTGGCCCAGAAGAAGCGGCCGCCGATGTTGAACAGGCTGAGCAGGCCGGTGAAGCCGGCGGCAATGGCCGCGATGGCGGCCAATTGTTCCTTGTCCAGTTGGCCAAAGCCCAGTTCGGGCTTGTTGATCAGCCCGCCGCCAAACACTTCCTGCAGCAAGGGCGAAGCCATGCCCAGAATGCCGATGCCTGCCGTGACGTTCAAGCACAGCACCAGCCACACCAGCCAGAATTGCGGCACGCCCCAGACGCGCTTCACGTGGACGTGGCCCTTGGTGATCATCGCGTTGTTGGCATGCTTGGCCGGCGCGGTCCAGCCTTGCGGCTTCCAGCCGGTGGGCGGCACGCGGTAACCCAGCGCGCCCGACATCATGA
>RCUJ01001879.1_pt1 | contig 10754 bp, 15 predicted proteins | sample 2166321 | NCBI WGS metagenome assembly RCUJ01 (sample SAMN09932808, study PRJNA488358) | compost metagenome | feature: garden; material: soil; isolation source: compost soil in an enriched community after 118 h of incubation | place: Germany: Experimental Botanical Garden Goettingen | collected... | reverse complement strand
CGCTTGTGCAACTCCTCGTCCACGGGCCGGCCCTGGTACTTACCTTCTGCCTTCGCCTTCTGAATGCCTTGTGCCTGACGCTGGCGGCGCTGCTCGTAATCCTTGCGGGCGATGGCGGCCATCATCTCAACGAGCATGGAGTTGATCGAAGCCAGCATCCGTCCTGTGAACTCGTCGCCGGTGGTGTCCTTCATGCCCTGGTGACTGGTAGGCAGATCGATGGCAACGATGCGCAGCCCCTTGGAATCAATCGCGGCCTTCAGCCTCTGCCAGTCCTCAGCGGGCAGGCGGCTCAGGCGGTCGATGCTCTCGATCAGGAGCACGTCGCCAGCCTTGGCATCACGCAGCAGGCGCAGCAGCTCGGGGCGGTCGACCTTGGCGCCACTCTCGTTCTCCAGGTACTCAGCAGCCACGACGAGTCCATGCTCGGCCGCGAATTGCTCCAGGTCGGCCCTGGCGCGGGTGGCGTCCTGCTCTGAGGTAGAGGCACGGAGGTAACTTCGAACGAACATGGTGTTCCCCTTTTTGTATCAGTTTGGGTGCTTCACCAAGAATGTTGCATTTAGGGTGTTACTTATCAATAGAAAAGGCCGAATAAAGATGTTTTTCCCTGTATCTGCTCAGCTATACCCAAAAAACGGATGTCATTTAATGGCCAGAAGCGCCTTTTTCTGGTCGCGCAGGCTTTTGTTGATGCCCCGAAGGAATGGCCTGAATCCTCCGGTCCAGGCGTTTTGCGCGGCCACGGCTTTGCCCTCTTCACTTCGCGGCCCGGTGCTGCTTTCCCATGGCCGCCACTGGCGGATTAACTCGGACTGTTTCGCACGACGCTCTGGTGTCTAACTGAGTGCAAACAAAAAAAACCCGTTCGATGACGGGGCTTGGTTTCATCGGCTGGCTTAATCGTCTTGGGGAACGACCCAGAAAAGTTGCACGGCGCCGTCGTCGCGGTGGGCGAGGGTGACGTTGTCGGTCTCGGCTATTTCGCCGAGGATCTGCGCCCAGTCGTCTGGCGACTCATCAGGCAGGCGTTGGAGTAGGGCGGCCTTGGCTTTCTGAGCAGAGGTCGAGTTGATAATTTTCTGAATGCGCGCCGCGAGAAGCTCGTAGGAACTTGGTGGCTTCGGTATTGAGGGTTTGCCTTTGGCCATGGTGGTCACCTGACTTTTACTGTTTGGATGTACAGTATTTTGCCAGCGGTGGTGGGCTAGGGCAATGGGCTGGGCTAGCTGTGATCGGCAGTCGGGCAGCATGGCTAAATAGGCTGGATCAGCCCGGGATAGTCGTTGCGTACGTTGCCGACGTCGCGGCTGACGGGGAACCACTCGAAGGCATTGGCCATGGCCACGTGATAGCGGGCAATGTCTTCGGCTTCCTGCGGCGAGGTGGCAGGGTCGACCCAGGCTCTGGCCTGCTCCGGCAACAGGACTAGCGGCTTGCGGTCGTGCACTTCAGTCAGGCCGGCATCGGCGGCACCGGTGAGGATCACGAAGCCATCGCCTTCGCGCTCTTCGGCGCCACCTCGAGGAAAATGGCCAAGCGCCGCGAAGAACAACGGCTGATCGCCCTGCAGGTGGATGAAGTAGGGCTGCTTCAGCTTGGGATTGTCCGGGCTGACTTTCCACTCGTACCAGCCGTCTGACGGCACCAGGGCGCGTCCGGTCTTCCAGATGCCGCGGAAGAAGTTGCCGGTGGCCACCGTCTCCAGTCTGGCATTGATCGGCGGCGGGCGCTGGCCGGTAGCCCAGTGCGGCGCCCAGCCCCAGACAATCGGGTCGACGTGCAGGCCGTCATCATCCAGGTGCAGCAGTTGCACGCGAGTGGACGGCGCCACGTTGTACCGAGCTATCGGCACATTGTCGTAGCCGCTGATCACGTCCCTTTCAGAATTCAGCTCTGTCAGGTAGTCCGCTAGGCCTTGGTACTGGGCGAAGCGTCCGCACATTCCTTTCACCCTCTTTGCTGTTCGTCTGATCTTCTTGTGAGAATCGCCTGCCGGCATTACTGTATAAATACACAGTTATCCTTGGCCATTCCCTATGACTATCGACTACCTCGGGCGCATTCTCGTTCCTGGGCGCCGCGTGCCGCTCTATTCATTCAGCGTCCCGGCCGGTTTTCCCTCGCCGGCGCAGGACCATATCGAGCGCGATATCTCCCTCGACGAGTTGTTGGGCCTGCGCCTGCCGCAAACCTTCCTGGTGCGGGTCAGTGGCGACAGCATGATCGGCGTTGGCATCTTCGATGGCGACCTGGCTATTGTAGATCGATCGGTCGAGGCCAAGCCCGGTCACATAGTCATCGTCGCCCTGAACAACGAACCCCTGGTGAAGACCTTGTGTAAGGAGGCCGACCAGTACGTGCTGCGCTCAGAAAATCCCAAGTACGCCCCGCGCTACGTCCTGGAGGCCGATGAGCTGACCATCTGGGGCGTGGTGCTGTATAGCGTCCGCAGCCATGGTCATGCCTGAGCATAAGCCGACCTTCGCCCTGGTCGACTGCAACTCTTCTACGCGAGCTGCGAGCGCGTTTTCCGGCCGGATCTGCTGCGGGTGCCAATCGTTGTCCTGTCCAACAACGATGGTTGTGTCATCGCCCGCAGTGCCGACTCGAAGCCCCATATCAAAATGGGCGAACCCTATTTCCAGATCAAGGACAGGCTGCGGCAGCATGGCATCGTGGCCTTCTCCAGCAATTACGCCCTCTATGGTGACCTTAGTCAGCGCGTCATGGCCGTGATCGAGAGCCTCGTCCCGGCTGTGGAGATTTACAGCATCGATGAAGCATTCTGCGACCTCACTGGCATGACGGTCCCTCTCGAGCCACTAGGCCGGCAGATCCGGGCAAAGGTGCAGAAATACACCGGCATTCCGGTTGGCGTGGGCATCGCGGGCACGAAGACCCTGTCCAAGTTGGCTAACCATGCCGCCAAGCGCTGGCAGCGGCAGACAGGTGGGGTCGTGGACATTACCGACCCGGCACGGCGCGACAAGCTGCTGCAGGCCTGCGACGTGAGTGAAGTATGGGGGATTGGCCGCAAGATGACCCAGCACCTGGCCGAAATGAGTATCCGCACCGCGTGGGAGTTGGCCCAGGCCGATCCATGGACATTGCGCAAGCAGTTCAGCGTGGTTATCGAGAAGACCGCGCGAGAGCTGCGCGGTACGCCATGCCTGGAGTTGGAGGATGTCGCGCCACCAAAGCAGGAAATCTGCTGCAGCCGGGCGTTCGGCAAGCGGTTAACGACTATAGAACCGATCCGCGAGGCCGTGGCCACCTATGCTGCCAGGGCCTGCGAAAAGCTGCGCGCCCAAGGCTCACTGTGCAAGAAGGTACGGGTCAGCATCCGCACCGGGATGTTCAATCCGGATGAGCCCAAGTTTGCCCGCGGCGTGGTGTGCGAACTGCGGTACCCCACCGATGACACCCGGCTGATCACCAAGGCGGCCGTGGCAGGCCTGGACGAGGTGTTCCGGGAGGGGTTCAGGTTCAGCAAGGCGGAGATACTGCTGCTCGATCTGCGACAGCGCGGCGAATTCACGGGCGATATGTTCGCAACCACCCAGCCGATGGCCAGCGAGCGGGTCATGGGTGTACTGGATGAGATCAACGCGAAATGGGGGCGGGGGACGCTACGGCCCGGCCGGGTGCAGCTCGCGCCCGAATGGGGAATGCGGCGGGAGCTGAAGAGTCCGAGCTATACGACCCGACTGGAGCAGTTGTGGCGGGTGGATTGCCGCTAGCAGTTGTTTCGATCAGAAACCATAAGCCCTGCATCCGCGGGGCTTATGGTTAATGCCTTGTCAGTATCCGCCACCGCCGCCGCCCGAGGGTTCGCTTTGCTGGGAGCCGCCACCACCGCCTTGACTGCCGCCATCACAAGAAGAGCCGCTGATTGCAATGAATAAGGCGAGCATGGCCACAGGGATTAGACGTCTAAGCATTTTGGTTCTCCTGTCCGGTGATCCCCAATGGCATTAGACGCTTCTGGAGTAGGAAAGGTTTCCAAGAGTTGGCGCGGTACGGGCAGGGACGAAAAGCCCGCTTGGCTATGCGCTGGGACTTGCATTTTTGGACGCCCACAACCGATCAAATTCTTCTCGGAGTTTGGCTTCTCGCGCATCGCAGACCTTCACTCGGTTGGGCGACTCTGGGTAGTTGCAGGCTCGATCAGGCGTGAAAAACTTTTCCCAGGCGGCATTCTTGCGGGCTTCCGCGGCGGCGTTTCGAGCTCGACGCTCGTCGTCAGCCTTGCGCTTTGCGGCACTGGCTGTCGCCGCTTCTCGAACCTGGCGAATTTCTTCAGGCGTCAATTGGCGAGTAGGCGTTGTAGTGGCTTGCGGGTTGAGCTTGCTCAGGAGGTCGGCTACGGCGGATTGCCTGTGTTCTAGACGTGCATCAAGCCTTGCCATACTGAGTTGATACCCAATTAGGGCGATCACAATGGAGCTAATTAACCCAAGCGCCCAGCGTTCAAATGTTTGTGGTCGGCGTCTCGCCATGAGGATGCTCCATGCGGTGATGGCGCAATGCTAGCCAGAGTTGGCGGAGAGGAGAAGGGCAGAAACGAAAAGCCCCGCTCGATGGCGGGGCTAGCCGGTGACATGGTTATGCCGCGTCGGCCAAAAAAAGTCGATCAGCGGCCTCCTCGGGAGATTGAACCGTCTGCACTCTTAGGTCGTGCTTATCCCCAGCCTCATCGAGTGCTTCGATTGATCGCTTCAAGGAGTCGATTTGTCTTTCGCTGTAGGTCGGGTCGTCGAAAGCGGGGCGAAACACAACAAGCTCAAAGTGCGCTCTGGGGAAAAGCTTGTCATCTCGATCACGGACCACCAGGAGGTCAAGAAGCCGTGCCTTGTTCCGTTCAAACATTCCAGAAAGAGCGCTGCCAGGGATCAATTTCCCCGTGTTGATTGCAGCTCTCTCGCTCAAGTAAAAGATCTTTGCCGGGCGTGCTGTTTCGGATACCTCAAAAGCTTTGTTGAAATAGCCTGCTAGGTGTGAATTTCTATGAATTACGGCGCTTTCAAATAGCTTTGGCCATGGATCCTGCTTCGATCCTACCCCCGCGTCAGTATCATCAAGGCCCTCATCCTCATTATCAGAAAAATCCAAAGCTGCAAGACTTGCAGTCATTGATACAGCCTGCCGGAGCAGGCCAAGTAAATCAGAAGAGGCTGTATCCCGAACTCTGCCAAGAGAAACACCTGACATTGGAGGCGTCCACTGCTGGAAGTTACCTTTGTATTGAAGGTGGCTCTGGAGGCTGTTGCAGACTAGTTCGATCATTTTCGCCAAGCCCGCTGCTTGCTGTCCGAACATGGCATCAAGTACGTGTCGTCGAATGGCAGGAGAAACTCGGCACTCTCCGTTGATTCCAATGGCTGCAACAGCGATTGTAAGCCGCTCGCCGGAAGCCATCATCGGCTCAAGATAGACGGATGCCCAGCTACCAGCGAAGCCCGGCGATGCCGGCACTGATTTCAGAAGGGTACACAACCAGGTCAGACGGATACCCCCATCCAATACTTGAGTGTGCCCATGGGATGTTCAACCGTTTGCCGGCGAATACGCATCATCTTGGGTGACTGATCTATCCTATTAGAACAACGAGCATCAGCCGACCAAGCGGCTGAGGGTGACGTCGATGAGTGAAACACCCGGTATCTACAAGGTCGGTAATGTATTGCACGCGGCATTCCCAATGAAGCGCGGGACCTATACACCACCCAAATACGCACTGACACCGGCAGCAAGCAACGTACAGTTATTGCCCGTCGGCCGATGTCAGCGCCCAGGGTCGGACAATGCCGACCCGCCTGAACAAAGCGACTCCTTACACCCCGGGGTTCAGACGAGTTTTGATTTCACTGAGTAGCCGTGCAATCTCACGCAGCCGCTTACGCTCACCACCTTTCCAGGCATTACCCGCAGAGCGCGCTTTACCGCCCTCACTGCTTGGGCCGGTCGACTTGCTCCAGGGTTGCCATTGCCGGATCAGCTCCGCCTGACGTGCTCTGCGCTCGGGTGTCCAGCCGTTCGCCATGCTCCACCTCCAATAGTTCGTTTTGCGCCTTTTTGGTTTTCCGCGTGCGTGCGGGCTGTACAGGTGTGCCGTTATTGACCTGCACCTGATTGCCGATGTTGGCCTGTTGTACAAAGGCGACGTGCTTCGGTGCCTTGAGCTCGGCCAGGGTCTGCAGGGTGGCGCGGCTTTGGTTCTGTGCCTTGAGTGCCAGGCGCAGATATTTTTCCATGCTGTCCAGGTGATTTGCCGACAGTGCTTGGCTCGCAAGCTTGGCAAATAATCCGTCCAGGGTATGCGCCTGGGCAGTTAGCATGTTTTCTGCACTAGTCATGTCGCCGCTATTGATTGCGGCAGTCAGGCGCTTGAGTTCAGACGCGAGATCGTTGCTGTCTACTTTGCTGAAAGCCCAGCATTCCATCAGTACTGCGGTGCTTAGATTTTCCGGTGTAAGTGTCAGTCTGGCTAATTTCTGGCTTGTTGTTTCAATGTCAGATTGGGTGATTTCACCTTGGGTTGTCACTTTGCTTTTGCTCATGGCGCGGGCTCCATAGGTGTCTGGTCATAACGCTGGCGCAGATCAGAACCAGCAGCGCAGTAGCGGTTTTTAGGTGCGTAGCAGTCGCTGCAGATCTTCAGGTGACTGTGGAATCGGTCACGGACCTCGCGCCATTCAGGCGAGGCCGTGACGGCTGTCAGAATGAAATGCTGTGGCTGGTTGTCCCTCAGGTCGGCGGAGGAGCTGCAATCGATAGCAGCCTCGGCTCGCCGCGGTCGGTTGATCCATGCCGGACTGCACCGAATCATATCGGCCACCTGCTCAGCATCGGCGCCTGCCAGTTCGGCTAGGCTGTGGGGCTCCAGGCGCCAGCCTTCCAGCAGCTCGGCAGGCCGAACTCCAAGTAGACGAGCGACACGGACAAGCCAGCCACTCGACTGAGCCGGTACCGGTGTTAGAGCCGGGACCCTGAGAGTACCGGCCAGGGCCTTGGCGACTTCCTCCTCGGAAAGTGGACGCTCGAAGCCAGGCACGGCCACGGCGCGCGTAATAGTCTCGTCAAACACAGGACGATCCTTGCCAGTAATGCCGCACTGGATAACACCACCGTCGTCCAGTAGCAGCAGCCAGAGCCAGGTGCTGGCCGGCATCGGAACCTTGGTGGCGCTCAGTGCCCTGATGATCTCGACCTTATTCTCGACCAGCTCGGCCAGCAGATCGGCCTCAGGCTGACGCTTCGCATGAAGTCGTAGGCGGCCATTGCCAAGGACTATTGATACGCCGGCATCGGCAGCGCGACGGATCAAGTCGGCGCCGGTCATAGCGCCATACTCCACTGGCCGGTCTCGTCTACTAGTTCAGATGGTGGCGAATTTGGCGAATCCGGCGAAGCGTCCTGATTTTCCTGGGTTTCCATGTGGCGAATGGATGGCGAATCGTGGCGAATTTCACCAGCCCCGTGCGCGCCATAATCTTGAGCGGCGGCAGATTCGCCACTATTCGCCATGCTTTCGCCATTCACAGCGCCAGTATCGGCGAGGGTTTTCGCCGCATTCGCCGCATTCGCCGCTTCGCTGGCCTGCTCGAACGGGTTGATCTCGAACGCTTGCTTATCGCCATCGGGAAAGACCAGCCATCCGGCAGAGGCCAGAATTGCCAATGTGCTGCGCGCCTTGCTGGCAGAGCGGAACTTGCGCGGCCCACCCTTCAGAATGCTTCTCACAGTATTAACCGCAGGGTGCGCCTTCAGCCATTCCAGCAGATCCAGGGCTTCGCGGTTGCCATTCGACTCTACTGCGTTGTAGCCGAGGTAGCGCGACCACTCCCCGAGCGAATGCTCGACGATCTCGCAGGCGGCGATCATGGTCTGCGTGCTGATTTCCCGCTCCCCCTCGAACAGTGCAAACACGGCAGCTACTCGACGTGCCAGCTCGCCGCTTCGGCTGGCAAAGGGTTTGAGCGGCCCGCCGAACTCCCCAAGGCTTCCTTGCTCAATCTCCACGCGGTTGTAGAACTCCAGCCAGACCAGCAGCGCATCGTGCTCCATCGCGATAACGGGCGGCTTTACTGCGCCATCTTGGTCCGCGAACGATTCCATGCGCGCGATTTCCTTGCAGCGCTCCCAAAACCGCTGCAGTGCTGGGTTGTGGTAAGCGCTGTCCTTCATCCTCTCAAGGGTCAGCGTCCGCTTGCCGGCCCGCGACGGGGCCGCAGCCAGCACGAAGCGTGCTAGGAAGCCTTGCCCCAGCAGCAATGGATCGTTGAGCGCTTGCCGCACTGTGATTTCCTGCGCCAGCATGTGAACGCTGAAGCGACGGTCATAGCCGATACCGTTACCGAACTCGCCGACCCGGTCGCGCTCGGCCTTACCACTATCGAACAGCTTGACCAGACCACCGAGGGTGGCAGTGATGGTGTCGGACTTCATACTGTGGCCGCCGAGGATGCGCCCCCCTTCGTCCGTCGCCCACATGGCTGAAGGCATGCCATTGACGAAGTCTCCGGCGATTCGCTCGTAGGTGGCGTCGGTGTACAGGGTGCGGGGATCGGACGGCAGCTCAGTCTGCTCTTTGAACTTTTGCAGGTCCTTGCCGCTCAAGCCTGCTTGCATCCTGCGGAACTCGGCCACAGCCGAAGCGTATTCATCCCGCGCTGCCCGTTCAGTTTCCTCAATGGTCTTGAAGGCCAGCCGGTAGCACTCGCTCTTGCGGTCGCCGGAGTCGGCCAGGGCCAACTGAAACAGCGAACAAGGCATACCGTCCGGGTTATGCAGGTGCGGCGCGTTGACCCGGGTCTGAGCCAGGTAAGCGGCTGCAGCGATAACACACTGGCCAGCCAGCACCTCCGGCGCGTCGACGTGCTGAGCAATAGCGCGCACGGCATCCCGCATAATCGGCGGCAGACTCTCGGTCGGATAAGGTTTCGGCGGTGGTTCGGTCGGCAGAGTATCTGGAATACGCCACTCGGTTTTAGGTGTCTGAATGTCGGTCATCAGCGGCGCATTCATACCCGACCCTCCCGCCACTGGCGCAGATCGTTGAAGTCACTCAAGTGCAGAGGCGCATCCTCCGGCCAGGCCGGCAGCACATAGCCACAGCCGAGCACAGTCGCTGCGTGGATGGCTGCCTGCTTGCCCGCGTTGGGCTTGCCCTCGGCCTCCTTGGCGCGATCATCGTCGCCGCCGATGATCAGCACGGCATTGGGATAGCGCTGCTTCAACTCCAGGCCGACCGGTAGCAGATTGGCGGCGCTCATTGCCGCTGCCACAGGCTTGCCACTTTCCTCGTGGAGCGTGGCGGCGGTGGCGACCCCTTCTACGACGAACAGCTCGACGCAGCCTTCGATGCGCCCGAACGGGCAATAGCAACCGGTCATTCGCGCATGTTTCTGGTTACGTTTCCCGCCGTCGGCGCTGATGAATTGAAGCGAGACCAGAACTCCCCGCCAGTAAATCGGGATCAGCAGCAGGTTGCCGAGCTGACGCAGGTGGTGCGACTTGGTGCCTTGGCGCGTCAGGTAGGGAAATGCCGGATCGGCAGCCTTGCCCTTGCTCCATAGACGCTGAGCGCGTGCAGCGGACAGCTCCCACCTGGCCTGCTGCTCGATCTCGTCCTGCTGCTGTCGTTGCTGTCGTTGCTGTCGCTGACGGGCGATGCGCTGGCGCTCGATCTCGTCTTGCAGGAGGTCACGCTTGTTCCGGTCATCGTTGAAGACGATACCAAGCTGCTGAGCGATCAAGCGGGCGGCTTCCACCTGCCGGCAGCCGCGCAAGTAGGCGAGCAGCGATACCAGATCGCCGCCCTTGTCGCCGCTGGCAAAGTCGTGCCAGGTGCCGGTGGTCAAGTTGACGCTGAACGATCCCGGCATGCGGTCGCCGCGTACCGGGTTGGTCGGCCAGAACTCTTTGCCCTTGCGCGTGCCGTCCGGCAGCCAGTCGGCGAGCAGTTGGTCAGCAGCGAGCAGCGCCGCGTCTGCGATGCGTTGAATGTCGAAGTGCCGGGTCATTAGTGCAGGCCCTCCGGCGCTTCGTGAGCGTCCGGGCGGGTGGCGTCCAGACCCTTGAGCAGCGTTTCGCGCCCCAGGCCCTGGGCTTGCAGGATGTTGCTCAGGCACAGCCAGCAGGCAAACACGACTACTTCACTCGGGGTGCCGCTGTCGCGGGCATAGCCGACAATCAGCGGCAGCAGTTGGTCGAAGATGAACGCCTCGTGATCCTCGATGCAATGTCCGGTGTAGGTCATGCCGACACCTCCGCCAGCCAGTGCAGACCGAGCAGCGCCCGCAGCAGGAAGCCGATGGTGTACTCATTGTCGAGCAGGTCGACGGCTTTCTCCGGCCAAGCCGCTCCCCTCGGCGCATTGGCGCCGTTCTTCTTGGTCATGGGTGGTTACTCCTGGTTGGGCTGCTGGACGGTGCCGAGGTAGTACCGAGCGACGTAGCGATGAGGGCGGCCCTGAACGTCATTCAGGCGGATAGGGTGCGTGCGGATGGGGTAAGCGGCCTCGCGCAGCGCCTTTACCTGGAGGGCCGGTGCCTTGATGTTCAGCTCCCTGCGGGCGGTGATGGCGTCCATCGGGCCAAGGCGCAAACGCTCCAGCAAGTGGATGTGCTGGGCTGCGGTGTTGGTATCATGGCCGTGCGACGGGCTGCGTTCTTCTTCGGGGGGCGTGGCCTTTTTCATTTAGGCGCCCTCGCCCAACTGCTCGGCAATCCACACCTCGATCTCTAGGC
>RCUJ01001873.1_pt1 | contig 10772 bp, 7 predicted proteins | sample 2166321 | NCBI WGS metagenome assembly RCUJ01 (sample SAMN09932808, study PRJNA488358) | compost metagenome | feature: garden; material: soil; isolation source: compost soil in an enriched community after 118 h of incubation | place: Germany: Experimental Botanical Garden Goettingen | collected... | reverse complement strand
ATGCTAGACCGTCTGGAGAATTCCTTTGATTCACAAAAACAATTTGTTTCTAATATTTCTCACGAATTACGAACACCTCTTTCTGCTATTATTACAGAACTTGAACTATCCACCAATAAAGAACGAAATAAAGAAGAATATAAAGTCGTTATCTCAAACACATTACAAGATGCTAAAAAAATAACAAAGTTATCTAATAGTTTGCTGGATCTTGCTAAAGCAAACTATGATCCTACAGAAATTGCATTCAAACAAGTACGTATTGATGAAGTTTTACTTGATGCCCAACTACAAGTTCAAAAATCAAATCCAAATTACAATATTGCCATTCATTTTGAAAATGATTTTGAAGATGATGATCAAATCACCATTCATGGAAATGAATATCTACTAAAAGTAGCCTTTGTAAACTTGTTTGAAAATGGTTGCAAATTCTCAGAAAGCAAGCAAAGTAAAGTTGTCATCTCTTTTAAAAAAGAGGCTGTTATTTTGCGATTTTCCGATAATGGTATTGGAATTTCAGAAGAAGACTTAAAACATATCTTTAAACCCTTTTACCGGGGATTAAATAAAATTTATGCCGATGGAAATGGTATTGGATTGTCTTTGACCCAAAAAATCATCTTACTTCATAAAGGTACTATCTCGGTTTTATCCGATAAAAAATCAGGTACAGTATTTACTGTCGAACTTTATCATAGCACAAAATCCACTATAGATTAAGTCTTTCTAATAAAATTCTAATTTTTTTCTAAAACATCTCTAACAACCCCTCTTCAGGGGTTGTTCTATTTTTGCACCATTATAAAAGGAAGCTGTTTTGTTTAATAAAAATAGTTCTCGCCTAAACTTCAACATAAACCTAACAGCTTTCAATAACCTGTTAGGTTTACATAAAAACAAACCATTATGATGCATAAAAGAAACTCCAAGAACAAACTCTTAATATTCAAAACTCTAAATCAAAATAGTATTCTTTTTTTAATTGCAGTGACCATTCTTATTGCCTGTAATGATAAAAAAACTACAATAGAGAAAGATAATTATTCCGTACAAAACGATACTATTCTTGTTCCCGAAACATCTACAATTGCACCTAAATTAAAATTGGAAACTGTTAAATCCGAACTGTATCAATCAGAATTAATAACGGCCGGAACAGTAAAAGCGATTCCTAATTTTTATGCAGAAATTGCTCCTCCATTCTCCGGCAGAGTAACCAAAGTATATTTAAAACTAGGCATGAAAACTCAGGCTGGAACACCTCTATTCGAAATGGTTTCACCTGATTTTATTGATGCGCAGAAAAACTTCTTTCAGGCAAAATCTGCTTACCAGATTGCTAAACTTTCATTAAAGCGTCAACAGGATTTAAAAAGTAATGGTGTAGGTTCTCAAAAAGATTTAGAAGAAGCACAAACCAACTTTCAAGTCAACGAAAAAGAATATCAAAATGCTGTTGCGAGCTTAAAAATATTTGGGGTAAATGTAAATAAACTTGTTTTTGGTCAACCCTTAATAGTTACCTCTCCCATTGCCGGAGAAATCATAACAAACGAAGTGGTCATGGGGCAATATATAAAAGCTGATGATGCTCCCAAGGCTAAAGTTGCAGATTTAAAAAAGGTCTGGGTCTCTGGACAAATTAAAGAAAAAGACATTCGTTTTATACATGAATTAGACGGCGCGGAAATTCAGGTTGACTCTTATCCTGATAAAAAAATCACAGGTAAAATATACCATGTTGACGAAATGGTTGATGAGGCCACCCGAAGTGTACAAGTATTAATTGACTGCCTTAATAATGATCATGCACTTAAACCAGGGATGTATGTAACTGTAAAATTTATTGATACACCTGAAAATACATTGTTTGTTCCGACCAAAGCTGTTTTACAGTTTAACGATAAAAGTTTTGTATTTGTTCAATCCGCAAAAGGAAAATATATCAGGCGTACTGTTGAAACCGGGATTTCCAAAAAAGGAAAAATAGCAATCCTATCCGGATTAAAATCAAATGAAACAATCATAAGCGAAGGAGCTTTTTATCTCCTTGAAGCAAAATAAAATAAAGAGGTTCTAAGTAGCAAAGAGACAAAGGTTCAAAGGTTTTCTATAGATAGAGTTGAAAACTTTTGAATCCTTTTAATCCTTTAATCTGTGGCAAAAAAAATACCAAGTCTTAGAACCTTAGTATCTCAGAATCTTTGAACCTAAACAAAAAAAAATGAAACAAAATATATTCGAAACAACAATAGCAAAACGCTGGCTTATTCTGGCTTTATTTTTACTCCTTTCTTTATTTGGCTATTATTCCTGGACACAGCTCTCGGTAGAGGCTTACCCTGATATTGGCGATGTAACCTCGCAAGTTGTAACACAGGTTCCAGGACTTGCAGCCGAAGAGGTAGAACAACAAATCACCATCCCGATAGAACGTGCCATAAACGGTTTGCCGGGCATGCATGTTATGCGAAGCAAAAGCACTTTTGGTCTATCTATGGTAACCATTGTTTTTGATGATGGTGTCGAAGATTACTTTGCACGAACAAGAATTCAGGAACGTTTAAATGATGTCGAATTACCATATGGAGCAACCCCGGGATTAGACCCGCTTACTTCTCCTATCGGCGAAATTTACCGTTATATCATTGAAAGCAAAAGCCATGACTTACGAGAATTAAGTGAATTACAGGAATACACCATTATTCCTAGAATCAAGCAGGTTTCAGGCGTTGCTGATGTGACCAATTTTGGCGGAATCACAACGCAATATCAGGTTGAACTTGATCCTCGAAAAATAGAACAATATGGTTTATCACTAAACGAAATAACCGAAACTATCGGAAAAAACAATGCCAATGTTGGAGGAAGTGTCATCAACCGTGGTGATCAGTCGTATGTTGTACGCGGAATAGGTTTGGTGAAAAATCTGGAAGATATGGGGCATATTGTAGTGAAATCAGTAAACGGCATTCCTATTTATTTAAACGATATTGGTAAACTAAAATACGGAAATCTCGAGCGCAAAGGTGCATTGGGATATACAGACAAACGAGGTGTAGACTATTCGGATAATATCGAAGGGATCGTGCTTTTGCTAAAAAACCAAAACCCATCGGTAGTTTTAAAAGGTGTAAACGAAGCAGTTGATGATTTAAACAAAAATTACCTTCCCCAAGGAGTTCAGATCCATGCTTTTTTAGACAGAACCAGTTTGGTAGAGACAACACTTTCTACTGTTTCTCACACCTTACTCGAAGGAATGGCATTGGTAATTATTGTATTAATTGTTTTTCTGGGCAGTTGGAGAGGCGCTTTACTAGTGGCAATTACAATTCCTATTTCGCTTTTAATTGCTTTTATCTTAATGAAACTTACTAATATTCCTGCCAATTTGCTTTCGCTTGGAGCAATTGATTTTGGAATTATTGTAGATGGCGCAATCGTAATGATGGAAACTATCCTGAAAAAACGAGAAGATAATGAAGACACAGAACTCACCGAAAAAAGCATTGCAGAGCGAGTAAAAAGTGTCGCTCGTCCTATCTTTTTTTCTACTCTGATAATTATTACGGCTTACCTGCCCTTATTTGCCTTTGAGCGTGTAGAGAAAAAACTATTTACTCCGATGGCATTTACTGTAGGATATGCACTTTTTGGGGCATTATTAGTTGCTTTGCTGCTTATCCCCGGATTGGCTTATTTTATCTATCGTAAGCCACAAAAAATGTATCACAATAAATGGCTGGACAAACTCACGAGCTCTTATCATAATCGCATTCAAAAAATAATGCAGGCTCCAAAAAAAGTATTTGCACCTTTAATTGCAGTATTAGTCTTTGCATTTGCGCTTACTATATTGGTAGGAAAAGATTTTTTACCTCCTTTGGATGAAGGTTCAATTTGGCTGCAGGTTTCATTACCGCCAGGTATTACTTTAGAGAAATCAAAAGAAATGAGTGATACGCTGCGTCATCGAACTTTAAAACATGATGAAGTAACTTATATGATGGTACAGGCAGGGCGTAATGATGATGGAACAGATGCCTGGACGCCATCACATTACGAGTGCAGTATTGGTTTAAAACCATATAGTGAATGGAAATCGGGCAAAACCAAAGCAGATTTAATCAAAGAACTTGCTGCCGAATATGCAACGATGCCCGGATATAATGTTGGTTTTTCGCAACCCATGATCGATGGTGTAATGGATAAAATCTCTGGAGCGCACAGCGAATTGGTTGTAAAAGTTTATGGTGAAGATTATAAAGAAACCCGCCGAATTGCCGAAGACATTATTAAAACACTTAAAAATGTAAAAGGCGCTGTTGATCTTGCTATTGACCAGGAGCCTCCTTTACCACAAATACAGGTTATTGCCGATCGCCAGAAAATTGCTCAATACGGATTGAATGTCGATGATGTTTCGGAATTGATAGAAGTTGCTATGGGAGGAAAAGCCGTTTCTCAAATTTTTGTAGGCAACAAAGTCTACGATATCACAACCCGTTACAATGAAGAAAGTCGTGATAATGCTGAAAAAATAGGAAACCTAATGCTAACCAATTCCGAAGGAATAAAAATTCCTTTATCACAAGTATGCGACATCAAACTCAATACCGGAGAAAGCACAATTGCCAGAGAAATGAATAAACGTCATCTTACTGTTCGCTTAAATTTAAGAGACACTGATTTGAGTTCTTTCCTAAGTGAAGCACAATCCAAAATTGAAGAAAAAGTAAAATATGATCATGAACAATTTAAGATAAAATGGGGAGGACAATTTGAAAATCAAGAACGCGCTTATAGCCACTTGGCCATAATAGTTCCTCTTGCTCTGGCGCTGATGTTTGTATTACTATATGGCGCATTCGGGAAATTCCATCAGACAGGATTATTAATGAGTATCGTTCCACTGGCATTATTTGGAGGAATGTTGGCACTTAATCTACGGGGCATGACACTCAATGTGTCTTCGGCAGTTGGTTTTATCGCCTTGTTTGGCGTTGCGATACAAAACGGAGTTATCATGATTTCGCACATTAATCAGCTTCGAAAAAACGGAATGGATTTGCTCGATGCTGTAACAACTGGCGCAAAACAACGCTTTCGACCTGTATTAATGACTGCAACAGTAGCTGTATTGGGGTTATTACCAGCTTCATTGGCAACCGGTATAGGCAGCGATGTACAAAGACCTCTGGCAACTGTAATTGTATATGGGCTAATGTTCTCTACAATCCTGACACTTTTTGTTTTACCATCTCTTTATTATCTTATCGAGAAGAAATTTGGCCCCGAAAACGAAGTAACACAACATGAAATCAATAATCAATAAAATGATGCATTATGATTAAAAATATAATATATAAATGGGTAATGCTTTTATTACTGCTGAATATTTCAACAATATCAAACGCTCAAATTGATACCACATTTACACGAGTAAAAATGAATTACCCTGATTTCTTATCATTAGTAAACAAAAATAATTTAGGATTTGCCGCCGAAAAATTTAATGTCAATATAGCTGAAGCTAACATTGAAGCTTCAAAAGTATTCCCGGATCCAGAACTCGCCATTGGAGCCTGTGATAATGGACAGCGCAGAATGCAAATGGGGTATAGTTTTTCGACTGAATTAAGCTGGACATTAGAACTTGGCGGAAAACGAAAAGCCAGAATAAATGTAGCAAAAAGCAATAATGAACTAACCAAAGCTTTACTTGAAGATTATTTCAGGAACCTGCGTGCCGATGCAACTTTAAATTATCTAGCCAGTCTAAAGCAAAAGGAAATTTTCAAGGTACAACTAACCTCCTACACTATTCTTAAAAATATAGCTGTAGCAGATAGTATTCGTTTTAAACTGGGCAGTATTGCCGAAATTGACGCTCGCCAAAGTAAACTCGAAGCTAACGCTATGCTTAATAACGTTTACCAAAGTGAAGCCGACTGGAAAACTGCCTTATTAGAACTGGGTACTATGACAGGAAATCAAAAAGCTGATACTTTATATTCGCCTATTGGTGATTTAAAAAAGTTTGATCGTGTATTTGATTTAAACGAGCTTATCGTTTCTGCCCAAAATAATCGGGCTGATTTATTAGCCGCACTAAAAAATAAAAATGTATTACAAGATGTTTTAAAATTAGCTAAAGCAAATAGAGTTTTGGATTTAGGCTTAAATATGGGGGTAGAAAGTGCCTCTGTAGTAACCAATATTGTTGCTCCTACTCCATCTTCAAATACCGTTTCGATGGGTATTAGTATTCCGTTAAAATTTTCAAATCGTTATAAAGGTGAGCTAAAAGCTGCTGAATATAGTTTGCAGCAAGCTGATGTTTTATACAAACAAACAGAATTACAAATCCAGATAGAGGTAAGAAAAGCATGGTTTAACTACCTCGCCACACAAAAACAGGTTCGCCAATTTAAGACTGATTTGCTAGCAGATGCGCAACGATTACTCGATGGAAAAGTATACAGCTACAAACGTGGAGAAACAACTCTACTGGAAGTATTAAATGCCCAACGAACCTTTAATGAAACTCAACTTAATTATTATGAAACCCTATACAATTATGCTGCAGCACTTGTTGAACTAGAAAAGACCGCTGGCATTTGGGATATTAATTTTTAAAATAATCTAAAAAACTATGAAAAATATCTATACAATTTGCTTAATCCTTTTTTTTATATTAAAAATCAGCGCGCAACAGGAAGGGCTTACTTTTGGAAAAAATATTGCTAATTTATCTAATGATGGTTATCAAAAAAGTTCAATCGGACAAACAATTGGAATTACGCTTGACAATAAAACATCTAAATACTTTGGTTTAAAACACGAATTATTTTACAGCCGGCGTTTTATGTCAATCAAAATCGATGATGGAATAAATCCAGAATTCACAAGTAAATTTAAACGTGAGTATATTGATATATTTCCTGCCAGTCCCAGTTTTTATTACAAAGGATTTCAGGTTTATGCAGGACCTTACCTGGGTTTGTTATTAAACGCTTCTGTACAACATAAAGATGCCAACGGAAATACTTATACTGATAAATCAATTTATGGAACTGGTGAAGCAACAAGTAATTATAGTCAAAAAATGGATGCAGGTTTTGTTGCTGGTTTAAATTATGAATTACCAAACGGTCTTAATTTTGGTGCAAGATTTATCCGTGGATTTGTACCTCTATTAGAAAATGCAAATACCAAACAGCAATGGAAAATTTATAATGAAAGTCTTTTTTTTACTGTGGGGTATACTTTTAAACATCCTTGATTTTCAAGAAGATTCTATACTAAATTAGTGTTTTATTAGCTCTTAAAATTAACTGCTTACTCAAATAGAGCGACGAAAGTCAATTTGAATGAGATTATGATGTTTGACATTCTCAGTAAAGTAAATTTGACATTTTGAGCAAACACCAACTGTAATTCTGTATATAAATTTGCTGAAATATTAAAAATGTCAAATATGAAAGCAGTTATTTTAAAAGAATTTGGTCCTGCAGAAAACCTTATAGTTGAAAAAGTTCCATTACCTATACCTTCAGAAAGTGAAGTATTAATTAATGTTAAAGCCTTTAGCGTGAATCCGGTAGATGCACACATCCGTGGGATGAAAGATTATTGGGACTTTATTACTCTGGGTGCTCCTTCTGAGCCTTATGCCCTATTAGGATGGGATATTGCGGGTGTGGTTACAAAAGTAGGCAAGGGTGTGACAAGGTTTAAAGAAGGAGATGAAATATTCGGAATGGTGAAGTTTCTGGGAGCAGGATATGGATATGCCGAGTATGTAAGCGCTCCTGAAACAGATCTTGCGCTAAAACCTTCTAATATCAGTTTTGAAGAAGCTGCAGCAGCGACCATGGCGGCACAGACTGCATATGTTTCCCTGGTTAGATATGGCGAGGTGAAAAAAGGCGATAAGGTTGTAATTACAGGTGCATCAGGCGGTGTTGGACATTATGCGGTGCAGATTGCAAAACACCTTGGCGCGTATGTAATTGGAGTTGCCTCAGGAGAAAACAGGGATTTTGTACTGAGTTTAGGTGCAGATGAGTATGTTGATTATAAAACCCAAAATTTTGAGGATCTGGTAAAAGACGCAGATTTGGTACACGACGCAGTATGGAGACACGATGAGTCACATATCAGCAAAGGAGTTAATGCATTAAGATCAGGCGGAACACTTTTAAGCCTTATGGTACATCCAACTCCGGAGTTTATAGAGAATGCCAAAACAGAAAAGAATGTGATCGTAAGAAGAATGAATGTAACCGATACCACTGACCACCAGGGCGATGTTGAAGCCATTAGGGCATTACTGGAATCCGGTGAGGTTAAGTCATATGTTTCGCAAACCTTTGCTTTTGAAGATACCTATAAGGCGCACAAGCAGGTCGAGACGCATGCTACTAAAGGTAAAGTTGTAGTGAAGCTATAACGAACCTTCAATCTAAAGGTACTTTTAATATTCCGCATCAGGAAATTACTGAGAGTACCTTTTTTATACTTTTTAATTTCATTGACGTAAAACGTTGGACTCAACAATATAATATACTATGGAAAAAGATCATAATAAAAAACGCAAAGCACTAATTATTATCTCCTCGGCAACGATACTACCTCTCAGCATGCCCAAAGGACACAGCGGGATATCAACAGGTTTTTTCCTTGTGGAATTAGCCAAGGTGCTACAGGCATTTGAAGATACGCACGAATTTATATTTGCCACACCGGATGGAAAAACGCCTCAACTGGACATTAATGGGCTGGCGCTCAGCCTTCATGCGCAAGATAATATGGGAGCTGCCATGGGAGGAGCAATATTTGACCAAATGTTTAATTTTAATGTAGATCAATTTCGTTCTAAAAGACCTGAATTAATAGCAAACAGAGAAAAGGAATTACTTACGCTCTACAGCCATCTAGGCAAAATCCCACTCTCGCAGCCACTGCCCAATACAGATAAGGAAGTAAAATTCCTGTATCAGGAACTTTTACAAAATTGGAAAAAATTACCTGAACATCCTTTTTTCTCAATCAAAGATTTGGTGGACAAAAATCGCGACATTCAAGATAATTTCAAATTAAAAGACTTTGATTTTGTACATTTGCCTGGCGGCCATGCCCCAATGGTAGATTTTCACGAAAACCCTTATCTTGGAGAACTTTTAAACACATTAGGGGAGCATAATATTTTAATTTCACTGATCTGCCACGGGCCTGTTGCCCTGACTTCAGCTAAATACAGGGTTTCAGAAAGCGGGCTGGTATCAGTTATTCCGAACCACCATTTCAAAAATGCTAAAATTACGGTATCATCCGCCTTTGCAGAAATGATAGCAGTAAAAATCGCTTACCCTAAAATTCCAGGTAAGAAAACCCGGCTGGAATTTATCGTTGAGGATGTACTCAAAAAAGAGGGCTATCAGGTAGATGTCAAATTGAACCCCATGGCTGTTCAGGTGATTTATGATAAGAAATTTAATTTATTAACCGGTAACGGACCGCAGGCAATGCGTACGCAGACAGATAAGCTTATCGATATTGTTGCAGCGCTGATATAAATTTATATATATAGTAGCACGCCTATTTTTGAATGGGAGATTAAATAAATTCAGTGCGCATTTCTTAATTAAATAATTCGTGACTAATGGCAAAACAGAATTTTAACAGATTTACCGACCTTGTGTGGACAGTTAAGGAAGAAGGTATTTTTAAGGATGACCTCAGTTTTGAATTTCATTCGTTTATATATATGGTTTCCGGTGAAATGAAGGTAATACAGACTGACAGAACCTATATTTTTGGCGCGGGAAGCATGCTGCTTTTTCCAAGAAACCAAATTTCAACCGTAATCAAATATCCTAAAGACGGAAAGCCATACGAATCAGTTGTTTTCCGCTTAACTATTGAACAGTTAAAATCATTTTATTCCAGTGAAAAACCGAAATTGGCCTCGCGCTCCGATAATTCTGTCAGGATCTTAAAAGAACACCCGCTGCTTAAAAGTTTCTTTTCTTCAGTTATCCCCTATTTTGATCTTGAAAATAAACTGCCTGAAAATTTAGCCAAGCTTAAACTGGAGGAGGCAATCACTGTATTGAGGTTTATCGAGCCCGATATTGATAATGTCCTGGCTGATTTCTCGGAGCCCGGAAAAATCAATCTGGTGGATTTTATGGAAATGAATTATAGGTTTAATCTACCATTGGAAAAATTTGGATATCTCACTGGCAGGAGCCTCTCTACATTTAATCGGGATTTCAGGAAAATTTTCAGCATGACCCCTCAGCGCTGGCTCACAAAAAAGCGGCTTGAATCTGCCTATTTTCAGCTGAGTAAAAAAAACAAGAGACCGACAGATGTCTATCTGGAGGTTGGGTTCGAGAACCTTTCTCATTTTTCATCAGCTTTTAAAAGGCAGTACGGGCATGCACCAAGCGAGTTCGTATAGATTTATACATCAATTTTCTGAGTACACCTATGGGTCTCCCTCTTTTTCTATTCAGTTGGAAAAGGCCCACCAATAAACGGCTTAAAAACAATGGTTCGGGATGATAGTTGTCTAATGTTTAATGCAAATTACAGATCAGACAAGAAAGGTTCAAGTCCTGCTCTCGCTACTAAGAAAAATTAAAAGCCGAAAAATATAGATTTCTCGGCTTTTTTATGGTTCGATAAATCTTATAATATTTCTTATCAAATATAAAAAGCCTGTATTTTCTAGTAAAATTGGTTCGAGTCCAGTT
>RCUJ01001872.1_pt1 | contig 10775 bp, 27 predicted proteins | sample 2166321 | NCBI WGS metagenome assembly RCUJ01 (sample SAMN09932808, study PRJNA488358) | compost metagenome | feature: garden; material: soil; isolation source: compost soil in an enriched community after 118 h of incubation | place: Germany: Experimental Botanical Garden Goettingen | collected... | reverse complement strand
GTTCTTCATCTACGATGATGTGCCCTGCTTGCTCTAGTGATGTAATGTCTCCTTTCCTGTATGTGCCGCTGTACGGCTCAATCAGTCCTACTTCTTCATCAATAATAAGAATATACCCAACACGCTTGATTTGTTCTAAGTGCTTATTTGATAGGTCTTTGAACAAGCTGTGAGTGAATGAGATATTTTGACCTCGTTTCAATAGGTCTAGTAGGTGCAGTGCCTTTGTTCTATGATTTTCAGTTGTTGGAAATACGAAGTCCAGTGATGCACACTCCGTTGGGATTCGTTCCTCTACCTCTGTTAGCATTGGTGATACATAAATATACTTGTGCTGAGGGTTTGAACACATCCAATTAATCACTGCTGTTGTTTTACCACTAGACATAATTGCGTCTAGCACTTCAATTTTCGACACACATCCTCCGTTTAGCTTTCTCAAACAAATCTCTAACTGATTTATTATCCTCAGATTTATGCTCATTCTGCATTTCAATTAACTCCCTGATGAACTGTACTTGTGATTTATCACTCTCGTGATTGCATCCAATAGTCTCATAGTCTTTCGGGTGCAAGCAATTCTTGCCGTAATTCAAATTACAATCACATAGGTGCATTCTGTTTCTTCCTCCGTTTCTCTCGTTTAGGCATACTCTCCAACTCATCAAGGCGTAGCCTGTAACTATCGTGCCCCACATCTCTTTGTATTGAGAATACTCCCAATCTTCCATATTAAAATACATCTCATCTAACAAGCTATTTTCGATGAAGTCTACATAGGGATTTGGATAGTATTCAAGAAAGTACAATTCATCTATCTGCTCTTGAAGACAATCTTCCGCCCACTGTTTTGTTTCATATGGACCCATGACAATTTCTAAGTTGTCAAATACATACCAGCTCATTTATTTAACCAATGAAGTTCATCTTGTTCTGTGTGCAAAATAAGACCTTCGCTTTCATAGCTCTTTATACAGTCTAGGCAGTAGCTTCCATAGAAGACAGCATTAACAAAGCCATCGGGTCCGCATTCAGAAGTTTTTGTAGAAAGCATCTTGTATAGCTCATTCCCTTCCTCATCCTCTAGAATCTCATGTCCACAGCTTGCATAGTGCGTCATTATTGTATAAACACCTCATTAATTACTTTATGTCCGTCCCAACCACAGGATTCCTGCACAACTTCTATATCGTCATTCCACTGACTATCTTGATAAACACTGCCAGTCCAACAATTAACCACTGCCTCTTGATCCATCTTTTCAAGAATTTCAATCAGTTCTTTTACTTTCACTTATTTTCCTCCTCTATACATGAAAACAGCCATAGAAACACGTTCATTATAGTGCCCCTACACCAGTGCCTACCTTTCTCACTATCTCTTGTTTCATAGTGCTAAAACATGTATCAAACAGCCATTTCATCCCATGTTTCTAGCATCATTCCCACCTCAGCTAGAGCTGTCCATGTTGGATTGAGAGAAACAAGCTGTTTTAGGGATTTTACACCACAAATTTCTGTGTATGCAATAGGACACATTCCCGCTTTCTTCATTGCTCGTTTTAGATGCTTTAGTTCAGAGTTAGCAATATAATAAATAGGAAGACGAATGTTGTACTTTGAGCTGAGTTCCCGCCATCTAGGTTCATCATCGTAGGAAAGCTTTAGATGCTCTTGTGCGTAAGCTTTCTTGTTCTCCCTAGCCTCTGCTGCTAATGCTAGCATTGAAGCTCTCTGTTCGGGAGTTATATTTTTTAGATGGTCGCTACGCTCCCGTTGCTCACTCATATATTCCACTCCTTTACAATATCACAGAAATAGTCATCCTGTTTCATAATATGCTTTATATACTTTTCAGCTTCATCTAGATTATAAAGCAGTTTACCACAACCTAGTGATGACCAATAGCTCCACCATAGAAATTTCTTCTTCACTTGACACACAAAGAATGGTGCTTTGGTTGGGTTATATTGTTTTCGTAGGATGCGGTAGTGTTTCATTCTTTGTCAAGTTCCTTAAACGTCTGTTCATATCGTTCGTAGATTTTAACCAGAGATTCTTCTACAGTCAAGTCGTTTGGCTTTGGATTAGCTTCTATAGACTTATCTCGATCAGGAATTCTCTCCATAATAAACTTACGGCGCTCTTCACGAGACAAACCGCTTGGTAGTTGGATAGTTGGCCCTTCTACTGCAGCTTTCATTCTTTCTAGATTGAAATTAAAATGCTCTTGTTGACTTTCTGTTGACTCCTTCAAAATAGCTTCAAATATTTTTTTCCGTTCTTCATCTGAAGCATTCTGTAGAAATTCTGAGATTGAACTATATTTCATTCCATACTCCAGATACGATCCAAGAGTTCTGTGCGTTGATTTACAGTCAGGGAGTTATCTTCATTAATCACACGAGAGGCCCAACGTAGTGCACAAGCGTAAATAGATTTCTTGTCATTTTGGAGTTCTTTAATCTGGTCTAGAAGCTGTTTACGTTCTTCACTGTAAATCATGAGTATCATCCTTGTTTTGCCATAGAATACCAAGCTTATTTAGTGAAATAAGTCTAGACGACTTTTCTCATTCTTTTAATAGTTCGTCAACGAGGCTATTGTACTTCTTTATTTGTATATAATACAAGAAGGAAGTGACCAACGCTGTCAATAATACTACGACAATACCCATTAAAGATTCTCCAAAAGTTCTTCCATTGAGTTGAATGCAATATTTGGTGTTACTCGGCCTTTAGGTATATTTTGAATAATTGCTCGCAGTTTGTGCATGTAGTCGTAACGCCCATCTTCTCCGTGCACATGAACCAACCTTTCATGCAGCCAAATTAGAAAATCATGATCACTCATTCAGATTCCTCCATTTCTTGTCCAAGTTCAGATAGTTCTTCAAGGGCGTTCATCCGCTCTTGCTGCATGACATAAATTTCAAATGACAGGCGATCTAGATATTCTGCTGGGAGTCTGTGGGCATTATCAAGCAAGTATTTGTAGATACCAGTAATATAATGTGAATCACAGTCCATTCTACAGTTACCTACTGGCATACTACATTCAAGACAGACAAGGTTTTCTACTTTAGTCAAAGATCATCCTCCTCATCAATAATAATATCAGCTTTAGCGAATAAGTCTAGCACTTCTACAACACCGCTGCACATCTCATTAAAACCACCGCCCGCTTCTTTGATAATTGCTTTCTTTCCACGGATTGCTAGATCAATAATTTCAATCAGTGCATCTGCTGCATCTTTAGATATATCATTTGACTCTACCACACTCAATCCTCCATCGTCTGATAAACAACTTGAATAAAAGGCTTACCTTCTCTATCCCAAACTGTCCGTACATTAAAATTCTGAATATTGAATGCTAGACAGAAGTCAAGAGCTGCTGGGAGGTTCTTGAATAGGTGTTCACGTTGATTCGGACACTCTACTGTACCATCTTTAATATTGTCCATTCAGATATCCTTCATAAATAGATCATAATAGGCTGGATCAACTAGCTCAATCTTGTGGCATTGTACCACAATCTCTTTATGTTTGGTGATTTGCAATTTAGCCTTTTTAACGATCTTACTGGCTTTAGCTTTATTCAGAGTATATGCATCTAGGAAGCCGAATTCTCCACGGAATCCACGTCCGTCACGACTAGCCATCAACCCATCATTATTGTGCAAGAACACGGCGGTCCGTAAGGATACCATCCAAAGCCCTTTTGGTGCATATTTATTTGCACAGAAACAACGAAGGTGTGTGCTGTAATACCAACCTAAACTTTCCATGTAGTTGATAATGGATTGGAGTTGGATGTGTTTTGTGTTCAGTACTTCACTCATTTTCAATTCCTCCGATATCAAAGTCTGCCCTAAGCCCCTTAAAACTGGGATACTGCTAGTCTTTAACATATCCGTACACCTCCTTTTCAAGTTCTAATCTCTTTTCCACAGCAGAATCGTAGCTATCAAAGTAGCCAACAAGCTTACCTTGTATCTCGACACTCCACCTACCACTCCTTTTTATGAAGTACACACCAGTTTTCCCAGATGTATTTGTAACACGAAGTCTTTGATTGTATGCCTGCTCAGACTCAGACGCCCATCTACAGTTTTCTTTACAGTAATTTCCATTAGGATCAATTCTATCAAGTTCCAGTTCAGAAGAATACCCTTCCTCCATATCTTTCCAAAAATCTTCAAATTTCTCCCACTTGGGATCATAAGTAATTCCGCGACCACCGTAGTAGTTGTAATACTCAGAATTTGGGTTATTACATCTATCTTTCATGTGTTGCCATGATCTATATTGTCTTTTACCGCTCAAACCATGTTTGGTGAGGCTTTTTGATTTATTTGCACTGGTTTCACAGCCACAGCTTTTAATTCCGCGTAAATCCTTAACATCCTTGAGTGACTTACTTATAGTGTTACCACAAGAACATTTAAAAATAAACTCCCTTCTTTTAAAATCTTTCCTTTCATCAAAAGGGGCTTCACTTACAATAACTAACTTATCATAGATTAAATTTTCAGGTAGCGGTAGAACTTTTCTAGAGGAGCATCCACAGCTTTTAGTATTACCACTTACTAAATTACCAGATGCACACTCTACTTCGCCTCCACATTCACACAGGCAGTTAAAATAAGTACGATTTCCTCGTACCTCTGTAAATCCCAAAACTTTTAATTTACCGAAAGTCATTCCTGTTAAATCTTTAAATTTAGACACCAGTATCACCTACCCATCGCTCGCCAATAAATGTAGGGAATCTTGGTTTTTCATACCCAGCACCTACAGGAAAAAATTTATACTTTACAATCTTACCAAGCCATTGTTCACGATTATCCCAAATCTCTTTGCGTTGTGCAGCAGTGTAACCAGTGCCAATAGAAAAGTCAACACTAGATTCAATATCTTTCACAAGCAAAGCACCAAGGGTGTTCATTGGAACTAGGTTTTCTTTGTGTGAGCTGCGATCAGTGTGTCCAGTTTCGTTGATCTTTGCTTCGTTTGAATTGTGCATCAACTCTTCAAATCCAGCAACGATGCACTCAGCGTCCTGAAAGCGCTTGAGTTTAAGTAGAATTCCATCACGGAGAGTTGACCGGCCTTGTTTGTATTTACCGTCAGCGTCACGGACCATTACACCTTCAGCTCCATTAGACAGAAGCACATCTTCAAGATCAAGTAGTTGTGATTCATTTTCAATCAAATGGTGTCGAAGACGCCATACTTGTGTAACTTCAGGCCATCCAGACATGATCTGCTGATAACGTTCAATCCAAGGAAGATCCAAGTCCCAACGGTCAAATACACGATAGGAGATAAGCTCTTTCTCCATACCTTCCTGTACTTCTTTAGACATACAGAAGCTTGTTGTTTTGTTGAATACAAGTGGATCTAGCATATCACCGTAAATCAATTCACCGTCCATTCCGTTGTATTCAGGTTTACCGAACAACTCCTGCACTGCTTTAGATGGAATTGGTTTCATACTGCGGCTATATGCAACGCCATCTTTAATCAGACAGCGTAACCCGTCAATCTTCACGCTTGCATAACATGGATATTTAAGCTTAGATGTATCTTCGACAGCACATGCAAGCAGGGGCTTCTTTAGTTCAATCATTGCATCTTACTCCGAATAGCTCCAATCACAACAATCCCAATAACAAGTGGTGCTAGTAGAATTCCCACAACAGATAAGACATAGAAATCACTTACAGAAACATCAATATCTTTAGAATCTTCTTTGTAAGTGTTCACTACATCTACAGCACTTTGAATGCTACCATTCTTTAGGGTGAATAGGTAGATTAAGAATGCGATAATAGTACAACAGATATAGTAGGCGATCAACATTTAATCTTCCTCGTACTGTTCAATTACAACGCCATGTTCTTTAAGATACCGAATTCCTTTAGAATCCCGATACTGCTCTTTATATACTACTCGCTCTACACCAGATTGGAACAGTGCCTTAGCGCACTGTATGCACGGGGAAAGTCCGACAAACACTGTACTACCTTTTAAGCTCAAACCTTCTCGTGCAGCCTTAGAGACGATGTTGAGTTCTGCGTGAAGAACTTCATCTAGTGTAGCCCCATCCTCACCTTCACAGGTGTTATCATCTCCGATTGCTGTACCGTTCCAAGAGTAAATAATCATATCTTGCGGAGTTACTGCAATGGCACCAACCTTCTTTCGTTTAGCGTAAGATTGTTGTCCAAAGGCTTCAGCGCAAGCCATATAAGTTTTATACATCTTGTGTTTCATCAGTGCCACCAGCTCCTTACATGTCGTTCAAAAATCTTAGCAGCAAGCTTTAGATCATTTGTTTGCTGTGCTCGTTGAAGCTTGTAGAAAGATTTAGCTTTAATGCTTGGTAGAGTATTTGGTTTCTGTACAAATTCTCCATTAATCCAACCACGTCCTTCTTTATGGATAAACTCTTCTTTATTGTCCATGTAACTGTCTTCGCGTACACGTTTAAGAAGTTCACTAAAGATTTTTAGTTCTTTTACAACTTTATCACTATTCAGTGAACGACTAAACTTCTCATGACTAACAGTCATATCCCTAGAAGCAGTCTCCATGAACCTTAGCATCCCACTGTAATCATAGTTCCTATACTTCCAGAGACATTCACGGAACAACCACACATTACGAAAGAACTTCCAGATAGCTGCGTAATGCACGGCATTATACTTATCTTTAGGCCAATACACAATATCTTGAAGCTTGTTAATTCCCTCACGTGTGAGCCAGTGGATGATTGGGGCTCTCTTCTTACACTCTTTCTCCCACTCATCCCAACCTTCTGCACTTAGTCTTAGTGCTAGTGGGTTAGTTAGTCCGTATTTAGTACGAATCTTTTTGATCCATCCTGCTGAATGCCAGTATGAGAAACGCATTACTGAGTAACCTCCTCAACCTCACCAACAAGACGGTGGTATCCATTCAGAACACCAACATCAATTGCTGCTTCGCCCACTTGAAAGAACTCACGTTCCCGAACATCAAACGGAATCTCATAAACTTCACCTGACCACTTACAGCGGAACTTTTTGAAAGCCCACTGCTTTTTAAACTGATATTTCTTGTAGTAAGTGTGATACTTCCCATCTTGAGGAAATCCCCAAAGCTTCTGTAGCATGAAGTCTGCTTCTGTCAGGATATCTTTAATATTTTCTGCTGGAACATTCTCTTTGATTGCAGAAAGCATCAGATTATCAATCAGAATATGTAGAGTATCAATCTCTTGCAGGATTGCTTCTGAAATACCACGTTGTTTACCTAGTTTACGGCATGCGGTCATCTTTATTCTCCTTTCCAGTTTAAAGTTTAAACTATCGTTTGCGAGTAGCGGTGCCAGTGCAGGAAAGTCCACCACTTTCTAGCGAGCTTTTAGTTTTCTGATCTTTTGAAGCAATTACCGCGTACTTGTTCTTCACACCAGTGTAGTCATCTGAATATTGCTGAGCTACTTGACGTGAGCGAGTGTGAATATATATCCTGTTATTAAAGCAGTCCTTGAAAAAGAACGTTGCAGGATCTTTAAAGTCGATATCAGTATATTCTTCGTAAGATACTACAGTTGTTTTCACATTCATGGTTTCAGTAGTCAAAATTCACATCTCCAATATATTCTTTAACAGAGTAGAAAACATCACCAAAATCTTGTTCGTTAGTCTGGTGGAGTAGCGTAGTGGAACATTCTACAACGTCTTCTTCGATTTGGTCAACTACTTTTACGACATCTTCTTTATTCATTGATCAGTTCCATCAGCTTTTTCACACTATCTGAGTTTGGTTGAAAAGAAACTTGGTCACAAGCTTCGTTTGGTTCAAGAGAATACCTAATATAGTAGAAGCTGTCAATACTCATGCATGGGAATCTTGCGTACAAGAATTTACCAATCTTTAAAGCATCCTTTGTTTTTCTAACTTCGTATTCGCCAATATTATTCTTGATTTCAATATAAGCATAGCCAGTACTATCAAGGTTCTTCTTTAGAATACGTTGGAACTTAGACTTAGATAAAACTCGTTTTTGTTGGTGATTTGCATTACGTGGGTTTTTCATATTTAGTTATCTTCACTCCTAAATTTACAAGAATCTTTTGAAGAGTCTTTAATAAAGCTCAGAAAGACCGTATCACCAACATTCTTTTTAACGATAAATGCACAACCCTCTTTATCAAAGAGAATCCTGTTATTAAGTTTATCTGGGATATCGGAACAAGCTGTTGTAATCGCACAGATTGTAAGCAAGCTCAGCAACTTGATTTTCATAATTCCTCCTTTGTTTGTGTGGGAGAAGAATACTAGATTCCCCTCCCTTCGTCAACATTTATTCCATCGTAGCTTTTATAAGGGTCTCTGGTTTAGGCACTGTTTGAACACTTGGTGTAATAATTTCTACTTCTTTTGGAGCTTGTTTCTTGACAGCTTTCTTAGCTTGTGCTGACTGAGCACGTTCACGGCGATCCAGTTCTGCCTTCACGCCCTTCTCCACGGCTTCAGCAATCATCTCATCAAGAGTTTGACCTTCCTCCTGCTGTTCTTCCATATTTTCTTTTCGTGCTTCTGCAAACAATTCAAGACGGTCCATAATTTCGTCTGCATCAAGATAGATGTCACTACCAGCAATTACTTTTTCAATTTCTTCATCTAGAAGGAAAGATTTATATCGCTGCCGCATAATCTTATGCTGCTGCTTCCGCATAAACTCTGCTTGAGAGAAATTCTCATTTTCCTTGCCCCATGATCCATAGCTGCAAGTGTGGGCAAAGAATTCTGCTGAGTCAGATACACCCCAAGTATCACAAGCCAAGAAGATGTAGGTCGCCATACTACCACAATCATTCTCAATAAATCCAATAGTTGTGCATTCAGCTTCAGCCAGAGCATTGATTATCTGATTCCCGCTCCGAACTTGTCCACCTCCTGAGTTGATTCGGATTACAAAACGATCTTCTGGATGGGTAGACCGTAGTGCATGGCATAAATCAAGATACTCATCAGGATCACCAATGTTGCCGACAAGATAGTATTCATAGAGAACGTGGTCGCCACAGTCAGTGATGAATAGTTTATTTGGTTGCATCTGCATTGCTGGCATAACTTGGATTTCTTGGTTATTCTTTTTATTCATTAATTTCTTCTCCGTTTTGATTAGTTGGGATAACAAAGAATCCACCATAGCCGTAAGCTTCTGTAACCTTTGAGTATGAGTATCCTTGTCTGCTTGGTAGGCTCAAGATTAGTTGATTCTCAAACTTACCGAGATATAGAGTGTCTTCATCAGTCCATTTAGATTCATGTAGATCAAGGAATTTACGAAGCTCTCCTACTGTACAAGCACCACTAGTTTCTTTAGTTTTGATTTCCATTACTTACGTTCCTCATCTTTCATTAGACCGATTGCAATATCTTTGACCAGTCCACCACGAACAATATCAGATGGATCAGAGAAGTCGATTACCGCAACACCTTTCAGATTATGCCGTTTTGAAAATTGCATAAACCACTCAAGACCAGATTCACCAACGATATCCTTCTGGCGAACATCTCCACAAAGGACTAGCTTACAATTATCTGATACACGTGTCACGATACTTTTCATTTCTTCTTTGGTTGTCTGTTGGGCCTCGTCGATGATTAAGAATGACTTCTGATCGAAGCTACGTCCACGGATCGACTCGACTTCCTGTACCTCAATTTCACCACTCTCTCCATCCTTTAGTGCTACTTCATATGCACCATTGCCAATTCGCTGCTTGATAGTGTCTAACACGTTACGAACGTATGGATAGAGCTTCTGTAGACTAGTACCCGGTTTAAACCCTGAAGTCTTACCAGTCTGCACATATGCACGGGCAACAATAATTTTCTCAATCTCATTCTTACGAAACTTATCAGCAGCAGCTACAGCCGCACAGAACGTCTTTCCTGTACCATGTAGGCCCAAAACTACGATAGCTTGAATCTCAGGATCATTCAAAAGACGAAAATAATCTTTCTGTTTCTGAGTTTTAGCAATAACTGGTGGAGGATTATTCCGATTAGCTGCAAACTTATCTTTAATCTCAGGTTTAGTAGAATTTTCTGATTTACTACGACGATTGCGTTTACGCGGAGACGGCAGCTCAACAGCTACACCATCCACTTCCACCATAATAGCTCGCTCACGACTACCCATATTAATTGTTCTCCTTAATCTTATATCCGTCAACTACTTGTTTGTAATTTGGCTCTACTTCAAAAATTTCATACTTACCATTTGGAACATAATACCACGGATGCCCTTTCCACTTCTTAATAAAGTTTTCAGCAGACTTTCGTGTTTCAAATACCTTTATACTTGATGGAACTCCGTAACCAAAGAACCCATCTGACTCTCCAGTTGCCTTCACCCATCCATCTGCTTCATTGCACACCCACACTTGATGACCTTCGTGTGTGAGTACAGAACCGCCTACTGAGACAACTTCCTTGCATTGAGTTTTAATTACAAACATTAGATTCTCCTTTTAGTGTTTAGAAATCCCATCACCACTTACACTAGCAAACACAACAATATCTGCCAACTTCTTGCTAACAGCCATTATGGCATGACTAACAGCCTCAGCATACAACAAATACTCTTCGCTATGCAAATAATCATTTACATCATAGAATTCTTCTGGACTCATAATGCTGAATAGCTCTGACATGAATTCCAATCTTACGTTAGTGAAATCCATCTTGTCAATCGTATCAAGAAAATT
>RCUJ01001866.1_pt1 | contig 10792 bp, 8 predicted proteins | sample 2166321 | NCBI WGS metagenome assembly RCUJ01 (sample SAMN09932808, study PRJNA488358) | compost metagenome | feature: garden; material: soil; isolation source: compost soil in an enriched community after 118 h of incubation | place: Germany: Experimental Botanical Garden Goettingen | collected... | reverse complement strand
GCGCCTGACTGCGCACTCGCAGCGCACCGCGGCCGGACGCTGGCGCGCCAAGCTTTTGTCGACCCCGTCACAGCGCAAGCATTAACTGCGTCACATTGCTGCAAAAATGACAGCCGGGACGATATCCTTGGCGGCGCTGTCCAACCGCACCCCGACTGCTGCGCGGTGGACCAGGAGTCGCATGCCCGCCCCTCACGATGCCTCACCCAGCCGCTGCAGCCGACGCTGCCAGTGGCTGCTCTGTTGCCTGCTGACCCTGGTTGGCCTGGCTCTCACCGCACTGCTGGCCCGCCAGCTCTGGCAGGACAGCCAGGCCCATGTCCGCCACCAGTTCGAGCATCTGGCCGAGGAGCGCTTCGCCCGCCTGGACACACGCCTGAAGGAGCGCCAGCGCGACCTCGACAGCGTGCGCCGCCTGTTCGAGAACTCCGGCGAGGTGACCCGCGCCGAGTTCGAGCAGTACACCCAGCCCCTGCTGAGCGACAACCTGGCGCTGTCCTGGGCGCCGCTGCTGCAGCTCGACGCCCACGACCCCGACGCGCAGCTGCACGCCTTCACCCAGCACGCCGAGGCCCTGGTCGGCAGCCGCTTCCGGCTGCGCGAAGCCGATCACGCCGGCAACCTGCAGCCCCTGCAGGCCCGCGACCGCTACTTCCCACTGCTGTTCAGCGTATCGCGCAGCATCGCCGAGCTGCCGCTGGGTCTCGACATGGCCTCGCCCGGCCCGCGCCGGGACGCCCTCGAGGAAGCCATCAACAGCCAGCAGATCGGCGCCAGCGCCATCCTGCGCTTCACCAGCGGCGCCGAGGAGGACCGCCTCGGCCTGCTGCTGGTTGCGCCGGTGCGGGCAGCAGCCAGCACGCAGCACGCCCGCGTCGCCGAGGCCCCGCTGCTGGGTGCGCTGTTCAGCGCCATCAGCCTGCGCCAATTGCTGGACGAGGGGCAGGCAACCCTCGGCGGCCTGGCCCTGGAGCTTCATGACCTCGAGCAGGCCGGCAGTCCGCCGCTGTACCGGCTGGGCAGCCCCGTCCACGACAGCCCGCTGCAGGCCAGTCGCGAGCTCCGCTCCGGGCACTGGCACTACCGCTTGGTGCTGCGCCCCACCGCCCGCTTCCTCGACCAGCATCCCAGCCTGGCCGCCTGGAGTGTGGCCCTGCCGGGCGCCAGCCTCAGCCTGCTGCTCGGCCTTTTGCTGTTCGTCCTGCTCAGCCAACGCCAGCGCGCCCTGGCCCTGGTCGAGCGGCGCACCGCCGAGCTGCAGCGCAACCGCGAGGCGCTGCGCATCAGCGAGGAGCGCTGGACCCTGGCCCTCGACGGCATCGGCGACGGAGTCTGGGACTGGGACCTGCAGAGCGACCGCCTGTACTTCTCGCCGACGTGGAAGGCGCTGCTCGGCTACGCCGAGGACGAGATCGGCGACAGCCCGCAGGAGTGGCGCGACCGCCTGCATCCGGAGGATGCCGCCCGCTGCGAGCACGCCCTGCACGAATGCCTGGCCGGGCGCACGTCGATGTACCGCTGCGAGAAGCGCCTGCGCTGCAAGGACGGCAGCTGGCTGTGGCTGCTGGCCCGCGGCAAGGTGGTCGAGCGCCGGGCCGACGGCCAGCCGCTGCGCATGATCGGCACCCACGTCGACATCTCGAGGCGCAAGACGCTGGAACTGGAGCTGCGCCAGAGCAATGCCCGCCTGCAGCGCCTGCTCGAGGCCGCCAGCCAGGTGGCCATCATCGGCGTCAGCGCGGACGGCCTGATCCGCACCTTCAATGCCGGTGCGCAGCGCCTGCTCGGCTACGAGCGCGGGGACATCCAGCAGCAGCCGGTCGACCCGCTGCTGGACGGCCCCCAGCTGGCTGCCAGTGCCGGCCTGAGCGTGCCGCCGGGCGGCGCCCTGGCGCTGCTGGAAGCGCTGCTCGACCCGCAGCACCAGCACCGCGAGCTGGAAACCATCCTGCTGCGCCGCAACCGCACGCCGCTGCACGTGACCCTGATGCTCTCCGCCATCATCGAGCCCGACGGCCAGCGCGGCGGCTACCTGCTGATCGCCCTCGACATCGGCGAGCGCCTGCGCGCCCGCCAGGCCCTCGAGGAGCGCAGCCAGCTGCTGGAAAAGCTCGGTGCCCAGGTGCCCGGCAGCATCTTCCAATACCGCCTGTTCGCCGACGGCCACAGCTGCTTTCCCTATGCCAGCGCCGGCATCCGCGAGGTCTACGAGGTGGAGCCGGAGCAGGTGCGCGGCGATGCCAGCGCGGTCATCGAGCGCATCCATCCGCTCGACCGCCAGCGGATCATCGACTCGATCCAGCAGTCGGCCCGCGAGCTGACCCGCTGGCAGGAGGACTACCGCGTGCAGCTGCCGCAGCGCGGCCTGCGCTGGCTGCGCGGCGAGTCGGTGCCGGAACGCCTGGCCGACGGCTCGGTGCTCTGGCACGGCTTCATCGCCGACATCAGCAGCCTCAAGCAGGTCGAACACGAACTGCGCACGCTGACCATCACCGACCCGCTGACCGGCATCCACAACCGCCGCTACTTTCTCGACCATCTGGACATCGAGCTGGAGCGCCGCACCCGCACCCGGCGCCCACTCAGCCTGGTCATGCTGGATATCGACCATTTCAAGCGGGTCAACGACACCTGGGGTCACGATGCCGGCGATCAGGTGCTCCAGGAGCTGTGCCGGCGCATCGGCGCGCGCCTGCGGCGGATCGACATGTTCTGCCGCCTCGGCGGCGAGGAGTTCGTCATCATCTGCCCCGAGACCGAGGCAGGCCAGGCCGCCCACCTGGCCGAAGCCCTGCGCCAACTGGTGCAGGACACGCCCTTCGCCCAGGTCGGCGCGGTCACCGCCAGCTTCGGGGTCAGCAGCGCGCGCCCCGGCGACAGCCACGAGAGCCTGCTGCTGCGCGCCGACCAGGCGCTGTATGCCGCCAAGGACGCCGGGCGCAACCGGGTATGTAGCGAGCCGCAATTCGAGGAAGCCTGAGCCGGCCCACAGGTTCGGCTTGGCCGCCCCGCCGGCGCTGCGCTACCATCCGGGCCTCCTACGCCCCCTAAAGCAGGACCACAGGATGAACCGAGCGCTTTACCCGGGCACTTTCGACCCGATCACCAAGGGCCATGGCGATCTGATCGAGCGCGCCGCCCGGCTGTTCGACGAGGTGATCGTCGCCGTGGCCGCCAGCCCCAAGAAGAATCCCCTGTTCAGCCTGGACAAGCGCGTCGAGCTGGCCGAGGCGGTGACCGCCCACCTGCCCAATGTGCGGGTGATCGGCTTTTCCAACCTGCTGGCCCAGTTCGCCCAGCAGCAGCAGGCCAACGTGCTGCTGCGCGGTCTGCGCGCGGTGTCGGACTTCGAGTACGAGTTCCAGCTGGCCAACATGAACCGCCAGTTGGCACCGCAGGTGGAGAGCCTGTTCCTTACCCCGTCCGAGCAGTACTCGTACATTTCCTCGAGTCTGGTGCGGGAAATCGCGGCGCTCGGCGGCGAGATCGGCAAGTTCGTCCACCCGGTTGTCGCCCAGGCCCTGCACGAACGCTACCCGGGTTGAGACACACGGACGCATGCAGGCCGCGTACAGTTGCGGCACAATAAGCACGTTGACCGTTCCTGCGTCTGGAGTAGTTCCCATGTCCCTTATCATCACCGACGACTGCATCAACTGCGACGTCTGCGAGCCTGAGTGCCCCAACGGCGCCATTTCCCAGGGCGAGGAGATCTATGAGATCGACCCGAACCTGTGCACCGAATGCGTCGGCCACTACGATGAGCCGCAGTGCCAGCAGGTGTGCCCGGTGGACTGCATCCCGCTGGACCCGAACCATGTGGAAAGCCGCGACGAGCTGATGCAGAAATACCTGATCATCAGCGGCAAGGCCTGATCCACCGCCAGCGCCCTGCGCCGAACAGAACGCCGGCCACCCCGCCCAGGGTGGCCGGCGTTTTTCATTCCAGGCGGATCAGCGGCGCCTCGTCCTCGCCGCGGAATGGCAGCTGCGGCATGATCTCGCGCCCCTCGCCCAGCCCCAGCAGCAGCACGTTGCGCAGGCTCTGGCCGATGCGGCTGGCATAGCCCAGGTCGTTCATCAGCGAGCTGGCCTGCAGGCCGTCCAGGCGCTTCTCGCGCACCGCGGCGAACAACCGCTCGCGGAAGGCGGCATCGAACTTCGCCGCCTGGCTGTCGAACAACTCCAGACGCGCCTTGAGCGTCTCCGCCGGCAGATCGAGCAGACTGATGGCGCGCATCTCGCGCAACACCCAGAGCAGCTGGCGGCGCAGATCGGCATAGGCGGCACTCACCGCCGGCTCGCCGTTGACCAGCAGGCGACCGAGGTTCTTCTGCAGATGCTTGGCGTCCTTCACCGCGTCCACCAGCTGCAGCGCCACCAGCTGGCTGGCGATCCACGCCCGGCTGTGCGCCTCGTCCAGGCTGACTTCCAGGCGCCCCATGTAGCTGACCAGGTCGCTGTACACGCCCTTGATATGGCGCTGGTACAGCTGCTCGGCATCCAGGGTGCGCCCGGCCGTCTGCGCCGAACTGCGCAGCAGCGCCTCGTCGACCTGCCGGCTGCCCAGCTGGTCGACCGGCAGGTACAGGGCGTGGCATATCACCTCCAGGCTTAGACGCGCCAGATGCTGCAGCTCGCGCGCCACCGCCTGCACCGCGGCACCGGCCGAGCCCAGTGCGCTCTCGTCGAGGTAGCGGGCATGGGTGACCGCCGGCGCCTGCGTCGCACCCTGCATCTCGGTGATCAGCACCTGCGGCTCGGCGACATCCGGCAGCCAGCGCTCCAGACGGACAGCCAGACCGCGATGCCAGGGCACGAACAGCAGCAGGCCGAGGCCGTTGAACAGGGTATGGAACAGCGCCAGCTTGAGCAGGGCGTTGTCGCCCAGGCCGAGCCAGGCGGCGATCTGCCCGGTCAGCGCCGCCAGGGGCGCAACCAGCAGGATGGCCAGCCCCCCCGTACCCAGGTTGAACAGCACATGACCGAGAGCCAGACGCTTGCCGGCGCGCGCGCCGCCCAGCGAGCCGAGCACGGCGGTGATGGTGGTGCCGATGTTGGCACCGATGGCCAGCGCAAAGGCCTGCTCGAGGCCGACCTGCCCGCCCGCCAGGGCAGTCAGGGTCAGCATCAGCGCCGCATGGCTGGACTGCAGCAGCACCGTTGCCAGCAGGCCGGCGCCGACGAACAGCAGGGTGCCGAGCAGCCCCGGCACCCGGATGCTGGCCGGATCCAGCCAGGCGGTGGCGCCGGAGAAACCGCTCTGCATCAGATCGATGCCGAGGAACAGCAAGCAGATGCCGAACAGCAGCCGACCGATGCCCTTCGCCCGCGGGCCGTTGAAGCCGAGCAGGATGCCGATCACCGCCAGCGGCAGGGCCAGGGAGCCTAGGCTGGCACTCTGCCCGGCCAGCGCCAGCAGCCAGATGCCGCTGGTGGTGCCCAGATTGGCGCCGAAGATGATGCACAGCCCCGCCGCCAGGCCGATCAGCCCGGTGCCGAGGAAGGCGATGGTCAGCAGGGACACCAGCGAGCTGGACTGCACCAGCGCGGTGGCCAGGATGCCGAAACCGAGACTCTTCCAGACCCCATCGGTAGCCTTGGCCAGAATCCGCTCCAGCCTGCCGCCGGCCAGCATGCGCAAGCCTTCCTCCAGGCACTGCATGCCGAACAGGAACAGCGCCAGGCCACCGGCCAGCTGGGTCCAGCCTGTGCTGAACCAGAACGACACCAGCAGCGCCGCCACCAGCAGCCAGATCACCACTTCATTCGCCGCATGCCTGGACAAGACGTCCCTCCCTTGAGCGCGCGCGAACCTGCCGCCGCTGTCGTTCATTACAGCTGAATCAGCGGCGCCTCGTCTTCACTGCGGAACGGCAGCTGCGGCAACAGCTCGTGCGCATCGCCCAGGCCCAGCATCAGCACGTTGCGCAGGCTCTGGCTGATGCGGCTGACGTAGCCCAGATCGTTCATCAGCGAGCTGGCGTGCAGGCCGTCCAGCTTGTTCTCGCGCACCGCCGCGAACAGCCGCTCGCGGAACTGGCCATCGAACTTCGCCGCGGCGCCGTCGAACAGCTCCAGCCGCGCCCTGAGCGCCTCCTCCGGCAGATCGAGCAGACTGATCACGCGCATTTCGCGCAGCACCCAGAGCATGTGCCGACGCAGCTCGGCATAGGCCGCGCTCACCGCCGGCTCGCGGCCGTTGAGCTGGCGGCCGAGGTTCTTCTGCAGGTGCTTGGCATCCTTGACCGCATCCACCAGCTGCATGGCCAGCACCTGGCTGGCGATCCATTCCCGGTTGTGCGTCTCGTCCAGATTGGCCTTCAAGCGGCCCATGTAGCTGACCAGGTCGCTGTACACGCCCTTGATGTGGTGCTGGTACAGCTGCTCGGCATCCAGGCCACGGCTGGCCCCCTGCGCCGCATCCTGCAAGGCGCGCTCGTCGACCTGCGCACTGCGCAGCTGATCGACCGGCAGGTACAGCGCATGGCAGATCACCTCCAGACTCAGGCGCGCCAGGTGCTGCAGCTCGCGGGCCACCGCCTGCACGGCGGCATCCGCCGAATCCAGCGCGTTGTCGTCCAGGTAGCGGGCGCGGGTCACCACCTGCAGCGCCACCGGCTGCGCCTGGGCCTGCACCTCGGCGATCAGCACACTGGGCTCGGCCAGCTCGGGCAGCCAGCGCTCCAGTGCCGTGGCCAGACGCGGATGCCAGGGCACGAACAGCAGCACCCCCAGGCCATTGAACAGGGTATGGAACAGCGCCAGCTCCAGCAGCGCGTTGCCGGCAAAGCCGGACAGCTCCGCCAGCCACAGCACCAGCGCCGTAAGTGGCTGCAGGAAGACCAGGGCGAGCAGCGCCACCCCGCTGTTGAACAGCACGTTGGCCAGCGCCAGGCGCTTGCCGGCCCGCCCACCGCCCAGCGAGCCGATCACCGCGGTCAGCACGCCGCCGACATTGGTGCCGATGGCCAGGGCAAAGCCCTGATCGACATCGATCTGCCCCGAGGCCAGCGCGGTCAGCACCAGCATCAGGCTGGCATGGCTGGACTGCACCACCGCGGTGACCAGCGCGCCGATGCCGACGAACAGCAGGATGCCCAACAGCCCCGGCACCTTGAACTGCGCCGGATCGAACATCGCCGTGGCGTCGGTGAAGCCGCCCTTGATCAGGTCGATGCCGAAGAACAGGAAGCAGATGCCCAGCAGCACCCGCCCGGCGCCCTTGCTTCTGGGGCCGTTGAAGCCGAGCAGGATGCCGAACACCGCCAGCGGCAGGGCCATGTCGGCCAGGCTGGCGCTCTGCCCGGCCAGCGCCAGCAGCCAGATGCCGCTGGTGGTGCCCAGGTTGGCGCCGAAGACGATGCACAACCCCGCGCCCAGACCGATCAGCCCGGTACCGAGAAAGGCGATGGTCAGCAGCGACACCAGGGTGCTGGACTGCACCATCACCGTGGCCAGCACGCCGAAGGCCAGGCTCTTCCAGGTCCGGTCGGTGGCCTTGGCGAGGAAACGTTCCAGCTCGCTGCCGGCCAGCAGGCGCAGCCCCTCCTCCAGACACTGCATGCCGAACAGGAACAGGGCGAGGCCGCCGGCCAGCCGCGTCCAGCCGCTGCTGAACCAGAACGACGTGGCCAGTGCGATGGCCAGCAGCCACATCACGACGGTATTAGCGGTTTTACTGGACAAGACGGCCCTCGGCTGACAACCCACGGTGCACGTTCAAGGAGATACCGCAGAGCACCTCTGCGCACGAGAGGAAGCGGCATGACAAGGGAATGACGAACAGATGACCGTCACGCGGGCAATTCTGCCCGAAAACGCAGCGGGAGGGGGAAGGTGCGCGGGAGCGCAGGATGGGCGCCCGGACGGGCGCCCGAATCCGCTTTAACGCTGGTACGACTGGTTCTGACCCCAGGAGCTGGTGCAGCCCAGGCAGCGCACGAAGGCTTCGCGGCCCGGCTCGCCGATCAGCGCATCCGCGGACTCCCCGACGTTGCCGCCCAGCGCCGAGAACGGCAGGCTGACGACGAAGACCGCCGCACCGATGATGGTGCCGGCGATCAGCAGCGGACGGGCGATCAGCAGGTCGCCGACCATGGCGTAGGCCGGCGGAGCCTCCAGGGTGTAGGTGGGATCGCCGCTGACGTTGTCCTGGGAAGCAGACGCGGACAGCGGAAGGGAGGCCAGACCGGTGGTCAGAAGCAGGCCAAGGGCTGTGGAGCGGAACAGATTCATGCGCAGGGTCCTTTTTGCCGCGTTGCACGTGGGGATAACTATATCAGCGAATCGCCGGCCGCCAGCGTGAACGCCGTCAATCGCTGCGGCCAGACCGGCGAGGAAACCGCATCCCGGCAAAACCGCCTGCGCTCGCCGGAGCCGGCGCGTCACTCAGCGCTGACAGCGCGGACAGTACACGCTGGCGCGCTGGCCCAGCTTGACCTCGCGCAGGGTGCTGCCGCAGACCTTGCAGAACTCGCCGCCGCGGCCGTAGACGAACAGCTCCTGCTGGAAGTAGCCGGGCTTGCCGTCGCCGCCGACGAAGTCGCGCAGGGTGGTGCCGCCGCAGTCGATGGCCTGGGCGAGGATGCGCCGGATGTCATCGGCCAGCCTCACATAGCGCGCCCGCGAGATGCTGCCGGCCTCGCGGCGCGGGTCGATGCCGGCGGCGAACAATGCCTCGGTGGCGTAGATGTTGCCCACGCCGACCACCACCGCGTTGTCCATGATGAACGGCTTGACCGCCACACGCTTGCCGCGCGACAGCTGGTACAGGCGTTCGCCGTCGAAGTTCTCGCCCAGCGGTTCCGGCCCCAGCTTGCGCAGCAGTTCGTGATTGAGCGGGTCCAGGCTCCACAGCAGCGCGCCGAAGCGCCGCGGGTCGGTGTAGCGCAGCGCCAGGCCGGAATCCAGCTCGATGTCGACGTGCTCGTGCTTGGCCGCCGGCAGGCCGGCCTCGATCAGGCGCAGGCTGCCGGACATGCCGAGGTGGCCGATCAGGGTGCCGCACTCGGCGCCGATCAGCAGGTATTTGGCGCGCCGCTCGACCCGCTCGATGCGCTGGCCGGACAGACGCACGTCGAGATCTTCGGGGATCGGCCAGCGCAGGCGGCGCTCGCGGACGATCACGCGAGTGACGCGGTGGCCCTCCAGATGCGGGGCGATGCCGCGGCGGGTGGTTTCGACTTCGGGCAGTTCGGGCATGGCGGCAGGCACGGGCAGAACAGGGGGCGTCAACATAGCAGGATTGCCGCCACCGCTCACCTCCGCGCGCCAGCCGGCAGGCGCCCGGCGCCCCGCCTTCCGCTATACTGCGCGCTTTTTGCGAGAGTGCCCCATGACCCTGCCCAGCCTGCGACTGAAAGCCAACGCCGAGCGCCGCCTGCGCGCCGGCCACCTGTGGGTCTACAGCAACGAGGTGGACGTGGCGGCCACCCCGCTGTCGCTGTTCGGCGCCGGTGACCAGGCCATCCTCGAGATGAGCAACGGCAAGCCGCTGGGCATCGTCGCGATCAGCCCGCAGAACCTGATCTGTGCCCGGCTGATCTCCCGCGACACCAAGCACATCCTCGACAAGTCGCTGCTGGTGCACCGCATCAACGTCGCCCTCAGCCTGCGCGAGCGCCTGTTCGACAAGCCGTTCTACCGCCTGGTCTACGGCGACTCCGACCTGCTGCCCGGTCTGGTGGTCGACCGCTTCGGCGACTACCTGGTGGTGCAGATGGCCTCGGCGACCATGGAGCATCACAAGCACCACCTGATCGAGGCGCTGGTCCAGGTGATCAAGCCGGCCGGCATCCTGCTCAAGAACGACTCCGCGGCGCGCGATGCCGAGGGCCTGCCGCGCTACGTCGACAGCGCCTACGGCCAGGTGCCGGAGTGGGTGGCGCTGGAAGAGAACGGCGTCAGGTTCGAGGCCCCGGTGCTCAGCGGCCAGAAGACCGGCTGGTTCTACGACCACCGCATGAACCGCGCGCGCCTGGCCCCCTACGTCAAGGGCAAGCGCGTGCTCGACCTGTTCAGCTACATCGGCGGCTGGGGCGTGCAGGCCGCGGCGTTCGGCGCCTCCGAAGTGATGTGCGTGGACGGCTCGGCGCTGGCGCTGGATGGCGTCGAGCGCAACGCCGCGCTGAACGGCGTCGCCGACAAGATGGCCTGCGTCGAGGGCGACGTGTTCGAGGCGCTCAAGGAGCTGAAGGCCGCCGAGGAGCGCTTCGACGTGATCGTCGCCGACCCGCCCGCCTTCATCAAGCGCAAGAAGGACCTGAAGAACGGCGAGGCCGCCTACCGCCGCCTCAACGAGGCCGCCATGCGCCTGCTCAGCCGCGACGGCATCCTGGTCAGCGCCAGTTGCTCGATGCACCTGCCCGAGGACGACCTGCAGAACATCCTGCTGTCCAGCGCCCGCCACCTCGACCGCCACATCCAGCTGCTCGAGCGCGGCGGCCAGGGCCCGGACCATCCGGTGCACCCGGCGATCCACGAGACCCGCTACATCAAGAGCCTGACCTGCCGCATCCTGCCCAACTGAGGCAGCTCTGCGCCGACACGTGGTGCGCCTGGCGCACCACGCCTGTCCCGCCACGATGCACCCGCCCGCCAATCGCGGTATTCTGAGCAACTGAATATCTGCCTGATTTCCGGGAACCCGCCATGCCTGACTATCGCTCGAAAACCTCCACCTTCGGCCGCAACATGGCCGGCGCCCGCGCGCTGTGGCGCGCCACCGGGATGAAGGACGAGGACTTCAAGAAGCCGATCATCGCCATCGCCAACTCCTTCACCCAGTTCG
>RCUJ01001865.1_pt1 | contig 10793 bp, 11 predicted proteins | sample 2166321 | NCBI WGS metagenome assembly RCUJ01 (sample SAMN09932808, study PRJNA488358) | compost metagenome | feature: garden; material: soil; isolation source: compost soil in an enriched community after 118 h of incubation | place: Germany: Experimental Botanical Garden Goettingen | collected... | reverse complement strand
GAAGCGCGTGGTGCGTCATGGCGCGCTGGTGGATGTGGCGGCGCTGGCCTGAAGCGTTGGCCTGAAGTAGAGGGCTGATGCCCTGGCCTGATGCGTTCACCCTTGACCCCAGGCGGCATCAGGTCGGCGCGAGCACTTTCCATCAGGCCCGCGCCGCCCCTTTCCCGTCAGGCGGCGATAGCGATCCGCCGCTGATCCTGGATCAGCGTTGGCAGGCGAAACGCGCTGACGGCGCCTTGCAGGCGTTGGGCCTGGGTTTCCAGCGACGAGGCGGCCGCGGCGGCTTCTTCCACCAGCGCGGCGTTCTGCTGCGTGACCTGGTCCATCTGATTCACGGCGGTGTTGACCTGGTCGATGCCAGTCACCTGTTCCTGCGACGCCGTGGCAATGTCATTGACCAGCAGCGTCAGGCGTTCGATGGTCTCCAGGATCTCCTGCATGGTGCGCCCGGCCGCTTCGACCTGCGCCGAGCCGGCCTGCACCGTGGCGCTGGATGCCGACAGCAGTTGCTTGATCTCTTTCGCGGCCCCGGCGCTGCGCTGCGCCAGCGACCGCACTTCGGCGGCCACCACGGCAAAGCCCTTGCCTTCCTCGCCCGCGCGCGCGGCCTCGACTGCGGCGTTCAGCGCCAGGATGTTGGTCTGGAAGGCAATGCCGTCGATGACGCCGACGATGTCTTCGATGCGGCCCGAATCCTGCGCGATTTCGCGCATGGTGCTCACCGCTTCCTGCACGGCCATGCCGCCGCGTTGCACCACCTGGCTGGCGGTGGCCGCCATCTGGTTGGCCTGGCGGGCGTTCTCGGCGTTGCTGGTCACGGTGGACAGCAACTGTTCCATGCTGGCGGCGGTTTCTTCCAGGGACGCGGCCTGCTGCTCGGTGCGGCTGGACAGGTCCTGGTTGCCGGCCGCGATTTCGCTGGAACCGGCGTTGATCTCGACCACGCCTTCGCGCACGGCGTGCACGGTGTGCACCAGGCTGGTCTGCATCTCCTGAATATAGGGAATCAGTTGCCCCACGCAGTTGCCGCCGTAGAGCGGGATGGGCGTGGTCAGGTCGCCGCCGGCGATGCGTTGAAAGTGCGCTTTGACCTGGTCCAGCGGGCGTCGCACGAACAGCACTACGTAGCGGTCGCCCAGCAACAGCAGCAACAGGCAGATGCCCAGCACGCTGCCCATGCCGATATAGGCCTGTTGGCGCTTGGCGGCGGCGTCCGCCCACAACTGCGTTTCGCGGTCCTTTGCATAGGCTTCGTAGTTTTCCATGCTCTTGCCGAACGCGCGGCTGGCCGACACCACGGCGGTGGCGGCGTGCTCGCGCGCACGCGCGATGTCGCCCGCTTCCAGGTGCTGGCGCTGCACCGCGATGCCGCCGTTGACCAGCGCGTCAAAGCCCGATTGCATGGGTTGCAGGATGGTGTCGGGGGCGTCCTTGGAGGCCAATTCAACGAAGACGGCCTGTTGCTTGCGCGCTTCGGCAAGCGCGCTGTCGATGCTGCGGCCTTCTTCGGCCGCCTTGGCGGCCTGGCCTTCGGCGGCATATTCCAATTGCCGCGACAAGCGGAGCCGGGCGCGCATGATCTGGTCGTTGACCCGGGATAGCGCGGAAACCTCGTGCAGCAGGTCGCCGCTGGTGGCAAGCGCTTCCCCGGCGCTGCGTAATCCGTTGACGCTGATGGCTGACAAGCCCATGACCAGCGCGCTGATGGCGAGCAGGGTGCACTGGATCATGCGTCGGATCGTGATGTCTTTCAGTAACTGTGTCATAGCGAGTCGTCCGATATACAGCGAGTGCTGCACTACGAACAACGACGCCGCTCAGCGGATATTTAGCAACTGTTTCACAACTTACGAATATATCGGTCCGTTCGACGAATATATCGATAGATGGCGCAACATTGTTGCGCTTTGGATGCTATTTCATCGGTCGCGGCGAGGGGGTGGCCATGGGTTCCGACGCATCAAAGCGCAAGCGCGAAAAGCTGGCGATGCAGGCCAGGGCGGCGCACAGGCCACCCAGCCACAAGGCGGTCACCGCGCCGTGCGTCGTGGACACGTGAAAGCACGCCGCCACCAGCGCCGCGCCGGACGCCTGGCCCAGCAGCCGCACGGTGCCGATCATGCCGCTGGCGCCGCCCGCCCGGGACGCCGGCGCCGACGTCATGATGGCCCGCAGATTGGGCGACTGGAAAAAACCGAAACCCGCGCCGCAGATGGCCATCCGCCAGCAGATATCCCACGCCGACGGGGTGGCGGGCAGCAACGCGAGCAGCACCATGCCCAAGGCCAGCAACGCCAGGCCGACGCCGCCCAGAATGCCGGCGGGATAGTGGTCGGACAGCCGGCCCGCGATAGGAGCCATGATGGCCACCACGACGGGCCACGGCGTGATCAGAAAGCCGGTATGCACCTGGCTGTAGCCCAGCACGGTCTGCAACATGAACGGCAGTGACACAAACGCCAGCCCCTGCGCGGCGAAGGCGCAGACGGCGGTGGCGGCCGACAGGGCGAACAAGGGGCGCCGCAGCAGGTCGACCGCCAGGATGGGTGCCGGGTGGCCGGCTTGGCGCCGCATCAGCAGCCACAGGCTGGCGATGGCGCCGCCCCACTCCAGCGTGATGCGCGGCCAGGGCGCCCCATGCGCCAGTTCATTGGATCCCAAGACAAACAGGCCCAGCGTCAGCGCGCACAGCACGGCGGCAATGCCGTCAAAGCCGTGCGGCGCGCGCTCGGTTTCGGGCAGGCCGCGCAGGCCCAGCACCGCGGCCAGGATGCCGATGGGCACGTTGATGAGGAACAGCCAGTGCCAGGATCCCAGCAACAGGATGGCGGACGCGGCGGTGGGGCCAGCCGCGAACGACAAGCCCACCACCATCGCGTTCAAGCCCAGGCCACGTCCCAGCATGGATGACGGGTAGATAAAGCGCAGCAAGGCGCCGTTCACGCTCATGACGCCGGCCGCGCCCAGCCCTTGCAGAATCCGCGCCACCACCAGCGTGGGCAGGGACGGCGCCAGGCCACAGGCAAGCGACGACAGGGTGAACACCACCAGCCCCACCATGTACACGCGCCGATGCCCCAGGATTTCGCCCAGCGCGGCGGCGGGCAGCAGCCCAGCGACCATGGCGAGTTGATACCCGCTGATGACCCAGATCGATCCGGCGTCGCTGGCCTGCAGGTCACGCGCGATGGTGGGCAGCGCCGTGTTGGCGATCGCCGTGTCCAGGCTTGCCATGCACACGGCCAACATGACGGCGAGCAAGGCGCCAAGACGTTCCGAGGCGGGCAGGCCGGCGCCTGCCGGATAGACGGTATTGCGGGAGAACGGGAGCATGGGCAGCTACATCGCGAGGCGTGCGGGCGGGGCGTCCGACATCAAGGGACTGATTCTAATGCGGCATCAGGTCTGCTTGGGCGCGGGCCGGGGCTTGACCGGCCAGAAGAGTGTGGCGGGCCGCTGCCAGATGCGCTGACGCACGCCGGCCGACAGCGAACTGCGGTCGCCGCGACGCAGGTCGCGTGAACGCAGCGCCACATTGAAGGCCAGCGCAAAGCTGACCGCCACGTTCAGCAGGCCCGTGGCGGCAATGCCGGCCACGGCCAGCCAGAACCCCTGTGTGTGCACGATGTCCCAGCCCAGCGTGGCGATCACCGTGCCAAGCTGGCCGGCGCTGAGCGTCACGTGGCGCGCCTCCACATGGGCGCCGAGCATTTCGACGATGGCCGGCCCCAAGCCCAGCATCAGGCCCAAGGACACATTGGCCGCGATGCCGGAGATGTTGCGTTGCCAGAACCCGGCCCACCGCAACGCGCCGCGCGCGCCAAACAGGTGCCGTGCCCGGCGGCTGTAGGCCATCACGTCGTGGACGCGATGCAGCGCGAACCAGTTGTCGGCCCACCCGGCGATCAGGCTGGACAGCCACAGCAGCACGCCGGTGATGGCGGCGTAGAGCGGGGTCGCGCCCCAGATCGAGAACGACGCCAGCGTTTCCTCTGCCTTGTCCGCGTTAATCAGCGGCCGTTCCAGCGCATGGACCGCCACCCACTGCACGGCCAGGGCCAGCGGGAACACCACGGCCAGGTTGCCCGCGATGGCGGCGGCGTTGGACCGCAGCATCGCCAGCGTGTCGTCCAGGAAGGCGTCGCGACCCTCCGGCGTGTGGGAGTCGTCCAGGCGGTGGGCCAGCGCGGGCCCGGTCATGGCGGGCTGCTTGGTGGCCAGCGTGAAATGCGCAAAGTGGATCACGAGGAATCCGCCCGCGTAGTTCAGCGCCGCCAACAGCCCTTCCAGCAGCTTGTCCAGGTGCGCCGATGTGATGAAGAATTTCAAGTACACCGTGAACACCATGACGAAGCCGCCGCCCAGCGAGGCTTTCAGCATCGCCAGGTATTCGATGGTGTCACGCGCGATGTAGTGTTCGCCGGTTTGGGCGGTGCGTTCCATGACCCGGCGCGCCAGTTGCGCGAACGCCGAGGTCACCAGGTGGCGGATGCTGTTGCGCGCCTGGGTGGACCGGATCAGCTCCGTGGTCAGTTGTACGAACTTATGACGCGGGGTCGGATCCACCCATACGCCCAGCAGCAGTTCGATGCGCGCCAGGCGCAGCTTCATGCGTTCAATCTGAAACACGACGTCTACCGATACTCCGTTTTTCGCCAGCTCGTCATACACGCCTTGCGCGGTCGCGCGGCAACCGTCCAGCAGCGCGCGAAACATGTTCAGGCGGCGCGCGTAGACCTCGGGGGGCGTGTCGGGCGTGCTGTCACAGAGTTCGGCCACGGCGGGGGCCAGCGCAAAGAACGGCGAGTCCTCGACAGGACCCGGCAGGCGAGATCGAATGTCCTGGCTCAGGCCGGTGGCGCGCACCTGGCTGACCAGCACCTGGATACTGTTGATCAGGGCCTGTTCGATGCGTGGCGGAAACGGATCGACGGCAGGGGCCGCCGGGGTGGCCATGGCGTCGCCCGCGCGGAACACGGCGCGCATGCGGGCCAGCGTGTCGTCGTCCAGTGCGTCGATCCATTCCGCATTGCCGCTGCCGCGGAACATCAGCGAGAACAGGCCGGACATGTCGCCGCGCGTGGGGGGCGGCGGCAACAGGCGCGTCTGCACGCGGTTCCAGAACTCGTTCCAGAAGCCGGGGTGGGCGGCCACGCCCGTGTCGCATAGCAGCGAGGTAGGGTCGTTGTCGGCAACCAGTGAACGCAAGGTGGCGCCGACACGCGCGGCGCGCTCGGGGGTGTGTTCCAGCACGTGCAGCAGGTAACGCAGGCGCGTGTGCTGCGGGTAGTGTGCGCTTGCCGAGGGATCGGGGGCGGTGGCGTCGGCGGTGTCGGCGGTATCAGTATGGCGCGGCGACGCGACGGGGGCCGGGCGGTCAAGCCAGCGGCACAAATCCAGCATCCACAAATTGCGATCTGCCAGCGGCGCGTCCGGATCTGCGCCGGCCAGTATCACGTCCAACTGCGGTCCGCCGTGGCGCGCGGCCTGCCATTTGCGCCAAAGAGAGGTAAGCATCGACGGCCTTGCGATTCATGGGATCAGGGGGCAAGCGGGGCACTGCGTGGTGAACAATGGTACGCCCGAAGCCCTCGGCCGCGTAGGGGGCCGAGCGGTGGATAACTATGTGGGTAAGCCGGTGGAAAGGGAGTGGATAGCCGGTGGATAGGCAGTGGACAACACGGGATAACTTTTGGTGACGGATACGCGATCTCTGTTTCCGGGTTTCCCCTCGGATTTCGAGTACGCTGCCCGGTGCTCCGAGCGTGCCTGCCCGTGTTGCCGGGGTTATCTCTCCCCAAATCGCCAGACAAGCTCACGCTGTACGTTGTCCTTTCACCCTCAGCCGTATCCCACCATGACCCTGACTTTCAATGGGCGCGCCTTCGCCGCCCTGCTTGCCGTAACCGCGCTGTTGGCGGTGATTGCCCTGTATGGCGCGCCCTATCCGTTCGTGCGCGGGTTCGTGGGGGATGTGGTGGCGGTGGGCTGGGCGTTTCTGCTGTACCGCACGTTCATCCGGGCGCGCGTGCTGCCGCTGGCGGTTGCCGCCCTGTTGACGGGCTACGCGGTCGAATTCTGCCAATACCTGGCGCGGCTCTACGGCTTGCAAATCCAGCAGCCGGTGCTGCGCGTGGTGCTGGGCAGCGTGCCCGATTGGTGGGACGTGCTGGCCTACACCGTGGGATTCGTGGTGGTGCTGATGCTGGCCGGCGCAAACGAGCGTCGCCAGCACGCGGCTTCTCTGCAGGACGCCCGGATGCGGGCCAGCCTGCGCGCGCGCCGCTAGGCGGCGCAGCGCATCGACCGGGGCGGACGCCCCGGCGCGGCTACCGGGACAACGCTACCCGGCCGGCAAACCATCAACCTGCCTGACACACCGGTTCGTCGTCGTGCCGACGAACCGTGGGCGCTGCTGCGCGCAGCGGTTGCAGGCGGGCGCTGCGGAACGGGGCAAACAGCTCGGCCCAGGACGAGGGGAACAAGGGCGTGGCGTGGCGCACCGCATCGCGGCGAGCGTAATGCGCAAGCAGTTGCTGACCGATGGGGGCGTCTCCCAGAGGGTGGCGGGTATTCATGGTATTTCCGTATTGCATTGATAATGTATTCATTGTACCCAGCGCGCGCAATGTCGTCCACCCGACCGCCTGTCTCCTCCCTGTCTTGCAACCTATTGATTTAACGGGTTCTGGCCCTTTTTCTCCCTGCTATCTCCGGGATTGCCCTAGCAGTTCAAAACAGTAGACGGTATACAATGTTCATCATGCCCGGGCTAAGACAGGCCTGGAATCTCTCCCACTGGACCTGGAGCGCGTCATGGCAGAACTGATGAACCGAGATGAATTCCGTACCGCGTTGGAAAACGCGATCAAGGGCAAGAGCGCCAATGCGTCGCCCTTTTCCATTGCCTGGGCCGAAGGCAAGCTCAGCCGCGAACATCTGTCGCGCTGGGCCGAGAACCACTACCACTACGTCGGTCCGTTCGCGGATTACCTGGCGTATCTCTACGCCCGCACGCCCGACACCTATACCGAGGCCAAGGATTTCCTGCTGGCCAATATGTATGAAGAAGAGATCGGCGGCGACCGTCATACCGACCTGCTGATCCGCTTTGCCGAAGCCTGCGGCACGACGCGCGAACGGGTCACCAACCCGGACAACATGTCGCCCACCACGCGCGCGCTGCAAAGCTGGTGTTACGCCGTGGCCATGCGCGAAGACCCCATCGTGGCGGTGGCGGGCCTGGTGGTCGGCCTGGAATCGCAGGTGCCGTCCATCTACCGCAAGCAGACGCCGACGCTGCGCGAGAAGTACGGCTTCACCGACGAAGAAGTGGAATTCTTCGACTTGCACATCGTGTCCGACGAGATCCACGGTGAACGCGGCTATCAGATCGTGCTGGAACACGCGAACACGGTCGACCTGCAGCAGCGCTGCCTGAAGATCTGCGAAATCGGCGCCCAGATGCGGCTGCTGTACACCACGGCGCTTTACACCGATTACGTGCAGCACGAGATCAAGCTGCCCGAACTCGGCCTGGCCGCCTGATTGTTATGGGTGTTTCCGGGCAGCGCCGCGCATGCGGTGCGCCCGGCCCGCGGTTCCTGGACGACAGACTCATGCCTACCGTTGTATTTCATAAAGGCGGCCAGACCTACACCGACGTGGTGAAGGACAACACCAATCTGGTGGTGCGGGCCGGCATCAAGCAGTTTCCGTATCCGCATCTGCGCTACGAATGCGGCATGGGCAAGTGCGCCAAGTGCGCGTGCCGCGTGCTGGCCGGCGCCGAGCATCTGCCGCCCGTCAACTGGAAAGAAAAAAAGCAGTTGGGCGAGCGTATCGAACAGGGCTATCGGCTTGCCTGCCAACTGTGGTTGAACAGCGATGTCGAGCTGGTTCAGGACGTGGAGGCATAGCGCCATGGACGCCGTATACGTAATCCTGACGTCCAAACCCGGCGTGTTCCGCACCGAGGTCGGCGACGATGTCGACATCCTCGAAACGTATGACTACGAGTTCTACGGGCGGGCGTTGGCCGTGTTCTGCATTGCGCGGCTGCACGGCGATACGCGCCTGATCGTGACGGAAGAAACTCCGCCCTACGTCGTCAACCGCGTGCCCGCCAAGTTTCTGGAGAAATTTGCGTCGGTGGAGGCGGCCCGCAAGGAACTTGCCCACCTGACCCGCTTTGGCAGCATGGAATCCACCTTGACGCTGCGCCCCGCCGCCGCCGTCGCAAGGCATTGAAAAAACATGGTTCAGATTACATTCGTCTCGAACGGCGGCAAGGTCGCCACCGCGCCTGAGAACAGCAACTTGCTGCGCGTGTCGCTCAAGGAAAAGGGCGGCATCCCCTTCAAGTGCGGGGGCGGCCTGTGCGGCACCTGCAAGTGCCGTATCGAGGAAGGGCTGGAGCACACTGACGCCATCAAGCCCAAGGAACGCAAGCATCTGCGCCCCGAAGACTTCGAGGCCGGCTACCGCATGGCCTGCCAGACCTTTGTGACCGGCGACGTGAAGGTGTCGTGGGTGGTGCAGAACGGCAAGGGCGTGGTGGTGGGGGTGGCGTCAGACGCGGCCGACGCGCCGGTGCCATCCGCCTGATACGGCGGGCGCAACGCCCGTTGCGCTGTCGCTTTTTATTTGACTGATCAGTCAGCCGCGCCGTGCGGCTGCTGGGCGTCTGTATAGGCCTTGGCCGCGTTGTGCACATGCTGGCTGGCCAGCAAGGCCGCCAGGTCGCCATTGCCCGCGATCACGGCATTCAAGATCTGCGAATGTTCATCCCAATTCGCCTTGGCGCGATGCATGTTGCTGGGCGCGAACAAGAGCGCCGTGCGGTCACGCAGCGAGCGCATCAAATCCGTCAGCACCACGTTGCCGGCAATGGTGGCCAGCATTTCATGAAACTGGGAGTTCAGCGCCAGGAACTTGTCCAACTGCTCGCCGCGCGCGGCTTCGGTGCCTTCGCGCAGGAATTCCTGCAAGCGTTCCACGGTTTTTGCGTCGCGGCGTTGCGCCGCCAGCTTGGCGTTCAGCCCTTCCAGCGTGGCGCGCACTTCCACCATGTCATAGGCGATGGCGTCCGACAGCACCGATACCGACGCGCCACGGCGCGGCTCGATGGTGACCAGCCCTTCGGCGGCCAAAGCGCGCAGCGCTTCGCGCACGGGGATGCGCGATACGCCCATTTCCTCGGACAAGCGGCCTTCCACCAAGCGGTCACCGGGGGTGAATTCCCCGCTGAGAATGCGTTCGCGCAGCTTGTCCCGGATGACGGCGAACAACTGCGGATGCTGCTCGCCGATCTTCAGCGGAGCGGAAGACGGCGTCTCTACGGCTTGCGGGCTGACGGGAGAAGTAGTCATGGCGAGCAGATATGGATTAATGGATACAGTCTCCATTGTATTACCGGGTGTAGCCGAACGCCGCGACGGCAAGCCGGAGCGGTGGACCAGGCGTCGATGCGGCGCATCAAGCCCCCCAGAAGGATTTGGCCAGCACGCCCACCGCGCCCAGCGCGCACGCCGCCAGCAGCACGCTGCGTACGGCTTGTGGCGGCAGCAAGGTGCGCAAGCGATTGGAGACCGCAAAACCGGCCAGCAGGAACGGCGCCAGGCTAAGCGCCAGCCCAAGGTGGTAGCCCGTATACCGCTTGGCCAACGCCAGCATGGCCAGCGAGAAAATCGAACCCAGGAACAGGACGACCCCCAGCGTGGCGCGCAGTTGCGGCGGCGCGGTGTGTTGCAACACGATGGCGATGGGCGGGGCGCCCACCGACGTCATCGTTCCCATGATGCCGGAGGCCACGCCGGCCCCGGACACCCGACCCGGCGTGGCCGTGAAGCGCAAGCCCGCCACGCTTAGCGCCACGGCCACCAGGATCATGCCGGCGAACAGCACGCCCAAGGTCTGGGGGGCAAAGCGCGCCATCGCGTAGATGGCCAGCAGCGTGCCGACCGCGCGGCCGGCCAAGGCGTACGACACGTTGGACCAGTCGATGAAGGCCCGTTCGCGCAATGCGGTCAACAGTGAAATGAAGCCGCCCAGCGTCAGCAGGGGGCCGGGAGCCAGTTGCGGAAAGAACATTGCCGCCACCGGGGCCGCGAACATCGCGAAACCGATACCGCCCACGCCCTGCGCCACAGCGGCGCCAAACACCACCACGGCCATGGCGGCGTACTGCCAGAAATCAGGGAAAGACAGGGTGGACATGGCCTAGGCCTCTTCTTGTATACGATAGTCGAGCAGTAGATTTCGACCGTAATGAATACTCCGTTCAAAATCACGGGTAAACCCGTAATTTTCAAGCAGTATTCATGGAATTTTCAGAATTATCGGTTTCCCTAGGCACTGCATATTTCGATTGGTATGCCTTCAAACGAAATATAGTATACCGATTGTGGCGACCCAACAGCCACGTCACAAGGGGAATCACGCATGCAAGCGGACGTCGTGCTCACTGCTGCTCATTGGATGTATCTGATCAGCGTGGCCGCCATCATCCTGACGATGATTTTGCGGGCCAACGTGGTGGTGCCATCGGTAATCGGCACTTTTCTGGTGGTGCTGGCCATCACCGGCAATCCGATCAGCGCGCTGATCGGCATCTTTTCGGCCAGCTTCGTGGCCGCCAAGGAATTGTTCAATATCTTCCTGGTCATCACGTTCATGACCGCCCTGCTGAATTCCCTGAAGACCTTGCAGGCGGACGTGCGCATGGTGCAGCCGTTTCGGCGCGTGATGCGGGGCGGTCATTCGTCGTTCATCATCATCGCGCTCTGTACCTA
>RCUJ01001864.1_pt1 | contig 10810 bp, 10 predicted proteins | sample 2166321 | NCBI WGS metagenome assembly RCUJ01 (sample SAMN09932808, study PRJNA488358) | compost metagenome | feature: garden; material: soil; isolation source: compost soil in an enriched community after 118 h of incubation | place: Germany: Experimental Botanical Garden Goettingen | collected... | reverse complement strand
GAGGATGGCGTAGACTTCGGCGAGAGGCAGGAACTCTTTCATCGGGTGGCTCCGGAAAGGAAGACGCTGACCAGATCAACCATAGCCCCGCGGGAGGATCGACGCGTGATCCGCTCGACCGATACCGGCGCGCAGCAGGGCTGCTGGCTGCTCTATCGCATCGACGACAACGGCAACGAGGTGGCAATGCGCCGCTTCGCCAACCGCGCCGACGCGGAGGCCGTCATGCACGACTACGAGGCGCGCGGGCACAAGCAGGCCTACTTGGTGCGCGAGGAGCGCGGCACCCCGGCGCCTTGACAGGGGAGCACCCCCTGCCTAAACCCGTAGATACCCTGTCCGAGCGTACCGAGCGGATGGGTGCCATGTCCGGAGTGACGGAACCCGCCGCGGGCCCTCCGCCAGCCGCCTTCCTCAGTCGCTACCGAGCGCCGGATTGCCCGTAGCCGCCGGCAGCCCTTCCCGGGAGAGGCCCCATGCCCGAACCCATCGATCTGCGCCGCCGCCACCTGCTGGCGGGAACGGCCACCGCCATCGCCGCCGTCAGCCTGTCCGGCCTGCCGTGGCGGGTGCAGGCCCAGGAAGCCATGCCCCTGCCGGACTACGTGAAGTGGAAGACTCCCGAGGCGCTGATCGTGCACAGCGCCAACACGCTGGAAACCCACCGCGATGCCATCGGCACCAGCGTGATCACCGCCAGCAACCGGCTGTTCGTGCGCAACAACCTGCCGGCCCCCGATGCGTCCATCCTCGCCGACCGCGAGGGGTGGACGGTTGCCTTCCAGGGCGTCAAGCAGCCACGCAGCCTGACCCTGGCCGAGCTTAGATCCCTCGGCGTGACAACCGTGGCCAGCGTGCTGCAGTGCTCGGGCAACGGCCGCGCGTTCTTCCCCCACGGCGCCAGCGGCACGCCCTGGACGGTCGGCGCCGCCGGCTGCGTGTTCTGGAGCGGGGTGCCGCTCAAGACAGTCGTAGAAGCGCTTGGCGGGGTTGCCGAGGGCCAGAGCTTCATCACCGCCACCGGTGGCGAAACCCTGCCTGCCAGCCTCGATCCGAAGACCCTGATCGTCGAGCGCTCGGTGCCGCTGCGCGCCCTGGACCAGGCCCTGCTGGCCTGGGAGATGAACGGCGAGCCACTCTCCGTGGCTCATGGCGGCCCGCTGCGCCTGGTGATCCCCGGCTACTTCGGAGTCAACAACATCAAGTACGTCAAGCAGCTGGCCTTCACCGCCGAGCAGACCGACGCCAACATCCAGAAGAGCGGCTACCGCATTCGCCCGGTGGGCGAAAAGGGCGCCCCGGATCAGCCGTCGATGTGGGAGATGAGCGTCAAGTCGTGGATCAGCCAGCCGCTGGAGCAGATGAAGGCCGGCCGGGTACTGATCCAGGGCGTAGCCTTCGGCGGCGCCAAGGCGGTGAAGAGCGTCGAGGTGTCCCTCGACGGCGGGCAGAGCTGGCGACCGGCACCCTTCGTCGGCCCAGACCTCGGCCCCTATGCCTGGCGGCCGTTCGTCCTCGCCGTGGAACTCAAGCCCGGCAACTACAGCCTGGCCAGCCGCGCCACCGACGTCGATGGCAACGTGCAGCCGCGCGAGCGGGTGGACAACGAGCGCGGCTACGGGCACACCGGCTGGGAAGACCACGCGGTGAAGGTTGCCGTGGTCTGACGAGCCGTCCCGGAGGTGACGTCATGCCCCTGCGCCCTGCCCTGACGCTGCTCGCCCTGCTGCTGGCCTCGACGGCCAGCGCGGATGACACCGATCAGGCCCTGCTCGCCCAGGGTCGCCAGGTGTTCCTCGAACAGGCGCAGCCTTCCTGCAGCCTGTGCCACGCGCTGCGCGAGGCCGGCGCCAGCGGCGCGATCGGTCCCGACCTCGATCAGCTCAAACCCGACGCGGCGCGGGTGGTGGCGGCAGTGAGCAACGGGGTCGGCGTGATGCCGCCGTTCGCCGAAACGCTCAGCGACGAGCAGATCCGCGCCGTGGCGCACTATGTTTCCAGCGTGGCGGGCCGCTAAGCGTCAGATCTTCAGTTCGAAGGCATCGGCATCCCGCCAGGCCGGGAAGCGCGTACGGAACCTGGCCAGCGTCGCCGCCGACAGGGTCACATGGAACACCCCGTCAGCCTCGCCGGCATCCAGCAGGCTGTCGCCCATGAAGTCGAGCACCTGGCTGTCGCCGGCGTGCGGGTAGCCGTTGCCGTCGGCGCCGATGCGGTTGACCGCGGCGACGTAGCACAGGTTCTCGATGCCGCGCGCCGGCAGCAGGCGGTTCCACGGATTGCGCCGCGCCGCCGGCCAGCTGGCGATGTACAGCAGCAGGTCGGTGTCGTGCGGGTCGCGGCTCCACACCGGGAAGCGCAGGTCGTAGCAGACCAGCGGGCGCACGTGCCAGCCCTTCAGCTCCAGCAGCACGCGCTCCTCACCTGGGGCGTAGTGCTCGTGCTCGCCGGCCATGCGGAACAGGTGGCGCTTGTCGTAGTGGGCGCAGCTGCCGTCCGGGCGCGCCCAGTACAGGCGGTTGCGGTAGCTGCCGTCGGCCGCCTGGGTGATCACGCTGCCGACCACCACCGCGTTGAGGCGCGCGGCCTGCGCCAGCAGCCAGGTGCGGCTCGGGCCGTTCTCGGCCTCGGCCAGCGCGGCGGCGTCCATGGAGAAGCCGGTGCTGAACATCTCCGGCAGGATCACCAGGTCGGCGCCCTCGGCCTGGTCGAGCAGCCGGGCGAAGTGGGCATGGTTGGCGGCCGGGTCCTGCCAGACCGGGGCGGTCTGCACCAGGGCCAGCTTGAGGTCGGGCAAAGTGCTCAGGTCACGCATGGGAGTCTCTCCGAAAATGGTCCATCACACCCGGCACAACTTGTCGGCCGCCTGGCGCAGGGTGTCCTCGCGCTTGGCGAAGCAGAAGCGCACCAGACGCAGGTCCTTGGGCGGAGTCTGGTAGAACACCGACACCGGGATGGTCGCCACGCCGTGCTCGCGGGTCAGCCACAGCGACATTTCCACGTCGTCGAGGTCGTCGCGGATCGCCGAGTAGTCGGCCAGCTGGAAGTAGGTGCCCGGGGTGCGCTTGAAGCTGAAGCGCGAGCCCTGCAGCAGATCGCAGAACAGGTCGCGCTTGGCCTGGTAGAAGGCCGGCAGCTCGTCGACGTGCTCGGGATGGGCGCTCATGTAGTCGGCCAGCGCCCACTGCAGCGGGGTGATGCCGCAGAAGGTGACGAACTGGTGGACCTTGCGCAGCTCGGCAGTCAAGGCCGGCGGCGCCACCACGTAGCCGGTCTTCCAGCCGGTGACGTGGTAGGTCTTGCCGAACGAGCTGACCACGAAGGCGCGCTGGTACAGCTCCTCGTGGGCCAGCACGCTGGCGTGCTGTACGCCGTCGAACACCAGGTGCTCGTAGACCTCGTCGCTGATCAGGTAGATCTCGCGCTCGCGGATCAAGGCGGCCAGCTGGGCCAGCTCCGCAGAGGAAATCAGAGCGCCGCTGGGGTTGTGCGGGCTGTTGAGGATGATCAGGCGGGTGCGCGGGCTGATCGCGTCCTGCAACCGCTGCCAGTCGATGGCGAAGTCCGGCAGCGCCAGCGGCACGTGCACGCAGCGCCCGCCGGCCAGTTCCACAGAGGGCTCGTAGCTGTCGTAGCAGGGATCGAAGACGATCACCTCGTCGCCCGGGCGGACCAGCGCCTGCACCGCGCAGAAGATCGCCTCGGTGGCGCCGGGAGTGATGGTCACCTCGCTGTCCATGTCCACGCTGCGGCCGTAGCTGCGGGAGATCTTCGCCGCCACCTGCTCGCGCAGGGCCGGCAGGCCGGTCATCGGTGCGTACTGGTTGTGCCCGGCCATCACGTGGCGGCCGACCGCCTCGCGCAGCGCCTGCGGGCCGTCGAAGTCGGGAAAGCCCTGGGACAGGTTGAGCGCGCCGGTCTGCGCGGCGAGCTGGGACATGGTGGTGAAGATGGTGGTGCCGACGTTGGGCAGTTTGCTGACGATCATCGGAGTTCCTGAACGAATACGGAGCGCGAAGGCAAGCGGCGAGGATAGCCGATCCGCCGCGGCGCGGCAGCCGGGGGCGCGGCAAATTCGCGCCCGCTTTGCCGGCCGGAACTGTCGGGCGCGCCCCTAACCGGCCGGGCGCGCTGCGCTATGCTGTGGCCCAGTCCAGCGAGAAAGGATGCTCCCATCATGAACAAGGCCCAACGCCGCTCCGAGAAGTTCTTCCGCCTCGCCCTGTGGGCGGTGGCCGTGGTCTTCGCCGGCTTCCTGGTCAACCTCGGCGGCGCCGTGGTGAAGAACCTGCCGCTGGTCGAGCAGCGCTTCAGCGTGGAGGACTTCCTCGACGGCGAAGCGAGCAAGCGCATCGAGGAGGAGATCAAGCGCCAGCGCAACCAGGCCCAGGACGCCCTGGACGCCCTGGAGCAGAGCCGCCTCAAGCTGGAGGCGGCGCGGCAGAACAGCCAGACCGCCCGCGACAGCCTGAGCGCCTGGCTGGCCAGCCGCCAGGTGACCCAGCAGGCGGCCCGCGATGACGAGGTGCTCAAGCGCACCGAGGCGTTGGAGCACCTCAAGCTCGCCGAGCGCCAAGTGCGCAGCGCGGTGGAAACCGAGGAGCAGCGCCTGCTCGACGCCCGGCAGGCGCAGCAGCGCGCCCAGCGGCAGCTCGACGAGTTGCGCAGCGCCGCCTATGAACAGATGTCCGCCGAGCAGAGTCGGCAGGAACTCAAGGTATTCCTCATTCGCCTGGCGCTGACCCTGCCCCTGCTGCTCATCGCCGGCTGGCTGTTCGCCCGCCAGCGCAAGAGCACCTGGTGGCCCTTCGTGTGGGGCTACATCTACTTCGCCCTGTTCGTGTTCTTCGTCGAGCTGGTGCCCTACCTGCCGAGCTACGGCGGTTACGTGCGCAACATCGTCGGCGTGGTGATCACCGTGCTGGTCGGCCGCCAGGCCATCGTCGCGTTCAACCGCTACCGCGAGCGCCAGCAGGCAGCCGAAGCCAAGCCCGACGCCGAACGGCGCAAGGAAATCTCCTACGACACCTCGCTGCTGCGCCTGGCCAAGAAGGTCTGCCCGGGCTGCGAGCGGCCGGTCGAGCTGGACAACCCGCAGATCGACTTCTGCCAGCACTGCGGCCTCAGTCTGTTCGACCACTGCACGCACTGCCAGCAGCGCAAGAGCGCCTTCGCGCGCTTCTGCTTCGCCTGCGGCAGCGACGCGGCCCAGCCAACCGAGCCGCCGGTGGCGTAACGACTACTTCTTGCCGGAGCGCTTGCCGCCGCCCAGGCTGGGCATCTTGCGCACCGCCTTGACCTTGGGCGCACCGCTGTCGATCCAGTTGCCCAGCGGCTTGGCGGCCTTGCCCGGCTTGCCCAGTTCGATCTTCGGCTTCTTCGGTTTCTTCGGCTTCTTCACCACCTGGCCGTCGATGGTGGTCTGCGGCACGCGGTGGTCGGGGATGAAGTCCGGCTCGTCGCGGCGCGGCAGCACCTGGCGGATCAGCGCCTCGATGGCGGCGAGCAGCTGCACCTCGTCGGCGCAGACCAGCGAGATCGCCTCGCCGCTGGCGCCGGCGCGGCCGGTGCGGCCGATGCGGTGCACGTAGTCCTCGGCGACGATCGGCAGGTCGAAGTTGACCACCTGCGGCAGGTCGTCGATGTCCAGACCGCGGGCGGCCACGTCGGTGGCCACCAGCACCTGCACCTCGCCGGCCTTGAAGCGCTCCAGCGCGCGCAGGCGCGCCGGCTGCGGCTTGTCGCCGTGGATCGCATCGGCGCTGACGCCGAGGCGCTGCAGCTCGCCGACCAGCTCGTCGACGCCCTTGCGGGTCTTGACGAACACCAGCACCTGGCCCCAGCGCCGCGCCTTGAGCAGATGGCAGAACAGCTCGCTCTTGCGCTTCTTGTCCACCGGGATCAGCCACTGCTTGACCGACTGCGCCGCAGCGTTGCGCGGGCTCACCTCGATGCTCAGCGGGTCGCGCAGCAGCACCCGGGACAGCTCGCGGATAGTCTCGGAGAAAGTCGCGGAGAACAGCAGGGTCTGCCGACGCTGCGGAAGCATGGCGAACAATTCGTTGAGTTCGCGGGCGAAGCCGAGGTCGAGCATGCGGTCGGCCTCGTCGAGCACCAGGGTCTCTACCTGCTCGAAGCGCACCGCGTTCTGGCGGAACAGGTCGAGCAGGCGGCCGGGGGTGGCCACCAGCACGTCGACGCCCTTGCGCAGGCGCATCATCTGCGGGTTGATGCTCACCCCGCCGTAGGCCGCCAGGGTGCGCAGCGGCAGGTGCTGGCCGTAGACGCGGAAGCTCTCGTGGACCTGCTCGGCCAGCTCGCGGGTCGGCACCAGGATCAACGAGCGCACCGAGTTGGGCGCCACCTGCGGGCCTTCCATGGTCAGGCGCTGCAGCAGCGGCAGGGCGAAACCGGCGGTCTTGCCGGTGCCGGTCTGCGCCGCCGCCATCAGGTCGCGGCCCTTGAGCACGGCGGGGATCGCCTGGCTCTGCACCGGCGTGGGCGTTTTGTAGTCGAGGGCGTCGAGCGCGCGCAGCAGCGGATCGATCAGGCCGAGGGAGGCGAAGGTCATGGCAGGGGCAACCGGCAGGGAAAACAGGGCGCCAGTTTACCTGCAATCGCTGGCCAGTACGGCCCCGATCAGCCGCGCAGCAGCAGGCTGCCCTCGATCGGCACGTAGCGGTCGGCGGCGCGTACCAGCGACTGCGCGGTGAGCCCCGGCACGCCGTAGACGGTGGCTTCGGTGCCGCCGCGGCGCACCCGTTCGAGCAGCAGGTCGAAGTCGCCGTCGCCGGAGGCCAGCACCACCTCGTCGACCCGCGCCGCGGCGTCGAGCACGTCGATGGTGATGCCGACGTCCCAGTCGCCCTTGGCGCTGCCGTCGCTGCGCTGGATGTACGGCTTGAGCTTCACGGTGAAGCCGAGCTTGCGCAGGGTCTGCTGGAACTGCTGCTGGCGCGGGTCGCCGCGCTCGATGGCGTAGGCGCAGGCCTCGACGATCTGCCCGCGCGTCGCCAGCTCGGCCCACAGCGCGGCGTAGTTGAAGTGGCAGCCGTGAGCCTGGCGCACGGTGTAGTAGAGGTTCTGCACATCGGCGAACAGGGCGATGGTCTTCAACGGGACTCCTTGGGGCGCCAGCGCGGGACTGGCCGGCAGAGCGATTCTAGCGCGCCTGCGGTTTCAGCCCCGACAGCCGCGGCACCATCACGCGCTCGAACAGCCGAGGGCAGAAGCGCGCCAGCAGCCGCGCGCCCCAGTTGACGTTGGATAGCACCAGCAGGCGCTTGCGCCGCACCGCGCCGCGGTAGATGGCCTCGGCGGTATCCTGCGGCGAGTAGACCTTGCCGAGGAAGGGTAGCGGCTGCGGGGTCACCGAGCCGTCGCCGACCAGCGCGTGCTTGCGGATGTCGGTGGCGGTGAAGCCGGGGCATACCAGCATGACATTCACGCCACTGTCCCTGAGCTCCAGACGCAGGCTCTCGAACAGGCCGTGCAGCGCGTGCTTGCTGGCGTTGTAGGCGCTGCGGTAGAGCATCGGCGCGAACCCGGACAGCGAACTGAGCACGATGATCTGCCCGCGTCGGGCCTGGATGCTCGGCAGCGCCGCCTGGGTGCAGTGCAGGGCGCCGAAGTAGTTGACCGCCATGATCCGCTCGAACACGGCGAGGTCGGTCTCGACGAAGGCGCTGCGGTGGGTGATGCCGGCATTGTTGACCAGCACGTCGATGCCGCCGAAACGCTCCACCGCCAGCGCCACCGCCGCTCGTACCGCCTGGGCGTCGGCCACGTCGCAGCGCAGGGCGAGGGTTTCGGCGTTGTGATGGTCGGCCAGGTGTTGGGCCATACCGTCCAGCGCCGCCTGGTCGAGATCGAGCAGCACCAGCCGCGCGCCACCCTGGGCGAAGCGCACCGCCAGTGCGCGGCCGATGCCGGCGCAGCCGCCGGTTATCAGCACCACCTTGCGGTCGAATACCTTGTTGCGAAATACCTTGCGAATGACTCGGCGCATGCCATTGCCCCGCTGTTGTTTTTGGCTCAGCTTACAGCCGCTGGTGGCTGCCGTCACACAGCGGTGGCGTGCCGGTGTGCTTGCAGCCGCAGAAGTACAGGATCTCGCTGCGCTGGGCATGAAACAGTAACGGAGTGAACTCGCTGCCCTTGTGCGAGCCGTCGCAGAACGGCTGGCTCTGGCTGCGGCCACAGCGGCACCACCAGTAGTCCTTGCCGGCCTCGACCGCGATGCCATAGGGACTGCGCCGGGCAATGTGGGGTTCGCTCATGACGGTCTCTCCGGCTGCTTCACCCTTCCAGCATAGCCGCCTGTCAGGCGCATACCGCTCAGAAGCCGCTCGCCTGCCACAGCAGGCGCAACGCCAGCAGCGTCACTATCCAGGCAAACGCCCGCTTGAAGTGCTCCGCCGGGATCCGATCGAGCAGCTTCAGGCCAAGCCAGCTGCCGGCCACGCCCGCCACGATCATCAGCGCCACCAGCGGCAGCCAGTCCCAGAAGGCGAAGCCCACTGCCGAGAACACGGCCATCTTCAGCAGGTGCTGGGCGCTCATGCAGCTGGCGAAGGTCGCGGTAGTCGCCAGCTTGTCCATGTCGTGGCGATGGATGAAACCGGCCACCAGCGGGCCGCTGGCGCCGACGAACATCGATACCAGGGTGGTCAGGGCCCCGGCCAGCAGCTGCCCGGCGGCACCGAGGCTGTGTCGGCCCGGCTTGGGCCCCCAGACCAGATAGAGGATGAAGGTGGCGACGCTGAACTGGATCCACTGCAGCGGCAGCTGGACGACGATCAGCGAGGCGAGCAGCGCCCCGGCCAGCGCGCCGAGGGCGAAGCGCTTGAGCAAGCCCAGGTCGATGTGCCGACGGGTCATCCAGGCGCGGTTGCCGTTGGAGCCCAGCTGCACCAGCCCGTGCACCGGAATCAGCGCCGCAGCCGGCACGATACCGGCCATGATCGCCAGCAGCAGAACCCCTCCACCGATGCCCATGGCTGCGGTGAGCAGCGAGGTGAAGCCGGCGCTGACGATCAGCACCGCGGCGTCCAGCAGGGAGAGGGAGGCGGGTAGCAGGTCCATGGGCTGGGCTCGGCAGCGAAAAGGAAGGGCCATTTTAGAAGGCCGCAGAGGGGAAAGGGGATGGCGGGGGTGCCTGTCTGCCCTCTCCCGACTCCGGGAGAAGGGTCGGGCCGGCACAGCCCTCTCCCGCAGGCGGGAGAGTGAGCAGCATGGTGCCGCGCTTCAGCGCGGCACCTCAGGTCGCCTTGCGCGGCTTGGCCCGCGCGGTGGGCTCGGCGATCAGCGGATCGTCCGGCCAGTAATGCTTCGGGTACCTGCCCTTCAGATCCTTCTTCACTTCCGAGTAGGTGTTGGCCCAGAAGCTGGCCAGGTCCTGGGTGACCTGCACCGGGCGCTGCGCCGGCGACAGCAGGTGCAGCTTGACGCCGAGGCGCCCGCCGGCGATGCGCGGTGTGGCGGCCAGGCCGAACAGCTCCTGCAGGCGCACCGCCAGCACCGGCGGCTCCTCGCCGTAGTCGAGGCGAATGCGCGAGCCGGACGGCACCTCAAGGGTCTTCGGCGCCAGCTCGTCGAGGCGCTGCGGCAACGGCCAGGGCAGCAGGCCGTGGAGGATCGACGCAAGATCCAGGGCGGCGAAGTGGCTGAGGCGGCTGACCTTGCCCAGATAGGGCAGCAGCCAGTCTTCCAGGCTGGCGAGCAGCGCCGCATCGGACACGTCCGGCCACTCGCTCTCCCCCTTCGCCGCCAGGTCGAGGCGGCGCAGCAGGGCGATGCGCGCCTGCCACTGGCGCAACTCCGCCGTCCACGGCAGCAGCTCCAGGCCCTTGCGGCGCACCAGCGCGACCAACGCGCGGCCACGGGCGCTCTCGTCCAGGCCGCTCAATGCCTCGCTGCTCAGTACCAGCTCGCCGACCTTGCGCTGGCACTCGGCGCGCAGCACGCCCTCGCGCTCGTCCCAGTCGAGCACCTCGTTGACACCGACCTGCTCGGCCAGCGGACCATCGAACAATGCCGGCTCGAGGTCGGTCGCCAGGTAGATGCGCTCCTCGCGCTGGCCCTGCCGGCTGCCGAGGTCGGCGATCACCAGCCACTCATGCTTCATCAGCGCATCCGGCTCACCGAACTGCGCGGCTCGGCCGTTGGCCAGGCGGTAGTCGGCACCACCGGCGCGGCGCTGGCGGGCGATGCGGTCGGGATAGGCGAAGGCCAGCAGGCAGCCGAGCCAGCGGGGATGCTCGGGGTCGGCGACCGCCTGTTCCACGGCCCTAGGCAGCAGGCTGCGGAACTGCCGGGCCAGCTGGCGGGCGCGTTGTACCCCGCCCTGGGCGGCACCCCGCTGACTGCCGCGCGCGGCACGGCTCTCGCCGGACAGCAGGGCCAGGCGGCTGTGCAGGTCGGCGCCGGCGCCACGCAGGATGTCGCGCTCGGAAAGCAGCGCGGCCAGATCGGCGGCCAGCGCGCCGAGCCCCAGTGCCTGACCGCGCAGCAGCAGATGGGCGAGGCGTGGATGGGCCGGCAGCGTGGCCATCGCCTGGCCGTGGGCGGTCAGCGTCCAGCCGGTGCCACGCGGTGCCAGGGCGCCGAGGCGCTGCAGCAGGTCGCGCGCCTGGGCAAGCGCGGCGGCCGGCGGCGGATCGAGCCAGACCAGTTCGCTGACGTCGTCGACACCCCAACGCGCCAACTGCAGGGCCAGACCGGCCAGATCGGCCTGGAGGATTTCCGCATTGGCATGGGCCGCCAGCTGCTCGTGCTGGCTCTGCGACCACAGCCGGTAGCACACCCCTGG
>RCUJ01001863.1_pt1 | contig 10815 bp, 5 predicted proteins | sample 2166321 | NCBI WGS metagenome assembly RCUJ01 (sample SAMN09932808, study PRJNA488358) | compost metagenome | feature: garden; material: soil; isolation source: compost soil in an enriched community after 118 h of incubation | place: Germany: Experimental Botanical Garden Goettingen | collected... | reverse complement strand
CTTCCGTCGTCAATATCGCCGCTTATAAATTCGTTTCGCTGGATTCCCTGCCCGACCTGCGCGCCCACCTTCTCACGGTGGCCGGCGACTGCGCGCTCAAGGGCACCATCCTGCTGGCCGAAGAGGGCATCAACCTGTTCCTGGCCGGCTCGGCCGAGGGCATCGACGCCTTCCTGCAAGCGCTGCGCGCCGACCCCCGTTTCGCCGACCTGGAAGTCAAGTTCAGCCACAGCGAAGTCGTGCCGTTTCGCAAGCTGCTGGTGAAGATCAAGCGCGAAATCATCCGCATGGACCACCCCACCATCCGCCCCGAAGCGGGCCGCGCGCCCGGCGTGGACGCCAAGACGCTGGCGCGCTGGCTCGCGCAGGGCGCCGACGACGCCGGCCGCCCGGTGGTGATGCTCGACACGCGCAATGCCTTCGAAGTGGACGAAGGCACGTTCCATAACGCCATCGACTGGCGCATCGAACGTTTCACCCAGTTCCCCGCCGCCGTGCAGGCGCACCGCGCCGAACTCGAAGGCAAGACCGTCGTCAGCTTCTGCACGGGCGGCATCCGCTGCGAAAAGGCCGCCATCTACATGAACGAGGCAGGCATCCAGAACGTGTACCAATTGGACGGCGGCATCCTCAAGTACTTCGAGGAAACGGGCGGCCCGGGGTATGACGGCAAATGCTTCGTCTTCGACGAGCGCCATTCACTGGATCCGGGGTTGGCGCCTAGCCACCTCTGAATACGGTCAGACGACAAAAAACCCGCCGATTGGCGGGTTTTTGCTGGGCAAGCGCGTCCCGATCAGCGCACGCGCATGCCGGGCTTGGCGCCGGGGAAGGGTTCCAGCACGTAGATGCCGGCGTCCACCGCTTCGTCGGCGTGGCTGGCGGCCAGCACCATGCCTTCGGATACGCCGAACTTCATCTTGCGCGGGGCCAGGTTGGCCACCATGACCGTCAGCTTGCCGATCAGGTCTTCCGGTTTATAGGCCGACTTGATGCCCGAGAACACGTTGCGGTGGCGGCCTTCGCCCACGTCCAGCGTCAGGCGCAGCAGCTTGGTCGAGCCTTCGACGTGTTCGCAGTTCACGATCTGCGCAATGCGCAGGTCGACGCGGGCGAAATCGTCGATGGAAATGGTCTCGGCCAGCGGTTCGCCGCCGGGCACCACCACGGGGGCGGCGGGCGGTTCGAACAGGTCTTCCAGCATCTGGGGCTCAACGCGCTGCATCAGGTGCTTGAACGGCGCCACGCGCTGCGGCAGCACGGCGGCATCGGCCCAGGTGAACGGGGCTTGCGCGCCAAAGAGCTCAAGCGCCACGCGCTCGGCCAGCGACGGCAGCACCGGAGCCAGCATCACGGACAAGGCCTTGAAGCCCGCCAGCGAACGCGAGCAGATGTCTTGCAGCGCTGCTTTTTGCGCGTCGTCAGCGGTAGCCAGGCCCTTGGCCAGCACCCACGGCTGGGCCGTGTCGAACGCCTGGTTGATGCGGTCGGCGTAGGCCATGATTTCGCGGATGGCGCGGTTGTATTCGCGGGCTTCGAAAGCGGCGCGGATGGATTCGGCCTGTTCGGCGTATTCCGCCGACAGCGCCGTGGTGTCGCCGGAATAGCCCAGCACGCCGTCAAAGTGCTTGGTGATGAAGCTGGCGGCGCGGCTGGCGATGTTGACGTATTTACCGACCAGGTCGCTGTTGACGCGGGCGATGAAATCTTCCGGGTTGAAGTCCACGTCCTCGACGCGGGCATTCAACTTGGCGGCGATGTAATAACGCATCCACTCGGCGTTCATGCCCAGTTCCAGATAGCGCAGCGGCGAAATGCCGGTGCCGCGGCTCTTGGACATTTTTTCACCGCTGACGGTGATGAAGCCGTGCACATTCACCTGATCCGGCGTCTTGCGGCCGGCGAACTTCAGCATCGCGGGCCAGAACAGCGCGTGGAAGTAGACGATGTCCTTGCCGATGAAGTGGACTTGTTCGGTGGTGCCATTGGGGTCGAGCAGGGCGTCGAAATCCAGCCCCTTGACCGCGCAATACGATTTCAACGACGCCAGATAGCCCACGGGCGCGTCCAGCCACACGTAGAAGTACTTGCCCGGTGCGTCCGGGATGTCGATGCCGAAGTAGGGCGCATCGCGCGAGATGTCCCAGTCGCCCAGCTTGGCCTCGCCGTCTTCAGCGCCCAGCCATTCGCGCGTCTTGGCCAGCATTTCAGGCTGCAGGTGCTTGCCGCCGTTGGCGTTGGAACCGGTGGTCCATTGCTGCAGGAACTCCACGCAGCGCGGGTCGGACAACTTGAAGAAAAAGTGGTCGGACGACTTCAGCACGGGCGTGGCGCCGGTCAGGGCCGAATACGGGTTGATGAGTTCGGTGGGCGCATAGACGGCGCCGCAAACCTCGCAGGAATCGCCGTATTGGTCCTTGGCGTGGCACTTGGGGCATTCGCCCTTGATATAGCGGTCGGCCAGGAACATGCCCTTGACCGGATCGTAGAACTGCTCGATGGAGCGCGTTTCGATCAGGTCCTGGGCACGCAGCGCGCGGTAGATGTCGTGCGACAGCGCGACGTTCTCGGCGGAATCCGTGGAATGCCAGTGGTCGAAACGAATGTGGAAACCGTTCAGGTACTGCGGCCGTTCGGCGGCGTAGCGAGCCACCAGCGCCTGCGGCGAAATGCCTTCTTTTTCGGCCTTCAGCATGATCGGCGCGCCGTGCGCGTCGTCCGCACCCACGAAATGCACCGTGTGGCCCGCCATTCGCATCGAACGGACCCAGATATCAGCCTGGATGTATTCCATGATGTGGCCGATGTGGAAGGAGCCGTTGGCGTAGGGCAGCGCTGTGGTGACAAAAAGGGTGCGAGACATGGTTGTCGACAGAGGTTGAAGGAAAAAGGGGATTGGCGGGCCATTTTAGGGCAATGGCGAAGTCTTGCCCGCGACGCCGGCCAATAACGACACAACCCGCCGATCGCAAGCCTGCGATTCGGGCGGGTTGAAGGGGAAGCGGCCAAGGCGTGGCACGGGGGCTAGCAGCTAGCGGGCCCCGGGAACGCACCGTGCAACGACAAGCCTGCGCCGCGTGCGGCGCAAGCCGTCACGCAGCGCCGCCGTTAGCGGATTTCGCGTGCTTCGACGTCGATCACGTCGCCACGCGGCTGCGTGGCGAAAGGGGCGGTGGCGGACTGGAACGGACCCGGTCGGGCGCCTTGGCGTTGGCTCCAATAGGCGCGGACGCCGAAAGGTTTGCCGCGCACCTTGGCGACCACGTACAGGATCGCCACGGCAAGCGCCGTGGAGAGCATGAAGACCAGCGCCATCGCCATACCGATCAAGGCCAGGGCGGCGAATAGGACGGCACGGAAGAAGCGGATAAGTGTGTTGGTCATGAAGGTCGGATGCAAAACGCAGCGAAAGGTTCCCGCGTATCCGCTATCCTTTAGGGGATGGCGGCCCGCAGAAGCCGCGCTGCCTACGGAACCATAGTGACATGAGTATAACGATAGAAAACATCCGCGCCGCCCTGCGCGCCGCGCGCGACCCCAACACGGGTTTGGACCTGGGCGTTTCTGTAAAAGATCGTGACATCCAGTTGGCAGGCGCCCGCCCCGCCGTCACGCTGGAATTGGGCTACCCCGCCGATGGCGTGCGCGATGAAATCGCCGCCATTGCCGCCGCTGCCCTGACCGCCGCCGGCGTGCCCGACGCGCAAGTCACCATTACCTGGAAGGTTGCCGCGCACGCGGTGCAGAAGGGCTTGAAGCCGCTGCCCAACGTGCGCAACATCATTGCCGTGGCCTCAGGCAAGGGTGGCGTGGGCAAGAGCACCACCGCCGTCAACCTGGCCCTGGCCCTGGCGGCCGATGGCGCCAAGGTTGGCGTGTTGGACGCCGACATCTACGGCCCCAGCGTGCCGACCATGCTGGGTATTTCCGGCCGCCCCGAAAGCCTGGACAACAAAAGCATGGAACCGCTCACGGGCCATGGCTTGCAGGCCAATTCCATCGGTTTCCTGATCGACGCCGACTCGCCCGCCATCTGGCGCGGCCCCATGGTGACGCAGGCGCTGGAACAATTGCTGCGCCAGACCAACTGGCGCGACCTGGATTACCTGATCGTCGACATGCCTCCCGGCACGGGTGACGTGGCGCTGACGCTGGCGCAGAAGGTGCCGGTGGTGGGCGCGGTTATCGTCACCACGCCGCAGGACGTCGCGCTGCTGGACGCGCGCAAGGGCCTGCGCATGTTCCAGAAGGTGGAAGTGCCGATTCTGGGCGTGGTCGAAAACATGGCCATCCACATCTGCTCGCAGTGCGGGCACGCCGAACATATCTTTGGCGAGGGTGGCGGCCAGCGCATGGCCGAGCAGTACCAGACCCCCTGGCTGGGCAGCCTGCCCTTGACGCTGGCCATCCGCGAACAGACGGACGCCGGCAAACCCACCGTGGTGTCGGATGCGGGCAGCGAAGCCGCCGCGCTGTATCGCGGCATTGCGCGCAAGCTTGCGGCGGGCGTCGCGGCGCTTCCGCGCGACATGGCCGGAAAATTCCCGTCCATCGTCGTCCAGCAGCCGACGTGACGCATGCGGTGGGCAGCACGCGCCATTCTGGCAGGACTTTGCGTGGTATCGGGCGAGGCCTTGGCCAAGCGCCCGGAGATCATCGTGGACCCGGGGGGCGTGCCCCCAGCCGCGCTGACGGCGATCACCGAGGCGGTTGACGCCATTGCGCGCCTGGCCGAAGACCAGGACGGCGGTGAAATCAACCGGTTGCGTCGGCGCGCGCGCGACGCGACGCTGGCCGCGCTGGCCACGCAGGGGTATTTTTCACCCAAGGTGACGCTTGAGGCCGGTACCGACATCGGCGGGGAAACCTGGGATATCGGCATCGTGGCGGGCAAGCGCACAACCGTCTCGTCCGTGGACCTGACATTCACGGGTCGCATCACGCGGCCTGAATATGCCCAGCGCGTACAGAAGCTGCGCGACGACTGGCAGCTCAAGGCCGGCCAGCCGTTCATCAACAGTGATTGGAACCGAGCCAAGTCGACGTTGCTGGACGACGTTTCCACGCGCGATTTCATGTTGGCGCGCATGACGGCCTCGCAGGCCGACATCATGGCCGACACGGCGTCGGCCGCCTTGCACGTCACGATCGACAGCGGGCCCCAGGTTCGCATGGGCGAGCTGAATACCGAAGGCTTGAAGCGCGTGCCCAACAAGCTCGTCGAGCGTTACGTGCGCTATTCCGTGGGCGCGGCCTACGACCAGAACCGGCTGGACACCTGGCAGCAAGACCTGCAATCCACCGCCTTCTTTCGCGGCGCGTTCGTGTCGCTGGAGACACCCGGCAGCGCGCAGCCACAGGCGACCGACGTCAATGTCGATCGCGCTCGCGCACCGGGCTCCACTGACCTGGCCGCGGCCACGCCGGCGGGCGATCCGTCCGTATCCGGCGCCGTGCCGCCTCCGCCGCCCACCTATGATTCCGACGGCGAAGTGACCCTGCCGGTGCAGGTGCGCGTGGTGGAAGCGCCGCCCAAGCGCTTCACGGCCTCGATCGGCGTGGACGACGAAGCGGGCGTGCGCGTGGAATCGCTGTACCGGCAGAACGTGGTGTTTGGCCAGCCCGTCACGATGGAAACCGGTTTCAGCGTGGACCGGCTGCGCCAACGCGCCTACGCCGACTTCCTGTTGCCGCCCACCGAGCGGGGCTACAAGGATTCATTCGGCGTCCTGGCCGACCATTCCGATATCCAGGGCCTGGACGTGACGCGCTATGCGCTGGGCGCCACGCGCCTGCAAGAGCGCAAGGGCGCGGGCGACAGCCGGGTGGAATACGAAACCCGTTGGGGCCTGTTGCTGGCGCAAGATCACGTGAAGATCGATGGCGGCGACCAATACACCTTGCCCACGCTGACCGCCACGGCCGAATGGCTGCGCCGCGACGTGGACAACAAGTACGACCCGCGCGAGGGCAACCTGATCGCCGTGGGCGGCGGCGTGGGCGTCACGCTGGACACCGGCGAACCCTATACCCGCGCCCGGCTGCGCGCGCAGAAATGGTGGCCCATCGGCAAGCTGGACGTGCTGACCGTGCGCGGCGAGGTCGGTCGGGTGTGGTCCAACAGCAAGGTGCAGGTGCCTGACGACTTTGGCTTTCGCACAGGCGGCGCGCGTTCCATTCGCGGCTACAAGTACCAGAGCATCGGCGTGAAGCGCGACAACGCGGTGGTGGGCGCGCCCACGCTGGTCGTCGGCAGCATCGAATACGACCACTACTTCGACGAGCGTTGGGGCATGGGCGTGTTTGTGGACGCGGGCGATGCGGCGGAATCATTCGGCGACATGTCGCTGGCCTTGGGCTACGGCGTGGGCGCGCGGGTGCGCACGCCCGCCGGCCCGCTGTTCCTGGACGTGGCGTACGGCCAGCGCGAGCGCGACCTGCGCCTGCACTTTTCGTTGGGGATCGCGTTTTGAGGATGTTGCGCAAGTTCCTGCGCCAGGTGCTGGTGTGGTGGTTGCCCGGCTTGGCGATGCTGCTGTTGTTGGCAAGCGGCTTTCTATTCTGGCTGGTGGGGTCGCAGAACGGAACGCGGCTGCTGTTGACGACGGCCGCGCAACAACTGGACGGCCAGGCGCTCGACGTACAGGGGTCGCTGCTGCGCGGCGTGACCGTGGGCAAGCTGGACCTGGATGTCGGCGGCGGTACGCGCATCGACGTCAGCGAGCTGCATCTGCAGGTGAATTGGCGCGCGCTGGGCGACCGACGGCTGCATGTGCGCGACGTATCGGCGGGGTCGGTGCGCGTGGCGTTGACGACACTGGCCGACGCGCCGGCCCCCGAGGACGACGGCGAGCCGTTTTCGCTGCCGTCTCTGCCCGTGGATATCGCGGTGGACCGCGTTGCGTTGGGCGACTTCCACCTGGAGCAGGACGGCCAGCCCTTGCCGGTCAGGCTGGGCGACCTGAGCGCCACCTTCGCGGCTGGCAAGCAGGGCGCGCAGTTGCGCATTGCCTCGTTGCGTGTCGGCCACGAGATAGGCGAGGCGCAGGTGTCCGGCGAGGCCGAACTCCAAGGCATGGCGGACCCCTGGCCTTTCGCCGCGCGCCTGGACGTAACCGCGCGCGGATCCGGCCCCGAATCTCCCTTGTGCCAAGCGGACAAGTTAAGCGGCGTGATGGCGGCAAGCCAGACGGCGCCCGGCAAGCAGGCGGATGCCAAGTCGCCACCGAAGTCGTCACCTGAGGTGGCACCCAAGTCTGCACCCAAGTCTTCACCGAATTCGCGATCCAAGCCCGAGCCCGAAGCCAGGCACCAGGCCAAGCCGCAGCCCAAGGGCGACGCCAAGCCTGCCGCTTCGCCCGCCGCTTCTACCCAAGTGGCAGGCGCTGCCTCCACCCAGTTGGCGGGCCCGCCGCCGCCCGCCTGCCAAGTGGTATTGCGCGCCGATGCCGCGGGGTCGCTGGATGGTATCCAGGCCAAGCTGGACGGCGACGGTTCCGGCTTGCTGCTGAACGTGGTGGCCGACTTGGCGCCGCGCACGGCGTTGGTGTTGCGCAGCGCCCGAGTCAACGTCCAACTGCCCGACAAATCGGCCTTGGCCGCGCAGTTGGATCTGCAATCCAACCCGGGGCAGGGGGCGGGACGCGAACGCATCGCGGGCACCATCAGCGCGCAGCGGCTGGATTTGGCGCCCTGGCTGGGCGAGGCCATTCCGCCGGCGGTGCTGACCGTGCGCGGCGACGTGCAGGCCGATATCGAAAACCTGAGCCAGTTGCGCCACGCCGCCGTCGACCTGCGCTTTGAAGAGGGCACCCGCTGGAACAAGCAGCCCCTGACCGGCAGCCTCAAGGCCCAAGTGGATATTGCTGCGGCGGCCGATGCTGCGGCGGCCGATGCCGCGGTGGCCGAGGCCACGGCAGCCGGTGCTGCACCGGCCGCCGCTCCGGCAGCCAATGCCACGGCAACCGCGCCTCCCCCGACAGCAACCGCATCCGCCACCACCTCGTCCCCGACCACCGACCCGCTGGCCGGGCTGCGCATCCATGGCCTGGACGTGGACCTGAAACTGGGTCGCAACCACATTCGGGCCTCTGGCGAGATGGACGCCAATGACGGCGCCCTGACCGTGGACGCGCAGGCGCCGCAGTTGGACGCCTTCTGGCCGGGCATCCCCGGTGGCGCGGAACTCAAGGGCAAATTCGCCGGCACCGTGGCCGCGCATCGCGGCGAACTGAGCGCCGGCTACACGCCCGCCAAAGCGCGCGCGGGCGTCCTGGGCCAAGCCCCCGCCAAGGCCAATATCGTCTTCACCGGCGGCTGGGGCAAGGGCCCGGCAGGCCAGCCCGACTCGGCGCTGGTCGGCTGGCGCGGGGCTTTTTCGCGGCTGACGGCCGATACCGCCGGCTTCACCGTGGCGGCTGACCGGCCGGTGTCCTTGGCCTATCTGCCCTCTGCCGTCCACCCGCAATGGCAATGGCAGGTCGGGCAGACCGTGCTCAGCGTAACCCTGCCAGGCAAGGAACGACTGACCTTGGCCCACCAGGGCTCGCGCGGGGGCGGCAAGCGCTGGGAAACCGCCGGCCAGGCCGACAACCTTGTCATCACCGCCGCCATGGCCCGCCAGGTGATCGGCGCCATTGATCCCGACGCCGCCAGTAAGCTGGGCAAGGGCCCGGTGCGGGTGAATGCCATGGTGCCCGAAGGCCAGCGCCGCATTGCGCTGGACGTGCTGTGGGACCTTAAATTCGACGGCCGGCTGGCCGGCAAGGCCCGCATCGCCCGCCGGGAAGGCGATCTGCTGATTCCCGGTGATCCGCCCATTCCGCTCGGGTTGAGGACATTGGTGCTGGACCTGACCGCCACGCCCACGTCCCCCAACGCCAGCCGCCTGGATGCCAAGATCGACCTGGCCACCAACAAGATGGGCACCGTCAGCGGCACCGGCACGGCGGTGCTGCGCATGGACGCCAAGGGCGGCATGGCCCTGGACGAACGCCAACCCCTGCGCGCCAAACTCGACGCCGATATTGCAGACCTGGCCTGGGTCAGCCTGTTCGTGGGCGACACGATGGAAGTGGGCGGCGCGGTCAAGGCCAATGTCGACGTCCAAGGCACGCTCGCCGGAAAATGGGCGGCCACTGGCACCATCCGGGGCGACAAGCTGCGCGTGGTGCGCATCGATGACGGCGTGCGCCTGGTGGACGGCACGCTTTCAGCCCGGCTGGATGGCCAGCGGCTGGTGCTGGACAGCCTGCGGTTTCCGGCGGCCCTGCGCGTGATGCCGGCCGAATGGCGCACCAAGGAATGGATTACGACCAACCCCGAGGCCAAGGGCGGATACGCCGAGGCGACCGGGCAATGGAACATCATGGATGGCGGCGGCAACATCAAGCTGACGCTGTACCGCTTCCCGGCGCTGCAACGCTCGGACCGCTACGCCATGGTCTCCGGCACCATCAACCTGACGGCGGCCATGCCGCGCATCGATATCGTGGGCGACCTGAAAGCCGACGCCGGCTGGTTCAGCCTGGAAATCCTGCAGGGCGTGCCGTCGCTGGACGACGATGTGAAAGTCATCCGTGCCGGCGACGACCGCGCCACGGTATCCACGCCACTGCAAACCAGCATGAACCTGAAGTTCGACATGGGGCCGCGCTTCTACATCACGGGCATGGGGCTGGACGCCGGCCTGCTGGGCTCCATCCAGATCCTGCTGAACGACGGCCGCCTGACGGGCGTGGGCGCCCTGCGCACCCGGGGCGGCGGCATCGAGGCCTACGGCCAGAAGCTGCGGCTAAGCCGTGGCACGCTGACCTTCCAGGGCCGGCTGGACAACCCGCTGCTGGATATCGAGGCGCTGCGCACGGGCGAACAGGTGGAAGCCGGCGTCAAGGTGGTGGGCACCGCCCAGCGTCCGCGCATCGACCTGGTGTCCTACCCCGATGTCAGCGACGTGGAAAAGCTGTCTTGGCTGCTGCTGGGCCGGGGGCCGGACGAAAGCGGCAGCGACGCCGCGCTGCTGGTGTCGGTCGGCACCGCGCTGCTGGGCGGCGGGCAGCCGTTCTACAAGCAGTTCGGGCTGGACGATGTCAGCGTGCGCACCGGCAACATCGGCAGCTCGGGCAGCATCCTGCCCGACCGCACCGTGGCGGGCGACGTGAACCGGGACAGCGACAGCCAACTGGCTACCCAGTTCCTGGTGGCCAGCAAGTCCTTCGCCAACGGCATTACGCTGAGCGTCGAGCAGGCGCTGGCGGGTAGCGATACCGTGGGCCGGGCCAGTTACCGGCTGGCGCGCGGGCTGTCGGTGGACCTGAAGGGGGGATCAGTGAACGGTATTGCCCTGGTCTACCGGACGTTCTGGGGGAACTGAGTAAAATGGCCCCCACTTCATCCCCTTTAGCACCATTGCCACCATGAGCATCAAAAGCGACCGCTGGATCCGCCGCCAGGCCGACGCCGGCATGATCGAACCCTTTGAACCGGGCCAGGTCCGCACGGCCAATGGCGGGCGCATCGTCAGCTACGGCACCAGCAGCTACGGCTACGACGTGCGTTGCGCCGACGAATTCAAGATCTTCACAAACATCAATTCCACCATCGTCGACCCCAAGAACTTCGACGAAGGCTCGTTCGTGGACTTCAAGGGTGATGTTTGCATCATCCCGCCGAACTCTTTCGCCCTGGCCCGCACGGTGGAATACTTCCGCATTCCGCGCAGCGTGCTGACCATCTGCCTGGGCAAGAGCACCTACGCGCGTTGCGGCATCATCGTCAACGTGACGCCGCTGGAACCCGAATGGGAAGGCCACGTCA
>RCUJ01001862.1_pt1 | contig 10815 bp, 12 predicted proteins | sample 2166321 | NCBI WGS metagenome assembly RCUJ01 (sample SAMN09932808, study PRJNA488358) | compost metagenome | feature: garden; material: soil; isolation source: compost soil in an enriched community after 118 h of incubation | place: Germany: Experimental Botanical Garden Goettingen | collected... | reverse complement strand
GAGTTTCGTTGGGCCCGTAAGACCAACAATGAATTAAAATCATCGAACTCAGATGAAAATGAATGCAAGTGAGATAAACGCCTGTTGAATCCTTCGATGAACTCAGGACAGGTCCGCCGATTATATGCCTGTCACACTATCGAATTATCGTAAATTTTTTAAAGAGATAGCAAGAGGGATTAAATTCTTTTTTTTGAAGTCTGAAAATTGATTTTTAGGTGTTTACGTGATGAATACCTACCGGAAAGAGTTTTAATTGTGGTTTAAATCCTATATATTTACATGCTAAGTAGAAAAAATCAGTTCGTTTGAAGGTTTTATCCCGACGCTTCGAGAGAACTGAGGTTGATTGCTATTATGACAGACCACACCAAAAAAACAATATAACAACTGAAATTGAACAAATGAAGCAAAAAGAACTAACAGAATTAACAGACCAAGAATTGTTACAAGAAGCAAAAAAAATGAAATCGACTTCCATAACTAATGCTGCGTTAATTGGATTTCTGATAGGAATTGTATTTTACAGCATTATGAAAAACAGTTTAGGATTTTTTACACTAATCCCTTTGTTTTTTGCATATAAATTGATTAATAATTCGAAATATAAGAATGAAGAATTAGAAAATCTTTTAAAAGAGCGGAATTTGAAATAAACAATGGCAGAAAATTGTAAAAATTGTAACGCAGAAGTAACTCAAAATTATTGCTTTGAAAAATATCAAAGATGAGATTCTCAAGAGGTTGATTTTAGTTTTTTCACAGACTGAGGTTGTAGGTAATGCTAACGATGACCATTCAAAACAATTTTTTATATTAAACTAATATGAATAGTAACTTTTTTTCTAACTCACTTCTTTGGTTATTATTAATGACTTTACCAGAAATGGTATTTTCTCAATCGACCGACTTTACCATTCAAGATGTAAAGTTTGAAAGTCAGGGCGTCATTCTAGCAGGCTCAATTTTAACGCCTAAAAAAACATTTGCAGCAGTTGTAATTGTTCATGGGTCTGATCCTGTAAAAAGAGAAATGGAGTTCGCTAAACGTCTTGCCAAAGAAGGTATTGCTGTATTAACATATGATAAACGCGGAGTTGGAGAATCTGGTGGTGTATATGTAGGGCCATCTGTTGGTACCAATAATATTGACACTACTAATCTTAATTTATTATCTCATGATGCAAGTGCAGCAGTAAATACATTTCGAACCTATTTGAAAGATAAAAAAACACCTATAGGATTAGTTGGCTTCAGTCAAGCAGGATGGATAATCCCAATTGCTGCAAGCAAAAATCCACAAATTGAATTTATGGTTTTATTTAGTTGCCCTACAATTACAACCCTAGAACAACTTCGATTTCAGTTTTATACTAATGGAAACAATAATTTTTGGGAAAATCATACAGAGTCAGATGCTCGTGAACATATCAAAAATGATTCTGACAGGTATCAATTTACAGCTACTGACCCAAAAATTTTCTTGAATACTCTTTCAATTCCAGGACTTTGGCTTTTTGGTGAGAAAGATATCCAAATCCCAGTAAAGTTGTGTATAGAGCAATTAAATACATTTAAAGTTCAAGGAAAACCTTTCGAATATACCTTGTTTTCAACATTAGGACACAATACTGCTTCCGGCAATATTACAGCACCTGTTGATATTTCAATTCAATGGATAAAACAGAATGCTTTGAATAGTAAGAAGTCTGAAGCATCAAATTAAAGCGATGCCTACAACAGCTACAGTGACTTGTCAAAACTCGAATATTTGATAAATGAAGATGACAATTCCAAAGAGTTGATTGTGGTAATCCAAGCTGAATAGGAGGTGTTTCAATTAAACACTCACTTTAGATTAAAGATATACAATTTGCATTTGTTTATCTTTTTTTTGTTTTTATAATATACTTTTTAGTATATTTGCAGTCTAATTATAATTGATATGCTCACAAAAGCCGAAAAAACAAAACAATTCATACTTGAAACTGCGGTGCCACTGTATAATGAAAAAGGTATTTCGGGAGTAAATATAGATGATGTCCTTGAGGCTACGAAACTCACAAAGGGATGTCTTTATGGTCATTTTGAAAACAAGGATGATCTGTCTGAACAGGTTATTGATTTGTCACTTAAGAAAATCTCTGATAGAGTGAGAACAGTAGTGTCAAAAGGTAAGACGGTAAAAGGTAAATTATTTGCTTTAATGGATTTTTATAAAAACCCTTTGGAGACTTACATTTCAGGAGGATGTCCTATATTTAATGCTGCTGTTGAAGCTGACGATAATTATCCCGATCTAAAGCGAAAAGTGGCGAAAGTATTTAGAACTGGTCAGGAAGAGATTGCTGCTTTACTTCAAGAAGGAATTAATAATGGTGAATTTTCCAATAAACTTGATCCTGTCGATTTTGCTTTTAAAATGGTAGCTGCCATTGAAGGAGGTACTGTAATGTGTAGGGTTATGGACACTGCGAAACCTATGCAGGGTCTCATCAAAAGTCTAAAGTCTGAGTTGGAACAATACTCAATATAATTTTTTTTGCAATAAAATAGACTAAAAAGTATATTATAAAATAAACTAAAAAGTATAAATGTTAAAAAATAATCTTATGAATACTACAAAAATTTTTGAATCTTATGAGCTTGATGGAGTAAAATTAGCTAACCGAATGGTTATGGCTCCTATGACGCGTAGCCGTTCCAATAACTCAGGAAATGTGGCTACCGAATTGATTGCGGAATACTACCGTCAACGAGCGACCGCAGGTCTAATTGTAACTGAAGGGACATTCATTAGTCCTGAAGCTGTTGGTGTGGTAAATGTGCCGGGTATTTATACCAAGGAACAGGTTGAAGGATGGAGGTTGACTACAGAAGCAGTGCACAAAGAGGGAGGAATAATTTTTGCCCAACTATGGCATACCGGTGCTTATTCCCATCCGGATCTGCATGGCGGGAAAAAACCATTGGCCCCTTCTGACTTTAATCCAAACCAACAGGTTTTTACAGCCGAGGGTTTTAAACCATCAGAAGCGCCGAAACCGATGACTTTACAAGACATAGAAAGAACTATTGAAGATTTTACAAAAGCTGCCGTGAATGCTTTTGAAGCTGGATTTGATGGTGTGGAATTGCATGGAGCCAATGGTTATTTATTGCAACAGTTTTTTAGTAAAAATGCAAATAATCGTAACGATAGTTATGGTGGATCAATAGAAAACAGAGCGCGCATTCTATTCGATATTTTGGATCAGCTAAAAGAAGTTGTCGATATTCACAAAGTGGGTGTTCGTTTAAATCCTTCACTTGATGGCATCATGGGGATTTTGGTGGATGAGGAAACGATCGCTTTGTACAACTATATTGTAAGCAGGCTGAATGACTATGATTTAGCATATATCCACCTGATAGAGCCTTTTACGGATGTTTCAAACAATCCAAATGCGATACAGGAAGTTGCTAAACATTTCCGTCAATTGTATAGAGGTACAATCATTATCAACAGGGGATTCAATAAAGAAACTGCTAATCAGGTTTTAAATGATGGTGATGCAGATCTCATTTCTTTTGGTGTACCCTTCTTGGCTAACCCAGACTTGGTCGAAAGGTTCAAGACCAATTCGCCCTTAAATCAGCCCGATCAGGCAACTTTTTACACAGCGGGAGAAAAAGGATATACTGATTATCCAACAATAAGTAACTAAATCACTATGAACTAAAAGCCAATAGATTTGGTTGGCAGACTTAAAGTCTGCAAGCTTGCAACATTTATTTATTAGCTACAAATTGCACTAATTAGCACAAATTAATTAGAGAAAATTAGTGCAATTTGTGGCTAAAATATTTTTAGAAGCTAAAGCAAAATGCACTAGAGTAGATCGTTTTAAACTAAATCTGAGACCAATAAAAAGAGGAATTTTAATTTTAAATAAACAATAATGAAAACAACAGGAAATACAGTATTCATCAGTGGTGGAAGTGCTGGAATAGGATTAGCTATCGCTAAAAAATTAAGTGCCGCAGGAAATAACATAATCATTAACGGGCGTAACGAGGAACGTTTGCAAAACGCTTTGAAGCAATTGGATAATACTGTGGCTATACAAGGTGATTTATCTATAGAAGCAGATAGAATTCGTATAGCTAAAGAGTTAAAGGAAAATTATCCTGAAGTGAATGTAATCATCAACAATGCTGGTGCAGCATTTAGTTATCTCTTAAATGAAACTTTGAATGCGCATGAAAAAGCGGCTATCGAAATGAATACAAACTATTTTAGCGTAATCCATTTTACAGAACTTTTATTGCCACATTTGATACAAAAAACAGAAGCTGCTGTTGTAAATGTCTCCTCCATTGCAGTTTTTGGAAGCCATAAATTACTGCCAACTTATGGTGCGACAAAAGCGGCTTTGCACAGTTATACTGTTGCGTTACGAGATACTTATGAAGTAGAGAAAAATCTTCAGATATATGAAATTTATCCTCCATTGGTGAATACCGAATTTTCAGCAGAAATAGGTGGTGCAAACGGTATTCCGCCTGAAGAGGTTGCCGATGAATTATTTTTGGCTTTGGAAAAAAATCAGTTTGATGTTCCGGTTGGTGATTCAAAACAATTTTTTAAATAAATTAGACAATGAATATAAAAGGTAAAACCATATTGATTACCGGCGGAGGTTCCGGGATTGGTTTAGAATCGGCAAAACAATTTTTGGCTGAAGGCGCAAATGTAATTATTACAGGTAGAAATCAGGCTAAATTAGAGGCTGCAAAAAAGTTACTTCCGTTATTAATAATTATAAAAAGTGATGTTGAAAATGAAGAAGATACGGTAGCACTTTTTGATAAGGTTGCTTCTTTGGGTGGAATCGATATTTTGTACAATAATGCTGGTGTTGGAAGTCCGGCGCTTAATCTCGGAATTGCCAATGAAGAAATTTTGAAGAATGCTATCAATGAAATGAACATCAATTATTTTGGTGTTATAAGACTGAATACCCTTTTTATAGACATGCTGAAATCAAGAAAAGAAAGTGCTATAATAAACACAACGTCTATTTTGAGTTTGGTACCCGCTTTAGAAGAACCAACTTATTCGGCATCCAAAACCGCTTTAAGTTTTTACACTCGTGTACTCAGAAAGAATTTAGAGATATTAGGCGGCACTGTAAAAGTGTTTGAGCTGCTTCCTCCAGTTGTTGCAACAGAAATGACAGCTCAAAGAAATGACAAGAAAATAACTCCTGAACAGTTGGTAAAAGCACTTATTTCAGGAATCAAAAAAGATCAATTTACGATTCGGGTAGGAGACGCAAAATTATTATATTTCGTAAGCAGGTTTTTTCCAAATCTGGCTTTTAATTTGGTTAACCCAAAAAAGATATACGCAAGTTTAAAGCAATAAATAAAACGCTAAAACATTTAAAATGAAAGCATTTACAATTAATAAATACAGTAAAAACACAGGTTTACAGCTTGCTGAAATGCCAATACCGGAAATAAAAGACAATGATGTTCTTGTTGCCATTCATGCAGCCGGAGTCAATCTTTTAGACTCAAAAATAAAGACGGGAGAATTTAAACTCATTTTACCGTATAAACTCCCAATAATTTTAGGACACGATGTAGCCGGAATAATTACTAAGGTTGGTAAAAATGTCAATAAATTTAGAGTTGGTGATGAAGTTTATGCCAGACCCGCAGATTATCGGATAGGTACATTTGCTGAATATATAGCCATTGATGAAAGAGATGTAGCGCTTAAACCCAAAAATATTTCTATGGAAGAAGCTGCTTCGATTCCGTTGGTTGTTCTTACGGCTTGGCAGGCTCTTGTGGAAAGGGCACAGCTAAAAAAAGGACAAAAAGTGTTTATTCAAGCCGGTTCAGGAGGTGTTGGGACTATTGCAATTCAGTTGGCGAAGCATTTGGGGGCAACAGTGGCTACTACGGCAAGTGCCAAAAGTTTTGATTTCCTTAAAGAACTGGGGGCAGATATGATTATTGATTATAAGAATGAAGATTTTGAAAAGCGCTTGAGTAATTACGATGTTGTACTGAACAGTCAGGATAAAGAGACACTCGGAAAATCGTTAATAATACTAAAACCCGGTGGGAAACTCATTTCGATTTCGGGGCCACCAACTCCTGATTTTGCTAAAGAAATAAACGCTCCATGGTTTGTAAAAATAATTCTCTCATTAATAAGTGCCGGTATACGTAAAAAAGCCCATAAACGGCACGTTGATTATTCTTTTTTATTTATGCGGGCCCAGGGGGAACAGTTAAGTGAAATTACAAAACTTATAGAGGCGGGAATAATCAGACCGGTTGTGGACAAAATCTTTCCTTTTGAAAAAACTAATGACGCACTATCGTATGTAGAAAGTGGACGTGCGAAAGGAAAAGTAGTCATCAAAATCACATAAGCAATTGTATCGTGGTAAAAACGGCGATATAAGGTTGTTGCTTTAGATGAACGGATACCATTTTACTTTTTTTGCATGATGCCATTTGTTGTTTCTTTTTTCAGTAGTGGAATTGAGGACAGCATATTACCGGAATTGCTATTTTATATTTGAGGGATGAAATGATGTGAAATAATAGGAGTATAGCAATAAAAACAAATGAGATTTATATTCCTGCAAGTGCTAAAGTATTCAGCTAATTATCGGGACTTATAGTGTCTTCTAAACTTGAAAAACGCAATTGTTGGCGGGAATTTCCGGTGGTGTGCGGTATACTTAAAAATAAGAATAATCCTCTTTTTATACAAGTATTTTGTTATATTTGGAGGTACTATAACGACCGTTTTTTCACAGACTGAGGTTACCAGCAATATTATGACAAAACTCACAATCATATTAACATTTTTATTTTCAAATATAGTTTTTGGAAATAAAATTGACAATCTTAAAACAACAAACGATGTTATTGATTTTGTAAAAACTGTTTATCCAGAATATGGAATAATAAGGGATAAAGACTTTAAATATGGAATATTTGACATTGAATCTATAGACTCGATTTATAATCAATTACAATGCAAAGAAATATTCAAAATACATGAAATCAAAAATTGGCAAAAAATTGATATTAACAATGACGGATTAACAGATTTGATATTTATTTCACACTTTTATGGTTACACCCAAAATGTAATAATTGATAAAGGAAAAGATGAATTCAATTTAATTAGAAGCATTATCAATTTTGACGAATGCGAATATATTAAACCAATAAAAGTTCAAGATAAAAATGAATTACGAATTCGAAAAGTAAATTTGCCCTTTGACTTTGATGATAACATTGAAAAATATATCAAGATAGATACCTTAACATACAAGTATGATTCTTTTATTGAACTTAACGACAAAGTAATCATTGATAGTAAAATTAATTCAATAGAGATTAAAACAAATTACTGCTTTGGAACTTGTCCAGTTTTTAAACTTACAATTAGCAAAAATGGTCTAGCTGAGTTTGATGGTATTGAATTTACTAAGTTTAAAGGAAAATCAATAAAGCAGTTAGACCAAGGAAGTGTTGACGAAATATTTGACTTACTAAATTACATAGCAATTAAGAAATTAAACGATAACTACGAAGTTAATTACACTGATGCTTCAACAGCAACTCTTGACATATTTTTTGAAGATGGTTCAATTAAGAAAATTAGAGATTACGGATTAAGCGGTACTTATGGATTAAGTGCTCTGTATTCAAAATTAACCAAATTAGGAACAGAAACTAGATGGGAATAAAACACTGCTGGTAAAAGCTACAATGAATTTGAACAATTGGCTTTCCCGAAGCGTCGGGATTGCGTCGTCCGTTCGCTATCGTTCGGGTGGCAAATCCGAAGAATGGTCTTAATTTAGTCCCAAACACGCTGTAGTCCCAGAACCTTAGATGTTCTTGTAGGACGACTCGGTAAACAAATAATTCAAATTCAGAATAGGTAAGTCATTTTTATAATTCAAAGATTTTTATTTTATAGAATCGATAAATTTTTATTGTTTATCAATAAGTATTTGTTATTTTTATAACGTAAAACAAAATCATAAATTCATTATGAAAAGAATTTCAACAATATTTCTTCAGGCAGTCATTGTGCTTATCGGCATTGTGGCACTTGCCATTTTGATTTGGTTTCCTCTAACTGAAGGGAGGGCTACAAACTTGGATTTGTTTAGTATTTATTTTGACCCTTTCATTTTGTATGGGTATGCGTCATCAATCGCTTTTTTTGTTGCACTGTATAAGGCATTCAAATTACTTGGGTACATCGGACAAAATAAAGTATTTTCATCAAACTCTGTTAAGACTTTAAAGAGTATAAAGTACTGTGCAGTCGTACTAAGTATTTTAATTGTGGGGGCAGGACTATACATAAAGATAGTACACGACAAAGCGGACGACCCTGCAGGTTTTCTTGCCATTTGTATCGTGACCACTTTTGTTTCTATCGTAGTCGCAACTGCTGCGGCAATATTTGAAAAATTATTGCAAAATGCCGTAGATATGAAATCGGAAAATGAGCTAACAATTTAAGTTATGCCAATTATTGTAAACTTAGACGTGATGATGGCAAAGCGAAAAGTTTCTCTTAATGAACTTTCTGAAAGAGTTGATCTGACATTATCTAACCTTTCTATCTTAAAAACAGGAAAGGCAAAAGCAATTCGTTTTAGTACTTTAGAGGCAATTTGTAGGGCATTAAACTGCCAACCGAGCGACATTTTGGAATATGTAAATGACTAAAAAGGAACATCGAACTCAGATGAAAATAAATGCAAGTGAGATGAACCCGTGTTGAATCCTTCGATAAACTCAGGACAGACTCACTTACGAATAAAACTGAAAACACACATTTAAGTACAAAAATTGGAGTTCAGTTAAAAACAAACAAACTTTTTAAACTTGGATTTTTTTTTGTTTTATAATAGCTGTTACGCTAATAAAGTTGATGAATTCCTTTTTGTTGCAGACAAACCCATACAAAGCTGGCGGTAATTAAAAGAGGTAAAGTTATTGCAGTAATACTCAGTTTGATTATTTTGGACTTGTTCATTTTGAATGGGGACCTATGGGAATAGTGCAAACAGAATTTATGTGGCTGGCTCTTGGTATCTGTTATATCAAATTGAAAAAGAGACTTTGGATATTAATTTTAGCGCATGCTTATATGGACACAATATTAATGTTGCAATTGTATTTATGGCCTAAGTAAGTATACGACAAAATAAACTGAGCAGAACATTTAACGGGCAACAGTCTTATCAAGTAACTATTTGTTTTTTATTTGATAAAAATAGGTAAAACGCTGTGGGATAACCTAATGTTAGTCATAATTTCTACGTTTTAAGGTAAAACGATTAATGGGGTTTGTCCTTCATAGACTAATTCGTTAATTAGAAATTTCCTGAACAACTGATCGGTTAAATGGCGTGAACCTTTTTGAACAATCAGCATTTCATCATTTTTATTGTTTATTATTTTCTTAATATCATCAAATGGATTGTTTCCTTCGTAAATCGCAAACCCTGTATTAAATCTATCGGAAAACATTACAGATAAATCTTTAAGCTTTTTTTCTGTTCCTTTTGTCTTTTTATGCGGTTTCGACAAGTAAAAAAAGGTAATGCTTGTGTTTTCTTTGTCAATTAATTTTAGAAAATTATTAAGTTCAAATAAATTTAAAGGGTGCTTTTCTGTTACACCTATAAATATGTTTTTATGCGAAAAAGCAGTTATTTCTTTCGGTATTGCAACTACAATGTTTTTTGTGCTGTTAATTACCTGTAGCGCGACGCTGCCAAGAAATATCTTTTTTAAAAGCCCCGTTCCTTTCAGACCAACGAAGATTAAATTTTGATAGGGTTCTGCTAATAACGTAGACAAAGTTAGTTCCAGATTACTTTCCGAAACAGAATAAGATACCTCAACACTTGCAGGAATTAATTCCATGACGAGTGTTTTTAGTTTTTGTAATGCTTCGTCATTGTCGTGTTCAGCGATGCTTTTACTGCTATCATAGTCGGCTAATCCAGGTGTTAAAACTATGGTTTGATGAACCAGTAGCAGTTCAGCATTTACTTGTTTGCCCCAATCATATGCGAATTTTAACAAGTTCCCTGAATATTCTGAAAAATCAATAAGTATTATAAATCGTTTTTTCATATCATTAAGTTTTTTGTGGATGCATTAGTTTGTCCTGACCATAAAATAATGAGAAAGAAGCAAATCAAAAGTGATTCCTCCAATACTTTAAAAATAAACCACACCATTTACACGAGCATTGAGATTATCATTGGTAATAATTTGTTGTGGTACGGCATCAACCATTTGTTCGGTAATGTTCACAAAAAACAAACGGTCAATGATTGGAATAATCCAGTGAAATCCTGGGTGAGCAAACTTTTGATACTTACCAAGACGTTCTACCAAACCTCTTTTTGTGGGTCTAACTATTCTAATTCCAGCGAAGAAAATAAATACTACACTGATGATAATGATGTAAAAAATTGATGTGTTCATTTTTTTTGTTTTTAAATTGTTTATAAAAATTAGTAAACTTACTTAAACACTACTATTTGTTTTTAATCACAATGCTGATGCGTAACTAATCTTTTGAAGATCTTTTCAAAGATTGAATCTTTAAATAGTGACCTATTTAAAAAAAAAATAGTCATCTCACTATTTTTGTATATGCTCTTTTTTATTCGGGGTTGAATGATTCTTATTGTTGTTTATAATCCATTTTTCTATTTCTCCATACCAAAATACAATAGTTGATACCGCTAAGGT
>RCUJ01001857.1_pt1 | contig 10845 bp, 14 predicted proteins | sample 2166321 | NCBI WGS metagenome assembly RCUJ01 (sample SAMN09932808, study PRJNA488358) | compost metagenome | feature: garden; material: soil; isolation source: compost soil in an enriched community after 118 h of incubation | place: Germany: Experimental Botanical Garden Goettingen | collected... | reverse complement strand
GTATAACCCCACGAAAATTGGCATTTTGAAAGTGATGCCCATTATTTCTGCTTTTGGACTATTTGCGAAAAAAATAAGTTATCTTTATCGGTTATTACCACTTTATTAAAATTTATTTAAGCTTTAAATCCAATCCTATGAGCCAAGAAGAATTATTGGTATTAATCCGCAAAAAAGATGAAAGGGCTTTCACCCATCTCTATGATATGTATTCAAAAAGCTTGTTTTCGGTCATAAATGTTCTGATAAAAAACCGCGAAGAAGCCGAAGATGTCCTGCAGGAAGTCTTTGTAAAAATCTGGAAAAACATCGATAGCTACAGCGAAAGCAAGGGCCGGTTCTACACTTGGATCCTTAATATTGCAAGGAATACATCTATTGACAAGCTGCGATCCAAAAATTTCAACAACACCCAAAAAAACCTTTCCTCGGATAATTTCGTAAATCTATTAGATGATAGCAACAAGCTCACAAACAGAATTGATTCTATAGGAATTCAGGAATTTGTAAAAAAACTGAAACCAAAATGTATCGAGATTATTGATCTGCTATTCTTTAAGGGATATACCCAGCAGGAAGCTTCAGAAGAATTAGCTATACCTTTGGGAACTGTAAAGACACAAAACAGAAACTGTATCAACGATTTAAGAAATTATTTAAAGATATAATGGAAGATAAGCAATATATTGAATCAGGCATTTTAGAACTTTACGTTTACGGCCTGCTGACAGAAAAAGAGAACCTGGAAATTGCCGAACTGGCCAGAAAAAACCCTGAGGTTGAAAGTGAAATCATTGCTATAGAAAAAGCTGTTTCAGCCTTATCATCAAGCTTCTCACCTTTCCATTCGGTTGCCAATTTCGAGAAAATAAAAGCGCGTTTAGAGCTTAAACATACTAAAGTTGTCGATATAAAACCAGCATCAAACCTGCCGCAATACTTCGGCTGGGCGGCTGCAGTATTACTATTGCTAGGTTTTGGATATCAGACTTTAGAACTGGCAAAATCCAAACAGGCAGTATCTGAGGCCGGAGGGGAAAAAAATAAAATTGAAAGAGAATATGCTTTTTTAGACCAGCAGAATAAAGAGACTGAGAAAAACCTGAGCATTGTAAGAGACATTAAAAACACAAGCGTTACTCTGGGAGGACAATCTGTATCTCCGGCATCATTTGCAAAAGTGTACTGGAACAGAGAAACAAAAACGACTTATATCGACGCGGCAGGTCTGCCAAACCCTCCAAAAGGAATGGTTTACCAGGTTTGGTCTTTAAAACTAAGTCCGGTGCTTACACCGACAAGTATTGGTCTGCTGGATAATTTTGAAGAAAACTCTCAAAAAATCTTCGCTGTAAGCCAAACCGATTCAGCTGAAGCTTTTGGCATCACGCTGGAACCTGCAGGGGGAAGCCTCACACCTACAATGGAACAGCTTTATACTTTAGGAAAAGTCTAATTCCATAAAAAGACCTAAATAAAAAGTGCATATTGATCCTGTTCAATATGCGCTTTTTAGGATTCAATACTGCACTCTGGCGGAACTTTACCCAAACCCCTTAGCCATAGTAAAAAAGCTAAAATCATCTTCCAAATTCACTTTAAAAATAAGATAAACTGAAGCGCAGCCCAAGTTAAAAGCCAACAGGATTCGACACCAAAAATGGAATAGCCCCATACTCCTTTTATTTAGATTTAGATTTCTATTTAATTGAAATAATGAAAATCCATTATAAATGGTTAACTATTTATAATTTATTGAATTTTCCGCTAAGCGTTTGGTGCGACGGCCCGCCTCTTTTATAACATGAATCAATGATGTGAAGTAATTTATAGTAGAAAAGCTAATTATAAAATTAATTAATAATTATGTAATTATCACCAAATCAATTAGTCTAACTTTACAAAATGAGGAATTGATTACTCCCATGCAGAATTAAGTAAACATTTTTTGGAAGATTATGTTTATGGACAAGCCCGTCGCAGCGTGCAGCGCAGCTGACGGGTTCTATTTTTGTATCACTTGCTTCAGAACTTTGCTGTAAGTTTGAAACTGAAGCTGATTAAGCATTTATGACAGATTGATTTTGTATTTTTCTTCTATTGGCGAAGAAGCCTTATTCGGTGCAAGCTGTCCTATCTGAAATACTTTTTCAATAAATTCAATGCTTTGATCCACTGAAGTGTTTTCATTTTTTAAATGGGTCGCAAAATGGTTTGTTAATTTTTGAATAATTCTTGAACTGATTAAATCCATCTGTGCATCATCAAAATGGGTTGTTTTCCTTTTTTGAAAAGCAAATTCTGCTGATACAATATCATTTAGCTTGGATTTTAAGGCATGAATAGTCGGAGCACATTTTCGGCCGTTCACCCAGGTATTCAGTTCTAATTTCAGATCATCAATAATGGCTTCCGCAGCAGGAATATGCTGTTTTCTTTTTTCCAGCGTGTCATCCGTAATTTGAGATAAATCATCCAGATGTATTAAAGTTACACCGGGGATTTCTTCTACATTGGCATCTACATTGCGCGGGATGGATAAATCCAGAATCAATAAGGGTTTCTGTAAAGCAAGCGATGTTTTGTCAATAGTGGGATTTTGTGCTCCTGTAGCTACAACCAGCACATCGGCCTGCTGCAGTTCCTGTTTTAAATCAGCATAATCTTTTACAATAACATTCAGCTTGCCAGCCAGTAATTCGGCTTTGTTTTTTGTTCTGTTTATAAGGGCAATATGGCTGTTTTTAGTATGTTTTACTAAGTTTTCGCACGTATTTCTTCCTATTTTCCCCGTTCCGAATAACAAAATATTTTTATTCCCAATATCCGCCACATTTCGGATAATATACTGCACTGATGCAAAAGAAACGGATGTTGCACCGGAAGAAATTTTAGTCTCTGTTTTAACTTTTTTGCTCGCCTGAATAACTGTATTTACCAGCCGGTCCAGAAAAGTATTTACCAAACCTTCCCGTTTACTATGATTAAAAGCGATTTTAATTTGGCTGATGATTTCAAAATCGCCCAGAATCTGACTGTCTAAACCTGTTCCTACCCGGAACATATGGCTGACAGCTTCTTCATTCTTATATATATAAGCAGCCTGCTGAAATTCTTCTACAGAACCATTGCTGTTTTCGCAAAGCAGTTTGATGAGTTCATAAGGATGATGGGCAAAACCATAAATTTCAGTTCTGTTACAAGTAGAAGTAACAATCAATGATTCTATACCTTCTGCTTTGGCTTGCAGCAATAAATCAGATTGTGCTTTAGCATCTAAACTAAATTTTCCTCTTATAACTGCATCTGCTTTCTTATAGCTTAACCCTAATGCGTAAAAAGTGGTAGATCTGGACATATTAAAATTTTCCATATTTATGCTTTCCTTAAAAAGTTCAAAAAATTATTACTAAGTAATTTATATAACAAGGCTAGAAGAACTTACTATATCGCTTTGCAATACATCGATTCAAATTGGCGATTTTATATAATTTCCTGCCATTATACATGATATTAGACTTTCAAAATATTTATATACTGATTCTAAAATATTGCTAAGAGTCCAGCACTTCAAATAGTATTGAAATATAAAACGCTGCCTTTTTCAGGCAGCGTTTTGAGAAGAAAATTATTTTTGAACTATAGGAGTTCTCAATGATTCCAAAACAGCAACAATATCCGTATAAAGCTCTGTATTTGAAGCAACTCCATTTGCATTAGCGGCTGCCCCTACATAACCTTCGAATTTTGTATAATCTGCACTGCTTGATTTTGTTCCCATACGAGGATTTTTCGCAGGATCATGCGCTGCAACCATATTCAAACCAGAATATGTATTTACAGCATTGGTACCTCCGGTATTAAATGAAAAGAAATCAGTCAGATTATCTGATAATTTAGCAATATTAGTAGACTGGGTAGTTCCGGTTTCTGCCAATAAAGGTGCAAAATGTGCCTGCAAATTACCTGCCGCATTGGATTGAATATCAGCAACAATTAATCCAATAGTTGAATTTACGACTTTACGGAAACTCAAACGACCCTGTTCAATCATCTGTCCGGAATTATCCGGATCGGAAACCATTTTAGTTCCGCCTAATCGTTCGTAGATAGAAGCCTTAACCGGTGCTGGGGTTTCGTCGTCATTACTGCTGCAGGAAATCATAGCTGCCGATGCAGCAATTAGTACACTAAGTGTAAGTTTTGAATAAACTTTCATAAATTTAAAGTATTAAAGGGTTAATTAAAAAAACGATTTATCTTTTGAGACAGTCTATAGCTCAAACTATTTTGATTCATTGGGCATACTTCTTTGTCTGCTAAATTTGCCGGCAGAATATAACGCTTAGCATCATAGTGTCTTTTAGACATCAACTCATTGAAAACTTTCTCCGAGTTTGTAATTTTATTATTGTGGAAATACACCACAACATTTCTTTTAACGATGATAGAGTCTGATGTCAGGCCTTTTATGCTTCTAAGGTCGGCACAAATTTTTCTGGCCTGCAGAGAATCAATATCTGATTTAAAATCGATTCTGCTTACCTGCAGATTTGGGGTGTCATAAACGGGCGGTTTGGCCGTTATAATGTGAAAAAGCAAAATCGCGGCAAACAGTACAAATATGCCGCTCAGAATTAAAAGTCCTTTTTTGATTATTTTATTAGTCTTCATAATTTTTTTATGGTTTTAAAATTATCTACGTGTACTTTAGAGCTGCGGTTTTAGAAATAATAGAAAATCGATTAATTTAGAATCATTTTAAATACAGAAATTACCTAATAATTTAATTATAAAGCAGATACTAGAAAACTCTGGCAAGATTAAATCCAAAAAATATATCTCCTTTTGTCCAGTCGCCAGTGGTTCTTCCAAGATATCCAGCTTCATCAATTGCCTGAGAACTGGTAAAATGCATCTGGAAAACATGCCCTCCAGTTTCTAAATCAAAACCTATAGATAGTGGATTTTTATAAATAGAATTCTGTGCTCTGTTTAAATGCGCCGCATAATCCATATTTAAAGACCAGCGTTTAGCGAATTTATATCTTCCTCCAAATCCTATGGCATATTGGGAATTGCTTTGGTCTACGTCTTCAACAAAATTTTGATGAAAGAATGACGGCACAATTTCTAAAGAAAGTTTTTCAGAAAATTTTCTGGAAATTAACAACTGTGCTACATAAGTAAGCCTGTCTTTAAATTCAAGTTTACGGTACAAGCTTTCTTTTAACGTGTTATTAATAGACAAACTATTGAACCCGGCGATAGTGACGGGAAAACCATCTTTTATTTGAGGAAATAGCATATACTTTATTGCAAAGTCATATGCAAATTCACTTCTGGCCGCACTTACATTAAGTCCATTTGTCAAACCGTAAATAAATTTAATTTGTGTATTGGCATTATCGAGTCCATAAAACCCTTCAAAACCATCTTTAATAGAACCAAATCGGTGTGCAACAACAAAATACAAATCACCTTTTGCAGCCAATTTTGTAGACTCAAGATTAACGATTTTTAAGGCTTTGAATGCAGATGTCACTTTTTCTTTTACAGAAGGAGTTTCTACACCAGACAACAAATCGGTTTGGGAGAAAGTTGATAGCGGAAATAAAAAAAATAATAGAATAAAGTTTTTCATGAAGTTAGTTTTAAATTGTTATTTGTATTAGTGTACAACTGAAGATTGGTCTATTTTAAATTCCTGGAGCAATTCGTCATATCCTAGAAACCTCCCTTTAATCTTGAGGGTTTTCCCGGATATAATATTTTGCGGCAAACGGTCTTTGAATGTCACAAATACTTTTTCGCCCATAACAATACCATTGCCGGCTTTATCGATACTGGTTACCCGTGCAGATAGTTCAATTGTTTTGTCCTGATATTTGATGTAAGCCAGAGAGTCGTTTGAGGTAAACTCTCTCTCCAGTCCGCTTACCGTTACAGCATAATCGGCAGTTTCCGATTCTATATCCCTATGTCCTTTGTAGAGGTAGAGGTACGCCGAAATTCCGATTATTGTAAAAAGTGAAATTGCAATTAGTATTTTTTTTCTCATAACTGGTTTTTAGCATTTGGTTTTATCTACGTTAAAAAATGCCTGTTGGATTTAAACCATTAAATATGCCTCCTTCGAAATCTGGATTATTCATTTCCTCGTATATGATTTTGAAATGCCTGATGTTTCTTAAAGTCATGCATTTATTTATAACTAAAAACCAATCTTATGAATCTAAAAACCCTTCTGGCCATCTCATCATTAGCTTCAATCTTTGTAAGCTGTGCCAATGACGATCCAAGCACCCTAAGCGACACTGCACCAATTAATGGTTTGGCAACATACAGGCAAAATGTAAAATCTATTATTGATAATAACTGTGTTATATGCCATGCAGCAGTTCCTAAAAATGGAGCGCCTATGTCGTTAGTTACCTATGATCAGGTGAAAAATGCAGTTTTAAATAGAGGACTGCTTACACGAATTTCTTTAGAAAACGGAGATAGTTCCTTAATGCCCCAGGGAGGGCCAAGACTGCCCCAGACAACTATAGAGATTATAAATAAATGGAGTCAGGATGGATTATTAGAAGAATAATCCAGAACAAGAACATGAAGAAAATCATAATAATGCCAATGCTATTGGCTTCTTTTATTGTTTTTTCACAGGAAAAAATAGTAACCAAATCTGCAACAATAACTCTGGAAGCTTCAGTACCTTCTTTTCAGCCGGTTGCAGGAACTAACAGCAATGTAACTTTTGTTTTGAATCCCGCAACAGGAGAAGTGGCAAGTCTGGCTTTAATGAAAGGATTTGAATTTGAAATGGCATTGATGGAAGAACATTTTAATGAAAATTACATGGAAACCGATAAGTATCCAAAAGCTATTTTTAGAGGGCAAATAGAAGGATTCGACATTAAAAGTCTAACAGAAGATTATAAAGATTATATCATAAAAGGGAAGTTAGAACTTCACGGTAAATCTAAAGATATAAAAGCCACTGCAAAAATTACCAAGACGGGGCCACGAATCACCATCATTTCTGATTTCGACGTAAATGCCAGTGAGTTTAGCATCCCTATCCCATCGCTTATTAAGTATAAACTTGACGATAGGGTCAAAATTCAAATTATTGCGGTTTTAAAATAAGTGCGAAACCAGATAAATCTTATCCATTAAAAACAATGTAAAGCCAAAAAAACATGAAAAAAAACATACTCATTGCCATGCTATATGTCTGTGCTATTGGCCTCTCACAAGAAAAAATGATCACTAAATCAGGAAAAATCACTTTTGAAGCATCCGTTCCTTCTTTTGAAGAAGTAAAGGCGACAAATACCAATGTTACTTTTGTGCTGAATCCTGCAACGGGTGAAATTGCAAGTTTAGCCTTGATGAAAGGATTTCGATTCAAAGTCGCTTTGATGGAAGAACATTTCAATGAAAATTATATTGAAAGCGATCGCTATCCAAAAGCAATCTTTAAAGGAAAGATAGAAGGATTTGATCTTCAAAGCCTAAGCGCAGATGCTAAGGATTTTATCATTAAAGGCAAATTACAACTCCACGGTAAATCCAGGGATATAAATACTGATGCAAAGATAAGCAGATCACCATCAGGAGTCAGCATTTCATGTAATTTCAGCGTAAATGCCAGTGATTTTAATATTGAAATCCCAAATTTGGTTAAAAGCAAGCTTTCCAATAAAATAAATATCCAGTTTGCCGCAGTTTTAGAAGCCAATAGACAATAACCAGCTTGAAACTATCTCGAAAAGTCAATAATTTTTTATATCAAAAAAATGGAGGAAGAAATACAAATTGAGGACGGCCTTACCCTTATCCGTTTCCAGAACGACAGCTCAGAATCTTTTTCTGCACAGCATGAAATAGGTGCCGGCCTGATACAGTTTCATTTCGCACTAAAAGGCAATGCATTTTTTTTGTCCAGTCAGGATCATTGCACATTAGAATTGAAAGAGGAAAAATCACTGATTTTGTGCAATCTGCAGCATCAGTCATTGCTTAAGTTAGAACTTTCTCCAAATTCATGGATGATTTCTGTTATTGTTTCGATTAATAAATTTCACTCGTTATTTTCCGTTCAAGCAGATTATATTTCTATTTTAAGCCCCGATAAGAAGAAAAAAAAGTATTATGCCGAAGCGTACATCAGTCCTGCTATGGCTGTTGTTTTGAGCCAGCTGTTTCATTACAGCCTTCATCCTTCCCTAAAGAACCTTTATTATAAAGGAAAAGCATATGAATTATTGAGTCTGTATTTCAATAAAATGGAAGATCCAAACGCAGTGCAATGTCCATTTTTGACTGATGAAGATAACGTGCTGAAAATCAAAAAAGCCAGAGAAATACTTATCGCCAATATGGCCGAACCGCCAGGACTGCAGCAGCTGGCAGATGAAATTGGGCTGAATATGAAAAAATTAAAAACAGGCTTCAAACAAATTTATGGTGATACGGTATACGGTTTTCTGTTTGACTACAAAATGGATTTCGCCTTAAAACTATTGGACAGCGGTTCTTACAATGTAAATGAAGTCGGCCTGAAAATAGGATACAGCACCGGAAGCCACTTTATTGCGGGATTCAAGAAAAAATTTTCCACAACCCCAAAAAGATATCTAATGTCCATTAATACCAATCATAAAAACAGTTTCGCTTTTATAGATTAAGGCATAAATAAAAATATATTTGATTAATTTTAAGAAGCAACAAGTAATGAGTTTGAGGAAAATTAAAACAAAGCTTAAAACAAAAACGATAATGAAAGGCGTATTATTAGTAAATTTGGGATCTCCCGAAAGTCCCGCACCAAAAGATGTAAAACCGTATTTAGATGAATTTCTAATGGATAAATACGTGATCGACGTTCCGTATTTATTGAGAGCATTATTAGTTCGCGGTATTATTTTAAGAAAAAGACCAGAAGAATCAGCGCACGCTTATGCGAAAATCTGGTGGGAAGAAGGTTCTCCATTAGTTGTTCTTTCAGAAAGAATGCAGAAAAAAGTACAGACTTTAGTAAATGTACCGGTTGAACTTGCAATGCGTTACGGAAGCATGACAATCGAGAAAGGACTCCAGCAATTGCATGATAAAGGCGTTACTGAAGTACTGCTTTTTCCGCTGTATCCGCAATATGCAATGGCTTCAACTTTAACTATTTTAGTAAAAGCAGAAGAAATTCGCAAGAAGAAGTTTCCACACATGACTTTTACAGATGTTCCGGCATTTTACAATAAACCGGATTACATCAAGAATTTAGCAGATTCGATTCAAAAACATTTAGTTGGTTTTGAATATGATCATTTGTTGTTTTCTTATCACGGAATTCCAGAGCGTCACATTCGCAAAACCGACGTTACAAAATCACATTGTAAAATTGACGGTTCTTGCTGCAGCACGCCATCTCCAGCACACGATTTCTGTTATCGTCACCAATGTTACGAAACAACAAGGCAAGTTGTAAAATTATTAGGGCTTCCCGAAGATAAATACAGTCTGACATTTCAATCGCGTTTGGCGGGAGATAAATGGTTAGAGCCTTATACTGATATTGAAATTGACAAAATGCCGGCAAAAGGAATTAAAAATCTGGCTGTTGTAACACCTGCTTTCGTTTCGGATTGTTTAGAAACGCTCGAAGAAATCGCCATGCGCGCCGAAGAAGATTTTGAGAAAAATGGAGGGGAAAATTTCCTGGCTATTCCCTGTTTGAATGACGACCAGAAGTGGTGCCAGACTGTTAGCAGCTGGATTAATGAGTGGGCTGAATAATGCTACAATAGCAATTGGGAATATTGGAGCTTTCATTATTAATATATCAATTCGCCCATTTATATTTCATTTTAATTTATTTTTTTACCTCTTTTAAAACCAAAAAGAATATTAAAGCGTAAATGACTTTATAACTTAAAAAAAGTAATTATGAAAACTAGAAAATTTTTAGCAGCCGCAATCCTGGCATTAGGGTTTGGATTGACATCATTTGCACAAAAAACAGTAATGGTTGGTGGAGCAGCTATGTATCCTAATAAAAATATTATAGAAAATGCGGTAAACTCAAAGGATCATACCACCTTGGTAGCAGCAGTAAAAGCAGCAGGATTAGTTGAAACTTTACAAGGTAAAGGGCCATTTACTGTTTTTGCACCAACAAATGAAGCATTTAGTAAATTGCCCGCTGGAACTGTTGAAACATTATTGAAACCTGAGAATATTAAATCATTACAAACTATATTGACATATCATGTAGTGGCCGGTAAAATGAATAGTTCTGATATTGCAAAAGCAATAAAAGCTGGTAAAGGAAAAGCTTCTTTAAAAACAGTTAGCGGCGGAACTCTAACTGCCTGGATGGATGGAAAAGATTTGTACATTAGTAACGAAAGTGGCAATAAAGCTAAAGTTACAATTTCAGATGTAAATCAATCTAATGGTGTCATACATGTAGTGGACACAGTACTGCTTCCAAAAATGTAGTTTGCTGAAAATAAATTACAATTAAGCCCTGAAATTTCAGGGCTTTTTATATAATTACTATGCGACAAAATAGTAATAGTCAATTGCATTAGAGATTTTGATTACCATTTTATTGCCAGCTCAAAACTTTAAATATAAGAAATTGATATCTTTTTTTCACAAAAGATTAAGGCTGTCTCTTTTTATTTTTGGTAAAATAATACATAAAACTAAATATATTTTTGCTTCAATCCCCAACAGGACATCTAAACCAAAACTATAAAGCCAATGAAAGACAGACATTACATGTAGTAAGCCAATTTCTTCAAATCATCCAAAAATGATGTTGTAATTTGTCCC
>RCUJ01001854.1_pt1 | contig 10855 bp, 10 predicted proteins | sample 2166321 | NCBI WGS metagenome assembly RCUJ01 (sample SAMN09932808, study PRJNA488358) | compost metagenome | feature: garden; material: soil; isolation source: compost soil in an enriched community after 118 h of incubation | place: Germany: Experimental Botanical Garden Goettingen | collected... | reverse complement strand
CAAACAGTTTGGAAATCTGCTTAGTAGCCTTGTTCATAGTGCTCCACTCTTATTGATTTTCGTTGTGTAGTTCTGGCGGCCAAAGTTGCATGACCGGATCGCTTCATCCGGTCATAACCCCGGCAACTTTACCGCTGCAGTGTAGAGCGCCGCTTTGCAGCTTGAAAGCCGGCCGTTGAGGGCATGACATGCGGATGTCGCTTAATTGCAAGAAACGTATAGAAAAACGGCGTGGCTTGCCTGCGTCCGGCAGCGTCCGGCGTACTTGCCTGGCGCTTGCCCGGCGCTATCATGCAGCCCAAGCAAAACTCGGACTACTTCTGCGGACAAACCATGACTGAACAACCTAGCACGCTCTCTAGCAACACTCTATATGCCAAGCTGCTTGGAGAAACTGCACCAATCACCTGGCAAGAATTACAACCATTCTTCGCCCGCGGCGCGTTGCTGTGGGTGCAAGGCGAGCAAGATCTGGTTGCAGTGGCGCAAGCCGTAGCCGAAAACAATCAGGGCCAAGTGGCGGCCTGGCTGCAGGCTGGGGTGCTGAACAAGGTCGATGAGGCCTGTGCGCAAGACTTGTTGGCGCGCGACCCCAGGCTCTGGGCCGTGGTGGTGGCACCCTGGGTGCTGGTGCAGGAGCGCGCCGAGACAGAGACGCCCAACTGATCCGGCACGCCGCTGGCCGCTTTTTTAACCAGGCGAACGGTGCTGAGCTATGCTCGAGAGGGACTTTATAGAGGGAATGCCGTCATGTTCGAACCCGGCCATCTTCACGTCAGCAATCCCGCCGGCATAGCCGATCAACTCGCGTTCAGCGTCGATCTCTATTACGAGGTGCGCAGGGATCCCGCCGAGGGGCCTATGCTGCACATGCGCATGGTTGGCGATCTGGCAGGCAAGACCTTCGAGGAGCAGTTTGAACTGCACCGCGATACCGCCTTCAATTTTGCCAGCGTCGCTACCCGTATTGCGCGTAAGCACGGCTTTCCGACCAACTCCAGCTTGGTCATGCGTAACCATCGGGAGTACGACGAAATGTTCGCCGATATTCAGGCCAAATTGGGGGTGAATGCGGGCGATCCGATCGACCTCGATCATTTGGAGAAAGATGGACTGTAAGAGGGCGTGCGCAGCGTCTTGCAGATTGCCATCCAGTAGGGCGAGCTACTCGCTGCAGGCAGTACTCTGTGCCTGGATATGCTGCATCAGCCCTAGGCACTGACCCAGCGCTGCCGCACCCAGCCGCTGAAGGCATCGACGCCCAGCACCAGGATCAGCATCGCCAGGATCACCGTCGCCGCCTGGGCTTCCTGGAACAGGCTGAGGCTGACGTAGAGCATCTGACCCAACCCGCCGGCGCCGACAAAACCGAGCACGCTGGCCATGCGGATGTTGTTTTCCCAGCGGTACAGCGAATAGGCGATCAGCTGCGGCCAGACTGCCGGCAGGGTGCCGTAGCAGAACGCCGCCACCTGCCCGCCACCGCCCAGGCGAATCGCCTCGGCCGGTTCGCCCGGGGTATTTTCCAGGGCCTCGGCGAACAGGCGACCGAGCACACCGGTGGTGTGCAGGGCCAGGGCCAGGGTGCCGGCATTCGGTCCGAGGCCGGCGGCCAGCACCACCAGGGCTGCCCACACCAGTTCCGGGATCGCGCGCAGGGCGTTCAGGAGCAAGCGTGAGCCGCTCAGGGCCAGCCAGCCCAGGCGCCCGGCCGCCGGCAAGGCCAGGAGCAGGCCGAACAGGGCTGCCAGCAGGGTGCCGATGGCCGACATGGCCAGGGTTTCCAGCGCGCCCTGGCCGATGGCGCGCAAATGCGGTAGCGAGAAGTCCGGGCTGAAGAAGTTGCCGGCGTAGCGGCCCATCTGGCTCAGGCTGTCGCCGCTGACCAGCGCGCCCAGGTCGATGCCCAGGAAACTGAAGGACGCCACCACCGCCGCCAGCAAGGCCAGGAGCAGGGCATAGTTGCCCAGGCGCTTGTCTGCGGCGGGCTTCATAGCAGCCTCGCGCGCAGCAGGCGGCTGAGTTGGTCGGCGAGCAGGACCAGCAACAGGAAGGTCAGCAGCATGCTGGCCACCTCGCCGCCGGCGAACATGCGCATCGACAGGTCGATCTGCTGGCCCAGGCCGCCGGCACCGACGAAGCCCATCACCACCGAGGCGCGGATGGCGCATTCCCAGCGATACACCGTGTAGGAGAGCATTTCCGCCGCGGCGTTGGGCAGTACTCCGTAGGCGAAGGCGGCCAGGCGCGGGCTGCCGGCGACCAGCAGGGCGCGGCTCGGACGCGGGTCGACCGACTCGAAGATCTCCGCATAGACCTTGCCGAGCATGCCGCTGTAGGTGATGGCGATGGCCAGCACGCCGGCCGTCGGGCCGAGGCCCACGGCGCGCACGAACAGCAGGGCCCAGACGATTTCCGGCACGCTGCGCAGGACGATCAGCAGGCCGCGCACCGGCCAGCGCAGCGCCTGTGCCCACCAGGCCGGGCGACCACCACGGTGCAGCGCGGACAGCGACAGTGCGCGGCTGGCCAGCAGGGCGCCGGGAATGGCGATCAGCAGGGCCAGGGCCATGCCGGCGGTGGCGATGGCCAGGGTTTCCAGGGTGGCGCGGCCGAGCAACCGGAGGAACTCGCGATCATGCGCCAGCGGCCAGAAGTCGGCGAGAAAACGACCCATATTGGCCGCGTTCTGTTCGTCGAACAGCAGCGCCAGGTTCAGCTCGCTGAGCGCCAGGCCCGGCCACAACAGCAGCACGGCCAGCAGGGTCAGGGCCAGACGCGGCAGGGCGGCCGGGTCACGCAGTAGCGGGTTCAGCATCGCGGGATCTGCACGCTCACAGGTGCCGGCGCGGTCGAAGCGGGCACGGCTGGCAATTGTTCGTTGGCGTACAGCGCATCCAGCGCGCTGGCGCCGATTGCCGCGGGCGGCAGGTCGAAGACGATACGGCCCTCGCGCACGCCGATGATCCGCGGGAAATGCGCCAAGGCCAACTCGACCGCATGCAGGCTGGCCAGCAGGGTCATGCCGCGCCGGCTGACCTCCTCATTGAGTACGCTCAGGGTATGCCCGGCGAGCACCGGGTCCATGGCCGACACGGGTTCGTCGGCAAGGATCAGTTCCGGCGCCTGATAGAGCACCCGGGCGATGCCGACCCGTTGCAACTGGCCACCGGAGAGCTGATCGCAGCGCTCGAACAGCTTGTCCGCCAGGTCCAGGCGCGCGAGGGCCGCCTGGGCGCCGGGCATATCCAGCGGGTGCAGCAGGTTGAGCAGGCTCTTGCCCAGCGACCATTGGCCGAGCTTGCCGGCCAGTACCGCGGTGACCACGCGCTGGCGTGGCGGCAAGGGCGGCGCCTGATGGATCAGGCCGATCCGCGCGCGCAGCTGCTGGCGCTGGCGCGCGCCGAGTTGCCAAGGCTGCTGGCCAAGCAGGTGGATCTGTCCGCTGCTAGGTTGCAGGTTACTGGCGAGCAGGCGCAGCAGGCTGGTTTTACCCGCGCCCGATGGGCCAATGATGGCCACCCGTTCGCCGATCTTTACCTGTAGATCGACCTCGCTGAGCGCCACCTGACCGTTGGCGTGGGTCAGGCCCACGCCGCTGAGGCTGACGCTCACTGCAACAGGCCGGCCGCTTGGGCTGCTTCCTCGATACCCTGGTAATTTTCTGCCTTGGTCGGGATAAAGCGACTGGCGGCTTGCAGGTCGAGGATCGCCTTGTGCTGCGGGTTGGCCGGGTCGAGAGCGAGGAACGCCGCCTGGATCTTGTCGCGCAGGGCCGGGTCGAGGGTGCCGCGCACTGTCCAGTTGTAATCGAAGTAGGCTGGGGTGGTGGCGATTACCTTGACCTTGGCGGTGTCGACCTTGCCGGCGGCGACCAGCTTGTCCCACACCGAGGCATTGAGCACGCCGCCGTCGGCCTTGCCGGCCTGGACCCAGGCTGCGGTGGCGTCATGCGCACCGGAGTAGGCGATGCGGCTGAAGAACTGTTCCGGCTCGATCCCGTCCTGCAGCATGAAGTAGCGCGGCATCAGGCTGCCGGAGGTGGAAGACACCGAGCCGAAGGCGAAGGTCTTGCCTTTCAGGTCCTGCAGCGAGTGCACGGCCGGGTCGGCGCTGATGATCTTGCTGGTGAACTTCTCATCTTCGGCGCGTTGTACCAGCGGGATGGCGGGGTGCGCGGAGTTGGCGGTTTTCAGGCGCGCCTGGACGAAGGTGAAGCCGCCCAGCCAGGCCAGGTCGATACGGTCGGCGGCGAGGGCCTCGACCACGGCGGCATAGTCGGACACCGGGACGAATTCGACCTGCATGTCCAGTTGCTGCTCGAGGTAGGCGCCGAGCGGCTCGAACTTGCGCAGCAGTTCGGTGGGGGCTTCATCGGGGATGGCCGAGACGCGCAATACCTCGGCGGCTTGGGCGAATACGGCGGAAAAAGACAAGGCAAGGCCGGCGGCCAGCGCAAGGGGACGCTTCAACATGGGAGTTCTCCGGTTCAATAGCGGGGAAAGCCGGCGGAGTATAGAGAGATTCATGGGTTTGTGAAGGTTGGGTTTCGCCAGGCTACGTTAAGATAGTCGCGACTTTTAGAGGAGGCTGATCATGACTGCAGCACGTCCCGCCCTGGCTTTCGCCGGCATCGGCCTGATGGGCCTGCCGATGACCCGTCGTCTGCTGGCGGCAGGCTATCCCCTCAGCGTGTGGAACCGTTCGCCGGACAAGTGCCTGGCGTTGCTCGAGCTGGGGGCGCAGCGTGCGCAGACTCCGGCTGAGTTGTGCGCCGATGCCGGCATCGTGATGCTCTGCCTGGCCAATACCGAGGTGGTGCGCGAGGTGGTGTTCGGCCCCGGCGGTATCGTCGAGGGTGCCCGGCCGGGGCAGTTGCTGGTGGATTTCTCCAGCCTGGAGCCGGCGGCGACCCGGGCGATGGCCGCCGAACTGGAGCAGCGCTGCGGCATGCGCTGGGTCGATGCGCCGGTGTCCGGTGGCACGCCCGGCGCCGAGGCCGGCAGCCTGACGATCATGGCCGGTGGCCGCGAGGAGGATATCGAGCGGGCGCGGCCGATTCTCGCCCACCTGGGCCAGCGCCTGACCCGCATGGGCGAGGTCGGTGCCGGTCAGGTGACCAAGCTGTGCAACCAGATGATCGTCGCCTGCAACGCCCTGGTGATTGCCGAGGTGGTGGCCCTGGCGGAACGGGCCGGGGTCGATGCCGGTCTGCTCGCCCCGGCCTTGGCTGGCGGTTTTGCCGATTCCAAGCCGCTGCAGATCCTCGCCCCGCAAATGGCCAGCAGCCAGTTCGAGCCGGTCAAGTGGCATGTGCGCACCCTGCTCAAGGATCTGGACGGCGCGGTCAAACTGTCCCGCGAGCTGGGTTCGGCCACGCCGCTCAGCGGTCTGGCGGCGCAGCTGATGCGCCTGCACGGCAGCCAGGGCAATCTGCAGCGCGATCCGGCCACCCTGGTCGAGATGTACCGGGAGGGTGAGGCATGAAGATCGCCGCCAACCTGTCCCTGCTGTTCACCGAGCTGCCGCTGCGCGAGCGCGTGGTGGCTGCCGCCGCGGCGGGTTTCGATGGAGTGGAAATCCAGTTCCCCTATGAACTGGCGGCGATCCGTCTGAAGGAGGCGCTGGAGGCGGCGGGCATGCCGCTGGTGCTGATCAACCTGCCGGCTGGCGATTTGCTCGGCGGCGGTGCCGGTCTGGCGGCGGTGCCGGCGCGCCAGGCCGAGTTCGATGCCGCGCTGCAGGAGGCGCTGACCTATGCGGCTATGGTCCGCCCGGCCTGCGTCAATGTCCTGCCCGGGCGCCTGGCCGCCGGGGTGAGCCGCGAGCAGGCGCTGGCGACTCTGGCCGCCAATCTGCAGAAAACTGCCGAGGCGTTTCAACTGCTGGGCATCGGCGTGCTGGTGGAGGCGATCAACCCGCTGGATATGCCGGGCTTTTTGCTCAACACCCCGGAACAGCTCGATGAGTTGTTGCGTGCGGTCAGGCACCCCAATCTGGCGGCGCAGTACGACCTCTATCACATGGCCCGTCAAGGCGTGGATCTGCTGGCGGGCATCGAGTTGCTGGCCGGGCGCATCGGCCATGTGCAGTTCGCCGATTGCCCCGGGCGCGGGGCGCCGGGAAGCGGCCAGCTGGATTTTGCCCCAGCCCTGGCGGCGCTCGAGCGCAGCGGCTATCGGGGCTGGCTGGGCGCCGAATACCTGCCGGGCGAGGCGGGGACGCAGGCGGGACTGGGCTGGCTGGCCAACTGGCGCAGCAGCGCCAGCTGACGAGGCGGCCGGCCGTTACACCAGGGGCAGGATGCCGCAGGGGGAAAAACGTTCGACCCGGTTGCGCCCCAGCTTCTTGGCACGATAGAGCGTCAGGTCGGCGCAGTGCACCAGTTCGCCCAGGCCTTGCCCGGGCTGCCATTGCGTCACGCCGAAGCTGGCGGTGACGCCGATGGTCCCGGTCAGCGGCTCGGCGGCGAGCAGGCCGCGAAGTTTTTCCGCGATCAGGCAGGCCTGGTCGAGGTCGGTGTGCGGCATGAGGATGATGAACTCCTCGCCGCCCCAGCGGCACAGGCTGTCGGAGTCGCGCAGGTGGCTCTTGATCCGATGCGCCACGTTACTGAGCACGCAGTCGCCGACATCGTGACCGTATAGATCGTTGATCGACTTGAAGTGGTCGATATCGAGAAACACCAGGGCCAGGGGGAAACCATAGCGCTCGGCCCGCTTGATTTCGTTGTGCGCCAGTTCCTCGATCTTCAGCCGCGACCATTGGCCGGTCAGGCGGTCGGTATTGGCCAGGCGCTCCAGTTGCAGGTTGCTGTCGCGCAGTTCCTGCTCGGCCTGTCGCCGGCGCCCGACCTCCAGGCGCAGCTTGCGGGTCAGACGGGCGAAGCGCAAGGCCACGGCACCCAGCAGCAGCAGGCCCAGCAAGGCGCCTGCGAGCACCCGGTAGAGCAGGCTGTGGTCGGTTGTAACCTTGCGCTTGTAGAGGAAACCGTCCAGCTCGATCGGCCCCTCGGCCATACCCAGCTCCAGGTAACTTTGCGCAATGGCTTGCCAGCGCCCAGGGTTCATGTGCCCCAGTTGTACCAACTCCGGCATGATCAGTTTCTTCAACTGCTCGGCTTCGAAACGCAGATGTTCCAGGCTCCTGTCGGGTGCGTAGCGCTGATGGATCAGTTGGATGCTTTCCTCGGTGTTTTCCAGGGCGTATTGCCAGCCCTGGAGGCTGGCCTGGATAAACGCCTCGACCTGTTCGGGGCGCTGCTGCAGCAGGGTTTCGTGGGTGGCCAGTATGTCGTTGTAGAAATTGACCCCGTATTCGCGCGGGTTGATCAATCGGTAGGGCACCTTCTGCTGTTGCAGCCAGAACGGTTCGTTGGAAATATAACCGTCGAACGCATCGGTGTTGCCGTCGATCAGGTCCTGCGGGTTGAAACTGGTCCGCTGCAGTTCCAGGTGAGTCGGATCTATGCCTTCGTGGGCCAGGGTGATGCGCAATTCGGCGCTTTCCGGCGCCGGCATCAGCATTACCCGCTTGCCGGCAAGATCCTGTGGCGTGTAGATGTCCGAGTCGGCGCGCACTATCCAGACGATTGGCGAGCTCTGCATGATCGCCGCCAATGCCACCACCGGCTGGCCTTGCATGCGCGCGATGACCAGGCCGCTGTTGGTAATGGCAAAGTCGGCATCGCCGTCGAGCAGGGCGTCTATCGGTTTTGCGGCTCCCGGCCCGCCGGGGAGGATTTGCACATCCAGCCCGGCCTGCGCATAGAAGCCTTTTTCCAGGGCCATGTAGTAGCCGGCGAACTGGAACTGGTGCAGCCAGCGCAGTTGCAGGCGCATTTTCTCCGCGGCCATGGCCTCGCTCAGGCACAGCAACTGCAGCAGCAACAGGCCCAGGCCTAAGAGTAACGAAGCGTTGCCCCGCTTACCGGGAGGTGTTTGAACGGGTAGGGACATGGCCACCTGCCGCGGACTCAACGTTTATGCAGCCTTGCAAGAACCACCAATAGCGGGCACGGTCACGGCCGCCAGCCCTGCTGGTCAGTCGCGGCTCACGCTCTCGTCGGAGTGGGTGTCGCCGAGCATCCATAAAAGTTATGGCGATCTGGCATCAGTATAGTGAGTCTGTGCACAAGGCAAGTTTCTGGCGACGAGCCGACATGCCGGCCCTGAGCTGCGATGAAACAGCGGCGCGCCCGGTCGATCTCGTGGCTGCGCTTGTGCTTGGTGAGTCATGCAGGGCCTCAACTGCGATTTCCTGACATCAACGCTACAAATAGTCACAGACAGCTTGAACTGCAGGCTCTAGATTCGACCGCACAGGTGCCTGGCAGAGGCTGTCATGCGCCCCGTGCAGCCGCGGCGTATCGCGCTCATAACAATAACCAGAGATGGATTCCATGCAGCAGTCCCAACAAGCGGCGAACGCCTGGCGCATTCTGTTCCTGCTGTTTCTCGCCAACCTGTTCAACTTCTTCGACCGCACCATTCCGGCCATCATCATCGAGCCGATTCGCCTGGAGTGGGGCCTCAGCGACTTTCAGCTGGGCCTGATCGGCACCGCCTTCACCATCGTCTATGCCATCGCCGGCGTGCCGCTGGGACGCATGGCCGACACCGGCGCGCGGCGCAAGATCATGGGCTGGGGCTTGGCGGTATGGAGCGGCTTGACCGCGGTCAACGGCCTGGCCTGGAATTTCTGGAGCTTCCTGCTGATCCGCATGGGCGTCGGCATCGGCGAGGCCAGCTATGCGCCGGCAGCCAACTCGCTGATTGGCGACCTGTTTCCACCGCACAAACGCGCCCGCGCCATGGGCATCTTCATGCTCGGTTTGCCCCTGGGTCTGTTGCTGGCGTTCTTCAGCATCGGTGCCATGGTCGAGGCCTTCGACAGCTGGCGCGCACCGTTCTTCATCGCCGCCGTGCCGGGGATGATCCTCGCGCTGTTCATGTTCTTCATCAAGGAGCCCAAACGCGGCGCGGCGGAAGCCGTGCAGGTGGCGACCAGCGCGGTGGACAAGCCGCTGCGCAAGGTGCTGGCGATCCGCACCTTCTGGTGGCTGGTGCTCGCCGGCCTGGCCTTCAATTTCGCCACCTACGCCTGCAACTCCTTCATGGTGCCGATGCTGCAGCGTTATTTCCTCCTGCCGCTGGAGCAGGCGGCGGTGGCCACCGGGGTGATCGTCGGCCTGACCGGCCTGCTCGGCTTGACCGCCGGCGGCTGGATGGCCGATCGCATTCACCAGCATTCGGCTACCGGACGCCTGTTGTTCGCCGCCGTGAGCATGCTGATCGCCGCGCTGGCCACCGCCTATGCGTTGTTGGCCGGGCGCGTCGAGGTCGGCGTCTTCGTCGCGGTCTTCAGTGTCGGCTGGCTGTTCGCCTACAACTTCTACACCTGCGTCTACACGGCGATTCAGGATGTGGTCGAGCCGCGCCTGCGCGCCACCGCCATGGCGCTGTTCTTCGCCGGCCTGTACCTGCTCGGCGGCGGCCTAGGCCCCATCGCGGTGGGCCTGCTGTCCGATCATTTCTCCCAGGCGGCGATGCTCGCGGCCGGCGCCAGCGAGATGAGCGAAACCTTCAAGGCGGTGGGGCTGCACGACGCGATGCTGCTGATCCCGCTGGCGCTGTTTGTCACCATGCTGGCGCTGCTGCAGGCCTCGCGCTGCTTCGTCGCCGACTCCACGCGCATGCGCAGCGGCATGGTCGAGGCAGTGCCGGCTTGATATGAGGCGCCGCATCCTGCGGATGATGTGCCAATAACAAGGCCCGCAATTGCGGGCCTTGTCAGTTCAGGGGGCTTGCCTCAGCCGGCGACCAGTACCCTGATCGCTTCCAGGCGCAGCGCGGCTTTGTCGAACAGGGCCAGGCCCTGCTCGCGTTGCTGGCGCAGGGCGTCCAGTTCGCTGTCGCGCACGCTCGGGTTGACCGCCTGCAGGGCGGTCAGGCGTGCCAGTTCCTCTTCGGTGTCGGCGGCCAGACGCCGTTTGGCCTCGGCGACCCGCTCCAGGTGGCGCGGCGCGACCTTGTCTTCGCCGGCATTGATCAGCGGGTTGAGACTGTCGCGCTGGGCCTGGACGAACTTGTTGGCGCTGGCGCGCGGCACGCTTTCCAGCTGGTCGTTGAGGGTCTCGAAGGCCACCTTGTGCGCCAGGTCGTTGCCGTTGGCGTCGAGCAGGCAGCGCAGCGCCGCCGGCGGCAGGTAGCGGCCCAGTTGCAGGGCACGCGGGGCCACCACTTCGCTGACGTAGAGCAGTTCGAGCAACACGGTGCCGGGTTTCAGCGCCTTGTTCTTGATCAGCGCCACCCCGGTATTGCCCATCGAGCCGGAGCGCACCAGGTCCATGCCGCCTTGCACCATCGGGTGTTCCCAGGTGAGGAACTGCATGTCCTCGCGGGCCAGGGCCAGGTCGCGGTCGTAGGTGATGGTTACGCCCTCGTCGTCGCCGAGCGGGAAGCTGGCATCCAGCATCTTCTCGCTGGGGCGCAGGATCAGGGCGTTGTCGGAGTGATCCTCGCTGTCGATGCCGAAGGCGTCGAACAACTGCTCCATGTAGATCGGCAGGGCGAACTGGTCGTCCTGTTCGAGAATCGCTTCGACCAGGGCTTCGCCTTCGCCGGCGCCGCCGGAGTTGAGCTCGAGCAGGCGGTCGCGGCCGGCGTGCAGCTCGCCTTCCAGGCGTTCGCGTTCGCTGCGAGCTTCGTCCACCAGGCTCTGCCATTGGTCGTCGTCACCGCCTTCCAGCAGCGGCAGCAGGCGGCTGCCGAACTGGTGCTGCAGGGCGTTGCCGGTCGGGCAGGTGGCGAGGAAGGCGTTCAGCGCCTGGTGATACCACTGGAACAGGCGCTCC